>Ga0208112_100026_pt1 | contig 334730 bp, 249 predicted proteins | sample HotLakConsoUCCLE_FD_184736 | JGI IMG/M metagenome (GOLD analysis project Ga0208112, IMG submission 184736) | Hypersaline microbial mat communities from Hot Lake, Washington, USA - Hot Lake Consortium UCC-LE (SPAdes) (version 2) ... | reverse complement strand
TCTCACTCAATCAAATCAAAGGCAAACTTAAGGAAACATCCGAGGCCTGGATCGGGGCAACCCTCTTTGTGTTGAACTTATCTGCCTACGCTGCCAAGATGGGCACGACTTTTTGAGGAAGCCCTAATTATGATTTAGATTCTATTTTTTTAAATTATTCAATTTGAGATTTGTTTTCAGGCAGGTGATTTATAGCAACATCCCAGATAATTTCGTAGTCAATACCTAAATATAACGTTTTGTTGACAATAGAAAGATGCCTGATTGGAAGTATAAAAGTCAAATAACCCTCACCCAAAATTCCACTTCACTCCCCGACCAATCTCCGGATCAGGATAATTCCAGGTTACCGCGCCTTTGTCGCAGGCGTACATGCAGGTGCATCATTCGATGCCGTCCTCGAATAGATAGTAAGTTAATTATATGTTTAAAGATTCTAATAATATTTTATTATGATAGTCTTGGAGATGTGTCTTTTTTTTTTAGTTTTATCTGTCCAAAAATTCTCTTAATAAAAACTAATTAATCTAAAAAAGTTATGAACAAAATTACCCTTACTTTAACCATGTTGACTATTGCATTTTTTCTTTCTGGAAGTACCATCTATAAAGAAAATCAGATAGATATCAGTAATGCCAACACACAGTCAGAGTTCAGTTTCAAACTTACGCATAATGCTAATCCTAATAGTGGTTGCAAACGGGGTGAGTATTGGGCTCAATGTAACTTACCAGGTAGTAACTGTAATACATCCTTCCCGGGAGCTTGTTTTTCTTTGCATCAGCAATAAATTAATATCATATAATGACATCAAATTACCACCATAACTCTACATCAATTCTAAATTACCTTGTCTTTATTATTTTACTACTCTCTTTTGCAATAGCTTGCAATCAACAAGATCTGCAAACAATAGAAACGGTAGAAAAATCTTTTGGTGAGTTATTTATAGAAGCTAATAGTCTGATTCTTCCTGATTTTATACAAGGTAGGATAACTTATTTCGATTCACATGTAAACGGAAACCTTGTCTTATCAGATGCGTCAACCCAATTCGTATGGCTTTACATAAAAGAAAAAGATGAATGGAAAAAGCTCGTAATAGATAAGTGTCATCCTGGTATTGAAAACTCGCCTATAGGTCTTGCTTTCTCTGATGATTCTATTCTGCTTTCTAATTCAGCGCGTTGGGCCGGATATCGCTTTAATCTTGATGGGAGTTGTGGTGATATTTTTGTAGATACCTTTATACCACCAAATTTTATAACTGGAATACCGAGTGGTTTTTTGGGAATAACAAATGATTTTACGACAAAAGCACCTTATATCGGAAGGTATGATCAACAAGGTAATTTAATGTTTAAGGCTGCTTATGTCCAAGACCCCAACCCTGTTTTTTCAGATACAGTTATTGGTGGAGGAATAGCCGTATTAAATGATTCAATAGCACTTGTCACCAGCGCATCAACACCCGAAATCCACGCATTTAACTTTGGGAGCGGTGAATTTGTGGATGTCAATCCGCTTCCTGTTCCTGAAATTTTTGAAGGCGTTAATGACCGTTTCGATTCAAAAAAGTTTGATGAAATGATGTTCATGTATTTAACGAGTTTGGGACCTCATATGATTGTTTCCAACTTTGGTATCCTCAATGATTCCTTCGCTTTTTTCTACATTTCTTATATGCTTACGGAAGATGATGATTTGTACATCATCCAAAACCTGAATAACGGTGCAAGCTATTGGATACCTATCCCTAAAAATGATGAAGGAGTTTTTATCTCAAATGGCAAATTTTTCAGATTCGAATACCTTGATGAGGGTACCAAGTTATATGTTTACAAACTAAATGAGGCTATATTCTGATTTAGCTATCCCTCACCCAAAATTCCACTTCACTCCCCTGCCAATCTCCGGGTCTGGATAGTTCCAAGTTACCGCGCCTTTGTCGCAGGCGTACATGCAGGTGCCGCATTCGATGCAGTCTTCAAATTGGAAATGGACTTTGCCGACTTCATCCATGGTGTAGCATTGAGCCGGACAAACAAATGTGGTTGCTTTGTGGTCGCAGTTGTTGTTGCAGATATCGGTATCGACCAGAATGTGGGGTTTGGCTTCGGTTTTTCCCTGATTCAGGTAGTTGACCATGCCGAGGCGTTCTGCAATACTTAGTTTTTTCATAATGATTTTGCTCCTTTGATTCCTAATTTTATCAGTTCCCAATAGTTAGAATGTTTTTTGATGGATTTTGTGAGCATTTCGCGGGTTTTTGGGGTTGGCTCATTTTTTATTGAGAAAAATTGTTTTCCGAAGTCACACACCAAACCCGGAACCGTTTCAAACATTTGTTTACTGTGCAGGAAGTGAACCGCATCCTGAAAATTGCGCATATCTTTTAGAACAAAACTGTCCTCGAGTTTATCGCGGTAGGTTTTGAGTGTGGTTTTCGAGAAATCGCCTTTTTCTTTGGCTTCAACAATGGTTTCTGCGGCCAGAATTCCCGAATGCATGGCATAATCCATACCCTGAATGGCTTTCCCGGAGTTCATAAGCAAGTTGGCAGCTTCTCCGGCTATGAGCAATCCATCCGTGAAAATTTCCTTCGGCATCACTTTCATGTCGCCGGTGGAAACGGCATGGGCTGAATATTCAACGACTTCCCCATCCTTCAGAATATCCTGAATTACCGGATGCGCTTTAAAACTATTGAGCACATCATACGGCGTGAGTTTGGCATCGCGCAGGCTAATCATCCCCAAAACCAATCCAAAAGAAATGGAATCGCGGTTGGTGTAGAGAAATCCACCGCCTTCCACGCCCATCGTAGCAGTACCAATAAACTCGTTACTCATCCCGCTCATTCCGTTTAGTTGGAAGCGGTCTTCAAGTACTTTTTGATCAAATTTGATGATTTCCTTCACTCCAACGGCAAGCGTATCAGCGGGAACATACGCATCCTGAAGTCCAACCTGACGAGTAAGCAAATTGTTTACGCCTTCTGCAATGATGATGGAATCCGCATAAAACTCTTCTTCACCTGCTTTGATACCGACAGCTTTGCCATCTTTCATGAGCACTTCTTCCACCAAAATATTCGGCGCCATAAACGAATCTTCAGGATATTTGCTCTGATCGATAGCTTCCTGCACTTTTTCCGCCAACCAATTGTCAAATTTGGCGCGAAGGACAATCACGCCCTTGTATGGCTTCGAATTAAAACTGTCGGTTTTAAAATCGATGGAAAACGTGGAGTCGCCATCCATGAACGTCAGGCGACGATGATTGATGAAGCGTTCGTATCCCGCATCTTCTTCTTCCCAATAATTGGGAACGAGCTTGGAGAGTCCTTCGCCCCAAAGAACGCCACCGGACACATTTTTCGACCCGCTGAATTCGCCCCGTTCGATGAGCAGAAATTTCATGTTGTTGCGGGCGAGAGTCATGGCGGCGCTAAGACCGGCTATTCCGCCGCCAATGATGATACAATCAAATTTGTCTTCCATCTAGATTTAGTTTGCTTTTATTTTGCGGATTTCTTCGGTGAGTAATGGCAGAATTTTGAATAAATCGCCGACCAAACCATAGGTTGCATACTGAAATATCGGTGCGTCTTCATCCTTATTAATAGCTACAATTACTTTACTATTCGCCATTCCGGCCACATGTTGGATGGCTCCTGAAATTCCGACAGCGAAATATAGTTGCGGAGAAACGACTTTCCCGGTTTGACCAATTTGCAACGACGGCGAAAATAAACCGGATTCCGTTACCGCTCTTGATGCGCCAACTGCCGCGCCAAGAACATCAGCCAAATCCTCAATCAACTTCACTCCATCGGCATCTTTGATTCCGCGTCCGGCTGCAACAACAACCTCGGCTTCCGATAAGTCAACTTTGTCGCCGCTTCCCGAAATCACTTCTTTCAAGACCGCGCGCAAGCCGGATTCATCAAAATCGAAAGCCACTTCCACGACTTCAGCATCCGCCGGATTTTCAATAAGATCATACGAACCGGAGCGAACAGAAACGAATGTCATTTCAGCGGATGATTCTGTTTTGCTCAATATTTTCGCGGCCATCACCGGACGAAGAGCCTTAACGGTTCCGCCGTTCAACTCAAAAGATGCCGCATCAGGAATGGCTGCCGCGCCATGACGAGATGCCAACGCGCCAATCACATCTTTTGTCGATTCGGTTGATGCGAACGTAACCAAAAACGGCGACGAATCTGAAATAACTTTACTCAAAGCCTCAGTAACCGCTGCATTCAGGTGATTCGAAAAAATGGCGTTTTTGACGGTGTAAATTTTTGACGGACCGTATTTTTTAATGGTATCTGTAAAGGAAGATGGATTGGTATCCAAAACAACCGCTTCGAGCGTGTGGCCATTTGCATCAGCGAGTTTTTTGCTGTGGCTAAGCACTTCGAGCGATGAACGTTTAATTTTTCCGTCAGCCGTAGCGACGAAGGTTAAAATAGTTGCCATAAAAATAATTGTTTAAGGTAATTCAGAATTCAGAGTTCAGAATTCAGAATGTATAATTAAATAATTGGTTTGCAGATTTCACATCTGCTTGTATTTAGGGATGTGAATATTATTCAATATTCAATCTTCAATATTCAATATCAAATCACTTTAGCTTCGTTTTCGAGGAGGTTGGTAAGGGTTGAAACGAGTTCAGCCGCATCTCCTTCGAATTTTTTGCCGGGTTCGCGTCCGGGTACTTCCTGATATCCTGTTTTGGATGTTTTGGTGATTTCACCTTTAAGCGCATCCACAGAAAGTCCTAATTCTTCAAGCGTTACCGCTTGAACCGGCTTTTTCTTACTTGCCATGATTCCTTTTAGATTCGGGATACGCGGGTCGTTCATGTCATTGGAACAGGTAATCAGGCACGGATGCTGAATGCGAATCATTTCTTGTCCGCTGTCGCCCTGACGCTTAACGGTAAACTGACCGTCTTCAAATGTCAAACCAACGGCATTGGCCGCATACGGCAATTCGAGTTTCCAGGCGAGCATACCGCCGGTAAGTCCGGCATCGGTATCCTGACTTTGTTTTCCAGTCAAGATCACATCATACTCCGCTTTTTTGAACCAAGCGGCCAAAATTTCAGCAAAAGCACCGGAATCTAATCCCGAAATATCATCCACCTGAATATGAACGCCGGAAGCAGCGCCCATCGCCAAGGCTTTCCGGATGGTTTCTTTTGCTTTTTCAGGACCAATTAAAACGACTTCTACTTCGCCGCCATGTTCGCCGGTAAGCACCAACGCCTCTTCAACGGCAGAAGCGGAATACGCATCGAGAACCATACGGTCGGTGTCCTGCGAAAGTGCTCCATCTTTGATGGAAATCGGCGCCGAAACATCCGGCACCTGTTTAATACATACGCTAAATTTCATAATAAAAACTGGTTTAATAGTTTCAGATTGTGGAATCGCTTTTCTGAGCGATTCAGATGACTTCAAAAAAATATAAAACGTGATTGACGAAGGTTTTGTTAATCATCATAAAATAAATAATAGTAATGATATATGTGATTAAAGAGTGTTGTGAAATTCTCAAAAATCACAACAAAAGTACCCTTCGTACTTAACGGTGTCAATATAAGAAAACTAAGCGTACTAATTTCATTCCATCTCGAGGCAAAAAAGAGTAATTATAGAGATAAACTGTTCATAGGCCTCATAAAGATCAAAGCATGCTATAAATAAACCAATCCATCCCCATATTAAATACATACGATTTACCCTTATATTCAGCGTTATCAGGTTTTATTCATTTTATCTAAAATCTTATGATTTGTTCCATCAGGCTTTCATTCGTTATTTTATTTGTGTTGATTGCAGCGCCGTCAGTAGCACAGGATTGGCTGGAATCAAATGAACGCGCTATTGAATATTTCAGCAACGGTGATCTACAAAATGCGATAATGCATGCAAGATTAGCAGTTGAACAGGTAGCCAAGGATGTTGGGGTGAAGCATCCCGAATATGCCCAATTGCAGTACAATTTAGGTTATTTTTTAGAACGAAATGGGGAGTTTGAACCGGCTGCACAGGCATTTGTGGCATCCATTCAAACACTCGATATTTTGCACGGTGAAAGCTCCGATTTTCATAGAGATGCGTACGATGGAGCTTCTTTCGCTTTTTACAATTTGAAGAATACAGATCAGGCTCGCAACTATACCCGAAAATTAATGGATGTGGAATTACGCCTGAACGGACGCGTGAGTCAGCAGTATGCCGCTGCGCTCCACCGGTTGGCGTGGATTGAACGGGAAAGTGGAAATTTGGAAGAAGCCGAACCCCTGTTCCTTGATGCGCTTGAACTGCGCAAACAGATTTTTGGATTTGAATCAGAACCCTATTCAAACCTTGCAAGAAATACCGGTGATTTATACAAAGAGATGAACCGGTTCGAGAAAGCCATTGAATTTTATGAGCTTGAGCGCACCTCTGTTTTGGCTCAATTCGGGGAAGTTTCTGAAAAGTATGTTGCAGTCCTAAGAGATCAGGCAACGTTTTATTTGAAAACGGTCAAAAACATCCCCAAAGCTTTTGAATGGCATAAGAAACGCATTGAGATTCTGCATGAAATCTACACGTTCACCAATCGGGATGTCATGCAAATGATAGAAGGTCTGGCTGACGAATATTACAATCTTTATGCGTATCAGGAGTCGGTTTATTTCAGGGAAATCGTGCGAGATGTCATTAAAGCGATTTTTAACGATCAGGACAGCAATTACGCCGTTGCCCTTTTAAATCTGGGTTACACGCTTTCTGCCGCCGGTGATGCAGATGCCGCAATCGAAAATTTGAAGGAATCGGTGCGTATTTTCCAAAAAAATATGGGCGACACTCACGATTATACCATCCTTGCAATGGAAACGCTTCAGCAAACGGCCAGCACTCACAATCGTACGCAAATAACTATTGAAACAGCTACGGATCTTCTACAGATTTTTGAAGAAAAACACGGTAAAAACTCGTCTAAATACACTACGCAATTGGTCACTCTCGCTATGGTTCATATTGATCAGGAAGAACATCAAACCGCCATTCCATATCTGAAAGAAGCCATAGAAATTGAAGAATCTCTATCCGATAAATCCTCACTTTTCCATCAGTATCATATTGTGCTCGGCGGGGCTTTGCTTATAATAAATGCCTACGATGAAGCTGAAATGTATCTCACTAAAGGATTACGCTACGCGGAAGAAACCTATGGCCGCGGACTCGAATACGCTGCTGTTCTCGATCTGTTTTTTTCACTCGAACTGGCCCGAGGCAACTCCCTTTCGGGTCTCGAAGTTGCAGAAACAAAATTAGAACTTTATACCCAACTGAGCGGCCCTTCATCCCGAAAAACGATTGAATCCTGGAATGATCTTGGTTTAATTTTAGGACAAATGAAGTTATCGGAAGAATCATACGATGCGTTCAATCGTGCAAGAACTTTGGCTCTTGAACATCTTGGTGAAAACCATAAAGAATATATCAGGGCTTTGGTTGGGGCTTCTGAAAGTCTTGAAAATACCGGCAGGTTTGATGTTTCGGAAGAATTAATCCTCACAGCCATTGAGGTTCAGACTAAAAATTACGGGCCGGAGCATCCGGAAGTCGGTATTGTGATGCGAAATCTCGGCAGACTTTATATGTTGGTTCATGACTTTGAGCAGGCTCTTGAAATACTGCAAGAAGCTGAACGTATTCTGGAACCGCATAAAGAAGCGGAATTCAGGGATTACAACTCTGTCCTGTTTCATATTGGCATGGTCTATACCAACATGAGAGAGATTGATAAGGCTATAGAATTTCACAAAAAAGCGTATGAAGCGCGTATCGAAAAAATGCCGGTAGATCATCCAGATGTGATTGAATCCGCTGTGAATCTGGGGCATTTATCGTATGATATCAACAATCTGGAGACTTCAATGGATTGGTACACGCATGCCCTTGAGTTAAGCAAAAACCGATATGGTATTGAGCACAGCAATTCGGCAGCTATTATGAATGGAATTGGGAAGGTGTATCAAAAAATGGGGAATGCTGATGAAGCGATGAAATGGTATGAAGAAGCCGTTCAAATCAATGCAGAAATTTATGGTGAGCATAGTGTTGAAAGCCTGCCTGTTTACTCGTACATCAGCTCAATTTACAGTGGTCGAGGCGATTATGTAAATATGGATGCATTTAATGCTCCCATTTTAGAGAACTACAGAAATCAAGCACTTCAGCAGCTTACGTATTTATCGGAAAGCCGTCAAGAGCAGTTTTTTCGTTTCGTTGAAATCATTAACGATATGTACATAAATACATACTCACGTTTTGTGGATGAGCATCCGGAAGCTGCTGTCAGAATGATGGAAATAAGTTTGTTCAACAAAGGGTTGCGTCTTCGGTCTTCATCGCGATTGCGCAGTATTATTTTGCAAAGTGATGATGAATCACTGCTTACTTTGTACGATCAATGGGTTAGTGCCCGCTCTGAAATTCAGGCACTTTTACAACAGCCGGAACCTGGTAGAGGTGAACGTCTGACTGATGCAGAAAGCCGGGCTGAGCAATTGGAACGTGAATTAATGAGCCGTTCCAGAGCATTCCGTGAAGAGTCTGAAGCTTCCGGTGAAATGGATTGGATTGGATTACGTGACGTACTGCATGATAATGAAGCCATTATTGATTTTCTGAGTTATTTCGAATATGATGAAGCAGACAAACCTACCGGAGAGATTATTCATGCCGCACTTATCATTCGCAAAAATGAGAGCTTACCGTTGTATGTTCAACTTGGAAAAGAAACTGAATTACAAACCCTACTGAAGCGGGATGGGTTGGATGATGCCGGATTTATTTCAGGATTATACCGTCAAATTGGTGGCTCAGCCATTGTTCAAACGGAACAGTTTTCCCGTGGCAAAGAACTTTTTTCACTAATCTGGGAGCCATTGATAAGACATTTACAAGATGTGGAAACCGTTTATTATTCTCCCTCCGGAACACTCAATCAATTATCATTTGCGGCTATTCCCATTCAAAATGAAACTTTGCTTTCTGATGTGTACCAACTCCGGCAGGTTGGTTCAGCGTCATCGGTTTTTAATTTAAAAAATGCATCATCAAAAAAACCGTCATCTATTAAACTCTATGGTGGAATTGACTATGATACGCCATCAGAGAAATTTCTTGCTGATGCAACCGGTGGGACCAGGTTTCGAGTTGAACGACTGGGGGAATCGAACCTGAGCCGGGGTGGCTCTTGGTCGTACTTGCCGGGAACTCTTTTGGAAGCACAACAAATTTTTGATATCGCCCGTGAGAATAATATACAAACAACGCTTTCTGAAGGTACGCATGCACTTGAGGATATGTTTAAACAACTCAAAGGAGATGAATCGCCCGATGTTATTCATATTGCAACTCACGGGTTCTTCTTCGATAATCCTGAACAAACCGCTGATGCAAATACGATAGCACCCGATTCACGACAAACCTTTTTCCAACAATCTCAAAATCCATTAAATAGATCCGGATTATTGTTTTCCGGTGCCAATTATACCTGGAATGGGAATCCGGTTCCCGAAGGGATTGATGATGGTATTTTAACAGCCTATGAAGTATCAAACCTGTTTTTGCCCAACACACAATTGGTTGTGCTATCCGCTTGTGAAACGGGTTTGGGGGATATCAGAGGAAGTGAAGGCGTCTTTGGTTTGCAACGCGCTTTCCGAATGGCCGGGGTCCAAAATCTGATTATGAGCTTATGGGAAGTTCCGGATCGTGAAACCGCTGAGTTTATGACTCATTTTTATGAATCTTGGCTAACCGGATTAACAATACATGAAGCATTCCATACCACACAAGATTACATGAAAAACCAATACCCTGAAGAACCCTTTAAATGGGCGGCTTTTGTTTTATTGGAATGATGGAGTTAGGGTGGACTGGATGTTTGAACCACGAAGGCACGATGACACAAAGGTATTTATGTGTTTCAATTCGATCCACTTGTCATCCCGCAAACCCATGCAAACTTTATAAAACTATTGATGAAGATTATGGGTTATGCGGGAACCTCCAGCTACGAATTGCCGCAGAGAAAAAATCAGCGTTAGCGGGAAAAGTCGTTGCACAATCTTTTGCCAAAACAGTTGGATACGTTGTCGCTAATGCGGAAAATTCAGAGGAAAAGGATTGTGTAATTTGAAATGCAGCGTGGATTTATCCGGAATCTGGTAGAAAAAATGAGCTCAGAAGCCTTTAACTGTCTCCATTCGATTCGGAATGGTTGCATTCATAGCGTTGATTACTGAATCAAACTACCAGATTCTCTGAATTCTGCCGGGACATATTACCGGTTTATGAGTTTCTTTGTTTACAGAAACCCTTTTCCCTACCTCGTCACCCTGAGCGGAATTCCGGGCAAAGATGTGCTATTGGGTATCAGGGTCTTCCGGAATGGAGTCGAAGGGCTGGTGATTAAGGGCACGAAACGAATACGGTATGGAGTCGTCCTTCGACTACGCTATCGCTCCGCTCAGGATTTGGTTTTGAGGGCAGGATGCTTTGTGGCGTTGGCAAGTACGGTGGTAACACAACCAGCACTTCGACTACGTTCCGGATTACTTCTTTGATTATTAATAACTTAAAAGCCGGAACTCCGCTCAGTGTGACGCCCTTGGTTTAGTATTCTTTTTATTTTGTTTATGACAATTATTTGCGCGATTGCGCAGGAATTATGGCCTTAGTGTGACGAGGTGGAGTCAACAGACCCGCTCGCCGGCTTTATCGCCCATTTTCGAATCGCCCAAAGCAGAAATCCATACATCACCAAAACGATTGGATAAGTCATCACAGAAACGATTTCATAACCGTGTCGGCGGGAAGCGGCTTCCCCAATTTGAGCATCAATAAATCCGGTCGTTAGTGTTGGAATGAGTACAATTAAGAAAGGAACAACCACGATTCCAAGCCAAAAAAAGGTGTTGTAAACCAACTTGCTTCTAATGCTCAATCTTAACAACAGCAAGTGAACGCCTATAAAAACCAACAAGTACATCCCGAAAACGAATGGAAACCCGTGGTTTATGAGCCAGCTTGCAAACGCACTTATTTCAGGGGTATATGATAAAGTGATGTAATCGTCCGGAAGTTCATCAAACGTCCAGGTTGTCTGATTTTCTGTCTCAGAAGATGTGAATCCATCCAGATTTGTGCTGTAATCACTCGGGAAATGTGAATGGTCTATAACAAGTTCAAGTTGGGCGAAATCCTTCCAATACTGAATTGGAAACAGGGAGTACACAATATCCCACCGTTTTACCGGTGCTGCATAATCGACCGCTGCCGTAGCTTCATATTTCACTCTAATCGTATGTCTGCCAACGGGAACATCCATCCTGAAAAAAATTAAATCTGAAATGGTTAGCCAATCAAAGTCTTTTTCATTCCAATAAATCCGGACGTGTTCTTCTCCTTCATCATCAAAAGCATCTTCAAATAAATTCCGAATCAGTTCTTCATGATTTTCCGCTTGTTCTATTGGCACTATTTCATCATTCACCCATACATTGAATCCCTTTTGATATCTCGGGGCATGAAAAAGCATCGGAATCTGATCCCCCGATTTTTCGGATTCAATTTCATAGCTGATTTCAAACTGCGCCCTTTCAAAGTTGGCAGACGGGGTTATTTTTATTTGTTGATGAATGACATTCACATGCTCAGCTGTAAATGGAGCCGAAAGTGAACGTCCAACCTGATAGGGAGCAGCCATATTCGCAAAAAGCGGCTGAATACAAAACAACAATGCTGTTAAGAAAAGATATTTTGAATAGGTGTTTGATTTCATTTTAAATCTATTATATCATTGATTTATTGTATTTTATTAGGTATTGGACAATCAGCAAGCAGGTTGCTAAAATACCACCTGTTAAAAAGTTGCTATAAAACAAGACGACAAGCAAACTCAATATGTCTAATATCAGTAAAATCCAACAATTGGTGACCTGGATTACTATATTGGTTAGTAAGAATTTATAAGTTGTACATTCTAAATAAGTAGTGCAATCTCAAAGAATATATCCAAAAATCCAAATTTGATATACTTCGGGAATTACTAAAACGAATAAAATGGAATTAGATTTCTTAATTGATAAGTTGACAAACTCTATTATAAATACTATTTCAGGAGACAGCTTCCCAACTGAAATTGCTAGATTCACGATTAAAGACTGTAGATATATAACCCCCAAAAACGGTTGGAAATTTAATTGGAATTCCGAACTTCAAAATGATGTCAACGAGGTGTATAAATTGACCATCGTTCATAATCCTAACATCATTCAAGGATTGATAAGTGTAAAAAAAGAAGCTGACCATATTTTTCTGAATTTATTAGAAAGTGCACCATTTAATATTGGAAAAGACAAACTTTATGAAGGAGTAGCTGGAAATCTTGTTGCTTTTGTTTGTAAGTTATCTTTTCAATATGGCTTTGACGGTTTTGTAGCATTTACTTCTAAAACTAAACTAATTGAACATTACGAAAGTACTTTAGGAGCTTATCATTTGGGTGGTAATAGATTGATTATTCCAACTGATTCATCAAAATTACTCGTCAAAAAATATTATAAAACTTAGAATTATGGGACATATTAAAGAACCAAAGGGTGTAGATTTTGTAATACAAAGCGAACCTTTAACAGACAAAGGCAGAAAAGAGATCAGTAAGTTTATAGCTGAGTATAAAGCAAAAAAGTTGAAAAACGTTGGTCGGAAAACAAGAAAGAAACCGCAAAAGAGCACGGGTGCACACTAATATAGTGTCAGGCTCGGATTGTCTGGCAAAGTGTTTCCAATACATAGACGACATTTCGGACAACATGCTATTAACATAACAACAGTGGTTATTTACAATAAAATGAGTATAGTTATAATATAAACCCTTGAAAATAAATCCTGATGCCCTGGTTTGATGAATGGTTTGATACACCGCTTTACGAACAACTTTACGCCCACCGCGATACCAATGAAGCTGCGCAAATGGCTGATTTGATTGAAGCTGCTTTCCCACCTTTCAAATATCCGGTTGTTCTCGATTTGGCCTGCGGAAGAGGTCGCCATAGCTTTAATCTCGCACGAAAAGGATATCAGGTAACGGGCGTTGACTTATCTCCAAATGCCATCGCAAAAGCACAAAAAAACACCCCTGTTGATGTATCAAATCCACCGGAATTCCATGTTCACGATATGCGGGAAGCCTTGGATATAAAGTTTGATTTGGTGGTTAACTTGTTTACTTCCTTTGGATATTTTGAAAATGATGATGAAAACAAACTCGTTATTAAGCAGATGGCTGCTATGCTTAAATCAGGCGGGGCATTGGTAATCGATTTTTTAAACCCCGATTGGGTGAAAGCCGGTCTCGTACCGCATGAAACACATCAGGTACAAAACTACACGGTTGATATAAACCGATTTATTGAAAACGGAATGGTCAATAAAATCATGCGATTTACTCAATCGGGAAGCTCCGAATCCCAAACATTTCAGGAACGTGTAAAATTGTTTAATGCCGATTGGTTTGAAGAACAGTTTAACCATAATGGATTGAGTATCATCTCAAGATATGGAAATTATGATGGGGAAAAGTACCAAGATGAAACGAGTTCGCGGATGATATTTTTCGCTGTTAAATCACAAATTCAGGCCAAATGAAAAACACCTACCGTGTTATTGAAGTTGACTGGAGCTCTCATAATGAAGCATTGTTGAGTGTCCGGATTCCGGTTTTTGTAGATGAGCAGCTGGTCCCCCTGGATGAAGAGGTGGATGATTCAGATCCGCTATCCGTTCATGTACTGGCTTATGATATTCACAACCAACCTGTTGGAACCGGACGATTAACCCCAAAAGGCTGGATAGGCCGCATGGCTGTTCTGAAACTCTGGCGTGGCAAAGGTGTCGGTTTGGCCATTCTGAAATATCTCACAAAACGAGCGGAATCAAATGGGTTTACAGAAATTCGTCTGAGTGCTCAAACGCACGCCATTCCATTTTACGAACGACTTGGATTCAAAACAGAAGGCTCCGAATATGATGATTGCGATATTCCCCATATTGACATGGTGTTAAAATTGTGATGTTGTTTATTATCAACATTAAGTTTATTTTTGTTGAAAGTATTCAACATTATGAAAACAAAAAAACATATCGTTTTTCCTCAGCATCAAAAAATGTTACAGCAGGTTGGGGAGAACATCCGGTTGGCGCGAAAGCGCAGGAAATTAACTACCAAGCAGGTAGCCGAACGCGCGTCTATCGATAGAACCACACTTTACCACATTGAGCAAGGCAAGCCATCGGTTTCCATAGGGGGGTATTTTAATGTGATGAGAGTTCTGAACTTACATGAAGATTTTTTGAAATTGGCTTCAGATGATGAGTTTGGCCGAAAACTACAGGATATGGAACTTTAATAATGGCTACGAATAAGACGGATAGTATGAAACAGCTCATTTCTTCTGTCAGCCAATGGAAATCAATAGCTGAGATGGTGAATATCCCTGCTGTACAAATTCGTATTATGGAACCTGCTTTCAAAGTAGTAATATAACCCAACAGAACGTTTCCTTCATAATATGATGTTAGCCGTCAGATAGTAAACAATTAAAACCAAACCACATAGATGCCGCATCATTTAAAATGAACAAATCAACACGGGTTTATTGGATTGTTGCGATTAGCATTGTTCTTATTTGGGCTTTTGCTATGCAACATTTGGGCTGGTGGAGTATGTTTTCGGAAACATGGCCCATCTCTCTAACGATGGTATTGGGCTCTTTCATAGCCGGCGCTACTGCCGAAGGTGGCGGAGCAGTAGCCTTTCCTGTTTTCACCAAAATGTTTGGTATAGCTCCGCAAGATGCCCGCATTTTTGCGTTCATGATTCAGTCGTTTGGTATGACGATGGCCGGTTTGTTCATCTACCTGAAAAAAATCCCCGTTTTATGGAATGTCATTGGTCTGGCATTTGCTTCTGGTTCTGCCGGATTAATAACCGGTGAACTTTTTCTGAATCTCCCTGATCCGTATCCAAAAATTTTATTTTCATTCATTGCCGCTGTATTTGGCATTTTTTTGATATATAACCGCTGGATTCTGGGTTCAAAACCCATGACTGTTTTTCCGTTTGTTACCAATGCACGTGTGCTTACGATCCTTATTTCCGGCTTTATTGGTGGTATGATTTCATCGGTCATTGGCGTTGGAATCGATATGGTTCTGTTTATCGTGCTTACGCTTATGTATGGGTTGAATGAAAAAGTCAGCACGCCAACGACTGTAGTGTTAATGGGGCTGCTTTCTGTTGTTGGTTTTACCTGGCACGGCGGGGTTAGCGGACTCATTACGCCTGATCTGTGGCGTTATTGGATGAGTTGTGTGCCAATTGTTATTTTTGGTGCTCCTTTTGGCGCTTGGGTATGTAGCAAGATTAATCGCGATCATCTCATCTATTTATTACTGTTGCTTATCTCTGTAGATTTAGTCAGTACTGCTGTTCTTATCCCGCTCGATTTCACACGCTTACTGATTGTAGCTATTGCAGCTATTTTGACTTCATTTCTGTTTCTGTGGATGATTCACCTGCGAAACAAAGGTGTTTAGTGTCAGATTAATTCTGACTTGTCAAAAAAAGGCAATGAAGATTGAATCAATAAAGCCTCTTACCAAAGGGTAACGGGTTAGGTCTTCAAGCACGACACCTCTATTAGTATTAAATGCTCTATTAGAAGGCTTTGCAAAACCGTTATTTTGCCCGTCTTCTGCCTTATCGCAAAAATAAAATCCTCGAATCCCGACGCTTCGGGATGCTGCGGTTTTATTTTTGCTCTGGCGTTGAATACAAACAAAATACCTGGTTTTTCAAAGCCTTCTATTACTGGTTTTCAAAAATTTTGTATTAATCCTTCTCTTTTTTGTTGTGACGCAATCGTTTGCACTCATATTATTACTTTGTATTTCGTTGTAGTATCTATCTTTATATATTCATTTTTACGAACTGTTATTAACCGGTTAAATTTTAATTTTAGATCAATAATCCGGCATTGAGCATCTGATTCTCTGAGAATGTTTTCCAAAAAAAAGACTTCTCATAAAAATCAGTTTTAGCTACCTATCAACAAACAAATGGAGTAGAGAATGAAAAAAATGATTCGACTTTTCTCAATAATCGTATGTGTTAGTTGCCTTTCAATGGCTAGCGCTTCAGCTCAGTCAAATGAATGGGTTGTTGAGGCAGAAAATATTGATCCAACCAATTATTACGGAATTACAGTGGCTAACGGAATGGTGGGATTGGTCTCCTCTCACGAACCACTAAAAGTAAGCGATACGGTTCTGAATGGAGTGTACGATTTCTACGGGCGCGGTCGCGTTTCGAATATTCTGCGGGTGTTTAATTTTGCAGGGATGATATTGGACGTGGATGGAGTCCGCATCAATCCGCAAAATATTCGCAATATGAAGCAAAAGGTTGATATGCAAAAGGCCGTTTATGAAAGCACATTCGATTTTCAGGACAAAGCATCTGTCAAATACACCGTTCGTTCGTTAAGGCATTTACCGTTTACATCCATGATTGAAATGGAAATCACGGCACGGAAAAATATCACAATCCGTCCGGGCAGTCAGATAGAAACGCCTATGCACTTGCGGGATACCCGGAATTATTACTCAGAAATTGATCGTCCTCATGTCAATATTCCACTATTAACATCTGTGGCTGATAGTCCGACCGGAAAGCACACCGTAGCCGTATCCAACAGCTTTTTGTTTTCCGGTGAACGTCCACAAATCGTCCACGAAGATTGGGATCACGAAATGCATTTGGTTCACTTCACAAAAAATCTGCGAGCAGGTGAGACCTATCGTTTTACGGTGGTGAGTTCTGTAATTGCCACCGAACACGTATCTGATCCACACAACGAAGCCGAACGCTTAACTATTTATGCCGCTTTGGAAGGTCGCGACAGACTGCTTATGCGCCATGAGCAAGCATGGGCCAAATTGTGGGAAAGTGATATCATCATAGAAGGAAATCCACAGGATCAGATTGATGTGCGTTCAGCCTTATATCATCTGTATTCGTTTGCGAGAGAAGGCACGGCCTACAGTTTATCGCCCATGGGACTTTCCGGTTTGGGCTACAACGGACATGTTTTCTGGGATACGGAAATCTGGATGTATCCTCCGCTGCTCATACTTCAGCCTCAGATCGCAAAATCACTGATCGATTATCGTTTCAACCGGATGGAAGCCGCACGCATGAAGGCTTTTTCTCATGGCTATGACGGAGTGATGTTTCCGTGGGAATCAAATGACACCGGACAGGAAGCAACGCCTGTTTGGGCACTTACCGGACCGTTTCAGCATCATATTACAGCGGTTGTAGGCATTGCTTTCTGGAATTATTTTCAGGTAACTCAGGATATGGCCTGGCTCAGGGAACAGGGATTTCCACTTATGCGTGAAGTCGCTGATTTTTGGATAAGCCGGGTCGAAGAAAATAATGAAGGCGGTTTCGATATTATAAATGTGGTGGCGGCTGATGAATACGCTGAGAATGTAGATAATAACGCCTTTACAAACGGAACGGCCATAGTTGCTCTGCGAAATGCGGTCAAAGCGGCTCGTAAACTTGGGCTGGAACCCAATCCGAGGTGGGAATATGTAGCGGATAGAATCGTCATTCTTGAATTTGAAAATGGCGTTACCCGGGAACATGCTACGTATCAGGGTGAAATGATAAAACAAGCCGATGTAAATTTGCTTACCTATCCGCTTGGCCTTGTGAATGAACCTGCACACATGTTGCGCAATCTGGATTATTATCAGGATCGCGTTGATCCCGATCACGGCCCGGCTATGACTCATTCTGTTTATTCGGTTATTAGTTCTTTATTGGGTGATGCCCCACGGGCGTATGATTTGTTCCGTCTGAGTTTTAAACCCAATGAGTTACCTCCGTTTAACGTAATTGCGGAAACTGCGGGAGGTACAAATCCCTACTTCGCAACCGGTGCCGGAGGAATGCTGCAATCGGTTCTGAACGGATTTGGTGGTCTGCAATTAACAGATGATGGAATCGTACAGGTAGAAACCAATCTACCCCGACAGTGGCGTTCCCTAACGATTACCGGTGTTGGAGTGGATGGTGAAACATACAAAAGGGAGTGATCAGGGCTCAGGTATGGGGAAGGTTTATTTGTCTTATAAAATGAACAGATTGAGTTCATTAATTTGACAATAAAGTTATGCAGTGGGATAGAACGAATAATATTTTCCATCTCTCCCACCATCAACTACAATATAATCCAAACACCGACATCCGCCTCCTCGCCCGGCATTTCACCTAGGCTGAGGATGCTATCTTTTCAAACCGGATTACGATTGGGGTGGTTTCGGTGAGGTGGGAATTTTGATTTGATTGTTTCTCGCAAAAGACGCCAAACCGCTAAGGATTTTCTTTGCCTACTCGGCGCCTTTGCGAGGAGTTCTTTTGGTACGATTACAATTTGTGCCTGATCCCCAAGAGCGTTTTCTACTGGCGCTGGGTAAAGATGGAAAAGCCGATTACCTGTTAACAATAGAAATCAAATTGTTAGTAATCAAAAAGTTTGGGAAAAGTGTGAGGCTTATCCGGCTCACGGTACCGAGCGCTTTAGTGGAACTTCCAACTCTGAAATGGCTTCCCGTTTGTATCCGTGTTAATGTAGAAAAAGTATTGAAATAAAGCCACTAACGCGGATTCTGTCTCATTCTCATGCCAAAATTGGAAGATCCCGCATAACGCTCAGTCTCTTTCCCAAGATAATCAGGCATTACATGCGTTTGCGGGATGACAATCTTTTTGTTTCTTAATAACAATCAACCATATTATTCCAATCACCTCATAATAAAAAATCTAGCCTATTCAGGACTTATTCACAGAATCATTTTAAGTTGCCTTTGCAAATTCGGATATCAGTCATTAGATTCCCTGAAAGAAGCCGGATATAATTCCGGTTTTGCAATGGTTTCTATAACCCAAACATAAGATTAGACTATGAAAACCAATCGTCGCGACTTCATTAAAAAAACAGGGGCTTTATCAACGGGACTTTTCGCTGTCTCAGCTTTGGGTTCAGCATCTTTTCTAACGGGCTGTTCAAATTCAGATAAAATGAAACATACATACAAACCTTTTGGCATTCAATTGTGGACATTGAGGGATGTTTTCCCTCAAAACCCTACAGAAGTACTTAAGCAATTAGCGGAATTTGGATATGAACAAATTGAGACTTTTGAAGGCGATAAAGGTATTTTTTGGGGAATGGGTCACAAAGGTATGCAGTCTTTTTTAAATGATCATGGCATGAAACTCGAATCGGGTCACTGCAACATCATGGAAAATTTTGAGCAAAAAGTAGAACAAGCCGCTGAAATTGGAATGAAATATTTGATTTCACCCTGGATTGGTCGGCAGGAAACGATGGACGATTACAAACGTTATGCCGATATATTTAACGAGCGCGGTGAGCTTTGCAAGAAAGCCGGACTGCAATTTGCCTACCACAATCATGAATACACGTTTGAACAAATGGATGGTGAGTATACGCAGGATGTGCTGATGAACTTGACAGATGAAGAGCTTGTGAAATTCGAGATGGATGTCTATTGGGTCGTAACAGCCGGAGAAGACCCACTTGAATGGTTGAAAAAATATCCAAACCGATTCACCTTAGCCCACATGAAAGATCGTGCAGATGTAGAAGCAGACGTATTACGAGCTTCAACTGTTCTTGGAACCGGCGTTATTGATTTTGATGCCTTTTATGAAGTTGCACTCGAAAATGGAATGGAATATTTTTTCGTTGAGCAGGAAGAGTACGAAGGTACAACTCCCATTGATGCAGCCAGGGAAGGTGCCGAATTTATGAAGAAATTAAGAGCCTGATAAATTTATATTTAGATGGTAAGCAGAACAGCATGTTCCGGACTATTCTGCTTCACTCTTCTTTCCTTTAAAAAAATCGTGACTCAGACTGCCCAATAATCCGCCCATAACACCGCCATACATGGAGCTGATGTGCCAGTTTGATGTGATGGGACAAGTACCTGAATAGCATCCCACGTAATACCAGTATCCAAAGCCGGCCACAAGGCCAATCAGGATTCCAATTCCAATAAAGATTTTTGTCATGTGTGTGTCCAAATTCATAAAACTATATAACTCGCCGGTAATATAGTGTTTGTTTGAATTAACTTCTACAGGGATTATGAAAGAAACGTATGAGTTTACCAGGGTTTTGACTGGTTTTGGGAGATTTTTAATTTTAGGTGCTAGAAATTCGGGACATCCCGGAAAACTTGTCCCGGTTCACCGTGGAGCCCCATCTAAAGTAAGAAATAGGAAAAATTATGAGGCTTATCATAAATGAATAAGTAATTGCATTGGTTTCCGGGATGACCAACCCCAAAAAGGGTGAACCCTTGAACCTATATTTTCCAGCACCTCAAAAAAAATCAGCCCCGAACTACAGTACTCAAATTCTGGAGGCTTTTTTCGAATTCATCTCCTATATAGTAATTTGCGAATAAGCTGGAAAGTCGAGTGATAGGATTCCATCCTAATTCGCTTTCAAATGCGGTGGTAACCAATGTGCCATTTCGGGTTTGATGCAGGGTAAAGCCGATGGTGGCTTTTCCAAAACGTGAGGACGTCATTTCGGTCTCTACTGATTGGAATGGTGTGCTTTCTATAATAATAAGTCGAAGATTTCCTATGGTTTGTACCTGCCAGTTAATTCCGGCATTTACGCCTGATTGTGGACCCGTATATTCTGGTTCCTGAACCGTTTCATCTTTCAAAAAGGAAAACCATCGTTTCCATTGGTTTGTAGAGTTTATCTGATAATAAATAACTTGCGGAGCGGCGTTAATAGTTAGTGAACGCTCAACAAGAACTCTGTCAGGTATAATATAACTGATGATGAGTAAAATGACTGTAAGTACCGCAATTCCGGCGAATAATCTTTTAATAAAACGCATGTTTACCCCTTTTTGGTTGGTAAAAACAGATTGATGAAATAGTTTAGTTACCGCTATTTTAAGCGGTTTTAATAGGTTGCACAAAGTACCATATATTTGATAAATATCAAATATATGGTATGTTAAATTTTAGGATTTACTTTTTCATCATAGAGTAGCGAAGGCGTTCTTTGGGTAAAATCCATAGCCCGAAAACAAGGCCCAGGACAAAAGACAAAATAACTACTGATGTATCAATGAGGATGTGCCAACCGGCGTAATGAGTAATGAGTCCGCTTAAAAAAGCGGAAAGTATGCCACTTGTGTAAACGATATTGGTTTTGTCAGCAGTGTAAGATTCCATAACTCGTATAATGCTAAATAGAATGATAAATACAAAAATCGCATACACAGCCAATATTCGAATCCAGGAAGCCATAAACAAGGCGTTTTCGTAAATGTCATCTTTACTGAACATAAAAGCTTCGGTTTGCCAGCCGGGTTGTGCGCTGTAGGGAATGAACCCAAAAATTGGCGCAAACGCGAGAAAAGCAAACAATCCTCCCAGAATGAATAGCAGGTATATACTTCCTTTTGAAAGAAAATCAAGGGCAAGTTCCGAATTCATGATAGGTTATTTTTAATTATAGAACCCTGAAATCAACCAACATATACATCTTTAATAATGACTTGAGAGTTCGAGCTTAACTATAATCGTTATAATGATGCACTAAAAAGGTCTGTGAAAGACCCCCTTTTTTTGAACTTCTTCCTAATAAGACGTTTCATTGAAACCCGGTATTCCGCGGAAGATAGCATGCAGTCCGCCGGCAATGACAAGCACAAATAAGAGAGTGTGAATATCTTGAATAGCTGTTGTCATGATACAAAATAGCAGAAACATACCAATTAAGGAAAGGTAAAGGCAGTACAAAGCAACAGATACGGGCTCGAGTTTTCTACTGACAATATTTCCTATTTCTATGATGGACATTCCCAAAATGGCTCCAGCAACAAAGTGTGGCCAACCCTGCATTTCTATTAGATACGTTTTGATGGATTGCTCATTAGCATCTGATATAACTACAAAAACCAACAGGATAATAGGTAATATGGCTGCAAGTATAATGCGGATATTATCCGTTTTATGATACAATACCACTACAGTTCCGATAATAAACATAAATATCCCAATAATTAATCCGGGATAAAAAAGATAAGTAAATATCCACTTGAGAAATGCGGCAACGCTTTCCATTCGAATCTGTTTATAGTTTAGCTCCACTTTTTTGTTTGTGGAATATATCCATAATCATATATGAACTCAAAGCAGATATTTATAAGAATCAATCATTTAATTATTTTAATATTTTAACGCGGACTATGAAAAAGCTTTGAAAAAAAAGAGTTTTTATTCTTGTGATAAGATATAAGGCGGGCAATCCAGCCAGCCGGCTGTTACAAAACCTTCTATGAAACAGTTTAACCCGGACTATTCACGAAAAGGTATATTTACACTAATAAGTAATTGATTATAATATAAATAAATTAAAATAACTGACACCCAAATTTGAGTGCCGAACATTGCGGCGCACCGAGCGAAGCGATTCCCACGCAGTGATATTTTCTCGTGAGCTTCGTTGAAGTGAAAAAAGCTTACTCAGAGTACTAAAAGTACTCTTGCGTCGCTTTTTCTCCTTCGCCTTGCTCACAAAAAATATCTTGGTGAATAATCCAGGTTAATTTTCCTTACTCAATCCAAAATGATCTGCCAGGAAACGATCTATATCATCTTGTTGAAAATCAGATGGTTGATAGGTTTTGATTTTTTTCTTTTGGGCTGCCGGAAACAGAATGTTGTTTAAAATTAATCGGTAACCCGGGCTGTTCGGGTATAAATCTAAATCTGTTGGTGGGTCTCCAACACGGTGCGTATAATCTTCAGGATCGTGACCTCCATAAAATGTAAACGTACCCTCTCCATAATTCCCATGAATGTATTTGGCTTCGTTCAGCCCCGAATTCTGTCCCAAAATTACAACACTATTTTTTATGGTATCCATCATAAAAGCGGTCGATTGTCCGTAAAATCCCTTTACGCTACTCACATGGTTTTGTGTTAACATGCTTGGGACAGGATCCCATTTGGCAGAAAAATCGAACAAGGTGAAAAAATCCATTGACTGATCCAATTGTTGCATTCGGATTTGTGTGCTTGGAATATCGATGCTGCCGTGTCTGTATCGAGCCGGATTCAGATCTACTTCAAAATTTTCAAAAGCCAGGGTTTGTGAAAAATCGAGCTTATCATTCACATTAGGATCGTGTGGGTCTCCGTCAAATTGAGCGGGAACAATATCAACGTCATTTGCAGCTAGAGAAATATCGAAAGTGTCGGTTCCGGAACACATGGCAAACAGAAACCCACCGTTTCCAATGTAATCACGGATAGTATTGGCCACTTTATTTTTCATATCACTAACTTTCGAAAACCCGTTTTTATTGGCCATTTCCTCCAGTTCTCTAACCTGCCGCTGATACCAGGGTGTGTTTCTGAAGGCACTCCAAAACTTACCGTATTGCCCGGTAAAATCTTCGTGATGTAAATGCAACCAATCATAATTCTCGAGTTCTCCAAGCAGAATTTCTTCATTATAAATTATTTCATAATCAACTTCTGCATAGGTTAAAGCAAGGGTAACCGCATCATCCCACGGGAGTGTATGAGGAGGTGAATATACCGCGATACGAGGAGCTGTGAGTAACGGAATACTCGCCATATTTGAACTGTTGCTTTCCGTTTCACGAATGATGCGGGCGGCTTGTGCATCAGAAATGCGTTCAGCGGTTACGTTTCGCAGTCGTGATTTTCTGATAAGATCATGTTGATCACGAGCCAAAAATGAACCACCCCGATAATTCAGCAGCCATTGCGATTCATATCCATCCACAAGGTGATTATAAATAACGCCATAGGCTTTCAGGTGGTTGGTTTGTGATTGATCCATAGGAATCAACACATATTGTGCTTGTGAAAATGATACCGAAATGGAAATAAATAAAAGGAATAAAAAAATCTTTTTCATGGTAACGAAGCTGTTTGCATGAGTGTTCGTATGCGTTCGCGCGATGCTGTCCCGTAAAAACCTTGAGGAAACTGCATCAGGATTTCTTCATATAATTCGATGACTTTTGATTGGTCTATGAGGAATTCATCTAACAATAAATCTTCATCTGACGAGCTTGCCTCACTTATATCGGTTTCACTAAGGTAGGATGTGAACGTTGATAATATATTTTCTGAAATACCTGATTCCGGAATGCTGTTTTGAAGATGAAAAAGCGCATCGGCAAGGCGCGCCCGTAACCACAAAACATTCTCTAATTGTGATGATTCACTTTCCGATTTCACAAATTGATGCAATAATTGAAAACCAAGTTCGGGGTCGTGTTTTCTGAGAATGGTCCCGGTTAGAATCAGAGCGTCCGATTTCATGGTTTCGAGGTCATTTTCTGTGAAAAAAGCACTTAATATTTCAAGAGCACGCTCGTCGTTCCCTGATTCAAATTCAAATCGGGCATTACTGTAAAGGTTTAATTCGGTTGTTGCGCTGTCGCTGACCATACCATCTTGCAGCCAGCCACTCAGGCGAAGGGCATTATTTGCATAATAGGATGTATTCTGCCTGCGTAAAGAGCGCATTTGTATTTTCGAATATTCAAAATCTCCGGCATAAAAATCATTCAGGCTTAAAAAATATCGTGTTTTTTCAGCGAGGTCACCGGTTCGTGCAGCACGGTTTGCTCGGGTGAGTGAAACTCTGGCACGCGTAAATTCCTGCTCAAAAATATACAGACGTCCCTTCAGGTAATCAGCCATTACGGGGTTTGACATTCGACCTTGCAGGCCTTCGAACTCCTGAATCCATTTTTTTGCAAGCTCGGCATCTTTTAAATAATCAATGGAAATTTCTGTGAGTAGTACCAGCACATTATCACGCGACCGGTACAAACCCATAATATCATCTAACTCAGAGAGCAATTGGTATGCATCCCGATACAATTGATTGGCTTCAGCACCAAAATCAAGATTATTATCGATGAGATAGCGCGATCGGTTAATATAGAGCAGGGCAAGCTGTTCTCGCGCCTCGGCAAAAAGAGGGCTTTCAGAATCCTGAGTGTAGCGTTCAAAGGCACTTTTTGCCAACTCAAATTCATTCAAATTCATGAAAGTACGTCCGATGTTGAACACCGGGAAAGAATTATCATCTAAAGTATCCTCTAAATTCCGTGCAGTAACCAATGCCCTGCGGTGTAAACCACGCTCCATATACAGCCAAATAAGCATTTGTCTGTGGGCAACCCAGGCTTCTGATTCAGGGGCAAGATTTCGTGAGAATTCTTCAAACTCCATAATGGCAATATCGCGATAATAGGGGTCATCGAAGCGGGCAATTTGCCTTTGGATGGTGGTGATATAACCCGCGTTTATTTGAATCAAGCGACTGAACTCTAACATGGCTTTTTCATACTCTCCGGCTGCTGTAAAATTTTGAGCAACTTCAAAAGCGAAAAGTTGACTGTTTCCGAGCTGTTCGCGGGCTTCGATGAGCATTTCAGCGGCGGCTTCATATTCACGGCGCGAACTCATAGATTCTGATACAATTCGATAAACCTGCACATTCCGTCTGTTATTTTCAATAAGCTCTGTCCATGATGCCAGCGCTTCATCCCGATTCTCCGCCATGTGCCAGGCCTCACCAATGCGCACACCAATGTTAATATGCTCCGGATTACGTTGCATAAACGCTTCCAAAACACGGATAGCATCATCATAACGTTTCAAGCTGATAAGTGCATTCGATTTCCGATCAACGGCCGCTACATTATCCGGATTTCTTTGAATTAGTTCACGGTAAAGCTCTAAACTCTCATCGTATTTCTCCTCACGAAAAAGTTGATTGGCATAACGTAACTCAGCTTGCTGCCCCTGAAGGAGTGAAGCGGGTAGTATCAGTAATAAGAAAGTGCAATAGAAAAAAAAGCTGTAATTATTCATGAATGAATTTGATTGTCAGATGATGAAAGAAAAAAATCGGGTTCAAATAATTTCATTTCATAGTAAAAACGGTTGAGCGGAAACCCAACTACGGTATAGTAATCTCCGGAAATATGTTCCACAAAAAGGGCGCCGCGGTCATCTTGAATACCATAAGACCCAGCTTTGTCAAAAGGGCTTCCGCTTTGAATATACGCACGTATATCATCCTGAGAAATGGAACTAAATGTTACGTCGGTCTTAACGTGAAACGAGTGTTCTTTGCTTATCGTATTTGAAATATCTGTTCTGATTAAACAAACGGCTGTAATAACCTGATGCGTTTTCCCACTTAAACGATTTAGCATAGATTCGGCTTCAAGGGCATCCTTTGGTTTACCTAGAATATCAGTGCCTAAAACAACAATTGTATCTGCTCCAATAATCACTGCATTTGATTCAGTTTTTGCAATTTGAAATGCTTTCATTCTAGCCAACTTTTCAGCGTAATCACCCGGATTTTCACCGGCATGATCCGGCTCTTCAACAGCGCTTGATTTGACTTCAAAATCTATATGTAACAATTTGAAGAGCGATTTTCTGCGTGGACTGGCGGATCCAAGTATTCGTTTCATGTTAAAGATTATGGGAGTGATTATTAGAAAGATGCAAATTAACGGCTTTGTGTACCTTTAACAAAAGTGAATTGCTTAAAGATTCCACGGCTATTGAAGTGTTTATCTAAAATTTTTTAAAACAACAGAAATCAATCAAAAACTTAGTGCCATCGTGTCCTTGTGGTTCACACAATTATAATCTTTAATTGATTTCAAGCTGATATTTTGGCGGGATTATCTAAACGGTTGCTCGTCAGTCTTTTAGTTTGGTGAAAAAAAGAGCGCACATATATAGTGTGCCAACGCTACTATCGAAAATGTGTATAAATTATATAGTTAGATGCTATTTTGACAAAAATTGTGTAATCTAACGAAGTTCATTCAGCTCAGGAATATTAAACTTTGAAAGACTATACATTGAGGATTAATTGACGGAATTCGAACAAAAAAATAGACTTTCAACAACATTAAATTACGGCGAAGTGATAGGAATTTTAAGCATATAAGATGGTAACCAATCGTAATAAAACAATTGTCCTGATGGTGTATTAATAATAATGAAGACTACATCTTTACTGATTCCACTTCAAAACAGTTTTTTGTCAAATGTTATGAAAACGCTCCGATTAAATCCCAATCAGATAGCAGGAATGATATTCCTGATTTCCATTATTGTTGGATGTGTATTGACTTTTTCGGTTTATAGCCTCGGGAAGAAACAGGATTTAATGAAAACTCAAATTGAAGCTAATCGGGTGATTGGGCTTTTGGAGAGTTCATTAAACCATAGTGTAACGGCAACCAAAGTCATCGCTTTTTTGATTCAGTCAGATTTGATGGGCGACTATTTCAATACGGTCGCGGATGATTTATTAGAGCAAAATAGTTTTATAGATGCTATTCAATTAGTAAAAGGTAATGAAATTATCCAAACATATCCTTTGGAGGGGAATGAGGCCTCTATCGGATACCGGGTGATGGAGATTACTACCCATTGGCGACAGGCGCTCATAGCATTGGAGCGTAATGAGTTATATTTTGAAGGTCCGATTGAATTAGTTCAGGGTGGCATCGGTATTGTAGGCAGATATCCCATTTATATAAATGATGAATATTGGGGATTCTCAGCTGTCATCATCCGGATGGAAACCTTGTATGAAGCACTTGGAATTAATGAAAAAGGATATGATGAGCTATTTACATATCAGTTTGTCAAAGTTCAGGATGGTGTAGAAGATCAAAATTACTTCTTTAACAATACGACCGGATATGACTCCGGGATTTTTTATAAGGCGTTTGTGCCAATTGGCAATTGGAATATGTATGTAAAATCAAATACAGCAACATATTGGATAATCACATCTATTGTGGGGTTTCTTAGTTTGTTATTGTCTGTAATGCTCGCTCTGTATGTGCGACAACTGGCTCATGAACCGGTTCGTTTGCAGCAATTAGTTGATGATAAAACGTTGGAGCTCAGTAAGACAAATAGAGTATTGGAACAACATGCCAAGGGGCTGTCTTTATCAAATAAAGAGCTTGAACAGTTTGCCTATGTGGCTTCACATGATTTACAGGAACCACTGCGTATGATTAGCAGTTTTCTTACACAATTAGAAAAAAAGTACGGAAATCAACTTGATGAAAAAGCCCATAAGTATATCTTTTTTGCAGTTGATGGTGCTAAGCGTATGCGTTCAATTATTTTGGATTTACTGGCATTTTCCAGACTTACTGAACACATTGACAAAAAAGAAGCTTTTGATGTAAATGAGATTGTAAATGAGTATTGTATTCTACGAAGTCGTTTAATTGAGGAAAAAGAGGCCTCAGTAGTATCGGAAAATCTCCCTGTGATTTTGAGTTACAAGGCGCCCGTTATGCAGATTATCCATAACCTTATTGACAATGCCTTACATTACACACGTGAGGGAGTTAAACCTGTAGTCAATATTTCTGTCAAAGACAAGGAAACTTACTGGGAGTTCAGTATAAGCGATAATGGAATCGGTATAGAGAAAGAATATTTCGAAAAAATATTTGTTATTTTCCAACGCTTGCATGATAATAAAAATTATAGTGGGACCGGCATGGGACTGGCTATTGTTAAAAAAATTATCCTGAGTCTGGAAGGATCTATTTGGGTAGAATCGGAATTAAATCAAGGAAGTACGTTTTATTTCACTCTTAAAAAGGAGCTACAACCGTTATGAAAAGTGCCCACATATTACTTGTTGAAGATAATGAAGGTGATATTCTGCTTACAACAGAAGCTCTTGAAGAGCGCAAGCTTGTAAATAAAGTTAGTGTAGTCAGAAATGGGAAAGAAGCCCTCGATTTCGTTTTTAAAAGAAATAAATATGAATATCAGGAATCACCTGATTTAATCCTGTTGGATGTCAATCTGCCCTTCAAAAATGGACATGAAGTCCTTCAAGAGTTGAAGAATTCAATAGCTACAAAAAAAATTCCGGTTATAATGCTTACCACTTCTTCATCTGAACGGGATATTAATCTTTCGTATGAACACCATGCAAACTGCTTCATTACCAAACCTGTTGAGATTGATTCATTTATGGAAGCTATTTGCTCCATTGAGGATTTCTGGATACAATTGGTAAAATTACCGGGATAATCCTAAAGCAATTAGCCAACGGCTGTTGTTTGTTATTATGGCTCCATTTATATACTCAAATAATTCGGGTGATTATCTATTCTTCAATATATACACATCTGGCTCTAAAATATACGTAAAGTCAATAGTTGACTAATCAATTAATAGTGTGTATATTATCCGTATGGAAAAGCAAATGGTAACATCTCAGTCAAAACAAAATGCATCAGGACAAACACCCGATGAGACATTTGTAGTATTATTTTTACAGAAAGTAGATGCCATTAAAGTGCGCTTGAGCGCAGTTACAGCAACTGAAGATGTTACACCGCAACAATACAATATTCTCAGAATATTGAAAGGCGCTAATCCACAAGGCTTGCCAACTCTTGAGATAGGCAACAGGATGCTGGAACACTCTCCCGGAATAACGCGTTTAATTGATCGGTTGGAAAGGAAGAATCTGGTGGCGCGCATCCGATCGACAGAAGACCGCAGGTTGGTGACGTGCAAAATTACCAAACAAGGTGAACAGGTATTGGAAAACTTAAGTAAACCAATCCACGCGTTTCACAAGGAAGTAACCCAACAATTATCAGAGTCAGAGCGAAATATAGTTATTGAACTAATTTCGAAAATCTGTATCTGATTTTTTTTACTCAAATAAATGATTAGTCAATAAATTAATAATCAACAAAATTAGGAAACATATTATGTCAACAAAATTATCCATTATCTATTACAGCTCAACGGGCACAAATTATGAGCTCGCAGTAGAAGCAAAAAAAGCAGCTGAAGAAGCCGGTGCGGAAGTCCGTTTACGCAAAGTGGCTGAATTAGCCCCCGATGCAGCAATAGACAGCAATCCAAAATGGCGTGAACACCTTGAAGCTACAAAAGATGTAAAAGAGGCCAGCCTCGATGACTTAGACTGGGCTGATGCTGTACTGTTTGGAACTCCAACCCGATTCGGAAATGTATCCGCCCAATTAAAACAATTTATGGATACTGCCGGTGGACTTTGGTTTCAGGGGAAACTGGCCAACAAAATTTATTCAGGCTACACCAGTGCCCAAAACCCGAATGGTGGCCAAGAAACTACTTTATTAGCCTTGTATAATACCATTTACCATTGGGGCGGAATTCTGATAACGCCGGGCTACACAAGTGAAAAACTGTTTGCCTCCGGCGGAAACCCTTATGGAACCAGCATTACTGCAGATGGAAATGACATACCGGAAGCGAAATTAGAAGCAATTCGCATTCAGACTCGTAGAATTGTTGAGTTCGCCGGCAAATTAGTGTAATTGAAATTCCCTCCAACGGTTCCAGGCCCTTGGAGGGTTTTTTACCTTAGCAGTTTAAAAAGCTCCAATCCGAAATCCGGCAACAGCACCAAAACCGGAGTATTCTGTTTCCATTTCAGGCTGGGGTATGCCAGAAACACTCCAACTTGATGGATTAAAGGAAGAGCGTGGAGATATGGAATTATAGTCGTCTAAAATTAAAATCCAGCCTCCTCGTCCACCGACCCATACACCGAGGTTGTCATCAATGCTGCTGAATTTGACAACAGGTCCGCCAAACCCACCGTGTGAAACATCCCCGCTTATAAGCGTTTGCATTTTCTGCGCAGATAACTGAGGCACAATAATAAAGCTCAAAAAAATGATAAAAAAAGAAATTAGATGTCGCATAGAATTTATTTATTGATGTTAATTGACTATCATCGCATGTACGAGGAAGTATTTTTGATGTTTCTGAAAAATACAATGTTAATAGTGTGTCTGTTAAGTGTCTGAAAGCCGCGCTTTTATCAAGTAACGATGCCAGTTTAAGGTGCTTAAGTAGGCTTTGCATCAGTCGGCTGATTGATTGTCCGTATTCAAGTGAAATGTCTTTTTTGGAGATATCAGCAGCCTGATGCCCATGTTGATGTGATTCAACACACGATCATGTTTAAGTAGTTAACACCAATAATCAAATAAAATTATTGAAAATTAGATAGTCTTACGATATTTAGGACTTGAAAAATTAGTAGCCTGTTGTCAATTTTGATATGAAGTGATGCCTGACCGTGCATCGCAGAAATGACAACAGAGGGTTTTTAATAGTAGAGGGTAGAATTTGTGCCTATAGTAAAAGTGATTCGCGATAAGGAAGTTGTATTTTTACTTCGGATTCTGTGTGCCGGGATAATATCCGGTATGGTGATATCATACCCGCTTTGGCTCACTGATCGCCCATTTCCGGTAGTTCGGCTTTTTGAGTGGGCACCCATTATTCCAAATCCATTTGATTATCTGCTGATAGGCTTATTTACGATTGGTGCAATTCTGTTATTTTTAAAACCAACCACTGTAAGGCTTTGGGGTGTTATTCTTCCCCTTCTTATTTTGGTATTAACTGATCAAATGCGCTGGCAACCCTGGATTTACCAATATTTGTGGATGTTTTTAGTAATGGGCATATACATGCGATCGCACCGTAGATCTGATGCCGTACTCAATACACTTCGGCTGATGATGGTCTGCATTTATTTGTACAGTGGACTTTCAAAAATAAATCCTTATTTCATAGAGTATGGCATTAATTCGTTTTTTCCGTGGATATACTATATAATTCCATCTTTTTTGCATTCATATTTACCATACTTGTCAATAGGAATTATTCTGGCTGAAATTGCACTTGCTATTGGCTTACTATTTCGTTCAAAACGGCGAATGGTTGTGTATCTTTTAATGGGCATGCATTTCGCAATTATACTATTTATAGTAATACTAAACCGCTGGAATCCGGTAATTATCCCCTGGAATGTAGTAATGATTGGCTTGCTATTTATGTTGTTTATCCGAAATGAATCATTTTCTCGTACTGATATATTATGGAATCATGGAAAATATACGCATTTAGCCATCATATTATTTTTCCTGTTATTACCTGCTTTTTCTGTAGCAGGATTATGGCCAAAATACTTGTCATTTCATCTGTATTCTTATACAACAGATAATGTTATCATTGAATTTGAACCTAATGCCGAATTACCTGAAAACACGCTTTGGACAAGTCAGGTTGCGTTTACTGACAGCACAGCTACACTAAATGTGTTTATGTGGTCAATGGAAAAACTATATGTAACACATTATCCTGAATCAAACACCTACAAAACAATCATTCAATTAGTGTGTGCTAATTCTGAAGAACAGATTACGGGAATTTATCGGGGTGTGGTGTACTTTGAGAAAGAGAAGGATGAGAAAAAGTTATGTTCGGATTATTGGTAGTTAACTGATTCAACAATTTTGAAGCCTGAATCCGCACTTAAAGCTTCATGTAGCATCACTTCTGCAATACGGCTGGCCTGAACCGGACGCATAAACTTTACCGGACCAATGAGTAATGGCGCGAGCGCATTCAGCGCTTTATTGGCAAATTGTTCAAAAGGTCGGTCTTCATTCCGGTTTCCCAATATACCCGCTGGACGATGAATATGAATTCCGGCTAAAGGAATGTCTTTGAGCGCTTCTTCAAGTTCACCCTTAACACGGCTGTAGAAAAATGCACTGTTGGGATCCGAGCCCAAAGCGGTAATCACTGAAAACACGGCTGCACCCTGACGTTTCGCCAATCGTGCCATTTCAAGCGGATACTCAAAGTCAACAGTATGAAAGGCTTCTTTTGAGCCGGCTTTTTTGATGGTTGTGCCAAGACAACAGAACACAGTATCAACCCTGAACGCGGATTCAACATCTGAAAGATGCTCGAAATCAGTCTTAATTTGCGTTAATTTTGGATGTGTGCGTTCCATATTTTTTCTGACCAATATCGAAACCGCTTCAACCCGTTCATCATCCAAAGATTGTTCAAGAAGATGACCACCGACCAATCCGGTTGCTCCAGCAATTAAAATTTTCATGAGTTTATGCAGATTTAAGAGAAAGTTGATGTCCGATTTTCTAATAGAGTATTTTGAAAAACTATCTGACAATTTATTTGATGATCAAAATACACATAATATAGGGAGCAAGGTAAACTATAAGGGAGTGGATGCAGGCAGATGATTCTAATGAAAACGACTTCACAAAAGTATGCCCATCTGGTTTGAAATGTTGAATATATTGGGCATATTCCCTGATGCAATTAACTGACGGGAAAGGGCTAATAATGACAAATTGTTACTTAATGAGCCATTACATGAAGATATTTGCCAATTACTGATAATAAAGAATAATGATTGCAAGCACGAATCAAAATCCGGAACAGATAGCTCGTGATAACATAGATAAGATGTTAACACAGGCTGGTTGGATTGTGCAGTCTAAAAATAAAATCGATTTATCTGCCGGCAAAGGTGTTGCTGTTCGAGAATACCAGACAGATGTTGGACCTGCTGACTATGTATTTTTTGTTGATAGAAAGCCTGTTGGAGTAATTGAAGCAAAGAGGGAAGAGCTGGGTGAAAAGTTGAGCGTAGTAGAAGACCAGGCAAAGGACTACGCAGAAAGCAAGCTTAAATATCTGAATAATGACCCACTTCCTTTTGTGTACGAAAGTACAGGAGTTTTAACTCGCTTTACAAATTATCGGGATCCTAAACCCAGATCAAGACCTGTTTTTCATTTTCACCGCCCAGAGACTTTGATAAAATGGTTCGAACAGGAAATAACCCTTAGATCAAAATTAAAAACAATCCCCGAACTGAATGAATCAGGCTTGCGTCCGGCACAAATAAAAGCCATTCAAAACCTGGAAACTTCATTTAATGACAACCGGCCAAAAGCACTGATTCAAATGGCTACCGGTGCTGGTAAAACATTTACCGCATGTACATTTGTGTATCGTCTTTTGAAACATGCGGGTGCCAATCGAATACTATTTGTTGTGGATACCAGAAACCTGGGTGAACAAGCCGAACAGGAATTTTTAAAATACCAACCCACAGATGACAATCGAAAGTTTACTGAGCTCTACAATGTACAGCGTTTAAGTTCAAGTTACATAGCTACGGACAGTCAGGTTTGTATTTCCACCATTCAACGATTGTACTCAATTCTTAAAGGTGAAGAACTGGAAGAAGCTGCTGAAGAGGAGAACCCCAACGAAAAAAGCTGGCAATGGCAGGAAAAAGAACCCCTGCCTGTGGAGTACAATGCAAAAAACCCGATTGAGCAATTTGATTTTATCATTATTGATGAGTGTCATCGTTCCATTTACAATTTGTGGAAACAAGTACTGGACTATTATGATGCCTTCCTGATTGGCTTAACCGCAACTCCTGATAAGCGAACATTTGGATTTTTCAATGAAAATGTGGTTAGTGAGTACACCTATGAAGAATCGGTAGTTGATGGTGTAAATGTACCTTATGATGTTTATACAATTGAAACCGAAATTACACGATCCGGATCTATCATTAAAGCAAAAGAATATGTGGACAAACGTGAAAAACTGACCCGGAAGAAACGATGGGAACAGTTAGATGAAGAGTTCGTTTATACCCCTAAAAAACTGGATAAAGATGTAGTAAGCCCAAGTCAGATTCGGCATGTTATAAAAGCATACAAAGATGCATTACCAAACATTTTCCCGGATCGATTTGATGAGAATGGTGAATTTGAAGTACCCAAAACGCTGGTCTTTGCTAAGACTGATAGCCATGCAGAAGATATTATCCAAACGATTCGAGAGGAGTTCGGGGAGGGAAATGAGTTCTGCAAAAAGGTAACGTACAAAATTGAAGAAGACCCAAAATCAGTATTGAACCGATTTCGTAATTCATGGAATCCACGTATTGCCGTTACTGTGGATATGATTGCGACCGGAACCGATGTGAAGCCTTTGGAAATACTTTTGTTCATGCGCGATGTTAAGAGCATCAACTATTTTGAACAAATGAAAGGGCGCGGAACCCGCACGTTACAATTTGATGATTTAAAACGTGTTTCGAGAACGGCTAAACATACCAAAACACATTTTGTGATTGTTGATGCCGTTGGCGCTACCAAATCCAAGAAAACGGATAGCCGACCATTAGAGCGGAAGCCTACTACTCCTTTGAAGGACTTATTGGGTGCAGTAACAATGGGTGTGCAAGACGAAGACCTTTTCACTTCTTTAGCCAATCGATTAATACGATTGGAAAAGAAACTTACAGATACCGAGAAAGCTAAATATGAGGAGCTTACTGGTGGAAAAACACTCAATCAAACTACCAAAGACCTTCTTAATGCCTATGATCCGGATTTAATAGAAAGCAAAACCCAAGCACTTATCAATGAAATTCCTGAGCTTGATCGCAGTCCGGCTAAAGAAATGGAATGTCGAAAAAAGGTTGAAAACGAATTGACTTTACGTGCCGCAAAAACCTTTACCGGAGAACTTAACGACTATATCGATAATGTGCGAAAGGTGCATGAACAGATTATTGATACCGTAAATACCGATACAATCCGTCGCTCGGAATGGGATAGCTTTACTAAAGAGAAAGCCAAAGAGGTTGTCAAGAATTTCAGGGAATACATTGAAGCGAACAAAGACGAAATTGTAGCATTGAGCATTTTTTATGATCAGCCTTACCGACGGCGGGAACTGACATTCAAAATGATTAAAGACCTGTTGGAAAAGCTGAAACTTGAAAAACCATTATTGGCACCTCATTATGTATGGGAAGCGTATGCCCAATTAGAAGAAGTTCAGGGCAGCAATCCGAAAAATGACTTGGTGGCTTTGGTTTCGCTAATTCGCAAGGTTTCGGGTATTGATCAAAAGTTGATGCCCTTTAATGCAACCGTTCGTGAGAATTTCCAAAACTGGATTATGAAGCAAAATGCCGGACAGCATAACAGGTTTACCAACGAACAATTAGATTGGCTACGTTTGATACGAAATCACATTGCCTACAGTTTTCATCTTGAAGTTGAGGATTTAGATTTTAATCCGTTTGATGCACAAGGCGGTAGAGGAAAAATGTGGGAGTTGTTTGGGGATGAAATGAATGAGATAATTGAGGAATTGAATGAAGTATTGGCGGCGTAGTCTTGAACCGTGATTTTGAAAGATGACAGGATTACTTGATTATGAAGTACGAAGAATTAACCAGGAAAATAATTGGAGCAGCTATGGAGGTGCATAAAGCCTTGGGTAATGGCTTTCAGGAGGTAGTTTATCAACGCGCTTTAAGCATTGAAATGAATTTACAAGGCATAGAGCATGAACGGGAGAAAGAAATGCCCCTGCAATACAAAGGCTATAAAATTGGCACCCGGAGAGTGGATTTCTTTGTGGAGGAAAAGATCATGGTAGAAATTAAGGCCATCATCAACCTTGAAGATGTTCATCTGGCACAAGCCATGAACTATGTGGAAGCCTATAATATGGAAATTGGACTCCTCTTAAACTTCGGAGCGAAATCCCTGCAATTCAAACGCGTCCACAACAATAAAATCCTACAAAAATCAAGGCATCAAGTACATCCATCAAATCAAGGTTCAGACAAATGAGAGAAGATTGGATTGACGTAAAATTGGTGATACAAATCAATGTTATTTCGTTTTTTTAGCCTATAAATTCTGAACTAATCATTAATTGCCGAATATCACGTTAAGGATTAGTATATTTATATAAACACACTAACTATGACAACTGCTTTCGCTAAAAAACCAACCTTAGGAAAGGGGATTTTTACCCCTACAGAAATTGCCAGATTTCTGAAAAAGCCAACGGCAAAAATAAATCGTTGGATGAAAACGTACTGGGACGGCAAATTTGCTAATCCTACAGGGCATGGTGCATCCTGGAAAGCCAATGGCAGCAAAGCGGTTGATTTCCATACCATGATCGAAATGGTGGTTATGGGTAACTTAGCGGATGAAGGAGCGCGTACAAGGGAAATCGTTAAAGCTCATATGGTATTGGCGGAGAAATACAACTCCCATCACCCTTTTGCAATGAAGAAGGTTTTGGACCAAATCAGAACCGACGGACGCAAGGTGTATCTTGAGATAGATGGAACCATTATCAGCCTTGATGGTACACACCAGATCAATCTGGATTTCATCAAGTTATTACTTAAAAATCTTGATTTCGATTCTGGCGATCTGGCCAGCCGATATTGGCCTATGGGGAAAGAAAAAGCCGTTGTGGTAGACCCCAAACGCAAATTTGGCCATCCTGTTATAGCCGGTAAAAACATTTATCCAGAAACCATTTACGGCATGGTAAAAGCTGGTGATTCGCCAGGATTTATCGCCGAATTATATGAACTATCCGAAAAAGAAGTTCAGGATGCCATTGATTACTGCTCAGCGGCATGATTATTTATGTAGATGAAAATATGCCACCGGTTTTTGCGAAAGGGTTTCAAATTTTGCAAACGCCATTAAGTTCGAAATTACAGCTTAAAGAAAAAGTAACAGTAAAATCAATAAAAATTGAATTTGGTGAGGGAATAGAGGATGAAGATTGGATTCCGCAATTAGAAGGCCAAAAAGCCTGCGTCATTACACAGGATTATAATATCCAGAGAATTCGACACCAAAGAGCGTTGTGTGAGGAATATAAACTTGGGATGATTTACTTTCGCCCACCCTCTAAAACGGGCTTTTCATATTGGGATATGGTGAGCTTGATGGTGAAACACTGGCCCGAAATTTTAAAAAAAGCCGATCGGGAAAAGCAACCATTTGCTTTTAAAATTACTTCGCGATCTTCAAAACTGGAAGAGTTTTAGAATGAGAGAAGATTGGATTAAATGTACAGTAGATGATGTCATTGAACTAATGAAGAATGGTAGTTCTGCAAAGCAGTTCAATGAAAAGATTGGTTTTCCTATTACTAGAATAGAAACGATTTGGGATGAAAAAATAGATCTTAAACGAGTAAAGTATATAGAAGAAAAAGACGAAGCACTAATTGAAAAGCACTGTTTAAGATTTGGCGATATTCTGCTAAGTCATATCAATAGTGACAGTCATCTAGGGAAAACTGCAATATTTAAGAATCAGACAAAAGTTTTAATACACGGAATTAACCTTTTGCTACTTCGCCCATACCAAAAGCTAGATCAATACTTTCTAAATTATCAATTCAAGTTTTTAAGAATTAAGGGCAAATTCATAGATGAAGCTCAAAGGGCAGTAAATCAGTCATCAATAAACCAGAGAAAGCTTAAGCGATTTCAAATAAAACTTGCCCCCCTCCCCGAACAACGCGCCATCGTTGCCAAAATAGAGCAGCTTTTCAGTGAGCTGGATAACGGCATTTCCAACCTCAAAGCCGCCAAAGACAAACTCGAAATCTACCGTCAGGCCGTACTCAAAAAGGCGTTTGAGGGGATTCCATTGGTTCCGTTTGAGGAGATAGTAATTGAATCACAAAATGGGATTTCAAAAAGAAAGGGAACTGATGGTAGAAAAATTAAAGTACTTAGGTTGGCTGATATTACAAATTTTGAAATTGACAATAGCAACCCAAGAGAAATTTTGCTTACTGAATCTGAGTTAGAAAAATATGAACTAAAAAAGGGAGATCTAATAGTTATTAGAGTTAATGGATCTAAGGATTTAGTTGGTGGGATTGTGCATGTTAGTCCCAAAGATGAAAAAGAAAGTTGGGCATTTTGTGATCATTTCATTAGACTGAAACTTGATATGAAAAAATCTTCACCAAAATTTTATTATTACTATTTTCATACACTTCTAGTTAGAAAATACATCCACGAAAACATGGTTTCCTCAGCTGGCCAAAACACAGTAAGTCAAACTACTGTCAAGTCAGTTTCTGTTCCTTCCTTATCAAAAGGTCAACAAACCCAAATCGTTCAGGAAATCGAATCCCGCCTTTCCGTTTGTGACAATGTCCTTGCCAACATAGACGAAGCCCTTGAGAAAAGCGAAGCCCTTCGTCAGAGCATCCTCAAGCAAGCTTTCGAAGGCAAGTTGCTGACTAAAGAAGAACTGGAAGCGTGCAGAAACGAACCCGATTGGGAGTCTGCGGAAAAGTTGTTGGAGCGGATTAAGGGCGGTAAAGATTCTTCCGGCAAAAAGGGAGAAGAACCCGTAAAGAAACCCTCCCCAAAAAAAATTCACCATGTGGAGTATTACAAACGCACATTATTGGCGGCGGAGATTGTGTGGCAGTTGCACGGGCAACCTACGTTAGGTCACCTGAAACTTCAAAAACTCATTTACTTGTGCCAGCAATCGGGTAATATGCAATTACCTGTAAATTTCTTAAAGCAAACTGCCGGTCCTTATGATCCGCAAATGGCTCGTTCCATTGATAAACAATTAAAGAACAAGAAGTGGTTTGTTTTTCGAGAAAATGAGTTTCCTAAATATGCGCCACTCGAAAAAGCAGGTGAACATCAGGCAGATTTTAACAAGTACTATTCGGATGACGTAATCAATATTCAAAAAATTATAGATCTGTTTCGTACGGCTAAATCTGAAAAACTGGAGATTATCGCTACCTTGTATGCTTGCTGGAAAGAAATTATTGCAGAAAAAGCCCTCTTTACCGAGAAGCTGTTAATCCATCGTTTCTATGAATGGTCAGATGAAAAATCTAAATATTCAGAAGATCGTTTAAAAAAAGCATTAGAATGGATGCGGGATAATGGGATTGTTCCGGTTCAAGCAAAAAAACTATCAATCGATGAATAAAGGAGCCATTGAAATATATCATTCTTCAGACAATCAGCCCGAGATTGAGGTTCGCATTGAACAGGAAACTATTTGGCTTTCTCAGTTACAAATGGCTGAGCTGTTCGACAAAGATGTTCGCACCATTAATGAACACATCCAAACCATTCTAAAATCCGGAGAATTGGAACAAGAACCAACTATCCGGAAATTCCGGATAGTTCGAAAGGAGGGGAAGCGGGAAGTAGCCAGGAATATCGATCATTACAATCTGGATATGATCATTTCGGTAGGTTATCGTGTTAACTCCAAAAGAGGTACTGAGTTCCGCATTTGGGCTACTCAACGGCTAAAAGACTATTTGGTTCAGGGCTACGCAGTCAACGAGAAGCGTCTGGTGCAAAAAGAAATGCAGGTTAAGCACCTCAAGACAGGCATTCAGATATTGAGTCGGGCAATAGAGCAACAAGCTACCGAATCGGAAAATAAATGGTTATTGCACTATGCCAAAGGTCTGGAATTACTGGATGATTACGATCATGAAGAATTGGATGTACAGGGCTTGAGTAATCAACCGGCTGTATATCCTGCCAAAAGGGAATACCAAAAACTCATCAATCAGATGAAAGCGGATTTTGATTCACCCATTTTCGGTGTGGAAAAAGATAAGGGGTTTGAAAGTGCGATTCACCAGATTGCTCAGGGATTTGGTGATGAGGATGTCTATCCAACATTGGAAGAAAAAGCGGCTATGCTGCTATATCTGGTCGTAAAAAATCACGCTTTCACCGATGGTAATAAGCGAATTGCTGCAGCCTGCTTTCTTTTGTTTTTGGAGCAGAATAAGTTGTTATATGACTCATCAGGTCAACATATAATCAGCAATGAGGCTCTTGCGAGCCTGACCCTTTTTGTCGCGGCTAGTAAGGCGGATGAAATGCAGACTGTAAAAAAATTAATCATTAGTGTATTAAACAGGAATCAATGAGCAACGAATCAAGTATAGTATCAAAAGTCTGGAGTTTCGCTAATGTACTTCGTGATGATGGCGTGGGCTATGGCGACTATCTGGAGCAGCTAACCTATTTGCTGTTCCTTAAAATGGTGGATGAGTTTGCCAAACCACCATATAACCGAGAAATCCATGTTCCGGAAGGATACGACTGGGAAAGTCTGAAAAGTAAACGGGGTGCTGAACTGGAACTGCACTACACTAAAATGCTCCTTGAACTTGCAAAAGCCAAAGGAACATTGGGACAGATTTTTGTAAAATCTCAAAACAAGATTCAAGATCCGGCCAAGCTTTACAAGATTATCGATATGGTCGATAAAGAAAAGTGGAGCATGATGGGCGCCGACCTGAAAGGCAAAATCTACGAAGGTCTGTTGGAGAAAAATGCTGAGGATACAAAATCAGGAGCTGGGCAGTACTTTACTCCAAGATCGCTCATCAGGGCTATGGTGGCATGTGTGCAACCCGATCCAATGAAAACAATCAGCGATCCGGCTTGCGGAACAGGTGGTTTCTTCTTAGCTGCATACGACTGGATTATCGATAACCACGAACTAAACCGTGAGCAAAAAGCATTTTTGAAAAACAGCACGTTTTTTGGTAACGAAATTGTAGCCAATACGCGTCGTATGTGTTTGATGAATTTGTTTTTGCACAACATTGGGGAAATTGATGGTGAGAATTTCATATCCTCCACAGATGCATTGGTAGCAGATGAAGGAAAGCGATTTGATTATGTACTTGCCAACCCGCCATTTGGCAAAAAAAGCAGTATGACGATTACCAATGAGGAGGGTGAACAAGAGAAACAAGATTTAACCTACAATCGACAAGATTTTTGGGTTACGACATCCAACAAACAGCTTAATTTTCTTCAGCATATCCGGACATTGCTGAAAGAAAATGGTCAGGCCGCCGTGGTACTCCCCGATAATGTTTTATTTGAAGGGGGAACCGGTGAAACGGTACGCAAACAACTTATGCAATCAACCGAACTCCATACGATTCTTCGTTTACCCACAGGCATTTTCTATGCTCAGGGTGTGAAAGCCAATGTGTTATTTTTTGACAATCGACCGGGAGCAAAAGAGGCTTGGACTAAAGATGTGTGGTTTTATGACTATCGAACCAATGTGCATCACACATTGAAAAAAAGCCCCATGAAACTTGAGGATTTGGAAGATTTTATAACGTGCTACAACCCGGAGAACAGAGAAAATAGAAAAGAAACATGGTCTGAGTATCCTTCGTCAGGCTCAGGACCCGAAGGTCGTTGGAGGAAATTCTCCTATGAAGAAATTTTAGCCCGCGATAAAACTAACCTTGACATTTTCTGGCTCAAAGATAAAAGCCTGGCTGACCTTGACAATCTGCCTGATCCGGATATATTGGCCTACGAAATCATTGAAAACCTCGAAGCCGGATTGGATAGTTTTAGAGCAGTAATGGAAACGATAAATGGGAAGATTGAGGAATAAAACACCCTTTGTTACCCACAAAAAACAAACACAATGCGTTGCTTGTCATTAGTGGAATACAAATGCAGCCATTCATTCTTCCCTGAATCTGAACCAAAATTGCTTCTCTACTTCACCACCCACGTTTCACTTCCGGCGAGTAAAGCATCTAAATCGCCTTTTCCTTTTTTCTCATAAGCATACTCCATTTGATGGATTACTTTTTCATCGTAGCTTGGGCGTTCCACATCATAGAATACACCAAATGGTCGTGGCAGCTTGTCTTCGTGACGGTTATCTTCAAAAAAGCGTGTGAGTAAATAGGCTTTGTAATGGTCTTTTTCATCATGAATCCAGAGGTCATCGGCTGAGTACGTATCGCCAAGTGTTACTACCTCAGGCTTCATTCCGTTCAGGCGAATGCCTTTATCACTATTTTGTCCGTAAATCAACGGTTTGTCGTTTTCAAGGTACAGGCTTGTTTCGTTTCTGCGCTGTTTATCGGTGTAAACCTCAAAAGCGCCGTCATTAAACACAATGCAGTTCTGATAAATTTCTACCAATGAAGCTCCTTTATGCTGATGCGTTCTCATCATCATATCGCGCATGTGTTTTGGATCGCGATCCATTGCGCGGGCAAAAAATCCGGCATTTGCACCCATTGCAAGTGCACCGGGATTAAACGGATCATCCAAACTTCCCATTGGAGATGATTTGGTAACAGCTCCTTCACGTGATGTGGGCGAATATTGGCCTTTCGTAAGCCCGTAAATTTCATTATTAAATAACAATATATTGATATCGGTATTTCTGCGAAGGGCATGAATCAAATGGTTTCCACCAATAGAAAGAGCATCTCCATCACCGGTTATAACCCAAATACTCAGTTCAGGGCGCGTGGTTTTCAATCCCGTTGCAATAGCCGGTGCACGTCCGTGGATGCTGTGCAGCCCAAAGGTATCCATATAATACGGAAAGCGCGATGAGCATCCGATCCCGGCCACAAATACAATATTCTCCCTTCTCACTCCGATGTCAGGCATGAGATTCTGCACCTGTTTTAAAATGGTGTAATCACCACATCCGGGGCACCAGCGCACATCCTGATCGGATGAAAAATCTTTACTTGTGTATGTGGGAATATCGTTTGCTTCAACTGTATTTGACATAAATAGTCTTTTTTATGGATGAATCTGAATTATGATTGAATAGTATCATAGATAGCTTGTTTAATTTCAGCAACCGTAAATGGAACACCACGAATTCGGTTGTATCCCTTGAACGTAAATTCCGGAAATTGATCTCTCAGAAGCTTCGTTAATTGCCCATTATTTATCTCAGGCACGAGAATTTTTCCAAAACGCTGAAAAAGGGTACGCAGGTTTGAAGGAAATGGACTCAGATACCGGATTTGCGCATGGCCTACTTTATTACCTTCTTCCACAACCTGATTTACCGCAGCCTTGATAGAACCATAGGTGGAACCCCATCCTAATACTAAAACATCACCACTTACCGAACCTTCGTCAATTTCCTGAAGTGGAATGAAATTGGCTACGTTATTTCGTTTTTGTTCCCGGATTAATGTCATGGCATGATGGTTATCAGGATCGTAAGAAATATTTCCGGTATCCTGTTCTTTTTCGAGTCCGCCAAGACGATGTTCCAGTCCCGCTGTTCCCGGAATAGCCCACGGACGCACCAGGTTTTCATCCCGTAAATACGGTAAAAATGGTTCATCTGAGTCGGTTCGCGCTCTGGCAAAATCAGCTTTTATGGGTTGTAAATCAGCTTTTTGAGGATATTTCCACGGTTCCGCTCCATTGGCAATGTATCCATCTGACAGTAACATAACCGGAATCATGTGCTCGACGGAAATCCTGCACGCCTGGTACATCATATCAAAACAATCAGCCGGCGATTGTGGGGCCACAACCACAATGGGACACTCACCTGCACGTCCATATACAGCTTGCAGTAAATCAGACTGTTCGGTCTTGGTAGGCATTCCGGTTGATGGTCCGGCGCGTTGCACATTGATAATAACCAGTGGTAATTCCAGCATGACCGCAAGTGCCATAGCCTCTGTTTTAAGTGCAATGCCGGGGCCTGAACTGCTTGTGAGGGCAAGACATCCACCAAAGGCTGCTCCGATGGACGATGTAATTGCGGCGATTTCATCTTCAGCCTGAAATGTGGTTATTCCAAAATTCTTCAATTTCGATAAACCGTGCAAAATGTCAGACGCTGGAGTGATGGGGTAAGAACCGAAAAAAGTTTTTAATCCGGAGACATCTGTTGCTGCTGTAATGCCAAGTACAGCCGCTTCATTGCCGGTAATATTCCGATAGCGCCCCGGTTCAATGCGCGCGGCGGATACGCTGTAGCGTTCAGAGAAAAGTTGAGTGGCATTTCCGTATGTATATCCATCTAACAATGCCTTTATGTTTGCTTCGGCAATGTCAGGTTTCTTGCTAAATTTTGCACGGATGAATTGAACCGTAGCACTCGTATCGCGGCTGAAAAGCCAGTAAATAATTCCAAGCACAAACATGTTTTTGCACCGGTCTATTTCCTTTGGCTGCAACCCGCTCTCTGAAAGTGAAGCTCGCGTGAGTTTAGTTATATCAACCTGAATAAGTGTGTAACCCGACGTTTGGATTTGTTCCAGGGGATTTTCATCAGGTGAGTATTTAGCCAGTGATAAGTCGCGTTTCCCGAAACCGTCAACATTAGCAATGATAATGCCACCGGGCATCAGAAATTTGAGGTTAGCTTTCAATGCCGCAGCATTCATGACCACAAGTACATCGCAATTATCGCCCGGAGTGTGAATGGCTTTGCTACCAAAGTGAATCTGGAAACCTGAAACGCCGGCTACGGTACCTGCCGGAGCGCGAATTTCAGCGGGAAAATCGGGAAGTGTACTTAAATCGTTTCCGGCAAGTGCCGTAGTGTTGGTGAATTGTGAGCCTGTAAGTTGCATTCCATCACCGGAATCACCGGCAAAGCGAATAGTTACGGCCTCTTTTTCAGAAATTTTTAATGACATGTATTATTGAACTATAAGAAAATAGGCTATTTGAAATAATGCCTGTGCGAAGAAAGCCAAATTCTCTTATTATAAGACGATTATATGAATGAGATATGAAAAAATATACTATAAAATACAACATGCTATGATGCAATCAGAAAATAAAGCATCTGACTTAAAATTGGCCGTAATCGGAGCCGGAAAAATAGGTGAAGCCATAATAGAAGCCATTTTAAAGTCAGGGAAATGGTCGAAATCACAAATCACAGCAACCACACGTAAAAAAGAACGATTAGCCTATTTATCAGAAAAACATGGAGTTGCTACAGCCGATAATAGTACAGCGGTTCATACTGCCGATGTGGTGCTCATTTGTGTGAAACCTCAGATTGCTCAATCTGTTTTTGCCGAAATTAACGCGTCTCTTAAACCGGGTGTTCTGATAATTTCAATTATGGCGGGTATTACGATTAACCAAATGGAAAAATGGACAGATGGTAAGATACCCGTCATCAGAGCTATGCCAAACACTCCGCTTCGGGTTGGAAAAGCAATGACAGCCCTGAGTGGAGGGAAAAACACTACCGATGCGCATTTGCAGATTTCGGTCGATCTTTTTGATATTATGGGCCGGACACGCATTCTCGATGAAAAATACTTCGATGCTATAACCAGTTTGAGTGCCAGTGGACCCGCGTTTATTTATATCATAATAGAATCGTTGGCTGAAGGTGGTGTTAAAGCCGGACTGCCACGCGATGTGGCCACGGAACTTGCTTCTCAAGCCTGTCTTGGAGCGGCTTCTATGGTATTGGAAACCGGACAGCATCCTGCATTATTGAAAGATGAAGTCACCACACCTGCAGGTTGTACAATTGATGGAATTTTGAAACTTGAAGAAGGTGGAATCCGTGTAACGCTTATAAAAACGATAATGGAAGCTGCAAAAAAAGCAACTGAACTCGGCAAAAAAACCACATGATTACGATAGAAAAAGGACTTTTTTTTGGTAATAAATACAATTTGTATAAGGATGAAGTATTTATTGGCGAAATTCAAAAGCCATTTTTGTTATCAAGCTATTCAATTTTTTTGAATGATGAAAAGTGGGTCTTAAAACCCATTAGTCTTTTCAAATCCGGATATAAAGTAGAAAAAGACGGGGAGGTTTTGCTAACAGCCAAATCAAAATTCAGCTTTAAAAGCGAATGGATTATTCAGTATAAAGAAAAAGAGTTCAGATGGTTAAAGACGAGTTTTTTTAGCAGCGATTATCAGCTACTTCTCACTGGCAATGAACAGGTTTTAGGGAATTGCCGGAGGACATCCATCTGGGCATCTCATTGGGAATCTGACTTTCCCCCAAATGTGGATAGTTGGTTTCAATTAGCCTTATTCTGCCTCATTGAGTTATCAGCCATTAAAACAAGTGTTGTTTCCTGATATATCCGATTATGTTATATAAAAACAGTATTTTATTTTCCCTTCTTCTAACAGTAAGCCTTCTTGGGATTTATGAGACTTCGAATTCTCAAACGGACACCGCGCCTCCCAAAGATTATTTCATACTGAAACTACATATCATCGCAGATATTCAGGCGGATGGTTCGGTTCGCATAAGTGAAGACCGAACGTTTGCATTTGATGGAAATTTTACCTGGGTCGAGTGGAATATGCCCAAAAAAGGCTTTTCAGAAATACTTGATATTGAAGTTTTTGATAACAATTTACCTATGCGGCTATCACGTTCAGGAGAAGTGGGAACCTGGGAATTAAAAGATCGCAATAACAGGGTAGAAGTGCGATGGAATATTGACACTAAAACGGAAAAGCGGAATCTGAAAATTGACTACACCATTACGGATGCGCTAGCTGTTGATGAAGATTGGACCGAGTTTTTCTGGACGTTTATAGGAAATGGTTGGGATAAAAGCACCTCAGATATCTTGATTGAAATCCGATTGCCTGAAGGTCTCAATTCTGAAGAAATTTTTGTTTGGTCGCGGAATAATTTGGAAAATGAAACGACAACTATTCGGAATGGAACTATTATTTACCGCACTGAGCGCCTTTCCAAAAAACGAACCCTTGCACTCAGAACGGTTTTTCCATCCCGGGTACACTCTCTTGAAGCAAACTCTGATCAATCTATAAATCCCTTCACTATTCAAGCTGAATATGATCGAATTGACGAGGAAACAGCCAGGAAAGAGGCTTTTTATGAATCCATTGCCCCTATAGCCAAAAGCGCGGGTATTTTATTGATTATTTTAAGTTTGTCTGTTACCATTTACATTGTACAAAGATTTGGCAGAAACGGTTCACCGGGAATTTTACCCCCATCCTGGATGGAGTATCCCCCAACCGAAGACAAACCGGCTATCATTGGTTGGTTGATGAATTACCGGCAAGTTTCGGGGATGCAGCTGGCCGCTACCATACTGGATCTTTCCAGGCGGGGATATTTTAAAGTAAAACAGGAAAAGAAAGATAAAAAAAGTTTCTTCAGCCAAACTACTGAGGAATATAAACTGGAGCTAACCGGAAATACGCCCGATAAGCTGAATGAGTGGGAGCAGGATTTATATACTTTTTTATCTGTGAAAATTGAAAATGGAGCTGTTTCCCTCGATTCAGTATTTAAGGACACACCCGCTGATTTAGAATGGGTTACCAAATGGTTCGCTAAAGTAAAAAAAGATGCCCGCCAAAAAGATTGGTTTGTCATTCAGCCGAAAATTATACTTGTTCAGGTATTTACTCAGTTGGCCTTTTTGGTTGCCGGAATAGCGTTGTTGATTTGGACAAATGTGATTGCAATTGGTGTTATGTTGATTGCAACTACCGCATTTGGCTTTCTGGCGTGTGCATTTCTAACACCACGAACCGTTTCAGGACAGGAAGTATTCTTAAAATGGAAAGCCTATAAATCAGCCCTTAAGCATAATCGGGTGAGCAATAAACCTGAACTAAAAAGCCTGCATTTTATTTACGCGGTTACGCTTAATGTAACGGGAAACAAATTTTCAAACCTGGTATCAGGGTTAAATTTCCATGAAAATGATATTACATGGCTCTACTTCATTCCGGGTACAACCTTAAATCCTGTTGCTTTTAATGGAGCTATTCAGGGTATAGTAAGCTCAACAACAACCTCTGTAAATGCAGTTAGCGGAGGAGGTGGCGCATCGGCCGGAGCTGCGGGCGGTGGCGGAGGTGGCGGTGCAGGATAGAAGGATTTAATTCAGAATGCAAAAATTCAGAATTCAGAATGATTCTGTCTAAAAAATTGCGTTAAGATTTAAACTAAGTGAATCCCACATAAAATCTGTGTGAATCAGTAGAATCAGCGTTCTATTTTTGATGTTAATTTTGAATTATTGCATTCTGAATTCTTAATTATCAAAAACCTTTCGCAGTGGAATCTCCTGTCCTGGTGATATCAGCGGCACCCTCAAGCCTTCCATTTTCGTGTTTCATAATAGCCTGGAAACGACCAATTTGCGGAATAATATTCAGCATGTGTCCCATATCTTGAAGCGAATCAACTGTTAGAGAATCAGCCGCGCCTTCTTCCATTACAATCATATCCGGTAGCCATTGTGCATGTATTTTCCGGGCGTTAACAGCTTCCTGCATGGTCATATCATGTTCCAATACATTCATTATCACCTGATACACATTGGTGATAATTGTAGAGCCTCCCGGTGTGCCGAGAATCAGGAAAAGGTTTCCATCTTTTTCCACAATGGTTGGCGTCATACTGCTGAGCATTCGTTTTCCGGGGATGATGGCGTTAGCTTCACCACCAATCAGTCCAAATTGATTAGCAACTCCCGGCTTGGCGCTAAAATCATCCATTTCATTATTCAGAAAGAAACCTGCTCCGGCCACCATCACTTTACTTCCGAAATAGCTGTTAATGGTTGTTGTGATTGAAACAGCATTCCCGAACGGATCAACAATGGAAAAATGAGTGGTTTCAAAACTTTCAATACGTGAAACCTCGCCTTCCTTTATTTCAGTCGAAGGTGTAGCTTTATCAGGATTGATGCTTGCGTTTCTGCTTCTAATGTACTCCTTATCCAATAACTCCTGAATAGGAACCTCAACAAAATCAGTATCGCCCATGTAGGTTGCGCGGTCGGCAAATACGCGGCGCATCAACTCCGTCATGATGTGAATACTTCCGGCAGAATTATGTCCCATTTCAGAAAAATCATAAGCTTCGCTACCCAACATTAATTGTGCTACGGCAACCCCTCCGCTTGAGGACGGAGGCATGGAAATAACGCGATAATTTTTATAATCAATGGAAATGGGCTCGCGCCAAACGGCTTCGTAAGCGATTAAATCTTTTCGTGTAATAATGCCTCCGCCGGCTTCCATTTCCTGAACAATTAAATCGGCAGTTTCGCCGGTATAAAACCCATCTCGTCCAAAATCACGAATGCGTTCGAGTGTTTTTGCCAAATCTTTGAAATAAATTGTATCACCTTCGGCCCAGGACTCGTCGCGGACAAGATGCGGTATTTGCGTATTCACTTCACTGAACTCAAATTGAAACCGGTTGATTTGCTCAGCCTGAAACGCTGTATTCACATACCCTTTTTGCGCAAGGTCAATAGCAGGTTGAATCAAATTTTCGAAAGGAAGGGTTCCAAACCGGGAATACACTTCATCCATTCCGGCCACGGTTCCGGGAACACCGGCTGAGAGATGTCCAATACGGCTAAGACCAAAAAGTACATTTCCTGACTCATCCAGATACATATCACGATATGCCTCTAAAGGAGCCGTCTCTCGAAAATCAAGTGCTCCAACATCGCCATCAGCGGTTCGATAAACCATGAATCCGCCTCCGCCAATATTGCCGGCTACGGGATACGTTACGGCAAGTGCATATTTAACGGCAATGGCCGCATCGAAAGCATTTCCACCTGATTTTAAGACCTCCAGCCCTATTTCAGAAGCAAGTGGATTTGCCGAAACAACCATGCCCTGTTCGGCGAGTACGCCAAAAGTTTTGTCCGTTTCGGTTTTGCCACAACTTCCGAGAGATACCAAAAGTGCTATTGCCATGTAGCCATAAAAGTGCTTTATATTTTTATTTTGATACAAAATGAGGAGCAAAAAAGATTTTCTAAATACCATAAATTAGTGCGTAAGTAATTGAAAGAATATCGCTTATGAACGAAATGCAGTATATCTAAGTTTTATTATTATATTGAAACAAGGTATTTAAAATTTCTAATTCAAACAGAGTTATTTATAAATGATGGAATGCTTAACGTGAAAACTGATTTCAATTCATTTATTAATCGCAAACTCATTCATAATGAAGTATGAAAAACCTTTTGAATAGCGCCAGGTTAATTTTACCAGTCATTCTTGCTGCATTTATTCTATTTGGATGTCAGGGTAACGGAGATAAGCGATCAAAATCAACCTTTCATAAAGATCTTGAAGAGATTAAAAAAGATGGGGTATTGCGCGTGGTAACGAGCTACAGTCCCGTCAGCTACTTCATTTATCGCGGACAGCCAATGGGGTATGAGTATGAGTTGCTAAAACATTTATCTGAATATTTAGAAATAGAACTGGAATTGTCTGTCGCTCGTGATTTTGATGAGATGATTGCCATATTAGATCGGGGTGATGTCGATTTAATCGCCTATAATTTAACTGTGACCCGGGACAGAAGGGAATTGGTTAATTTTACGGTGCCATTAAATACTACCCGACAGGTTTTGGTTCAAAGAAAACCTAACAACTGGCGGCAAATGCAACTCCACAAAATTGAACAACAGTTAATTAGAAATCCTATAGAGTTGGCCGGTAAAGAGGTACATGTGCGTCGGGCTTCTTCGTATTTAGAGCGTTTGTATAATCTGGAAAGTGAAATTGGGGAGCCCATAAACGTAATAGAAGCCGATGCCGGATACACAACTGAACAACTCATCCGCATGGTTGCTGAGCGTGAGATTGATTACACTGTTTCAGATGAAAATATTGCACGTCTCAATCAGGGATATTTCCCCATTCTGGATGTTAAAACGGCCATTAGTCTTCCACAACAAACAGCTTGGGCAGTGAGAAAATCATCTGAAGTGTTACTTGAGTCTTTAAATGAGTGGTTAGATGATTTCCAAACCAAATCTGATTATTACGTTATTTATAACAAATATTTTGAAAACAGGCGTGCTTACAGCGTCCGCATTGATAGTGATTTGATGTTTAGTACCGGTGGACAAATATCCCTTTATGATGAGTTTATTATTAAATATTCAGAAGAATTGGGTTGGGATTGGTTGCTTATAGCTTCACAAATTTATCAGGAATCACAATTCAACCCCGATGCAACATCTTGGGCTGGTGCGAGAGGACTTATGCAGTTGATGCCGCGTACTGCACAGGCGTATGGTGCAACCGATCCAAGTGACCCTGAGCAAAGTATTAAAGCCGGAATAGCTTTTCTAAAATGGTTAGATGATTATTGGTCCGATAAAATTGAGGATAATCAGGAGCGCGTAAAATTTATTCTCGCTTCTTATAACGTGGGGCAAGGACATGTACAGGATGCCCGCCGGCTTGCTGAAAAATATGGTGCTAACCCCAATGTATGGGATGGTAACGTAGAAGTGTATATGCAAAAAAAATCAAGAGAAGAGTATTATAATGATGAGGTTGTGCGGTTTGGCTATGCTCGCGGATTGGAACCCGTACGTTATGTTAGCAATATTCTTTACATCTACAATCATTATAAATCAATGGCTGAAATCCGTGATATTCGACCCGAAGAAGCTCCTATTGTGACGGAATAAGCAGGTTAATGCTTCCGGGTAAAATGCGAGCCTTCATTCGTTTTATCTCCAACCCAAGATGCTCACCATCGGCATGAACCGGTAATCCCGCTTCAGCTTCAACCTCAATCTCCCTGCATCTGAATGTTGAAATTTTGGATGAGCGGTGCTGTTGACCAAACAGAAACAAACCCAGCCTGAATAGCAAACCTATTCGGGTAACCGGCTTAATCATCACTATATCGATGAGGCCATCATGCAAACGGGCATTTGGTGCAATCCTGAAGTTTCCGCCTTCAGTCGATCCATTGGCGAGTGAAAGCAAAAGAAGTGTTTCGTTACGGGTGACTCCATCTGCCAATATTTGCATGAAAACCGGTTTCATTTTGTTCACTGAACGAAGAACAGAAAGCACATAGACCAATGAGCCTTTCCATCTTTTAATCCTCATTGATTCATAGTTTATCAAACCATCAAAGCCCATTCCCAGAGTATTAACGCAGATACCTGCTTTGCCATCAGCTTCAAACGAAATGACATCAATGGGTTTTGATTGAGCCGAGAGCAATTGAAGCATGGCGGTTTCTTTTTTACCAGAAATTTCCGTGGATTTCACGAAATCATTTCCGGAACCCATGGGTATAATGCCCAACGTGCCACCGGAGGCAATCAATCCGGATGCTACTTCCTGAATGGTACCGTCGCCACCACATGCAATCACGGCATCGAAGCTTCTTGAGGCATTTTGAGCAAGCTCCGTGGCATGACCCGCATTATCTGAGACAAATATCTCAGACTTCGGAAAGTGTTTCTTTACCGATGACTGAAGCCACTCCAAAGCCCTTCTAGCCCGTTTACGGTCGGCAGTGGGGTTAAAAATGAATGCAAATTTAGCGGATGAAGACATTCAAAATTTATTAATGAAATTGAGCTGGAATAGTATTCTATTATTTCGGGATTTACAATAGGTAAAGAGCTTACAGGATTGTGTTCGATTCTAAGTCAAGCTTAGTTTGATATGAGTTACCAGAAGTATATAAGAATAATTGCTCTTCTAAAATAAAGCTGTTGCCCGTTTATTTAGGTAACTACAAAAATGATATGAGCCAATGTTGAGAACCTCCTTTTTTAACACCTGTATCTCTTTACTTACTTCGTGAATAAGTCAAACTCTAATCGAAAATCAACCAAATCTGCATCATCCAACAATTTTAACCTATCCAAAATCGCCAGTAGAGATAGACGACTGAAAATACGATCAGGAAAATTAAACAAGCCCAGCTAAAGACCCGATATCCTTTGCTTGGCCGGGCATCTTTCGGTGTGTGCTTGCTGGTGATTAATTTTAGATTGAACCATCCGAGAATCGGCGCTGCTAAAAAAGACAATCCTGCTGCAAAATCGATGAGAATCGTGAACGTTCCGGTGAGGTACGTGAGGATAAAAACAGCAACAACCGGAACAATAATTATGGTTGCATAATACGTGAGATTACGTTCTGTTGCGGTTAAGGGTGTGCCCTTATGGACTTCCCTAAGCTCAGTTACAACACGCGGGTAAGCATCTGTAACCGCCAGAGTAGTGCTAAACATGGTTATAAGTGCGGCAACGGATACCAATGGAGCACTCCACGAACCCAGGGTTCGACCGTACAAATCTATTAATTCCGCTGAAAACTGAACACTGGAGGATGAAAATCCGGTTCCACTTCCGAACATAATTAACGCCCCCAACAAGAAAAATAAAAGCCCGATGAAGCCTGCTGAATAATAGCCCAGATTGAAATCGAACCGGGCTTCTCTCAATGTCGGGCGATACCCCGTTTGCCTTTCCTTTTCATTCGACCAGATTGAATGCCAAACGGATGCATCTAACGGAATGGGCATCCAACCCATGAAAGCAATAATAAAAGCAAGTCCGGCCATATTCCAGTACGATGGTGGCTCAGTCATCATCGCTTCCCTTACGGTTCCGGCTCCCAAAGCAATTACAACGGCAATAAACGTACAAATAGTTAGCAGTGTAATAATTACTTTCATGGTAAGGTCGAGCCCGGGATACCGGCCTACGGTAATCAACAAAATACATGCTGCGAGCACAACCGCACTCCAGATCACAGCTGACCAACCAAAGCCAAAAAGGTACTCTGCAAGTCCGGCAGTAACAACAGTTACGGCAGCCTGAATAATGAACATCGTGCCAATAGTAATAATCAGATAGACCCAATAAGCCCAGGCTCCCAAAGATTTATAACCATGAATAAGGTGCTTACCCGTTGCGGAGGCAAACCTGGGACCAAATTCCAGAAAGGGATATTTCGATATAATGGCGAGGAGTAACAGCCACAAAAGCGAAAAGCCATAATCCGCACCGGCACGGGTTGCCTGCACCAAATGAGAAACCCCGATAGCTGCGCCGGCCAGCAGAAATCCCGGTCCAACCACTTTTAAAAACGTCTGATACGTCTGATTTTTAATATCCATAAACAGTAACTATCAATCTAACTGGATTATTCACCTGTACTCATAATATTGACATGAATATATTATTTTTAACAGATTAAACCCGATAGTTTTATTAATAGCCCTTCAAAAGTAGTGATTCTATTATCTGAGTAAAACTGTTTTTCGTATTTGAATCGAATCCTCATGTTGTAAACGGATAAAATAAACTCCGCTCGATAATCCACCTGCATCCCAATTTACAGTATGAAATCCTGCTGAGCGAAAAGTGTTGATGACAGTAGCAACCCGCTGACCATTGGTGTTATATATCTCAATCAGAACAGTGCCAGGTTGACCCAGCCTGAATGGAATAGTTGTAGAAGGATTAAACGGATTGGGATAATTGGCTAACAGCTCTGTCAGGAAAGGCAATTGCTGATCTAAATTACCGAATGTTGCCGGAATCACATCCTTACGAACGGTCAGAACGTGTAAATCGGGGTCAATGACCGGAAATCCCGGACTTTCTTTGATAAAGACTTCGGCTTCATAAGGGAAAGTATCAGGCTCAAACACATACGTTGTATCTCCCTGACCATTTTGATACGGAACTCTGATTTCAATGGGAACATCGAAATTGGTTATTCCCGGCATGCTCGATTCCTGTGTTAACCTGAACTGCATCCGAAAGCCACCTGAACCGGCCGGTTGAGCTGCATAGCGAAGTTCATACTCCGGATGTCCCTCCCCATAAATCCATGCATTGAAAAATGGACGTAAATGTTTGCCACTTTGCGTTTCAAAAAGTTCAATCAGATCTTCTGTATCTGCCGTCCCAAATCGAAATATTTGGAGATACTCCTTAAGAGTATTAAAAAACACTTCATCCCCCACTTTTCTGCGAAGCATGTGCAACACCAACGCGCCTTTGGCATAGGATGTCCGATAGCGAAATATGCGCTGAACGCTAGCTCCCGGATCCGATGGATTGATAGAAGCTGAAGGCACAAAAACGCGTCCGTCAGGGAATTCCGTTACCCTCGACTGATGGCCAAAACGCCAGGATCGAAAATCAATAGCATCATCAAAAGCTTCAATCACCAAACCCTCTGCATAGGTGGCAAAGCTTTCATTCAGCCAGATATCCTCCCATCCACGGCAGGTAACGGCATTTCCAAACCACTGATGCGCCAACTCGTGCGCAATAAGTCCGCGACCGAAATTATTCATGGAGCTCATGGTTTGATGCTCCATTCCACCACTCCTCAGAAACATGGCGTGACCATATTTTTCCTCAATGAACGGATATTCTCCAAATAATTCTGTGAAGAGCCCGAGCATATCAATGGTTAAAGCCGCCTGATTCCGAACCGATTCAAAATTTACTGAGCGATAAACATAATTAAGCACCGGCATGGAGTCGGTCGGGCTGTAATGGAAATAATCGGTAAACTCTTCATAATCAGCGGCAGCAATGGAAATGAGATAATGTGAAATGGGATAGCGGGATTTCCAGTGCCATTTTTTCAATCCGCTACCAACTTCTTCAACAGACTCCAATAATCCGTTGGAGCCCAGCTTAAGGTTGGATGGAATGGTAACCACCACATCAGAAGAATCAGCTTTATAATTCGGAGTGTTTTTATTTGGAAACCAATCGCGCGCGCCAAACGGCTGGCTCAGAGTCCAGAATGCTGGCTGACCCGAATTGGTTGCAAACACAAAACTACCAAATCCTGACGTTCCCGGCTCCCCCTGATAATATACCTGAATACGAACTTGATCACCAGCCAACAGCTGTTGTCCCAAATCAACCGAGATGATATAATCGACCGGCGCAGTGGAACGTGACCAAGAAGCCAGCCGGTCTTCATCTACAACATAAATGGAATCAATTTGGAGAGTTGAAATCAGTTCCAGTTCTACGATTTGTGTGGATTCGCGAATATCCAGCAGAAGATCTGCATATCCGTTGATGTGTCTGAGGCTGGGGTTTACATTCAGGTGAAGGCCATAATAGGAAACATCAAACCGGGAATCAGGTTTAGAAAAAAGTGATTGCGCATTCATAGTATTGAATCCACGAGTCATTTCAGCTTTCCAGGATTCAAGCTGTTGTGCATGAACTGAAAAACAACCAAGGAGAAACAACCAGAAACCAATAAAAAATGATGCTTTCACAAAATCAGGTTTAAGCGGGTGTACTTAAAATTTAAACAATCGTGAGCTTGTCAGACACATGATAAATGGACATGAACAAAGAAGCTTTGGTATTCTTTCCAGATGATTACAACTATGAAACTTACTTCAATGTTCAATCAGAACCAAAACCGGTATTTAATCCATCAAGCGTTTCGATTGAAGCGATGAAAATGACGATTTACAGTTGTAGAAGGCTTTGCAAAACCAGGTATTTTGTCCGTCTTCTGCCTTATCGCAAAAATAAAATCCTCGAATAGAGTGGCTATACTGCGGTTTTATTTTTGCTCTAGCGTTGAATACAAACAAAATACCTGGTTTTTCAAAGCCTTCTTGTACTTTTCCAGAACAGAACGGAATATCGGTAGTTTAGAGTAGTCGATTTAGCTTTCTACCAAGATAATCTTTATATCGAGTTTATGTTTCGCCGCAAATATACCGAATGATTTCGGGATTCATAAAGTTTTAAGATGACATCAGGCGCTTCACCTGTTTTCCTATACCCAAAAATAAATTACTCTCATACATGTTAGATTCTGAATCCCCAAACATAGCACTTTTTATTCACCTCGATCAGCTTCGTTTGGATGCTTTTCCGGAGGAAATACTGGAAAAAAAACCAACCCTTATTTTTGCCGAGAGTTATGGAGATGCCCGTCAACTTCCATTTCACAAGAAAAAACTGATTTATATGTGGAGCGCACAACGACATTTCGCCGGGGAGTGTCAGACTAACGGGTTTAACACTGAATATTTGAAAGGTGATGAATCCACCGAAAAACTGCTTGAAACCTGCTTGAGTGAACAACGCGAAATCACACTCCACTATATGGAACCGGCAGAATGGGAATTGAGAGATCGATTGTCTGATTTGCAACGAAAATCTTCATTCAAGATCATCAAACATTCGAATACATTCTTTATGTCGGATCCACAGGAGTGGAAAAAGAAAATTGCCGATGGATATGTGATGGAGTATTTCTATCGGGAAATGCGGAAACGCACCGGCTACCTGATGAATGGAAATCAACCGGAGGGCGGTGAGTGGAATTACGACAAAGAAAATCGAAAAAAATTGCCCAAAGGAAAAAAACCACCGGCTATTCTGACATTCAAGCCTGATGACATTACCAAAGATGTTATAGAACAAGTTAATCAGAAATTTCCTGATCATTTTGGGGGTTCAGATGATTTCAATTACGCCGTTACCCGCACCGATGCGCTTAGGGCAATGGATGATTTCTTCGAAAACCGGTTTCGTGATTTTGGCCCTTATGAAGATGCCCTCGTTGCCGGTCAACCGCATGTGTATCATTCCGTATTATCCGTTTATATGAATAATGGATTGCTATCGCCGGTTGAACTCTGTGAACGAGCGTTGCAGGAATACGAAGCCGGTAACGCTCCCCTGAATTCGGTTGAGGGATATATTCGTCAGATTATTGGCTGGCGCGAATATATTCGGAATTACTATGAGGCACTCATGCCCGATGTCCGTAATTCGAATACGTTTGATTTCAAGAACAATGTTCCGCAATCGTATTGGGACGGCGAAACGTGCATGAAATGTATTTCCGAATGCGTGAAACCCGTTATTGAAGAAGGCTATTCTCATCATATTCCACGGCTAATGGTTCTCAGCAATTATGCCAACCTCACCGAAACCAATCCTGTGGAGCTCTACAAATGGTTTTGGTATGCTTATGTTGATGCCTGGGAATGGGTCGTACTACCGAATGTTTTGGGAATGAGCACCTTTGCTGATGGAGGCATTCTGGCTTCCAAACCGTATATTGCAAGTGGAAATTACATCAACAAAATGAGTGATTATTGCGCCAAATGCACCTATTCCGTGAAAGAAAAAACGGGCGAGAAGGCGTGTCCGCTTAATTATCTGTACTGGAATTTTGTGGATAATCATCGGCAGGCGTTTGAAGAAAACGGGCGCGTCTCGTTTATGGTAAATATGTTTGATAAAAAAAGTGAAGAAGAACAGGAAACAATAAAAACAGATTCAGAAGCCTATATTTCGAGTTTGAAACGCTACACTTGATTGCGAAAAACTACATTACTAATAGTACCCTCTTTTCTAAAACGACAGGTTTAATTTGATGTTTTGATAAAAATTAAATATTTTTAATTTAAATATTAAACCTATTATAATTTAAATATTATGGGTCAGCAACAACTCCTTATTGTCATTTTGGTCACTATTATTATTGGTATAGCTACACTTATTGGTTTTAACATTTTTAATGCACAGGCAAAGAAAGCGCATCAGGATGAAATCATTCAACAAATGGTGCAGTTCATGTCGCAGGCAAAAGCGCATAAGATTCGTCCGGCAGCACTTGGCGGCGGTGGAGGCTCATTCATGGGATTTGTTCCAACCGGTTCTGATAATTTCCGGGGACATATCGGGAATGCTGATGACAGCCCAAATGATGGCTCCCGACTCGAAACTGGAAATGTAGTTTACTTCTTCGAATGGTGGCCGGAAGGTGGATATCCTCAACGGGCAAAAATCATTGCTTCATCAAAACGCTTTGGTGAAGGCAATTCCTGGCCTAATGCCAAAAACGCGCGGGTTGTAGCTTATTTTGATGAAAATGCTCAAGTTATTTACAGTTCAAATCCGGCGAGAAACGGCTTCATGATTGACGGTGATTGGTAGAAATAATTTCATTTTACAGCCTAAAGTGTTAAGAAATTCTAAAGGTTTTTATCACCTTTTATTTCGTATTTTAACGCCTGTTAAAAGCATGTAAATCAACCGGATGAATTACAGATTCAACAACCAATTCTTCAAACAGGCTTCAATATATGAATTCTACACACGTATATGCGTTACCAACTCAAAACCGATTTTCCGTTTTAATTGGGGTTTTGATTTTAATAATTGCCACTATCTCGTGCAAATCAGGTGGCGTTGAACCAGAATCTCCCACTACTGCCGCACAAGAACTTAACATCCCTGATGGGTTCAATTTCGAAACAACGCAAGAATCCAGCATAACCGTTATTTTGCCCTCCTCTGTTGACTTCACTACATTACGAAGCCGTGTTTCTATATATACACATTCACCAGATGAGGGCGGACTGCTGCTTGGCTCAGGAGTTGTACAACAAGATGGCCGTGTCACCATTTCGGTTACTATTCCCACTTATCTGGAGTCTGTGCATGTTGAAACCATTTCCGGTTCGGCAACCTTACAATTAAATTCTGCAAGCCTTTTTGATGATGAGCCCAATACCATTGATTTTAATGAAGGCCTCAATTTTGATCCACCAAACGATGAACCGCAGGAGGGCGAAACCTCCTCTCTACAATCTACCTTCGAAACCTGGGAATCCGTAGAATCCGCCCGCTCATTTCAACCCAATATTATTCAGAATCCAGATTTTGAGGAAGATGATTTCGGACTGATAGACGATTGGTCATCACCCATACCATTCGATGGTCGCTGGCATATAACATCCACACTTGGCACAAATAATGCACGTAAACATTCCGATAATACAGGCACAATGATGCGGTTCACTCCGAGTCCGTCCCGATATGGTGGTGTAACACAAATTTTACCCGCTTCTCCGGGTGATTTAATTACTCTAATTTCTGCTGTAAGGCAATCAGGTTCACCTTTCAATATCAGCTGGCTATTTATTATTGCCCGTGACTCAAATGGAAATCCTTTCTCATATTACAGCGTTCAAACAAATGGAAACACAGGTGGATGGATAAACCGTGGAATAGCGACAACCATGCCTCCCGGTACGGCAAGTGTACAGATTTTACTTTGGTCACATATTTTCGGAGGAACGATTGATTTCACCAATATTTATGTAACAGGACCGGTTACCGATAGTGACGGCGATGGTGTTCCTGATGAAGAAGACGACTACCCTGATGACCCGCTGCGTGCAGTTGATATTTATTATCCTGCAAAAGACGTTTTTGGTACGCTGGCTTATGAAGATTTATGGCCTCGTTTTGGCGATTATGATATGAATGATTTAGTGCTCGATTTCAACATTAAAATGACGGGCGATGCATCAAACCGAATAAAGGATATTGCGTTCCACATGGCCATTCGCGCTACCGGAGCGGGATTTAAAAACGGATTCGGCATTTCGATTCCAACTCCATCATCTAATGTTGAATCTGTGACCGGAACCCGATTAACCGAGGGAATTATTGAAACGCTTGCCAATGGCCTCGAAGCGGGTCATACAAATCAATCCGTAGTAATAGCTTTTGATAATGCAGACCTCAATATTGGCAGATTCGCTAATGTACATGATAACACACCTTATGTTACGCCCGATACCGTTTTGGTATCCGTCACATTTTTGGATCCGAGCCCGGATGACTTACTCGACACCACGGCGCCATTTATATTCATAGATCAGGATCGCGGGCGTGAAGTGCATCTTCCCGGAAACCAACCAACTGAACTGGCAAATCCTGATTATTTTGGAAGGGATGATGATGATACTCAGCCCAATCAAGGCCGGTATTATTTAAGCAATCAAAATTTGAACTGGGCTTTTGCCGTACCGCAAAGTATTCCTTATCCATTGGAGAATGTTGAAATACTGGATGTATATCTTCGTTTTGCAGAATGGGCTGAATCAGGTGGAGAGGCGTTTCCTGACTGGTATCTTGATAAACCGGGTTACAGGGATGAAAGTAAGCTCTATCAAATTCCTGAATAAGTTAAACGTAACCGAATCACCTGAATTGCAACCAATTAAATTCAATTTTAGTTATACTGTTGCAATTCAATTACAATCTGAAATTATCTGATCAGGAATAATTATATGAGGTTTTCCTTACTCGTTACACTTGTTGTTTTATTTACTCTTATCGGTTGCACGAAAGATTACACAATTACTACCGATGAGCACAAACAAGAAGTAAATGAGTGGCACGACTCAAGAATTGAATCCTTAAAAGCAGAACGTGGTTGGCTGAAACTTGCGGGACTTTATTGGTTGGATGAAGGTGAAAGCAGCTTTGGAGCGGCTGAAGACAATACACTCGCATTTCCTGACGGTAGTATTGCCGATAATGCCGGAACCGTTTCTTTTGATGGTGAGTCCATCACCTTAACTCCTGATGATGATGTTGAAATTCTGATGGATGGGGCGCCGCTTTCCGAATCTGTAACTTTTTCAAAAGATGAATCTCCGGAGTTTATGCACGGACGTATTGCATGGACATTCATAGCCCGTGGAGAGCTCACCGGTTTGCGACTTTTTGATCAGGAAAGCCCTGTTTATACAAATTTCACCGGAATTGAGCAGTTTCCTGTAAATCAGGACTGGCGAGTTGTAGCCAAACTTATACCAAATAGCGAACCCACAACCATTCCTATCATCAATATTTTGGGACAAACAACCCATGAACCTTCACCAGGAAAACTGGAATTCACTATTGATGGCGAAACACATAGTCTCGCAGCTATTGAATCGGGTGAGCGTTTATTTTTGATTGTAGGCGATGAAACCAATCGTTCTACAACGTTTCAGGGTGGTCGTTATATGTATGTGGATAATCCGGGTCCGAACGGAAAAGTAGTTGTAGATTTCAACAAAGCCTACAATCCCCCTTGTTCATTTTCGGAATATACAACATGTCAACTACCTCCACCCGAAAACCGGCTTTCTTTAGAGATTGAAGCAGGTGAAAAACGCTACAAAAATCAACCGGAAAAATAAGCCCGTGCAATGGTGCTAAACCGGTGTGGTTGATCGAAGAACGCGTAGTGTCCGGCATCAGCGATAGTAACAAGAGTTGCATTTTTTAAACCGGCCTCCATTCTTTTGGCCTGATAAAGTGGTGTTGCAACATCTTTCTCCCCCCACAACAGAAAGACCTCGTGCTCAATATCCGGCAAGGAATTCTCCAGAAATTCCGTAACCGTATTCACAAACACTTCACGCATAACGCCGTTCAATTGGCTGTAATCAGATGAACCCAGCTTTTTCCAAAGGGGTGTTTTTCGCAGCCATTGCAATCCTTTTTCCTGCATACTTCCCGGCAGTAATGAAAAGGGGGCTTTCAATAATTTGGCTGTATATTTACGGAAATAGTAGCCCGGTTTTCTTTTAGGTTTCATTCCTGCCCCACCGGTAATGAGTACCTTGTTCACCATGTACGAATAGTTCGGGTTGGATAATAATTTAAGCATGATTCTTCCACCAAATGAATGCGCTAGCACACCACAACCTTCAATGTTGAGCACCTGAATGAGTTTACCGGTAAAGCGCGTGTAATCATCAATCTTCCATGCAATCGGCGGCGGTGCTGTTTCTCCAAAACCCGGAAAGTCTGTTAAATAGCAACAATACGAATCAGCGAGAGTATTCGCAATTCCAGCCATTGTCTCAGCCTGGCAACCCCAACCATGCAAGAACAAGATGGGTTCACCTTGTCCATACTTCAGAACCCGTACTTGAATCGAGTCGATTTCTGTCCAAATTATTTCAGGTTTTAATGAGGTCTTCATCATTATTTCTAATCATATATTAATTAAATCCACTTTTTTTATAATTCTACAAGAAAGTAAAGATTTCGCTGGTTTTTTCCCTAGATTTTTACTTTAATATAATGTTGATGTACGCTATCAGTTTATAACATTTAATCATCATTAGAAAGGTATCATTATGATAAAGCGCAGCCTCTTTTTTTTGTATGACAGACTACAAATTACAGCCGCCGAACGGAAACTCATCTACATTTTTTCCGGCATTCTTATTATCCTCACCGTTTCCCAACCCTTTGTTCAACCTCTTATCGCAATTGATGAATCGAACTATGAACCGGTTATACAGGTTTTTGAGGAACGGTTAACAAAACTTCAAAAAAGTCAGGAGCTACAGCTTTCTCAATATTATCCTGAATCAACTCCAAATACCGGTACTAAAGTTGAAGCCGAAGCGTTCACAGAAGAACCATCAAATGAAATTCCAATTCAAAATACGGATGTTAAAAATAAACAGGATTCCCAAAAATCAAGTACGACAGAAGTATCCGTTGATGACGAACTGATTAATATTAACACTGCCGATGCAAAAGAACTCACAAAATTACCGGGTGTTGGGCCGGCTATTGCTGCTCGGATTATTGAATACCGGGAAGAATACGGGCCATTTAAAAATATTGAAGATATAAAGAAAGTCCGCGGAATTGGACCTGTTCGATTTGATGCCATGAAAGAACTGATAACTGTTACCACCGACAAATAAACATATATGAACACCACCATTTTATGGGCTGATGATGAAATAGATAATTTACGGCCACATATTTTATTTCTAAAAAACAAGGGGTTTGATGTTACACCGGTAACCAATGGAGAAGACGCTCTGACTCTCGTAAAAAAACAAAGCTTTGATATCGTTTTTTTGGATGAGCAAATGCCGGGCATGGACGGCCTCACAACTCTTTCAGGCATTAAACAATTGCACCCCAATTTACCGGTTGTTATGATTACCAAGAGTGAAGAAGAGTCCATAATGGAAGATGCCATTGGTTCCAAGATATCCGATTATCTCATAAAACCGGTCAATCCAAACCAGATTTTGCTGACTATTAAACGGATTCTTGATCGCAAAAGGTTGCGCAATGAAAAATCGGCTCAAACGTATCTTCAAAGTTTTCAGAGCATATCAGCCCAAATTGACAGTAATCCGGACTGGCAACAATGGATTTCAATATACACGCATTTAACATCATGGGAAATTGAACTTCAGGGTGGTGATGAAGGACTTTTGCAGGTTCTCGTTGATCAATTTCAACAGGCCAATAAAGAGTTTGGCAAATTCATTCAGCGTGAATATCAATTTTGGTTAGATAAAGATTTACCCGAACGCCCGCTTCTTTCACCCGATATTATAGGGGAATATATCATCCCACATTTAGATGAAGTCGATTCAACTTTTTTGTTGATTATCGATTGTATGCGTTATGATCAATGGTTAATGTTCGAAGAGTTTTTAACTGATTTATACCACATTGAAACAGAGTTTTACTACTCCATTCTCCCTACTGCTACCCCCTATTCGCGTAACGCCATATTTTCGGGAATGTATCCATCTGAAATCGAAAAACAGTATCCCGATTTATGGAAAAATGCTTCCGGTGATGAATCGTCACTGAACATGGCTGAACCTCAACTGTTGACAGAGCTGTTTGAACGCAAAAAAATCAATGCTAGTCCGAGATACGAAAAGGTTATTCAACAAGAGGAAAGTAAACGCATCTCTGACCGCATCCATGATTATACTCAATCTCCATTCACAGCTATGGTTTTTAACTTTGTGGATACGTTGGTTCATTCCCGCTCCGACTCTGATATTCTCCGTGAAATAGCTCCTGATGTTCCGGGTTTCCGTTCACTCGCGAAAACATGGTTTGCTTACTCAAATTTATTGCAGATTCTAAAAGACCTCTCTCAGAAAAATGTGCGTATTGTTATTACAACCGACCACGGATCTGTTCGGGCATTACGGGATACAAAGGTTCTTGGTGACCGTAATACATCTAATAGCTTACGCTACAAATTTGGCAGAATGTTGAAATCGGAGAAAGATGCTTCCATCATTGTTGATGACCCAGCCGCTTACAAACTCCCTAAGGTTAGTCCAAATGTGAACTATATTTTTGCTAAAGAAGATTATTACTTCATTTACCCAACCAATTATCACAAATTTCAGAATAAATATCGGGATACATTTCAACACGGTGGCGCTTCTATGGAAGAAATGATTCTACCGGTATCTGTTCTCACACCCAAAAAACGGTGATCCACATTTCGAATGTATCACCAAACAATAAGCGGGCAACCTGAAGTCTCTTTTCCTCTTTTCTACATAAATTCATTATCTTCATTGTTAATACTATATTAACAATTATTTATTTGTATAGATAATAATGGTTAATCCTTTTATTCATTTATTTATAGCATAAAAACAGTTATTTATCGAATTATCCACATTTTACTAACATCTCTGACATATTTTGAGATTAGTTAAGTTAGAGATTGATTTAGTGAATGTAGTTAGAACTAAATGATGATTTAGAAAGCCGGTCCTGAAAAGCCGGCTTTTTGTTTTTTAAACTACAGGCTCTCTATCTTATTTTATTGAAAAACCTCATTATTTCCTTCAATTCAAATTTTCCACATGAATACAGAAGAGTACGCCCAACTCGGCACCATTCTTATAGAGCACATTGACTCTGTAAAAGAAGAAATAACGGAACTCATTGAATTAACCAAACCTGTTACTTTAGATGCCTCAATTGGACGTATTTCGCGAATGGATGCCATTAATAATAAAGCGATAAATGAAATGGCCTTACGCGAAAAGACAAAAACATTACAAAAGTTAGAACGTGCATTAGAACGATACGAAAAGAATGAAATCATCAAATGCCTGAAATGTGGAAATCCCATTCCATTCGGGCGATTGAAAATCATGCCATACACAACCCGTTGTGTGCAATGCGCCTAATGGAATACAATCACTTTAGAGCATTTTCAAAATTGATATAGGCGCACGGTTTGAATTGTTCTTTGAGGAAAGAATACAGTTGTCTTAAGGCTGTAGTTTTCCCAGTTTGGCGCGGATCTACCAATATTAGAAAATGCTTCGAAAGTAATTGTTGCTGAAATTTTTGAAGATATTGCCTTTTCATCCAGGTAACCTCTGATAATTTTTATAGAAATGAAAATAATACCCGATATTTTGTTATTAATGTATAAAAATATCGGATATTTTTTGCTGTCTATTAGATAACAAACCTGAATTTTTCCATTCATCATTATCCACAGTTTTATTTATATTGAATAAAATCAAACCCTTTGAATTTTACTGATATTATTATCACATGAAAACCATTTTCTGCCTGTTCATTTTCTTCATACTTGCTCATAATCAGCTATTTGCGCAATCTACTGTTGAGTACGATCCCTATAATATGCCCAAAGAATTAACCGATAGCGAGCGCTTGATTATGGATCAGATAGGGCTGAATTTTACACCTACACCTCCACCATCCGGAACCATCCGAAATATTTCCGAATTTGAGCGAAATGAGGCTGTACTTATCCGCTACACTCCACAGCAAAGTGGCTCTCTTGCCTGGCCGTTAGATCTAATTGCTTCTTTATCGGAACAGGTAAAAGTGGTCACAATAGTTGCCACAAGAAATATCCAAAGTGAGGCGTATAGCCGTTTTTTACAGGCCGGTGTTAACATGGACAATGTCGAGTTTTTACGCGCAAGCACCAATTCCGTATGGACACGTGATTATGGTCCGTTTTACATAGCTGATGAAAATCATCAAGTGAGTGTGGTTGACTTTAAGTATAATCGTCCGCGCCCGTTAGACGATGCCATCCCCACACAATTAGCCTCTAAATTTGACATGCCAGTCTATGGAATGAATATTGTGCATACAGGCGGTAACTATATGACTGATGGACATGGCATTTCCGCTTCAACCGATTTGGTTTATGAAGAAAATAATTTCAATGAATCGGTTGTGCTTCAAAACATGACTAATTTTTTGAATATCGAAACCTATCATGTTACTATTGATCCACAGGATACCTACCTGAAACATATCGATACGTGGTCTAAATTTTTGGATGTGGATAAAATATTAATTGCCAGAGTTCCACCGGGTAATCCTCAATATCAAGAGCATGAGCAAGTTGTTGCTTATTTCGAAAATCAGTTAAGTGCATGGGGAACTCCTTATCAGATATTTCGCGTAGATACTCCGAACGGGCAACCATACACAAACTCGTTGATAGTCAACGAACGTGTGTATGTTCCCCTGATGAACTCAACTTGGGATTCAGCTGCTATTGACGCCTATGAGGAAGCTCTTCCGGGATACGAAATTCTTGGTTTTACTGGAAATCCGGGATTTAACTGGCAATCAACAGATGCGCTGCATTGCCGGGTAAAGGAAATTCCCGATCGAGGTATGTTGCATCTTAGTCACACACCATATACTGGGACTTACGATTATGTTTCAGAGAAAGAATTTGAAATTGATATCATTCCTTACAGTGGTGAACCTGTTGTAGCAGATTCGCTTTTCCTGATTTATCGTTTCGATGAAGCTCCTTACGATACTCTAAGCCTTACTCAAGTTGACGAACACACCTTTTCCGCATCAATGCCGGTACTTCCTGATGGCGGAACCGTTTCATATTACTTTTATGCAGCTGATGAGTCAGGCCGAAAAGAGCATTTCCCGTTAATCGGCAAAGCCGGCGCTCGCAGTTTTGAAATAAATGCTACAACCGTTAGCGCACCACAGGAAACCCCCATGTCCTTCACACTTACACAAAATTATCCCAATCCCTTCAATCCTTCAACAGTAATCGGATATATGATTGAAGAACCCGGCGACGTTCAATTATCCGTATATAACATGCTTGGCCAGAATGTACAATCGCTGGTAGATGCCTACCAAACTCCGGGAGAATACAGCGTTACATTTAATGCAGAGGGTTTATCAAGCGGGATATATATCTATAGAATCGCGTTCAACGGAGATGATTCAGGTTTAGCAACGCAAACTAAACGAATGGTATTGATCAGGTAGATAGCAACGAATAACACCGCGTAACTCTGAGGTTTCCAATTAACGGTGATCTTTACAAGCCTTACCTGAAGGGTAGATTAATCTTCCAGGATTTGAACTATTTCTAAAATCGAACTCCGATTCAAATAGAATCAGCGCAATTAAATTAAAGAAATCGTAAATCCACTCATGACTTAAAATGAGTTCAGGAAATCGTATAAGTCTTGATTGGCATCCAGCATTAACTTTTTCCTCAGCCGGGAACGTGTTATATATGCACTTGAGGGCTGAATATTTAGCAACTCTGCAATCTCATTCGTAGTAAAGCCCAGTTTGATATATGCACATAAACGTAAATCATTATTAGACAAAACAGGAAATTGTTTTTTGATTTTCTTAAAAAACTCCTGATGTAATTCATCCATTTGTATTTCAAAGGTATTGTCATCATCATTTATAAATGAATCAATCAATTTATAGATTTCATCTATTTTAGCCTTTGACAAATCCGGCTTTTTTTGGATGTTTTTTATTTTCTCTTTCAAGCTTACTAATAGCCTGTTTTTATCCTCATTTTCCTTAGCTTTGTTGGCAAGCTCTATTGTCTTGTTTTTAAGTTGAACTTTTAATTCGTCGTATTCTAACTGCATTCGTTCCTGTTCAAACTTATTCATTTGTTGCCTGTACTTTTCTGCTTGTTCACGTAGTGAATTTTGTTGCAATACCAGTAAGTCTTTTTTTTGTTTCTTTAGGGATATTTTTTGCCAGAAATAAAACAAATATATCAACAAAGCAATACCCATCAGATATACAAAGTAGGCAAACCACGATAAGTGCCAGGGTGTAGCTATTTGAAATTGTATCACTTCCGTTTCAGTCAGATTATCATCCACCATTGCTCTTACATACAATTCATGAGATCCGTGCTCTAAATTTATTAACTCAATAGAGTTTTCAGAAACCCATTCCCCCCATTCATCCGATTCACTACTTTTCACCTGATAAAGTACATCCTTCTGATTTGGGACAATGTACTCAATTCTTAAATTATTTAGCTCGTAATCAATAATTCCACCATCATATACTTGGATGCTTTGATCATTATCGAAGGCTTCTATGTTTCTGAATATGATGTTATTCTCAAATGGGATATTCATGTGTTCGTTTTTCATGAATTTTAAGGCGAATCCATTATATACAGGAAAGAAATGATAATCATTTTCCAGATGTATTGAACTAAAGATACCCGGTATTAATCCCTTTATATTAGGCTTACTATTACTTACAGGTTCTGAAATAAACTCATTTTCTGTGTTTGAATACGTGTATTGATATTCATCAGTAATCAAGATGATATCACCCTCATTCTTTGTCAACAGAATATCATCACCTTCAAAACTATCACCGGAAAAAACGGTTCTCTCAACAGGATATAAATCAGTATCCAATTCGATTTTAATTATCCCGAAATTTGGAATATTTACCCATAAAATATCATCTTCAGCCATAATCAACTGATTACATGAACCCAAAATGTATTCCATTTGCTTCAGATATGTCCAGTTATTACCTGACTTTTCAAATATTGCAATTCCATTGTAGGTTCCGGCAAGGAGGTAATCCTTGTATTCTAAAATAGTCCAGATTCCGATTTGGTTGTATATACGTTCTAATTGTTCATTATTTAACTGAAACAGCCCCTTATCATGAGCTATTAGAATATCGTTATCGATATATTCCAAAGCCCAGACTTGTCCTTCTGAACCGGAAATAAGCTCGAATTCATTAAAGGCTGTGTCATTATTTAATCCATCCCATGAAGACTTATACAAACCTTGATTAGACCCCAAATAGAACGTGCCGTCTTTAAATATAGCTGTGTACCCTGTGCCAAAATCACCTCTGTAATCATAGAAGAACGTGCTACTATATAACAGATCAAGAGATGAAATACCATAGTCCATACCAAGCCACAGGATTCCCGCAGGCCCGTAGTGCAAACTTAAAATAGTGTTATTAGGCAGTCCTTTTTGCCTGTTGATATAGTGAATTATTTCGCCGTCTAAATTAGTGATAAACAAGCCGTTCAATACTGTTCCAAAAGCTAAATAATTAGCATTAACTGTTTCAAAGCTAAAAACATTTGATGTCTTTAGTATTTGAGATAATGGACTGTTTATTGGCTTTAACTGTCCACCATTCATAGCATATAAACCGGAATTTTTTGTAACAAGAATCAATTCCTCCTCATTAATGTACATACCTGATAGTTCAGGTTTAAATTCATCGGTGAATGCAATCACATTCGTTAATGATAAGTCTTTAAACAAAAAAACACCTTGATTCTCATCAACAAAGTAAAGGGAGTCATCTACTAAAAAACTGCCGGTAAACCTGCTTGGTGCATTTATTTTTGTTAGACTTTGATTATTATATATATAGATATTACTTTTGGAAACAAATAAAACGGTATTTCCAGTGACATGAACATCCCAAAATTCTTCGTTTAGTTCTGCCAATTCATCTTTAAAGGGATATAAAGAAGTGTATTCAAAATCATTATACTTATTCAGCCTCCAGTATCCAAAGTCCAAATCAGATCCTGTGTAAATTAGAGAATCATTAGCTACTGAAACTGATCGGATAAAACCGTCGCTACCTTTATAACTTTTCCAGTTTTTTCCATCATATTCTAAAAGACCCTTATCCGCAGCCATATATACAACACCATTGGGAGCAGTGTCAATCGCCCATATTTTTCCATTATTGAAGTAATCAACCGGAGCAAAATTCTCCATCAGAGGCACGCCTTTTTCCGGCAATTCATACGCTTCAGCAGGTATAACAATACCTACAAGCACCCAAAAAAATATCGATAGAAAACCCAAGTATGTATATTTAAAATTAATCTTCATTCATCCCTGATTTATCATACAGCCATTTCATAAATAAAGAAGAAAATGACAAACACAAATACTAATTAACTCAGATTATACACCAATTCCCTACGCTTCAGGATTGGTGTGAACAAGGCCAAGTGAAAAAGCGATGGAATGGTACGTCGGATGACGGACCATGAGCAAGCTTTATTCATTCAACGCATTATTCAGGTGATTTCGCTTCGCTGGAATCGCTTGGCACTAAAAATAAACAGATCCAAATATGGGTAAAAGAATATTATTCATAAATCATTTATAAAATATAGTTTACAATTTATTTTTATTTATTCGTGAATAATCCGTGTTAATTAATGCTTTACAATGAGATATCTACAGAAAAAAAATAAGCCGTCTTTTTTTTAAAAAAAGACGGCTCATAAAATGCTTTATCACCAATTCTCTTTTCCTGTAAGGCAAATTATTGGTTTTTTCCGCTATATGAAAATTATTTTCACATATTTTCAATCATAAATAATTAAATCATTTGGCTTATTTCACTGCTCAAAGCATCATCCAATGTCATTCAATTATAACATTTTTTCATTAAATGAAAACGAATACTTCAACTGCAGAATACAATCGTTAGAACCATTTTTTGAAATAAAAAAAACCAGCCTGCAAAGAGGCTGGTTCTGATTATGATTAATAAAACAATGGAAATTATTTAATTAGCATCATTTGACGAGTTTGAACTGTACCTTCAAAACCTAATCTGTACAAATAAACTCCGGAAGATAGGTTTGTCGCATCAAAAGATTGGGTATGTGAACCAGCTGTTTGAACACCATCAACCAATGTTGCTACTTTTTGACCTACTAAATTGAACACCTCAAGTGTAACGTCACCACTGTTAGGGATGCTATACGTGATATTCGTGGTAGGGTTGAAAGGGTTTGGATAGTTCTGCTGAAGTTCGAATCTGTTTGGTGATTCAGTTGTTTCAGTGGAAACATCACTTGCATTATATGCATAAATGTTAGCTACATAAACCACATCAAGGTTTGATGAGATAATGAATTGAGCTACATCACTACGGTCAGTACCATTAACAGGTGACCACTCATCGAGAGGTACATCAACTGTAACCCATTCTCCATCAGCAATTGGAGGGTCTGAAGCCATTGTGATTGAATACTCAAGAGCGTTAACCTCAGCATCTGTTCCGCCAAAGTTAGACAATTTCAGATTGAAAGATTTATCAAATGAATCGTTTCCGGTATAAAAATCGATATGGAAGTGAGTCATATCTGACATATCCTGTTTGTTGTTACTGAAATCGACACCCACGAAGTTACCGAAATCAATACGCATGGTGGTAGCTCCGCCCACCTCAACAAATTCAATATCTGAATCATCCCAAACAGCAGAATAAGCATCCACTTCAATATCATCATAAGCATCACTAAGTATTGAAATTACACCATCCGGATTTATTGCCGGTTGTTGTGGAGGAGCTTCTGTTGGAATGGTACTTAAATAGCTAACTGTGTAGGTTCTTTCATTTTCTCCATTTTCTGACACAACAACTACAGTAGCATCTCCGGGAACTTCATCAGCTTGTGTGATGTCAGAAGTAGCATTAGGATTTGTTGTAGTTGCAAGTGTAATCTGAGGCGGAGTAGTTTCATCAGCTGTTAATTCATAGGTATAGTCAAATACATTAGGATCAAATCCATCTATCGTTTCACCATCAACCTGAAGATCACTCAAAGTGGCATCATCTTCAGCAGAAGAAGCTTCCTTCCAAAAGAAAACATTATCCAGGTAAACATCGAAAGGAGTTGTATTACCAGAACCATCTGCATTAAACTGACCGTCAAATTTCAGCTGAATAACATTTTGCCATGTCATTCCTGTGAAAGCATCTTTCGGTAAATCAACGCTGTTCCACTCTCCAGGTGTGAGAGGAACCTCAACCAAGGTTTCTCCAGTGTCATCAATAGGTGTTACCTTCACCATGCGACTTGTTCCCTCTGGAACCCAAATGCTGACATGCAAGTACTCCATGCCGGAAGCATTGAAGGCGGGAAACTCAGTTCCCTGATAATTAAAATTTGGATAAGCCAAAATAAATTGACCAGTACCTGGATCATATTCCGGATCTACCTGTTGGTGTCCGCTCTGTCCCCAATTAGGATCGAAATTTATGCCACTTATGTTGTCGTATGCAGCGCTATAAATGGAGATCACATTTTCTGCCTCTCTGTCTTCTGGGGCAGGGGCATTAGTGTCAGGTTGAGCTAAGCCAACTGACGCAAATCCCATTATTAAAAATGATAATAGTAAAGATTTCATGTGTTTAGATTATTTAGCATTAATAAAGTCGAGTCGTCTTTTTAAAATATAAATTATATTTATGTTTTGCAATGAATTATGAAATTTAATTTCACTAACAATACGTGTTGAATGTATTCCTTTTAAACACATAAATGATTATTAATTAGCAATTAAATCAATTATTTAAGCATTGCACCATTTTGTCTTGAATAGCACATACAAAAGGTGTAACCACATACTTCCATTAGATTTTTTTGCACCATTCTGCAAAATTATTTCTATTTTGTGAAAACCTTTTTTATTAAATTCTAATTTTAACTTCAATTCAAAAAAATGTTTTTAGGGAATCTAAAAAAAACTAAAGCAGGCTGAAAAAAACAAACTTAGATTATTAGCTTAATAAAATCAGAATGTTTCAACTTCTAATTTTCAAACCATTTTGAAAAATCAGTTTTTAAATAATAATAGCATTTAATACAAAAATATTCACATTTTGATTTATAAATAAATACTATTCATCATAGTGGTGCAATTCGATATAAAGTGATCATATTTAACTTTTTTATAATAATTAATATTAGGGAAATAATGCTTTGACCTTCACATTAATAACATATAGTATATTTTTCAAAAAAATGTTGTTTTTGGTCAATAATTATGATCATATCTTCCATTTAAGTTTGAGCACAACCGGGTTTGAGAAATACGGTAATATCGATCACACTCTTATAACTGGTCTTTCAGACAAAAAATCATTGCCTATCCTAAAAGTCAAAAAAATAATTAATAATCTGAAGGATTATCTTCCCCTCTTTATAATTAACATGTTAATATCGATACGAAACTTACAGAACTCTACAAAGCTCCGACAAGCCCTATCATTATTTATTTTAAAATATTTAGCGTCAATCTATTTTGGAAATGCAACCTATAACCGATTTTTGCACTATCCATCACTATGAATTTTTTAGAATAATAAAAAAATGAATATACAGAATATAAATATACCACTGGTTTACATACAAACTAATTTCTAAGTAACATTTCAGTCTATTACTAAAGATACTTATGGTCTTCAGTATTTAAACATTTAGAAAATATTATCTCTAAGGACAAATTTATTCCCGGCGTTTAATCGCAGTCAGTTACGATTATGTGACTGACCAGGCGAAGCTGTGTTACATTCACAGTAATGTCTCTCAAATTGAACTATATTTATTCCCATTCCTCTTATTAAAAATAATAATTCTTTCGACGGGCACTTTCAATTCTCATTATAATTTTATCTTGAGAAGCCTCACTTATAAACCGATTTTTGAAATAGAAGGCTTTGCAAAACCGTTATTTTGCCCGCCTTCTGCCTTATCGCAAAAATAAAATCCTCGAATAGAGTGGCTATACTACGTTTTTATTTTTGCTCTGGCGTTGAATACAAACAAAATACCTAATTTTCAAAGCCTTCATTAAATAATAAAATATAATTTACACCAGCATTTCAATTTACGCTGACAATGTATATTTACTAATTTAAAAAGTGTTATTTTATACATAATTATAGAAATATTGCTAATTAATATTTATAACACATATTCACTATGATTTATAAAATCATCTTGTTTTAACTTTCTTCTTAAAGTATATTGAACGCTTTCATTAATTTGATAATAAACATTAGATGTACAATTCTGGCTAAGTCCATACGCAAAAGTTTCATACCTACAGAATATTTATTTGAACATCTATGGAAGCGCTTTATTAACTTATGGCCATCACATCATTATAAATAGCAGTTACAATTCCTATGAAACGAATGATTAATATTTTTGCATTAGCCGCTTTGTTGTTGCTAATTAATCCTTATCAAAGCCATGCTCAAATAATGGGCACAATTGACCCTGGCACAATAAAGGTAGACAATTTGACGGATCAACAAATTGATCAGATATGGAGGCGTGCACAACAAGAAAATTTGAGTGTTGATGAGGTTGTGAGTATGGCACAAGTACAAGGGCTTCCCGCTGCTGAAGCTTCTAAACTAAGAACCCGTTTAAATCAAGCTGTCTCTAACAGGGTGGACGATGAGCCACCAATGACTTCCACTGAAATTGATACTATTGATATTGACGACGAAGTACAGGATATTATACCTGATACCGTAATTCAAAATCTAGATATAACTTCTGAGCAGGCAGAGCCTGAAAGCCGAGTACAACAAATTTACGGACACTCAATCTTCACCGACCAATCTCTCGAAATTTTTACGACTACGGATGCAGCTCGTGCACCCGATACATACGTTCTTGGTTCAGAAGACCAAATTCGGGTAACCATATTTGGCACCTCTCAGGCCGACCTTCTATTAGAAATATCACCGGAGGGATATGTACAACCAACCGGAATGCCGAGAATCTTCTTGAAAGGGCTCACAATTCGTGAAGCGAGACGCGTATTGCGTGAAAGATTAGCTACTTTTTATACCTTTAAACAAGAGGAATTTGCCGTAACAATTAAGGTTGCCAGAACAATCGGTATTAATATATTCGGGGAAGTTCGTGCTAGGGGAGGGTTTAATGTTTCCGCTTTAAATACTGCATTCAATGCTCTTACCGCTGCCGGTGGACCAACAGAAATTGGTTCAGTTCGTCGTATAGAGTTGATTCGCAGTAATGAACGCAAAATCATCGATGTATATGAATTCATGAGTGATCCATCTGTTCAACATCAGTTTGATTTGCGTCATAACGATATCATTTTTGTACCTGTAGCTGAAAAAGTAGTTGCAATGCAAGGTGCTGTGAAACGCCCCATGAGATATGAATTAACCGGTAATGAAGGTCTATACGAATTGATTCAATATGCCGGTGGAGTGAACTACGATACTGCCCCTGATTTTGTACAGATAGAACGTATTGTAAATGGAGAGCCGGTTTTATTGGAATGGTCGCTAACCGATATTCTGGAGAATAAAGAACAAGTTCGTCTCATGGATGGTGATATTGTAAAGGTACGTGAGATTGAGCGTGAATTAGATCGCGTTGTTACAATAGAAGGAAGTTTGTTCTACCCCGGAAGGTATAATTTAGCTCAAAGCCCCACCCTTCTTTCATTATTAGAAAGAGCTGAAGTTCGTCCTCAAGCCAAAACAGACCTTATTTTTATTGAACGTATTCAAGATGATGAAACCGTTCGTATTATTCCGGTTGAATTGGATATACTGATCGAAGAATCTCGCGACATTACATTGCAGAGAAAAGATAAGATTACGGTTTATGATCAGGAGCGCTACCGTAATGTAGCTGCTCTGAGAGTAACTGGGAATGTGCGAAATCCAGTCGAACGTTCACTTCGGTTTGACGAGCGGATAACCATCGACAATGCCTTGCAACTTGCCGGAGGTTTACGCCCTACCGCAGCAGAAACTGCTTTTGTATTTCGACGGAACCTATTCAACACCGATTTAATTGAACATATCAGGGTTAATGTTATCCAAGATATTGATTTTGAATTACAACCGGGTGATGAACTTCGTATCTACAATCAGTCAAGTTACAGCGATATTGGTGAACTATCCGTTCGAGGAGCTGTAAATGAAAATGTAGATGCCAAATTTGATACTAATTTAGAAGTGACTGATCTTCTTACAATGGCTGGTGGATTTACACGTGGAGCAAAGTTGAGTCGAGTCGATGTATTTCGTCTTGATTTTACATTCAGTCAAGGAACTACATACGAGGTTATTACTTTGGCTGCTGATAGCACTCTCAATATAGTACGTGCACCTGATGGCTTTCGTTTGCAACCTTTTGATCGAATCATTGTTCGTCGTATTCCCGGCTTCAATATTGGGGCTTCTATAGATTTGAATGGCGAAGTTCGTTTTCCCGGAAATTATCCCCTTACCAGCAGACAAACGCGTATTAGCGATCTAATTCGTGAAGCCGGTGGACTCACACCAACCGCTGATGCCAGCAATGCTGTCATTCTGAGATCTTATAATGATATTGGACCAATTGCTGTTAATTTAAGGCGTGCATTGCGTAAACCCGGTTCAAACAAATACGATCCCATTATATTCGAAGATGATGTCATTATGGTTCCCAAGGAAACAAATACCGTTACCATATTAGTAAATGCTACCCGAGTTGGCGAATTACAGGAATTTGGAGTAGTTGACCCTGATCCATCTATTCGTAGTTTGGATAAAATAAATGTGGTCTATCAAGGCAGGAAATCAGCAGGATGGTACATTCGAAATTTCACAGGTGGTTTTGCAGAAGATGCTGACAAGTGGAGTGTTACCGTTACAAAGCCAAATGGCGAAATTGCAGGAACCGGCCGGAGTTTACTTTTCTTTAGGGATTATCCGTCAGTAGAACCGGGTAGTACAATTGCACTTAGGATGTCTCCCCCAGATCCGCCGGAAGATGATAAACCAGCCGTTAATTGGGATCAGGTACAAGCACGCTCATTGCAAATACTCACGTCCATTCTAACGATTTTAATAGTCATAAATCAATTATGAATCCTATGAGCGATAAAAATAAACAGGATCATCAACAATTAAATTCTGAACTTGAGATTTATCTTCTTGGACTTTTCAAGACTATTTGGAGTGGTAGGTATTTGATTCTAATAGTAACTTTTGTGTTCATAATATTAGGTTTGTTTGTGGCTTTTGGTTCAAAACAGGAATTCAGTTCACAGGTAAAAGTATTGCCGGAGAATCAGCAAATCAGCAGTATGGGAAGTCTTGGAGGTTTAGCACGTCAGTTTGGAATAAGTCCGGGGCAGGAAACGTTTGAGGGAATTCCACCATCCATTTATCCTGAAATAGCCCGAAGTCTAGATTTAATGACCCTTCTGATGGAGTATAAAGTAACATTACCCGAAACAGACTCGAAAGTCAGCTTGTTTGAATATTTTACAGAGCACCAACAGAAATCTGCTGTAGATTTTGTTAGCAAATATACGATAGGGCTGCCTTTTACGGTGCTGGGTTGGGTAAGCGGATGGTTTACCGAAGAAAGAGACCAAGTGATCATCAACCCAAGTGACAATCCCAAAGCAGCCCGAATGATTCGCCTTACCTCAGAACAATGGAAAGTTATCGAAATATTACGGAGCAGAATTTCTGTTTCAATGGAAAGAAGAGACAATGGAATTGTTGCCATATCTGTCTTAATGCCCGACGCGGTAATGGCTGCTGATGTAGCAGATCAGGTCGTTCAGTATCTAACTGAGCATATTATGAATTACCGCACAGAAAAAGCACGTAGAGATTTAGAATTCATCGAAGAACGGTATGAAGAAATGAAAACCCGTTTTGAGGAAGCTCAGGTTACACTTGCTGAGTTTACAGACCGTCAAAGAAGCACTACCCGGGCCACCGATGATATTCAATTAGAAAGACTGCAAAGTGAATTTAACCTCACGTTTAATCTCTACACCAATGTAGCTGAACGACTTGAACAGGCACGAATAAAACTACAAGAAGACACACCCATTGTCATGATTCTGGAAGCAGCTTCGGTTCCGGATAAACGCAGTAAGCCCAATCGACCGCTTACACTAATTATTTTTACTCTTCTCGGCGGATTATTATCCACTGGTTATATAGTGATTAAACCTTTTGTGATAATGTTTAAGAATGAAATTGCGAAAACTGATATTGATGAAACATTGAATGAATCTTAATTAAATCATTTGATGATAGCCTGCTGACACAGGTGTGCCATTGCTCGTTATTTTTGGGTACTATCTCATTGACACTGCAATCATTTATCTGATTTTGAAAAGCCATCACATACCTGTAATAAAATAAATAAAGTTTAATATATAATCAGATATCTTGGTCTGGGAGCAAAATTTATATCCAGCCATATATTCATAATATGCTATCTCAAAATGCGCATACTTAACGCGATGATTTCACATACTTACAATATTTTTAATCTAAAAGAAGGCTTTGCATCAGTATATAATGAACATCATCGTAATGAAAAATTATTTAAGAGAAATTAGATTTGACAGAAATGGGACAATAAATATCAACACTATCAGAGTATCAAAACATGCTTAAAGGAAAATCAATACTCATTACGGGTGGAACCGGCTCATTAGGAAAAGCTCTAACCAAACATATTTTTGAAAAACATCCCGATATAAAAAAACTGGTTATTTTTTCAAGGGATGAGCAGAAACAATTTCAGATGGATCAGGAATATCCGGTCGAAAAATATCCTCAGATTCGTTTTCTTATTGGTGATGTCCGGGATAAAGAGCGACTGACCCGCGCAGTGAATAAGATTGACTACGTAATACATGCTGCAGCTATGAAACATGTGCATATTGCAGAATATAACCCCGATGAGTGTGTTAAAACGAATATTAATGGTGCTCAGAATGTAATAGACGCCTGTTTGAGTACTGATGTTCAGAGAGTTGTAGCCTTATCTACCGATAAAGCTGCTGCACCTGTAAATTTATATGGAGCTACCAAGCTTGCTTCTGACAAGCTATTCGTTGCCGCTAACAATATTACCGGATGGAACCCAATTAAATTTTCCGTTGTACGATATGGAAACGTAATGGGCTCTAATGGCTCTGTTATTCCATTTTTTCTAGATAAAAAGAAAACGGGTACTTTACCAATTACCGATCCAACCATGACCCGTTTCAATATTTCACTCCAAGGCGGTGTGGATATGGTGATGCATGCTCTTGCAAATGCTTGGGGTGGAGAAATTTTTGTTCCTAAAATTCCATCCTATCGAATTTTGGATGTTGCCGAGGCGATAGCACCCGAATGCGACAAACAAATTGTTGGCATCAGGCCAGGTGAAAAAATCCACGAAGAAATGATTACTACATCTGATTCTTATTACACCTACGATTTAGGTAAATACTACACCATTCTACCTTCAACTCACAAATGGAAACTTGACGAGTTCATCACAACTTTTAAAGCACAAAAAGTTGCTGAAGGTTTTAAATATAACTCCGGTGAGAATACTGAATGGGAAACGGTAGAGAGCCTTCGAAAACTGATTAAAGAACATGTGGATTCAACTTTTGAGGTTTAATTTTTCAACCGAAGGTTTAGTAAAACTACCTCACAACCAATTTAAAAATAAGCAAGTATTAAAATGAAAAAAATCCCTTATGGTAGGCAAAATATTACGCAAGAAGATATTGATGCTGTTGTAGAGGTACTAAAGTCAGATTGGTTAACACAGGGACCGAATATTAAACAATTTGAAGATGCATTCGCCAATTATGTGGGAGCTGAGTATGCCATTGCGGTATCGAATGGAACAGCCGCTTTACATCTCAATACTTTAGCTTTGGGTGTAAAACCCGGCGATAAGGTTATCACAACGCCCATCACATTCGTTGCTTCCGCAAATTGCGTGCGTTATTGTGGTGGAGAAGTCGTCTTTGCTGATATTGACCCAGAAACCTATCTATTGGACATAAATAAGGTACGGGAGCTGCTTGAGAAAGATTCTGAAAAAGAAATCAAAGGCATTATACCTGTAAACTTTGCCGGAAGAGTTGTAGATATGGAAGCTTTCAGAGCTTTAGCAGATGAATTTGGTTGTTGGATTATTGAGGATGCTTGTCATTCGCCCGGTGGTTTTTTTGTCAACGCTAAAGGTGAGGAGATAAAGTCAGGATCGGGAGAATATGCTGACTTGTCCATATTCTCTTTTCATCCCGTAAAACATATTGCAGCCGGTGAGGGAGGTATGATTACTACCAATAATGAAGCTCTTTATAGAAAAATCTTAAATCTGCGTACGCATGGCATTCAACAAGATCCGGCAAAGAAAATAGAAGATCACGGAATTTGGTATTACGAAATGCAAGAGTTAGGATTTAATTATCGTTTAACCGATTTCCAGTCAGCCCTGGGTCTGAGTCAGTTAAAAAGGGCTAATAAAGGTTTAGAAAGAAGACGCGAAATTGCTGCTATTTATGAAAATGCTTTTAGCAGTAAATCGTTTATTAAAGGTCAATCAGGAGTTATAGAGGGACATGCCTATCACCTGTATGTAGTTGAAGTAGAGAATAGATTAGGCCTGTACACTCATTTGCGCAAAAAAAATATTTATTCCCAAATCCACTATATTCCTTGCCATTTAATGCCCTATTATAGACAATTTGGATGGAATGAAGGCGACCTTAAAAATGCGGAAACCTATTACAAACAGTGTATCAGTTTACCGATGTATCCAACATTAACTGATGATGAGCAAGCCTTTGTTATCAATCAAATAATAGCATTTTACAATGCTAATTGAAATTCTATAGAGATGCCGTGAATTATGCTAAAAGGTTTTGAAAAACCAGGAACTTTGTTTGTATTCAGCGCCAGAGTGGAAATCATTATATAGTAATTTTTAAAAATCATTTTATGAAATATACACCTAACAAAATTATAAATGCCCTGGGTAATCGTACCGGCTTAACTAATCTTATCTGTACTATTTTTGAGTTACAAAGAAAGCCACAAAAAAAATATAGGATAGCTAAAGATAAAGTCTTTGCCATTTTTAAAGATTCTTTCGGTAATGAAATTGAATTACTTTCAGGTTTAAGGGATCGTATAAAGCCATCATGGCGGCTAATGATTAACCCGGCAAAAGCAGTTATTAATGTTCCAGCGCATGATGAAATACAAAAAACCTTCAAGAAACAAACAAAGGCCATAAAACGAATTGAAAATTTATTACAGACTCATTCCCTTTCTTTTGCGGGCAAAGAAATATTAGAGATTGGAGCTTTTGACGGATCTTCCTCGTACGCTTTTGCAGCTTTGGGGGCGAAACGTGTTTTAGCCACGGACATTGCAGCCTACTACATCAACCAAACTCCCGGAGGGGTTATCACGGCAGATGCTGTTTCTGAAAAAAACAAAGAGCTTCAGCAAATACGAGATGCCTATTCTAAGGTTATAGATCAGAAAGATACTCCTAAAGTAAGCTTTATAGAAGATGATATTACCGTATCATCGGTAGCCTCAGAATCTGTGGACGCCATTGTAAGCTGGGAAGTTCTCGAACATATTACAGACCCAAATAAAGCATTTAAGGAAATGTCTCGTATTCTAAAAAAAGGTGGTTTTGCCTTCCATGAGTACAATCCATTTTTTTCAGTTGATGGCGGTCATAGTCTTTGTACATTAGATTTTCCTTGGGGACATGCGCGCCTCAGCGATGAAGATTTTGAGAGATATGTTACAGAGTATAGACCCGAAGAAAGGGACGTGTCGCTTAGTTTCTTTAGAAACAACCTCAACAGAATGACCCTGGCAAATCTGAAATATTATATGGAGCAAAATGGGTTAGAAGCAGTCAGCATTATTCCATGGTATTCTGAGGACGATCAAGAAGCTTTAACCAACGAGATGCTTAATCAATGCAAAAATATTCATCCAACAGCAGAACACATCGATTTAGTAGCTCCAATAGTTTGGGTACTTTGCAAGAAAATTTAAAAAATCGCCCAGCTTAAAATGGTAGGTCGTTATTTTCTAAATGTAATTATTTGAAATTCTCTAAAGATACCGAATTGAATCAAATGCAATAAACACTCTGCGTGATTTGTTGTTTTAAGCGTTCTGAAATCTACTTCTCGAAAAATGAAAAATATAGATATTGAATCTGAACGATTAACTTATAAAAGAGTATCATCTGAGCATATTTCTGAAGATTATGTGCGTTGGATTAATGATCCTGAAGTCAATATGTATTTGGAAACAAGAGGAAATTATACCCTGGACAAACTAAAATCGTACATTGAAGAACAGTATAATAACGAAGTCTATTTTTGGGCTATTCATTTAAAAAGCTCAAATAAACACATCGGGAACATCAAAATTGACCCTATAAATGTTGAAACCAAATCGGGTGAATACGGAATTTTAATAGGTGATAAAGCCAATTGGGGAAAAGGTTTTGCGAGAGAAGCCACAACGAGAATAATAAACTACTGTTTTGATGAACTTGGATTATCAAAAATAACTCTGGGTGTTATTGAAGACAATATTGCTGCGGTAAATCTATATAAAAAACTGGGATTTAAAATTGATGAGGTCGTAACGGGAACCAAAGCTTACAACAACAAAATATGCAACTCATTAAGAATGTCCATTGATGCCTGAAATTTCAGCACAAAAGATTATTCTCGGAACCGTTCAAATGGGGTTGGATTATGGTATTAATAATTCGACTGGAAAAATATCTATAGAGGATAGTTTAGAGATTTTAGAATACGCTTTTGATAATGGTATTAGAATATTAGATTCTGCTGAAGCTTATGGTAATGCGCACCAAGTTATAGGGGCATTTCATAAAACCCGGCCCGACAACGTTTTTGAGATTATTACCAAATTACCACATCATTTTGATGCCGATATCAAAGATAAGGTGCTACATTATCTCAACGAATTGCGGGTGACTCAACTACATGCTTTATTATTTCACAGTTTTGAGAGTTACAAGAAAAACGTCAATAGTTTTGAGAGTTTAATAGAATTAAAGGCTCAAAATAAGGTGAAGCACATTGGTGTTTCAGTATATACCAATTCAGAAATTGAAGCGGTTATTTTAAATGAAAACGTGGATATTATACAAATCCCATTCAACCTATTAGACAATAATGCGTTAAGAGGCGAAGTTCTGAAGAGAGCCAAATCTAAAGGGAAAATCATCCATACCCGGTCTGCGTTTTTGCAAGGTTTGTTTTTTAAATCGTTAAACTCAAAAAATACTACGTTGGAACAGCTCAGCACAGAGTTAGAACTACTTACTGCAATTAAAAAAAGAAATCATTTTTCAATGTCTCATTTGGCATTAAACTATTGTTTACAACAAAAAACTATAGATAATGTGATAATTGGTGTAGATTCAAAAAATCAATTGAAAGAAAACATAGCGGCTCTAAGCTACTCGGTTAATTCAGATGTTATTAAAGAAATTGATGCTATTAAAGTTAAAAATCCAGACTTGTTAAACCCATCACTATGGACATGAAAACCATATTAATAACACAAGCGAGATATGGTAGCACCCGATTACCGGGTAAGGTTTTGAAAGAAATAAGTGGTAAATCACTGTTAGAAATTCACTTAGAACGGCTGAAAAAATGCACTAAAGTGTCCAAAATAATTGTGGCAACTACTGATTCTGATCAACGAATTTACGACTATTCCATTGCTTGGGGTTTTGAGGCGTACAGAGGCTCTGAAAATGATGTCTTAGACAGGTTCTATCAGGCTTTGAAAAATGAACATGCAGATTGGGTTGTAAGAGTAACTTCTGATTGTCCTTTAATAGATCCAATTTTGGTAGATGAAGTGATTACTTTTGCACTTTCGAATAACTACGACTATGTTTCTAATGGTTTAATAGCGCATTATCCGGATGGACAAGATGTAGAGATTTTTAAGTTTTCAGCTCTCGAAACAGCCTGGAGAAATGCAAAACGTACATCTGAACGTGAGCATGTAACGCCTTACATAAGAAATAATGCAGACGGCAACGGCGAAAATCTATTTAATACCTGCAATTACCCATGTAAAGAAGATTTTTCTCATATTCGGATGACCGTAGATGAACCTGAAGATTTCGATGTCATAGAGTCTCTCATTCACAAGTTAGGCACAGATAAGACATGGACAGAGTACACAGATTATATGATAGATCATAATTTGACGAAACTAAATGAACGTATAGTAAGAAACGAAGGCTTTTTAAAATCCTTAAAAAAAGATTCCCAATGAGAACAGGACAAGATTTATATATGAAAGCAAAAAGCTTAATTCCAGGCGGAACAATGTTGCTTTCTAAACGGCCGGAAATGTTTTTGCCGGACAACTGGCCTTCTTATTTTTCTAAATCTAAAGGATGTAAAGTTTGGGATTTAGATGGAAATGAATTTTTAGATATGTCTATTATGGGCATAGGCACCAACGCGCTTGGATATGGGAATGACGAGGTTGATGCCGCCGTAATAGAAACCGTAAAAAAGGGTAATATGAGTACATTAAGCTGCCCGGAAGAAGTGTATCTGGCCGAAAAACTCATGGAAATTAATCCTTGGGCAGATATGGTGAGATTTGCACGAAGTGGTGGTGAGGCGAATGCCATTGCTATTCGTATAGCTCGAGCAGCATCAGGTAAAGATAATGTAGCTATTTGTGGGTATCACGGATGGCACGATTGGTATTTGTCTGCAAACCACAATGGAGGAGACGACTTAAAAGCACATTTAATTCCAGGCTTAAGTCCTAAGGGTGTGCCAAAGCATTTAAAAAACTCTGTTTTCCCCTTCCATTATAATAATTATGAAGAACTACGCGATATTGTTGAAGAACATAATATCGGGGTCATCAAAATGGAAGTAATGCGAAATTTTGGACCTGAAGATAATTTTCTTCAGAAAGTTAGAGATTTAGCCACTCAAAAAAATATCGTTTTAATTTTTGATGAATGTTCTTCAGGATTCAGAGAAACCTATGGTGGCATATTTAAGAAATTTGATGTCACACCAGATATGGTCATGTTTGGAAAAACCATAGGTAATGGATATGCATTAACCGCCGTGGTAGGCAAAAGATCCGTAATGGAAGCCGCACAATCTACATTTATCAGTAGTACATTTTGGACGGAACGCATTGGGCCAACAGCAGCATTGGTGACTTTAGACATCATGAAGCGCGAAAAATCCTGGAAAACTATCACTGCTACCGGAGTTAAAATGCAGGAGGGATGGAAAGCATTGGCAAATACACATGGTTTAGATATAACGGTACTTGGAATACCAGCCATGAGCAGTTACGGATTTAATTATGAAAATGCCATGATTTACAAAACCTTAATTACGCAGGAAATGCTGAAAAAAGGATTTTTAGCTAGCACAAACTTTTATGCGTGTACTGCCCATACCGATGCGCACTTAACAGCTTATTTTGAAGCCTTAGATGGCATTTACGCTACAATTGCAAAATGTGAAGCTGGCGAAGTAGATGCAGATACCTTGTTAGAAGGCCCTGTTTGTCATAGCGGATTTAAACGATTGAATTAAATGACGTTTCCAGATTCTTATACCTGCTTAAATAAACAATCATTTGCAACAAACGAATTTCGATTGATTCCTATTCGGTTTGAGGATCGTTATAAGATTTTGAAATGGCGTAACGAACAGATCTATCATTTGCGTCAAAACAAGCCTTTGGAAGAAAAAGATCAGGATGCGTATTTTCTTACTGTTATTGCCAACTTATTTGATCAGGAAAATCCCGGGCAAATTCTCTTTTCCTTCATGCAAGGCGATATATGCATTGGTTATGGTGGTTTGGTTCATATTAATTGGATTGATAAACATGCCGAGATATCTTTCATCATGGATACATCTTTAGAAGCTTCCCACTTCGCAAATTATTGGCAGTATTTTTTAAACCTAATAGAGCAGGTAGCTTTCGAAGAACTGGCATTTCATAAAATCTCCACGTTTGCCCTTGATCTAAGGCCTAAGCTTTATCCGGTTCTGGAAAACTCAGGCTTCGGAAAGGAAGCGGTGCTGAAAAACCACTGTTTGTTTAACTCAGAGTATGTAGATGTTGTTATTCATTCAAAGTTTCGGGCTGAATAATAGATATAATGAAAAAAATAGTTGTTATCACCGGTGCAAATAAAGGACTGGGAAAAGCTTTTTTAGATATCATATTGCAGGATAAAGAAACTAAAGTTTTGTCTCTTTCACGTGAAATGCATGAACATCACAAAAAGATTAAACATAATAATCTTATTCTTGTCCCAACGGACTTATCACAACCATTTTCTGAAGATTCTTTAGAAATACTTGAACAACTCATGGATGGTGATAGTGTTCTTTATCTGCTTAACAATGCGGGTAGCATCGTTCCTATAAATAAAATAGGTCACTTTGGCAGCTCTGAAATTAATACATCTCTCGCTGTGAACGTTCATTACCCTGTTCAACTGGTGAATAGTCTGCTCAAAAGATATCCAAATCAAAGAATGCACATAGTTAATATTTCTTCCGGAGCGGGACATCACCCAATTTCTCATTGGTCACTCTATGGTGCAGCAAAAGCATACATGTCAATGTTTTTCAAAATACTCGAAGAAGAAAATAAAGACCGCATTCTTGTGAAAAACATCGATCCCGGAGTTTTAGATACCGGTATGCAGAAAACAATCAGAGAACATCAGTTCCCAAAACAAAATGATTTTATAGCGCTTAAGTCGAATCAACAGTTAGTTAATCCCGCAGATGCCGCAGCCAGAATTTTAAAGGAAGTGAATTTTTAATATGAAAATTGCAGTTCTATCTGATATTCACGGAAATCATTATGCATTCAAAGAGGTTTTGAAGTCGGCTACTGCTCTGGGAATTAAGAAACTGTTTGTTTTGGGTGATATCGTTGGATATTACTATCAACCGGAAACAGTTCTGGAAACGCTTTTGGGGTGGAATCATGAAATTATTAAAGGCAATCATGAAGTATTGTTAAAAGCACTTTATGAAAATAAGATTGATGCAAATGACCTTAAAATAAAATATGGCAGTGGCCATGAAATGGCACTCAAAAACATCGATCATAAAATGTTAAAGTGGTTATTTTCCTTACCTGCCCAAAAAAGCATTACGATTGAAAACGTACGTTTTCAGCTTAATCATGGAAGTCCGAATAGCATCGATGAGTATATATACCCTGATGCACCCGTTGCTAAATTCGAAGAGTGTAATTCTGATAATCACGATTTTGTGTTGATAGGGCACTCCCATTATTCCTTTTCTTATAAATGCAAAAATAGTATCCTTATAAACTGTGGTTCTGTAGGACAATCAAGGCAAAAAGGAGGAATTGCAAATTGGGTGATAATAGATACATCTGAGAAAAGTTTTGAAATAATGCATACTCCATACGACACAGCAAAACTAATCAACGATGTAAAAATGATAGATCCTGAGAACGAGTATTCTTACAAAGTTTTGGAGCGATAGAAATAATGTGTTATAATGAGCTCCGATACCAATTTGACACCAAAACATGAGCAAGAGAAAAATTAATCTATTAGTATCTGGCTGTGGTGGCGATATTGGCCAAAGTATCGGTAAGATACTTAATGAAAGTTCTTATGTTCATAATTTGTATGGTTGTGATATTTCAGATAAAAATGCAGCGCAATTCATTTTCGCTAATTTCTTTTTAGTACTACCGTGCAACGATTCAGACTATATCTCCAATCTAGAAAGCATTGTTCTTCAAAATAAGATTGATTACATAATACCGGTCTCCGAACCTGAATTACGTTTTTTTTCTAAAAATGGTATTAGACAAATTGGAAATGCACATCTGATTATGGCTTCAAAGGAAGCTTTGGAAATTGGCTTTGATAAACTATTAACTGCTAACTTTTTACAGAGCAAGAATCTACCATACCCAACCACCTATTTGCTTAGTGAAGTTAATTCTATAGAACAATTCCCTGTAATCTTAAAATCGAGGACTGGATCAGGAAGTTCTCAAGTTCATATTATTCGTGATTCTGAATCCTTTAGTGCCTTTAAAAAGACAAAAAATGATTTTATAGTACAGGAATATTTAGATGGAGAAAATGGAGAATATACGTGTGGTCTTTTCAGAAGCCGGGATGGCATTATTCGATCCATCATACTAAAGAGAGAATTAATGGGTGGTTTTACAGGTTATGCAGAAGTTATTTCAAATCTTGAAATTACTACTCTTCTTAATCAAATTGCTGATGAACTGAATTTGGTAGGGAGCATTAATATTCAACTACGACTGACAACAAAAGGCCCGGTTGTATTTGAAATCAATCCACGATTTTCCAGCACCGTGCGTTTCAGAGATCTATTGGGATTTAAAGATGTTTGCTGGTCAATGGAAGATATGATGGGTATTCCGATGTCTGATTACACAGATACCTCAATCGGGAAAAAAGTTTATAAGGGCTTTAACGAATACATTCAATAATTCTATGAAGGAAATTAGAATAGGTCAAAGGACGATAGGCGAAGGTCACCCTACGTTCATAATTGCAGAACTCTCAGCTAATCACAACGGAAGTTTGGAAAATGCATTAGAAACCATCAGGGCAGCTAAGCGAACCGGAGCCGATTGTATTAAATTACAAACATTTACGGCTGATACGATTACACTTGACTCAAAAAAATCCGATTTCAAAATTACGCAAGGCACATTATGGGACGGTCAGTATCTGTACGATTTGTATAAAAAAGCATATACTCCCTGGGAATGGCACCAAACGATATTTGACGAAGCTGAAAAGCAAGGGATTATCTGTTTCTCCTCTCCTTTTGATAAATCAGCCGTTGATTTATTAGAAGAATTAGATGCTCCGGCCTATAAAATTGCATCCTATGAAATTACTGATATCCCGCTTATTGAGTATGTAGCTTCTAAAGGAAAACCCATTATTTTATCCACAGGAATTGCAACTTTCGAAGATATTGAGTTGGCATTGGATGCTTGTCATAGAATGGGAAATCATGATATCGCGCTTCTAAAGTGTACATCCAGTTATCCCGCTCCAATCGAAGAGTCCAACATGGTAATGATTAGTGATTTTGCGGAACGGTTTAACGTTGTACCCGGCCTATCTGATCATACTATGGGAGCAACAGTACCGGTCGTAGCGACTTGTTTTGGAGCAAATATTATTGAAAAACATTTTATTCTGGACCGTTCTATTGGTGGGCCGGATGCATCATTTTCTATGGATGAACAGGAATTCACCGATATGGTCAAAGCTGTCAGAGAAGCCGAGAAAGCCATTGGGAAAGTTGATTACACACCGACTAAAAAGCAAACCGAAGGCAGAGATTTCTCTCGATCGCTATATGTTGTTAAGGACATCAAAGCAGGCGAAGTCATCACTGAAGAAAACGTAAAGAGTATCAGGCCGGGGTTTGGGTTGCACCCAAAACATTATCAAGAAATACTTGGAAAAAAAGTTAATGTTGATGTTGCACAAGGAACATCATTAACTTTTGATGTTCTAAATAAAAATTAAATAAATAATATAAAATATATGAAAGTAACAGGACTCAAAATTACTGTTATAATAAATATCATACTTATTAATTGTATTATTTTTGCAATTCTATCCTGTGGTACTCATGATCATAATGTGGTTGATATTATAGAGCCAATAACCGATTCAATTTTAGTGAATAGGGTTGCATATGAAGAAGGCAGGCATAAAGCTTTTACAGATATTACCTTTTTCGACAATCAATTCTTTTTGGTTTTTAGAGAATCGGATAAGCATGCTCATAGTGAACATGGTGTTGTGCACATGTTTACTAGTGTTGATGGTTTGAAATGGGATTTTTTTAAAGAAATTGCTATAGCTGGTGTTGATTTAAGAGATCCCAAATTTGCAATAAACGGAGATGAATTATCCTTATATATTCATGGTTCAACTTATGAAAATCAAATAGTAAAATCATTTAGCGACTATAATTTTAAATATTCAAAAACAGATGGCTGGCAAGATCCAAAGACCGTTTTGCTAGATAATCTTACTGTTGTTCCAAATCCTATTTCAGGTAATGAAGCTTGGCCGTGGCGTATAACATGGCATAAAAATAAAGCCTATACAGTTGGTTATAAGTATAATGAAATCTTTGATCTTTATAAAAGTGATGATGGCCTTTTTTTTTCAAAACAAAATGTATTCGAAAATGTTCAACATTTACCTTCAGAAGCAACTATAAGAGTTAGTGATGATGGTGAGTTTTTTGTATTAGCAAGAAGAGATAGTGGTCCAGCTATATTAGGTAGATCAAATAATCCTCTTATACATTGGGATTGGTTTGCAGAAATCTCAATAGAAAATTTCAGAGGTCCAAATTTTTTAATACTAGACAATAATACGTTGTTGTTCTCAGGATCTTTTTACAGTTGGGTATATCTTGGTCTTTTTGATTTAGAAACGAATAGCTACAAGCAAGTTATAGAAATTCCAAGTTTTGGAGATGGTTCTTATCCTGGAATGCTGATAAAAGATAATATACTATGGCTTAGCTATTATACCTCTTTTGAAAATGAAGAAGGATCATCTGTTTATGTTGCAGCAATTAATTTAGAAAATGTATTATAGTTTAAAGAGGATTAAATAGCTTTCAAAGATTTTGAAAGCTATTTAATAAAGTTTTATAATTTATGGATACATATCTAATTAAATATTTAGTTGAAAACGCAGAAACGCCTCTCTCAAGAAAATACATTGATTTCTTTAAAGCAGAACTAGACTGGCAGATTTATGTTTCAGAAACACACATGGCTGCGCAATATTGGAGAAATAGAGACATCATTTTAAAGGAAAAATTATTACACTTTTACCAATACGGACATGCGCTTTTATTTAAAACGAATTCAAAATCTAATAATCCTAAAGTATTATCCACCGTACATTTTCCCTTAAAGGATACCTTTACGAATTTAGGAATTGATTCCTATTCTCCTATTTGGCATCCTGTCGGGAAAAAGAATATTTGCGGCGATCTAAAAACGCTTAAATGGCATAAAAACATTCAAGATCGTGTTAGAAATTTTGATTTTTACTCGTTTTTAGAACCTGAATTTCATAATGATTTAGAAAAATTTCAAGATCATCTTATTCAACATTATCAACAACAAAAGTTTAGAGGTCTGTTTTTGTACACAGATCAATATTTTTATAGTAAATATAGCATTGATATTTTTAAAAAATTACAACGTCCGTCTTTTGTGTTTACACATGGCTTGCCTGGTTTATACAGTCTTGAAGTAGATAACAGAGCTGATTATTTAATGGTTTGGAGTGAAAAAATTAAAAACAACTATATCCAGGCAGGTTTTGAGACATCAAAAATAAATGTAGTAGGCCATCCAAAATATGGAAGCTTAAGAAAGCATAAAGATCTGCGCTCTGATTTATCTGATATTTTAGTTATTCCCATTTCTTCAGTGACTTGGCATCAGCAGTCCTATGATCACATTGTCGTTAGCGATGCGAGTACAGCTGTTTTATATCTGTATAAAGTACAGAAGGTTTTAAAGCGATTAGGAGTTAAGAAAGTAAGGTATAGAATACATCCTTCAATAAATAAAGACTGGGTTGTCCCATTTTTAGATCCACACTTTTACACTTTGGATACAGAACTGCTGTCCACATCTCTCAACAGGTCATCTTTACTAATTGGTTCTGTTTCTACAGTGTTATTAGAGGCGTTGATGCACGGAGTTAATTATGTTGCCTACGACCCAAAAGATGAAAATGGGTTTAACATGGCAGGCTATAAAGCTGTACCACCTTTCGATGGCTCGGATGAAAAACTAATACTGACTAATAACGAGGAAGAATTAGAAAAGGCATTAATTTCTAATGGAAAAACAGATTATAATTTAGTCCACGACTATATTCAAGAGTTTGATTTGTCAATTATAAAAAAATTGATATAAGGTGTAATGAGCAGAAACGCCCTAATCAAAAATAGTTCGATTTATGCCATGGGAGATATTGTTCCAAGGCTAATTGGCTTCATTTCTTTACCCATTCTCACTAAGTACTTAAGTCCGGAAGATTATGGCATTATAAATTATGTGAATACGCTAAACACTTTTTTATTGGCCATAGGTTTTTTATGTGTTAACACATATTTTTTAGTTTATTTTTATCGTTTTGATAATCGAGAAGAGCAAAAAAAATTATTAGGAAATCTTTCGTCATTCATCCTACTATTTAATTCAGTTCTTGTAATCATCTTACTGTTTTTGGGAGAGTATTTTTTTTCAGCTGTAGGGAGTAAAATTGATTTTTATCCCTATATCGTAATTGCCATATTTACGAATTTTTTTAATTTATTCTCGATTCTACCATCGGCACTTTTCAGAGCGATAGAAAAACCATTACCCTTAACTATTTTAAATGTATCAAGAGGCCTTATAGCATTTGCACTTACCTTAGTACTCGTTATTTATTATGATTATACCGCGCTGGGTGTTTTATATGCTAATTTAGTTGTTAATTTTGTTTTTGCATTTGTTTTCATGTTTGTGATTCGTCATCACATAATTTGGAATTTAAATTTCAAGCAGATAAAAGAAGCCTTAATATTTTCTTTACCGCTTGTTCCTGGAGCCGTATCATATTATCTCGCTACAATATCAGACCGGATACTTATAGATAAATATCTAAATCTAAGTGATCTGGGTATTTATAGTATAGCTGCCACAATAGCATTTATTTTAAACATATTTTCTTTTGGCGCTTACAAAGCTTTTGAACCTTATATCTTTAAAAATTGGGGGAGTGATCAGTTTGTATCTATTTTTCAAAGTATACGAAATAGTTATGTTTATGTACTTCTTGTTGGTGTTCTTATTTTGAGTCTTTTTGCTAAAGAGTTTTTTTTTATAATGACAGATACCAAATTCTATAGTGCTTATTGGTATGTTCCAATGATTATAGTAGGCGTTTACAGTTCGTCACTCAGCCTGCTTTACGGGACAATTATTACGGCAAGAGGAAAAACTAAAATAAATTCAATGATTGTAATTATAGGTGCTATTTTAAGTGTATCGTTAAATGTTTTATTTCTGCCAAAATATGGGTTAATAACTGCGGCAGTGGTATCGAGTTTTGCAATGACCGTAATGTTATTTATGTATAATTGGTATTCTAATATAATAATCAGTCATTACAGACCCGCATTTAGTACCCTTCTTGTAGCCGCATCTGTGTATGTATTCGTTTATGTAATTACAATTGAAAATTTAATACTATCAATAGCTTTAAAGTCCGTTGTGTTTACATTGGTAATTTTGGGTTTATCTGCAATTCTTTCTATTAACCCAATTAAAATGATTAAAGACTTCAATATGAAGTGAAATTTATAGCATGAAAACAAAAGCACGCGTTATCGCTTTTTATTTACCACAATATCACCCTATACCAGAGAATGACGATTGGTGGGGAAAAGGGTTTACAGAATGGACAAATGCAGGTAAGGCAAAGCCCCTGTTTAAAGGCCATTATCAGCCTAGAATCCCGGCTGATTTGGGGTATTATGACTTAAGGGTTCCGGAGACAAGAAAAGCACAAGCCGATATGGCTCGCGAATATGGCATTGAAGGATTTATATATTGGCATTATTGGTTTGGAAACGGTAAACGTTTAATTGAGCGGCCATTTACTGAAGTTTTAGAATCAGGTGAACCAGATTTTCCTTTTTGCCTGGCTTGGGCTAATGAAACTTGGAAAGGATTTGCTCATGGTATGACCAACCGCAATATTTTGATGGAACAAAAATACCCGGGTGTTGGGGATTATAAAGCGCACTTTTATGAAGTTCTACCGGCTTTAAAAGATAAAAGGTATATACAAGTAGAAGGCAAACCGCTGTTTATGATTTACAAGCCACTAGAAGAACCAGAAGTTAAAGTTTTTATGGATACATGGCGAAAGTTAGCCATAGAAAATGGATTAAAAGGAATCTATTTTGTTGGGCACTGCATTGACTCAAAATTCAAGACAGAAGATGTTTTAGCCAATGGTTTTGATGCCGCAAATAGTACGCGTTTGTTTAACTATAATCTAAATCATCGTACGTTGGGACAAAAAATCTATAACCGGCTGAATAAAATTTTTAGAAAAGTGCCATTTGCATATCCATATAAAACAGTATCAAAATATTTTATTGTCCCTGAAGAAGATAGAATAGAAAATGTGTATCCAAGTATCATACCTGGATGGGATCATTCTGCTCGAAGTGGACGAGAAGGTTTAGTCTTAACAAATTCTACTCCAGAGTATTTTAAAGAACATGTAAAGGAGGTTTTAGACCTTGTCAAGGAAAAAAGAACAGAGCATAAAATTGTATTCCTGAAATCATGGAATGAATGGGCAGAAGGTAATTATATGGAACCGGATTTACGCTGGGGGAAACGCTATTTAGAAGCTCTAAAGAAGGTTCTTGTAGAATAGTTTATCTACTCTTTAGCTTCTGTATTTTAAAAAAATTCTATGATTAATGATTTTAAATATTCGATAAAACACTAAAGTAATGATTATATACATATCTACATTAGTGGTATTATTGTTATTTTCATTCCTGGAATTAAGAGTAAACTTAACAACCATTCAACAATATAAAATGTTGGCTTTTGTGTATGTTATTTTTGTTTTACAAGTTGGACTACGCTGGGAAACAGGAACGGATTGGGTACCATATTTAAATCATTTTGAAGAAACCAATAGTACCTCGGATTTGTCTTACACCTTAACAGGATTTGAAATTGGATACAATTATTTTGTTTTAACAATTAAAACGTTATGGAATAATTATTCTGTATTCTTGGTTTCTCATGCGTTGATATATTATTTTTTAATTTTTTCATCTTTGAAAAAATTTACCCCTTATATTTTTGTTTGCATTATGCTTTTTTATGCTACAACCTTAGGCTATTTAGGCTCTAGCAGGCAATTACTGGCCATGGGAATTTGCTTATACGCGCTTCGGTATGTACTAGATAAACAAGCCCTGAAATTCTTTGCACTAATTGGGATCGCTTTTTTATTTCATACTACAGCAATACTGTTTTGTGTATATTATTTTTTAAATAGAGATATAAAACCTATAATTATATTTAGTGTTCTTGTAGCGTCCATTATTATTGGAAAGACCAGTATTCCTTTTACAATGTTTTCTTTTGTTGGTGAATCACTTGGTGGAATGGTTATTAGTAAAGTATCTGTGTACATAGAACGTTTTCAAGATATGGAAAATAGTGGACTCACCACAGTAGGTTTTATAAAGCGCTTAATTTTCCTTAGTGTATTTCTTTTTAACTACAAAGCACTCTCGGAAAAACTTAGCTATTACAAATTAATTTTTAATGGATATTTCTTCGGTTTATTAATTTATTTTTTGTTTTCGAGTAGCTTATTAATTATGGTTAATAGAGGAAGTTTGTATTTTAATATAATGGAATCACTTCTTATTGCTAGTCAATTTTTGCTATTTAATAACAAACAGTATAGATTTATTCCGCTAATAATATTATTTATAATTTCCGTCTTCTTATTACTTCAATCAATTTCTCCATATCCGGATCTATTCCATCCATACAAGGGGATTTTTATAAATGTAGACTTGCAACGATTTAGATTATCATAAAAGCGTATTGCTATGAGAGTAACGTATTTTTATAGAAGTTTAAATTGTGGTTTTAGTATTAAAAAAGTAATGAGCACAATATCTGATGAAGTAAGTAAAAGCTCTGATGTTAGATCATATTATATACCGGCCCATTGCGCAGATTTATTGAGCGTCATTAAAAATATTTGGTACGTTTTTAAGCATAGGGATAGACACGGAATCAACCATGTTACAGGTGATGTGCATTATTGTATTTTGGGATTAGTTGGTTGTAAATCAGTCCTTACCATTCATGATTTAGGTCATATAGATTTTGCCAGAAATCCGATAAACAGATTCATTATGATATGGCTTTGGTATAAGATTCCTCTTTTCTTTGCCACTAAGGTCGTCTGTATTTCTGAACACACACGTAATGAGTTAATAAAAATAACAAAGCGCAAGGATATCGACGTTATTTATAATGCTATTGATCCGAGTTTTACGAAAAATCTAAAACAATTTAACATACAACGTCCACAGATTCTTCAAATAGGAACTGTGTGGAACAAGAATATTTCAAGATTAATTGAAGCATTAAAATCAATACAGTGCCATTTGGTAATTATTGGTGAATTAGACAAAGAACTGTCCATACTTTTAAAGGAAAATAATATTTCCTATAGCGTTAAAATAAATCTCACAGACTCAGAAATAATTGAAGAATATAAACGATGCGATATTGTGAGCTTTTGTTCTTTATACGAAGGTTTTGGGATGCCCATCATAGAAGCTAATGCTGTAGGCAGATGTGTTATCACTTCTGATATTTCACCAACGACAGAAATTGCTAATAATGCAGCGCTCTTTGTAGATCCTCATGATGTAGATTCTATTAGGAATGGATTTGTTAAATTGATTTCGGATGAAAATTTAAGAGAATCATTAATAAATAATGGTCTAACTAATAGATTGCGATTTTCTAGTGTTAACATATCAAAATCGTACGTGCAACTTTATTCGAAACTGTTAAATGCTTAAATATTTCCAGTTGTTTGATAGCTATGAAAAACTGGCGCTTAGTTGTCCGTGTACATCGCTGGAACAATATTATAAACATAGCAACCCGATCTTATTTCCAATTTAAAAGGGTCATTATTATTACCGATATATAGTTACTCCCTTCAATAAAGAAAAAACCCAAGAACAAACTCTGCATGCCAAAACAAGATATTATCATATCAGGGATTAATCTTTTTGAGGGAGGACCGCTTTCCATCATCAAAGATTACTTGAGTTACTTAAACAATAGTCCATATTATGAGGAGTATAATCTCGTTGCGTTGGTTCATAAAAAAAAGCTATTCAATCAAATAGAATTGAATAATATTGAATTTATTGAATTTCCGAAGTCAAGAAAATCTTATCTATTTAGGCTTTACTACGAATATATTTACTTCAAGAAAATAGCAACGAAACGCAATGTAATATTTTGGCTATCCTTACATGACATTACACCCAACATAGGCAAGGTGAATCAAGCTGTGTATTGCCACAACCCTTCCCCTTTTAATACAGTAAATGTAAGAGATATTTACATTCAACCGACACAGTTTTTGTTCAGATTCTTTTATAAATACTTATACAAAATCAACCTAAAAAAGAACAAATATATAATCGTACAACAAGCTTGGATGAAGGGTAAATTTGAAAGCATGTATCAATTTAATGGAGATCAAATAATTACTGCACCACCTGAAATTCCGGAGATCAACTCGAGCTATTTAGAAAACAATCAATGTTCAGATACTAAAAAAGTATCTTCAGAACTTAAATTTTTTTTTCCCACTTTTCCGAGACCTTTCAAAAATATTGAGGTTATTTGCGAGGCAGTAAAACTAGTAGTAAAAAAGAATTCTACACCTTTTCGAGTATATATTACTATAGATGGGAGTGAAAACAAGTATGCGAAAATCATCGTTGATAAATATCGTCACATCGAGCATGTACAGTTTATAGGATTATTATCGAGAGAGGAAGTTTACAGATACTATTCTATTTGCGATGTGCTGATTTTTCCTTCAAAATTAGAAACGTGGGGATTGCCATTAAGTGAATTTAAACAATTTAAGAAACCAATATTTGTTTCTGATTTACCTTTTGCAAGAGAAAATATTGGCAACTACCCAATGGTGAACTTTTTTGACCCCGATGATGCAGGTCAATTAGCTCAACTGATTACCGGTTCTATAGATAAGAAATTGATATTTGACAAAACAGAAGCCACTCAATATGAGAAACCCCACGTACATAGTTGGAATGAATTAATGGCAATTCTATTAAATTAGAATACACACAAAAATGAAATGATAAAAAAATACGGAATAATAGGATCGCTAAGGCTGCTTTGCTCATTCATTTACACGAAGATATTTTTTAGTAAAGCAAGGCTGATTCGTTTACCATTTGATATTCGAAACAGAAAGTACATAAAGATTGGAAAGCAATTTACAACGGGTTTTGGATGTAGACTTGAAGCTTTTCCGCTAAAGAACGAAACGAATATATGCTTACGCATTGGCGAGAATGTTGAAATAAACGACTATGTTCATATCGCAGCCGTAAAATCCGTCTGTATAGGAAACAATGTCTTGATGGCTAGTAAAATTTACATTTCAGATTGTTTACATGGCAATTATAGCGGAGATGAAAATGACAGTAAGCCAACTACTCCTCCAAACGACAGGCCACTATCTGCGAAAGAAGTGGTTATTAAAGATAATGTTTGGCTTGGGGAGTTTGTGACTGTTCTTCCAGGAGTTACCATTGGAAAAGGGACTATTGTAGGAGCTAATTCGGTGGTATCAAAAAGTTTACCTGACTATGTAATAGCAGTGGGAACTCCAGCAAAACCCATTAAGCAATTCAACTTTACATCCAACAAATGGGAAACGTTCCCATTGCAACATGCCTCTATTTAAATTTTACATCATCAACGTATGAAAGAAGTCTTCCTTACCGCTTCATTGGTGGTTTACCACAACACCAAAGAAGACGTCCAGAAAGTCATTGACTCATTTTTAGCTTATGAATCGACTTCATTGCTTTTTATAATTGACAATTCTTCTAATAATTCATTGCAAGACCTTTGTCATCATCCTAGACTAAAATATGTATTTAACAATGCCAATGTAGGGTTTGGGGCTGCACATAATATCGCATTTGAAGAGGCCTATCGGTTAAAAAGCAAATACCATATTTTATTAAATCCAGATGTGAGTTTTGATGGTGCAATAATCGAAGACTTAATTTTGAAAGCAGAATCGGATGCTTTAATTGGGTTATTAATGCCAAAAGTTGTTTATACAAATGGAGAGACACAATATTTGTGCAAACTACTACCTACACCCGTTGATTTGATTTTCAGAAGGTTTATTCCAATTGAGAACTTTCAGGAAAAACATAAACAAAAATTTGAATTACGTTTTATCTCTTATAATCAAGAAGCCGAAATTCCAGTACTCTCTGGATGCTTTATGATGATAAGGACAAGCATTTTAGAAAAAGTAGACGGTTTTGATAATCGCTACTTTATGTACCTGGAGGATGTTGATTTATGTCGCAGAATTGGTGAGATTAGCAAATTAGCATACTATCCAAAAGTGCAAATAGTACATAACTACGAAAAAGGTTCGTATAAAAACAAAAAGCTACTGATGTACCATATTACATCTGCTATTAAGTATTTTAATAAATGGGGTTGGATTTTTGACTACGAACGTTCTAAAATAAATCGTACTGTGCTTCAAAAACTGAATTATAAAAAGTCATAGCGTTATTTTAGTTAAAATAATTATCATCATGTAATTAATTAACTTTAGTCTTATATACATTACCGTATCTAATCATTTTGTTATGATTACTTTCATTTAACCTAATCGCCACATTTTGTAGCTTCTTGGTTTCGTGCAACACATTTGAAATCATTAACATCCGCTTGTTTAAATGATTAGTTCATAGAAGGCTTTGCAAAACCGTTATTTTGCCAGTCTTCTGCCCTATCTTGACTGTCTTAATGGAACAGTATCATTAAATCAATTCACACAGGCAGTATCTACAAATACATAGTCACTTTTTGCATTTGCAGAGTTGAGCAATTCGACATAACGATCATTGATCAATAATTCTGAAGGATTAACAGGTTTGATTCCACCTTGCAACAGATCAGGATTTAAAGAAAGTAGTGTTTCAATCAAACTTTCCGGACTGTAAACATTTACTTATAGGTTATAGAAGGCAACTTTAACCAGAATAATTAGTGTATTCAAAGAGTAAAAATACCGTTGCACAATATCTATGATAAATCATTAGATAAAAGTGGCTGATATTTTTCTCTATCGCATTATTCAACTGACGTAAATAATCATAAATGATCAAATAGTTTTAATTACTTTTTTGTTCCCAATCAAACATAACCGTACATGATATGTCTATAGATATCAAATTATACATTCTGATTGTTTCTTTATGCGCTTTTGTATTTAGTTACATACTTATACCAAAAATAATCAATGTTATCCATTTTAAAAATCTTATGGATGATCCATCTGATCGTAGTTCGCACATTAATGCGACACCTAATCTGGGAGGGATAGCATTTTTTATCGTTTTATTTATGTCATTCTATTTTACGGATGATTATGATCAAAATAATTTAGTTATGTCCATTATTCCAGGGCTTATTATCCTGTTTATCGTAGGACTAAAAGATGATTTAGTGATTTTAAGCCCAATAACTAAGATTTTAGCACAAATAATCTCTGCTTTATTTTTGGTTTGGCATGAGAGTTTTGAAACAATATACCTTCATGGGTTTATGGGCATTGAAAGTTTACCTTTTCTTATTAGTTCATTATTTACAGTTATTCTTATAGTTACAATTATCAATGCTGTCAACCTTATAGATGGAATAGATGGCTTGGCTTCAACTATCAGTATTATAATATTTTCCGTTTTTGGAGTGCTTTTTTTATTCGCTCAGGACTACTTTCTCAGTTTGACTTGTGCTGTAATGATTGGTTCTCTTATTGCTTTTTTGAGATATAATTTATCAACCAATAATAAAATATTTATGGGTGATACCGGTTCTATGATTTTGGGGTTTCTAATAAGTATTTTAGTTATCAGATTGTTTAATTTAGATAAAGAAATTATTCAAGGTCTACCATTTCAGGAGCAAAACCTACCATACGTTGTTATTGCAATTCTTATCATTCCGCTTTTTGATACTTTTCGTGTTTTCTTTTTGCGCATAATACGTAACCAAAACCCTTTTTCAGCAGATAGAACTCATATTCATCATCTTATTATCGATTATTATAATGTCTCTCACAGACGAACAAGTTTTTTAATTGGCGTCTTTAATTTTTTAGTAATTATTCTCTTTAGTTTTTTAGCAATAACCACAACTCAGTGGGAATTGTTACTCATATTTACTTTCGTTATTCTGACCGCAGTTATATTTTTCTTTGCACTAAATAAACCAAAAATACTACGAACTTTAAGAACACATTTACAGAAACAGTTTTATGCAAATGGCAAAAGGATATATTAGACACGGTCTAATATATCACCCAAAATAATCAGAGATTAACCGACTTAGCAAAACAGACAACCAGCGTGCCCCTAAACGTAATAGAAGCTATTGGAAGGCTTTGCATCAGCCGGCTGGCTGATTGTCCGTCTTCTGCCTAATCGCAAAAAAAAATCCTCGAATTCCGGCGCATACTGACCCTCAAAGTATATTATAAAAACAAGACATAAGATATAACAGAATGGAACACTTCAGGAACCGTATTCATCACTTTTCTTTGAACCAGCCCGGCTCAAGGCCATAATCGCGGCGGAGCAGCCGTGTGTCTTCGGCAAACACATCCTGCAGCCAAGCTTCCGTTTCCGGTTTCAATTGGAGTGCATCCGGATCGAACTGCCGACGGTTTGACCCGACGTTTGCTGCCGAAAGTAACTTTACATTATCTGAAAGCGGAAGCTGTAAAAAGTCCTTAAGCTTGCGGATCAGTGCAGGGCGGTTGTTTCGCAGCTCATCAAACTCAAGTAATAGCAGATTATCACGTCCAAAAGTCTCAGCATAAGGCTGTAGCTGGTAGTGGTAGCAGCTGGTTTTAATCATGATGTCCTTTACCTCATTAAACACCTTTTTGTAATCGCCAGAAGTGTTGCTATTTCGAATGATATGCAAATAGTGCGAACGCATACGCTCGGCTGGATCGCGCATAATGTAAATCAGCTTCACGTCCGGACCACATTCTTGTAAAATGCGTTGCGGGATCTGCTGTAGCCGGCTTCGTTCACCGTACGTATAATAGGTTGATGCTTCGCCAAATATGGCCTGTCCGGCATATCCTTTGAGCATAAAGCGGCGGTATACTTGCTCCCTGCTGTCAATTTTATATTCGCCATGCGCCTGAAAGAAGTGCTGAATGAACTTCATGTCGCAAAAATAGCCCGGCTCCTTGATTGGATTTGACATGTGAATTTGGGGCTGCGCCGCCAAATATTTGTAAAGGGTAGTTGTGCCGGATTTCTGCGCCCCGATAATGATTAAATTAATCTTAGGATATGGCTCGGCGAGCATTTTAGGTAGATATAGCATTTCGTTTTTACGCTCTATGCGCAAGAGTGAAATAAGCGGTGATTTCGCCCTGGCGCGCCGTAGTTTGTTAATAAGAGGCTGAATTGTTGATTTTAGAAACAAGACGTTTATTTTGAGTTTTGAAGGATGAGTTCGAAGTTTTAAACGTTCTATTAGACTTAGAATAGGATATGTATCCGGTCTCAGTACACGCTTAATGTTAATTTTGGAAATGTACTTATGAGCGAAAAAGACCTAATAGATACCTGCAAAGCAGGATTATTTACATTAAGGATAAACATATTTTATAGTAAATGCTAAACATAATTAAAAGTGAATGTTATTAAAGCGGTAGGTTACCGATTATTTTGAGGTGTCGTATTAGGTAAAGTAGTAACAATACAAAGAAATTTAACCTGCTAATGCTCCACATTATGTGTTAGAAGGCTTTGCAAAACCGTTATTTTGCTCGTCTTCTGTCAGTGGTTGCTACGACAAACAAACTCCCTACGCTTCATTCCTGAAAATTCAAATGGGAATAGTGGAATACCTTGCAACGGTAGCGTGGTTTTATCCGGAATTAGTTATATAGCTATGTTTTTAAAACAAGTAACATGTCCAAATATTAACAACAAATGGATTCAATTGGCTTTAGGTAGCTTCTACTACCTAAGTGATTCCCAGACGTTCTCAGGACTTTAAGCCGAAAAGTGCATTTTAGACTTTTCCCAGTGCAACCAACGATTAACACATTTCTGGAATGACGTTATAGTGTGCTTTTTTGTAGTTACTACCAAATGTATTAAAAGAATATATTATGGATGTTCCAGCGCATACTGCTGAGCCCCAAGTCTGACAGAATGCGTTGAAAGACCTGTTTTTTTCGAGTATAAGGACATAACATACAGATAGAGTAGTATTTTATACATAGTAACCCACACAAACAACCCAAGGGTAGTCTGTGTGGGTTTGCTATATATGCCCATATCTGCACCACAAAAAGCAAACATCTTAAGATGTTAATTCTAACTATCTTTATCCATTTGGAGATCCATCATACAAAGCTTGGGTGTTCTGTCTATTTTAAACAATCCCCAGTGTTTTTCTGGTTCTAATGGTTCGGGCGATCCTTTCCAGGTTTCATCGAAGGCTTCGAAAAAGAATACCATTATATTTTCTTTTTCTGCCCAATCCATCAGTTTATCAAAATAGATTTTTTGATATTCTTCGTTTACATGACCTGGGTTTATGCCTCTTCCATTTGAGTTAGTTGCCCAGCCTGCTTCCGTTATAGCTACTGATTTATCGGGATATTTCCTCGCAACCGAGTAATAGTTCTCTTTGGTATAATCGAGGGCTTCGTTGATATGTTTATACTCCCAAACAGGATAAGTATGTATGGAAATAAAATCGGCTTCATGAGCTACTTTTTTTAGCTTAAACAGCCACGGGACATAGTTTTCGCAGAAAGTTACGGGCTGTTTTGCGCCTTTTTTCACCTGCTTTATATATTCCAGCACTTTATTTTCACTTACATAATGATCCGTCCATTCCACACAGGCTTCATTACCAACCGATAATGAAAATATTATGTCGGGATATTTATTCGCTAAAGCTATTAATTTCTTAATTTTAGTTTCATTACTGGAACAATTTTTTTCCAACTGCTCTTCGGAGTACACTCCACCATTCCACGGACAGTTGAAATTGTTCATCTCAGCTTCAATGTATGCACCCAGCATCAGCTTAAAATCCAATTTCTCAGCTTTTATAACATCTAAAACTGTTTGCGTATGCTGATCACAATCATACAACCGAAGATATTTCCAATGTCCCTGAAGTATCAGTAAATCCTCCTTAACCTGAGCATAAGTGGGATATTCCCCACCCGGATGCTGACCCTCTCTGAAACCGGAGTAGCAAATTGCTCTGGCAGGTGGAATATCAAGCTGTTTAAAAATATTCATTCTTAATATTTTAGCTTTCCGTTGCTATCCCATACACCCCAATAAGCGCCCACTTCACCTTCACTGCCTACTTTCCATGATTCATCAAATGATGAGAAATAGAATGTTTCTATATTTTCATCTTTGGCCCACAAGTGCGTATTTATAAAATATTTCATGGCATTAATGTGTGATGGAACCGCGCTACCCAGGTTTTCACCTTTACTTGGCCAACCGGTCTCTGTTATGACAACTCTTTTACCATTTGCTGCATTAACCACAGATGAGAACATGTGGCGCATGTGCTCAAATGAACCATTAATATCTGTTCCTTCCCAGTATGGATAGCAATTACACAAAATAATATCGCAGGCATCAACTATTCGTTGGCGCTGCACAAACTCGTAATATGCATCTACGTAGCCTACCGGAACATCCGGTATTTCCTTTTTGACAGCTTCAATATAATTCAGCAATTCATCTTCATTAAGATCATGTCTGTACAGCACCTCATTACCTACAGCAGCAATATCTACATAACCATCTCTGGCAAGTTTAATCAGGCCGTCAATTTCTTCCTGGTTTTTTTCTACATCACTTCCCAGCCATGCACCTACTAAAGTTTTTAGTCCATACTCTTTCGCAATAATAGGTATCATTTCATTACCATCAGTGCACGAAAATGACCGCACCCAACTAGTGTACTTCTGCAAGATTTGCATTCGTTTACGAATCTGTTCCTCCGAAATGATATCACCCGGTTTTTGTCCTTCTTCATATAAACTGAAGCAAAACCCATGAACCCCATTGTAAAGAATTTCCAAAAGTAGATTTTGGATATCATCTTCTGACATATCTGCAAAGAAGCTTTCTCTGCTCTCGTATTTTTTTCCTTTATTTTGAAGGAAATGTTCTAATCTAAACGACATCTTTTTTTATTTAAATAAGTGTTTTATTGTTTATTATCCTCAATTTATATGTTGCCACGTCTTTTGACTAACTCCAGCTTTATTTCTCTGGCTTTTTTCTCTGTTAAGCTATATCCATACATCACCCAAATGGCTAATGCGGCGGTTACAGATGGAATCACGATATCCGCAATTCGTAATCTGGTTAATGTTTCAACAGTTTGTACAGCTGCGTTCTGATCAAAACCAACAAGTTTAAGCACGAGTCCTCCAAGTACCAATGCCAAAGCCTGTCCAAGTTTAACCATCCACCAGTAAATGGCCCCGAAAGTACCTTCTTTACGTGGCATTCCGTTTTTTAATTCATCAAGGTCGCACACATCGGCTGTCATACTCATCATAAGCGTAAACAGACCACCCAATCCGAAAGCCATAAATGGAATAGGCATAAAAATTAACCAGGGATTGGTTTGGCTGAAACCCCACCATTTCAAAATATACCCTACGATAGATAATGCTGTGGAGATAATGAAGGCTTTTCTTTTACCTACTTTGTCAGCTATTAATGAAACAAGCGGAATTACCAAAAAGGCCGTGGCTACTGCCGTGATGGTTGAAAACCAAGCAGGCCAGTTTCCCGCTAATTCATAAGAGCCATTAAACATATAGAAAACAATAATGAAGTAACTGAAAGAAGCCACCATCTGAAACCCATTAAATACAAGAAAAGTAGCTGCACAAAGTTTTGCAAACGGTTTGTTTTTAGATATAAGCACCATACCACTCAAAAGATCTTTCACGTTAGAAAATATGTTTTTAAAGGAAAGCTCTTTTCTGTTTTCAATTCGTGAGCTGTCAATACCCTTGCAAAAAATTGCCGGGAATAAACCAAGTGCCAAACATACAACCCCAACAACAATCGATAACTGTCTTACGCCGGTTGCCTGATCTTCAAAAAGATTGGGATTAGCGACAAGCACCCAAAACCAGGGAACAATCATCCAGGCAATTTGTCCGATAGTCTGAGAAAAAGCCATTAATCGGGTACGTTCATTATAATCGGAGGTCATCTCATAGCCCAGTCCAATTAATGGTGTTGCAAACATGGTATTTCCAATCAGAAATACCATTGACATTATCAGAAAATACCAAAAATTGTACGTAACAGAATTATTCGGATCCATCTGCCACAACATGATGAAAAAGATACCACTCAGAATTGCTCCTATAAAAATATAAGGTCTCCGACGGCCATAGCGCGTATTGGTATTATCCGATATAAATCCCATTATCGGATCAGTTATAGCGTCAAAAATTCGTGGAAGCCCTCCCAGTAGTCCAGCCAGGAATGAGTCCATACCAAACGCGGTAAGTAAGAAAAACATGAAAACACCCAAAGCTCCCGGTAACAGGTTGAGTACCAGGTGGCCGGCACCAAATGACGCTTTTTGCCCTAAAGGTACCCTATCTCTCGATAATTCTATTGTTTTTGACATTATTATTCGTATTAACTATTGAAGGTTTTATGTGATTTTATTACTACGGTTTGAATAGCTTTTTCACTGATAATAAATTCATGTTGCGTATCACCTAAATTTAGCACAATTCCCATAGCGGCATCTGTCGGGTTAAATAAAACAACAGCTATTGATCCATCAGGGTTTTCAGCTGCTGTTACCATAAGATCATCATCTGTGTTTGTAAATCCGATTCTGGTTGCACCCGGCCGTATAAATCTGCTGAAATGCGACATGGTATAATAAAGCGGCGTGAAATACACTTCATCAGCGTCAGGATCTACAATAACCGGGGCGACGCACCAGTTTTTAGCCCAATTAGGCCCGCCTTGACGATCTAAAACCATATTCCAATCTATCCAGCCATCTACCCAATTATTCAATGTACCAATCATATCACGCGCGTATCGGAATACCGGCACATATTTGGTATGCAAATGTTTACGTTCTTCAGGCGCCCAATCCCAGCCCCAATCCGTAGCTTCTTTCGCCCAGTACCAGTCATCGTCCTGCCATCTGGGGACTTCAGCATCTACTGTCGCCTCGGTTTGGATGAGATGCTTGCCCGGAGCTTTATTGTAAGCGTATTGTAATTCTTCAGGGAAATAATGATAGGTACTTCCATACCAATGAACAGCAGTACCATCATAATACTGCGCAGCTTCTTCATCATCATACATGGTATCTACCCATTCAATAAGTTCCGCATCACGGTTTTGGTCGTATCCCAAAATCAATACATCATGGTTGTCATCTCTTAATCGCGGGCCAAGGTGATTCTTGACAAACTCATTCATTTCCTCAGGTGTATAGTGCATACTTTCCCAATTGCTGTCATTTCCAAGCGGTTCATTTTCAACTGTAAAAGCCCAAATATCAATACCTTCTTGTTTGTATGCTTCAACATATTTAGAAAAGAACAAAGCCCATGTATCATAGTATTCTGGTAACAGTTTCCCACCCTTCCAAGCGTTGTTGTCTTTCATCCACGGTGGGGCAGTCCAGGGAGATGCCATAATTTTAAACCCATCTTTTGAAACAGCCATTGCATCTTTAATCATCGGAATCACATCGTCACGATCTTCATCTATTGAAAAATGCTCCAGTTCCATATCTCCCTCAACCGGGGCATACGAATAGTTCCCAAGTGAGAAATCACTGGAATTCATGTGTTTCCGGGTTAAGGAATATCGCGCTCCTGATTCTCCGAAATAGGCTTCAATAATTTTATCACGATTTTCCTTACTCAGGCGATTCAATAAATAAGCTGATGATTCTGTAAAGGAACCGCCAAAGCCGGTAATTTGCTGATATTTTTCATCCGGAAGTACCGTTATTTCAACTTTGGTATCTAATTCAGGAAACGAATCTAACTCCGTAAGTTGATTTCCGGCGGCTGATGTTTCAAATATTTGAATATCCGCTGATTGTTGTTTCGTACAGCTGCTCATCAGAATAAGGAAAATCGGTAAGATTAAGATGGTTATAGGCTTCATAATGAATCCGTAAAATCATGGGTATGCATCATTTGCGAGCCTGTATTTCAGCATCGGTGGGAGGCACGAGTACATCTTTCATCAATTCTTCGAGATCACCATTATAGGTTTTGGTGATTGGATTTCCATCACGGGTAAGTCCTTCGAATATACCCGCGTCCACTAAGTCCCATAACATGTATTTTGCCTCTGCCTTCAGGTTGATAAGTCCGAAATGGTTTTCTGAGCCTAATGGATTCGCAGCATCTTTCCATTGTTCGTCAAATGCTTCAAAATAGAAACAGGTAATACCGGCATTATTCGTCCAATCGCGCATGTGATTATAGTAAATCGCTGATTTATATTCGTCAGTTGCCCTTGAACCGGTATTTCCATAGTGTTCATTCGATTGCGTTGCCCAGCCGGTTTCTCCAACATGCACCGGCTTATCAATACCGAGGCTTTGCATATAATTAACGACACTTTCATATTGATTAATCGCATATTCCCTGGCTCGTAACATAGCCGCGTCAATTTTTTCTAAATCAGAAAGATTTTCTTCATCCGGACGAACACCCCAAAAATCCGGGTTATAATGTGTATCGTGCATCGGATAGGTGTGCATAGAGATAAAATCGACTGCTTCTATTAATTGATTCAGCTCATCTACATGATATTCGCTATCGCCTCCGCCCCAGGATGCAAAATTATCTGAACTGGTTATCCATAGCGATTCCGGAAGCTCTCCCTGTTCCTTAAGGTCTTGCAGATAATTAACCCATTTCAGGATTATACCCGGCTCCACATAATAACTTGTAGCCCATTTTACCATCGCTTCATTACCAACGGCAATTATCTTTACGATATCAGGATATTGATTTGCCAATGCTACCGCTCTTTCTATTTCTTCAGCATTTCGTTCACTTTCCTGTGAATGATCAACTGAATCCGTGCGCGCGTTTTTTGCATCAATCCAGGCACCCATCATTAAATACATCTCAAAATCAGGGTCTTGTTCTTTAATCTCCGTAATGGCTTTTAATAGATTGGGAACTTCTTGCAAATACACATTGTAGGTTCTAAGCAACTTTATTCCCATTGCCGATAATATCCTTAAATCTTCTTTCAGCTGTGGAATAGTTGGTTCAACATCTCTGGATAATTCTCTGAAACTACCAAACGAAATGGCTTGGTACTCCGGGTCTCCAAGTATTTCTTCCGCAGTTTTACTTTGGGTTTGATTCCCCTGTTCAGGCTGTTCAGTACAGGATAATGGCATTATCGTTATCAGAATTATTAAAAGGTATGGAATTATTCTAGTCATATTAATCTAAATTATAGAACACAGATGCATTTCAAAGAAAATGAACTGTGCTGTGGATATTACTTGCCCAATTCATGTATGTACATATCATACATTAACTATTATGACAACAGGTTAGAATCGCTAACAAAAACAGTGATTTGATTAATATCACCGGTTCTTTTAAATACCGTTGAGCTTGTTTCTTTGTCTAAAACGGTATTTTCGTATTTTCTGAATGTTCCATCCTTAAACTCAACCTGCATACCACCGTTATCTGACACTTTATAGATTACGGGAACCTGACAATACGAAAAGCAAAGTGATTGCTTTTCTAATTGAATAGGTTGCTTTTCATGGCGAACATTCACAAACTCAATTTCTTTTTCATTATCTAAAAACTCGTCTTTTTTGAGAAAACCAGGATTAAAGATTAACTGTCCATCAATCACAAAAATACCTAACTCTCCAAACCTTACCAGAATATCCTCTTTAACCTGACCGGTCATACCAGGTTGTTGGGCTCCTCTGTGAAATGGAGTGTGTGAATACGGATCTGTTGGGAAAGCACCATGAACCTCAGGCGTTTTATGAATACCAATACCATGTTCTATTTCGGTATGATGCACAATCAGACGATCAATTACTGCCGGTTTTTCTTTGTCTTCAATAGCTTTTATACAAGCTTCATTTACGGCAAGGTGCAGTTTAGAAACCATGTGCCAGTAAATAGAACCCAATCCTTCAAACGCGAAGAAAGTCCCAGACCGACCTGTAAATGATTTATGATCGAAAACTTCCTCGAAAATATCGAGAATCAATTTTGATTCAGATTCCACAAGCTTATTGTATGGAGTTGATTTCAATTGCTCTAATGACTCGCGTACATCTCTCGCATTCTTGAAATTCCCATTGAAATGATAGTTTCCTTCAATGTCTTTGCTTATGATTTTTAAGTTGTTCTCTTCAACCATTTTAGTGAGTAAAGCTGATTTTCCAACCAACTCTCGTGGAATCGTGTTTTTTTCCAAAAATCCGGGCAACTCTTTATTAGGATAAAGCAAATAACTGTTTTGATCTTCCCTGTACAGAGCACTCTCGCGAAGGGCATCCAACACGGCAACCACTTCATCGGCATTCAGGCATCCGGAACTGATTGCGGCTACCTGACCTTCCAGCATTTCACTTAAATGAGAGATCGTTACACCTTCGTCGGTCATACTCATCAGGTTGTAGGAATGATATAAGTGATCCGCCCTGCGATTAGCACGAATGGTGTGCTCGGCATATTCAAGCATATCATTAATAAAACCGGATATTCTTTGCAATTTCAGTTCAGATGTCGCCCCACTGAACCCGTGATCATAAACAGTGTTTCTGTAATCACTGCCAGCCTGACCAAGCGCGTCGGTAATATCTTTTCTGATTTTATCGGATAGGCTACCCTGCAATACAAGTTTATGTTTTTCCAAAACTTCAGACGTAACGGCAAAAAAGGTGTGCAGTTCTTTTGAAATAGCAACCTGCTCGATTTGTGATTGTGCAATTATTCCTTCAAAAAATTTAAGGAATCTGCGAAGGTAATACAGCGTAACCATTGACACTCCATTGCCCACAAGAGCGTTATTGGCATCATTCCACTCAGGACGCTGCGTGTTCATCCAAATTCCGCCTTCAGGTATAAAGTTAGATACCTTAGCGAGCACGGTTACCAATATTTTTTCAATAAAGTTCACATGATGAATTTCACTTACTTTACTACCCACCAAAGAGCCATCCGCACCATTTTCTTCTACTTTTCGGCGGATTATAGTATCTAATTCTTCATCAAAATCAATGGTGTTTTTAGGATCATCTGCGATGTTATGGTATGATTTTATTCGATAAGGTACATTGGCATACGTAAATAAATCCTTGTTAAACAATCCATCAAGAGCTTTAGGTTTATGCTTTTGATAGAACTCTAAGAATTTTAGCAAATAAATAATCTGATGGTCACCCCAATATCCTATGTAAGACCATGGATTATCGGGTTCAATGGTTTCCCAGTCAAAACCACCTTTTGTAACACGGTACGGATTATATCCGTCGAGCGTAGATGTGTTCAGGAATTTGTAAATGACGCCTTCTGTAAATTCCGGATAAGAATGAACCAACGCTTCCCAGTTCTGAAAAATATCACGCCAATTTCCCTCATAATCCAACACTTTGGAGCCATCAATTTCACTGTGTGTATTTATTGAAAACTGATTCCATGGCCGGCTTGGGTCACCGTGTCTGCGGCTGAACTTCAGGGGTAAATATTCTTTACAGAGCCTGATTAAATCAGGATCCTTTTCTTTGGCGAGAAGGCTATTGAGTTTTTCTAAATCAAAGGTTTCTGTAAGGGATTGTATGAAATCCTGATGTTTGCTAAATACCGTTTTATTGGCATTAGACAGATACAACGTAAAATCCTTTTTTTCCAATGTATAGTTGTCATCAAAAATACCTCCGCGCATTATGTTATACAGCACATTCGAATAATGACGAGCATCCTTAAGCTTATCTGCTGTTGACTGTAACCCATCTGCTCCTGCAATTAATTGCAGTAAATTCTGTGTACCCCGATTGATATCCTTTTCGATTTGATCATACAGGTCAGCTTGATTCTGAATAGCCTGATTAAGCGCAACTACCTGAGAATGGTTTTGATTAACATTAGCAACAAGGCTCCACTGCTTCTCTTTATCTGATTCAAGAAGTATTTCAGAATGAACAAAGTACGCCCCTTTTTCACCTTTAATGTCGTATTCCTCTATTATTGACTCCTTCTTTCTGTAATTGCTTAATTGGAGGGAGGAAAGTAAATAGGACGTTTTTTCTAACCCCATTGACCACACAACATTTGCTTTCAAAGCTTCACTGGGCTCAGCTTTATCAACAATGATAGCACTTAGTGCGAAAATGCCCAACCCACTTTCTTTAACCAGTTCCGTTCTCTTGTAAGCGTCGGCCAGATTACTGGATTTCGTTTGCAAATCACTTTCAACCCCATGAGGCATCACATTTTGAATGCCATCCAGGATTTTTATCCGATAGTTAATATCAGAATGATTTATCAACGTTGATTTTTTTACGAAACCGAACAAATTACTTGAATTCCATTCATAACGGAATGTAAGGCCGAGATCCTCATTAATTTCTTCGAACATGACCTTATTACCATAGGAACTCTTATACAAATTCCGGGTGAGGACGTACCGTCCGGTATATCGCTCAGAGAAAGGCTCCCAAATGAGAATCTCTCCTTTAAACGGAATTTGAAAAATAGTCTTGTTTCCTGTTGTATCGGCAAGCTCTTCAAGTTTATCTACTGTATAGTAGGGAAACAAAGAAAATTCAGGATTCTTACGACCTGCTGTAAGCCCGCCATTACTTGAAATGAACATCCAGTGATTCGAATCACTTACAATGTTCATAAAAAACGGCCTTAATTTATCGTAATCTGATATTTTGAACCAGTTTTCGCCTCTTAATTTTTGAACTGTTATGGACACAATAATTTTGTTTAATAAATAGCTTAATTATTTAATGAGGATATTTTATTCCTCGTAAACTCTTATGTAATCAACATACATTGTTTGTGGGAAAGTAGTGGAATCATTAGGAGGGCCAACGAATGTTCCACCAACTGCCACATTAAGAATGATGTAAAATGTATTATCGTTAAATACCCATTCACCATTTACATCATCCGGAGTGATTTCGTTATACATGACATCGTCCACATAGTATCGTATGAAATTATGCCCCCATTCAATAGCAAACACATGAAAATCGGTATCAAAACGCCCATTAGGCAAGGTGTATTTGGAAGTTACCGCGTTGCCTGCTGAATAACCCGGCCCATGTACACTACCATGAATTACCGCAGGCTCTTGCCCGCGGTATTCCATAATATCAATTTCCCCGATTTGAGGCCAGATTACTGAACCATCTGAATCATCACCAAGTAGCCAGAATGCAGGCCAAATACCTTGTCCCCAGGGTAGTTTAATGCGAGCTTCATATCGTCCAAATGTTCTTTCAAATTTACCTCTTGTATGAATTTTAGCAGAGGTATAGGAAGAATTTTCTACAGACTCATTTCTCGCTGTGATCATAAGCATTCCATCTTCAATCCTGATGTTGTCAGATTGATCTGTGTAATACTGAAGTTCATTGTTACCCCAGCCGGGTTGACCAAATATCTCCACACCTGTACCAATATCGAAATTCCAACGGTTGGTATCGATACTACCGGGTACATCGAATTCTTCTTGCCACACAATTTTTGAAAATGTGTCGGCAGGTTCGTTGTTATTTGAACATCCTAAAACAAAAAGAAAAAGTATTCCTGAATACAGGAGTGGTTTGATATTTAATTTCATGTGTTTAACTAATGATTATGAAACTCTGTGATTTCTTATTTACGCAGATAAATATTATCGACGTAGAAAGTACTCCCTGCCAAACCTGGCCCCAGATCTGAATCTAATACTATCTGTCCCAGGTTTGCTTTGTTGGCCATTCCGGATATATCAAAATCAACACTTATCCATTCACCGGTTACAAGAGCCGGGTTTGTTGTTGACCGTATAGTAGTAACAGCAATGGTATCATCACCACCATCAAATCCACCGTCGGCTCCAAAATCTCTGAGTGTAATTCTAAGTGCAGAGTTTGAGGGAATTTCATCCGGAAAGAATAAATCCATTCTGAGGTTAGTCATTTCACTACCATCAATAGTAGGTACGTTTTGGTTAAACTCGATTCCAACAAAGTTGAAATTTTCATATCCAAGAACGTTATTTCCATTGACCGTAAAATCATTAGAAGTAGTTGTTTGGAATGGTTCATAAAATCCATTGTAGAAATCCACAGGCACATTATCGTAAGCATCACTAAAAATGGATATAACATCGGATGGGTCATCTGTTGGAGTTGGGGCTGGTGTAAACTCGCCTAAAGATTCAATGATTAAAGTTCCATCAGCATCCAAACTGCCTAAATTCGCTGTAATTTCAGCCGTACCGGCACCCACCACGGTTACTCTTCCGTTATCATCAACTGTAGCCACACTCGGGTTGGAAGAATTAAACGTAAAATATGCGGGTGCAGCGCCTACGGTTACATCTACACCATTAGCCTGATTTACAGTGTATGTTAAGCCGGTAACAGAACTGGCTGAGCCTGTAAAACTTGTAACCATTTGATCGTCTCCATTCATAATAGCCGCACGTGGCTGTGCCAATCCTGGTAGATTTTCATATTTAACTTCATCAAGCCAAAAAGAATATCCGTCACCATCTTCCGGACCCTCTGCATACCAAAGCAACCCCTGTGATTTTTTTAGTTTTGATGCATCAGGAATAGGAATGATGTACTTCTTCCAGTTTGTTGATAGTTTCAGATTATTTAACACTACTTCATATTCATTACCGAGGAAGTCCTGTCCAAAACCAATATCATTTATAGTTCCGGCCATGGTTCCTTTTGCATGAAAGGTCAGTGCGTTGTAAGAGGACAAGTCCCTACCGCCATTGTCGTCTCTGAAGATAGCGCCAGCGAAAGCACCTTCCGGATCACCTACATTAGGCACATCAAAACGCATGGAAAGTTCGCTATCATCTAAAGTATTATCCTCATCAACAGTAAAGGCGTTTAGCTTAGAACCTTCATACGGATAATATTCGAGCCCGCTACTAAATCCATCTACAAACACATCCGGGTTTTGTGAGAATTCGGGGGCATCCAGGTTATCTACAGATCTCTCGCAACTAAAAACGAGCAGTACGAGTAATCCGGACAAAACAATTTGCTTAAAACCAGTTAAAATCTTTGAGTTCATTATTCCTGCCATTTAAAATTAAATATTTATTTGAATATAGGTTCTGAATTCCCATTCATTTCCATTGTCAAAATTATCGACATTCGGATTAGGAATAACATTTCCATTTGAATCAGTTGTTTCAGCCGGCGCGTATCTAGGAGAATACTTATCTAATGAGCGCCAGGTTCCACGTACTCCAATTCTGGTTGTTGGCATATCGAACCAATCGGGTTTACTTAGCGAAGTAGATACATCAAGCATAAATTGCAATGGAAAGGTTAGGTTGAAATCACGATGATAATCGTATGGACCCCAATCGTTAACTTTACCTTGTGTTGTTATTTTAAAGTCTTTGTATATCATTCTGATATCACCACTAAAGCGTTTGATGACACGTGCATCACTTCCGTTAGCTTGTGCTTCGCCACCATTCAGATTTGCTATAATTCCAAAACCTGAATCCAGCTTGGAGACTATGCGAGCGTAAACTTCAAAAAGGTCTCTCGCTGGTGGAGCTCCGGGGAAAGCGAAAGTCGTTCTTCCGTCCGGCAATATACCAATAGCGGCATCCTGAGAAGTTGGGTGATGGCGATATACAACTCCAAGACTAAGCGCGAATTCAGCATCTTCCGCTCTGTCACTATCCCAATTATACATGTAACTGGCCGGTGTCGGGTCATAGGTAATTAAGAGTTCACCGGCTACGGTTTCTCTGTTTCCTCTTACAACAAATGGGTCATCCAGGATATTACGTGGTCTTCCGGGCGCATCAACATCTGAAGGAATTGGACCTTCAATTGGCTGTTGCCATAAGAAATTTGGCGCGATTTGGAAATTTCCAAGCATATAGGTGAAACCTGTTAGAAAATTATATTGGTTTCCACTACCACTGTCTTTTAATCTCCACCCGGTAAAAGTCATAGTTTGATCAGCACCGCCATTGGCAACCAAACCCATGACAGATGACTGAGCATACCAGTTAAACTGTCCACCTTCGTAAGTTAACTTAATCTTACCACCCCAGTTATCATTAGAATCAATTTCATCTACAAATACATCTACGTTTCCGTTGGCATCTTCTCTTGCTAACTGGAATTCTCTGCCATTGAGTGGTTCTCCACCCCAAATACCACCTAAATCAACTCCAAATTTTCCAAACTCCCTGTTAAGGTGAAGTGTCACGCGTCTCGTTCGGGGTTGAGGAATAGCAAAAGAACTTTCGGTGTTTCCCTGACGATCAATATCTTCATGGAAAATACCGGTCAAATCGTAATTGCCTACTTGCTTGCTATATTTTACCAACACAGCCGGATTGGCTCCCCACCAAAGTTCAGGACCAAAAGCCATTTTCAGGCCTCGCAAATCTTGCTTTCCTTCTATTTCAAATCCAAATGGTGTGGTTCCATTATAAATATCGATTTGAGGACCATAATTGGCTTCGGGATATAAGTTGAAGAAATCACCTTCATACGCCCAATGGTAATGCCCCGTACGATAAAAACCGGTCATATCGAATAATCTATGACTCCAGTTGTAGCTGGCTTTATATAATTGAACCCTGTTTATGTCCTGTACATTTACATTACCATTTGTACCTATTAAATCAACAGGACGTCCACGATTCTCATAAAATATTTCATCTATAGGGTTTTGAGCTACATTTCCCAGCACATTGATTTCCACATTAGCCCGTACGTTTGTGGATGGATTGGCTTCAACGCCGATATAGAAAGACTCCATGTGGTCAAAACCTAATTCATTTGGGAATGAACCGCCACGAGGATCCGCATTATCAGGTGTAGTAAGTAATTTACCACCTGTATTAAACGTAGAGAATTCAGCTGTAAATCTGCTCAGTCTGATTTTTTCCGAACTTCCGCCACCAAGTGCAGCTTTATCGCCACGAGCTCTTAATTTTGCATCTACAATAGATACATTCGCAAAGTGCTCTTGTAAATCGCTCATTGAAGTTCCGCGAGCATACGGATCAAATTTGTGTACTTCCTGTAAAGCATAGTAGGCTGCCCTCGGGTATAAGTCGTACAGTCCGGCTGAATTAGTTGGGCCTTTCGCCATAATTCCAAACCATTCTTCATTCATGTTATTTTCACCTTCTACGTAATCACATCGATACCCCCCATTCGACCAGGATGCATTGGTATTGTGCACATCTAATTCTTCGGTTTGTCCGTACTTCCACCAACCATCACTGAATTGGAAAGTAAATCCACCAATAGAGTTTCCAGCTTTGCCCAAACCAGCGGCATATTCATAAATTTCTTTCCAGTTTTGAACATTGTAATGCGCCTGACACTCCTGATCTTCTTCATTTGTTCTTGCGTTAAAAGCATCTGAACCAAATTCGGTGAGTAATACCGGTTTGCCATATTCATTGGCAACTCTATCATATAAATCAGTAAAGGATGTACCACGGTATGTATTGGTTCCAAAAATATCAACATCGGGGGCTTCCTCTACAATCAAGTCCAAAAAGAGTAAATCTCCGTTACACAGGGCAATCGGGCGATCACCGTCTATAGCTTTCATAGCAAGAGCAGCATCGTTAAACAGCTTGTACATTTGCCGCGCTCTGATGGTTGATTGTCTGTCTTCCATAGGGATATCTTCTGTTTCTGCGCCGCCCCAGAATAAACCGTAATTATTTTCATTTCCTAAAAGGTATAGTAAAAGGCCACGTGTACCTTTAAATTCCTCAGCTAAGGCTGTAACTTCGTTCAACAGAAGTTCTATAGTTCTGGGATCGGAATATTCGGTATTAGCTACCCATCCCCCATCAAGCGTTAAACCGTACCGTCCAAAAGAGTGATTGAGCATCGTATAAATCCCGAAATTGTCATAGATGTATTCAATCCAATAAGGTGTAATACCAGTGTACACGCGAATAGCATTTACACCCATGTTTTTCAACAACCCCATTTCATTATCAAGGGCTTCTTTTATGAATTCAGGAGACTGTCCCCAAAAATCAAACATATAATTTGTACCAACGGGAAAATAATCCCAGTTCATACCGTTAATCATTAATGGTTCACCATCGACCATCAATCTCCAGCCGTCTTCATTTTCTTCTAAAACCACCTTATCAGCCTGTGCCATAGCGGAAACAGAAATACTTGAAAGAAGGATGAGGAGGGTTAAAAACAATTTGGTTCTATTCATTTTTATATAATTTAGATTCAGAACATTACTTTTATTAGTGAGCTTTCTTTTATTAATTGTAAAAATACTCTTTTTCCAGCGAACGCCATAGTAATCACAAAAATAGCTGATAACAAGATATACATCATATATACAAACACCAAAAAAAGCCCTTTTCTGACCAATTAATATAAATCAAGATATTAAAAAACAGTGTGTAAGCGCTTTTCCGCCATTGTTAACCATATATTATGATTTATTGCTTTGTATATACAATTTATAGGTTGTATTAACATAATATCATCTATTAATGGTGAAAATATTGCAAAATATAGGTCAATGTGTTAGCTTGAGAAATATAATCAGTATAATGAAATTTTTTCTCAATAATGAATAAAACAACGCAATCTAAAGTCACCCTCAAAGATATTGCAGAGGACTCGGGCTTGTCAATTTCTACGGTATCCAGAGCCTTGGCCAGAACCGGGAAAATAAGTGCGGAGAATGAGAAAAAAATATTCGAGAGCGCACACAGACTCAATTATCCTATAACGCATTTGAATACACCTCTTGAGCTCAGGCAAAACCTATTTGTCGCATTGGTTACCAGTTTTCATAAAGGAGAATTTTTTTCTACGTTTTATGATGGCTTTGATGTGGCCACAAAACACACAAATGCTAATATTGCTCTGATTAATGTTGCCAATGCATCAGTGAGTGAAATTGAGCTAATCAGAGAACTCCAAAGAGCTAAATTTGATGCTGCTATCGTGTTTTTACCCGATTTTCATCAGGAAGACTACAAGGCGCTTATAGAAAATACTGATCCAAATTTTCCGATTATTTCAGTGGCTCCAATCGCTAATCCCGTAATGGATACCATTACTTTTGATACATACAGAGGTGGGTATCTCGCTGCCGATCATTTCTTCAAACAGGGTTTTAGAAAACTTGGAATCATTACAGGACCTTCAAATAAGTCTGAAGCGATGTTACGCAGAAATGGATTCAGCGATTTTATAAGCTTGACCAAAGAGTTAGAATTGGTCTGGCAATTTGAAGGTGACTATGATATAGGATCAGGGTTCGAAGCCTATAACGCATTCAAAGAAGCTACTGAAAAACCGACTGCAATTTTTTGCAGTAACGATTCAATGGCTGTTGGTTTTATGCAGAATGCGATGCGCGATGGATTAATTTTTCCGAAAGATGTCGCTATAATCGGCTACGATGATTTACCGGTTTGTAAATTCCATACACCCACTATTACATCCGTTAATACTCCCTATGAAAAACTTGGGAAAAAAGCCATTGAATACCTCGTTAACAGGCTTAGTGAAACATCAATGATTGAGCATTCCGGATATGTAAGCCTCGTTCCGGTTTCCCTTTCTATAAGAGAAAGTTCAACAAATCCCGATAATAAAAACTAAAATTACGAAGTCCTGAAGAATCAAAAATAGTTCGATTCTTATTTCCTGCTCCGGATAAATTGATCATTTCTTTACATATCTTTTTATAAAGCTGAATGAAGTTATTTCCATAACCATATCCTGCCTTCCCTTGTTGAACCAATTAAAAACTCCGCTTTTACCGTATCAAGACCAAACGGTTTCAATCCATAACAGAGTTGAGGACCTGTTAGAAAGAATGTCTCTTTATGAAAAAATTGGTCAGATGACTCAGTTAGATATTACGCTCATCAACAAAACCGGTCATCAGCAAGATGTGGAACTTAACCCCACAAAAGCCCGTGATTTACTATTGAATCACCACATTGGTTCTTTTATGAATGGTGAAGCCGTACCTCCCAAAACGTGGTTCAACTATATGCGCGAATTAATGCGCATTTCTGTTGAAGAAACCCGCCTCGGAATTCCAATTATATATGGAATCGACCACATCCACGGAGCAACTTACCTGGAAGGCGCAACCATTTTTCCACAGGCTATCAACCTTGGCGCCACATTCAATCCGAATCATGCTTACAATACAGGATTTTGTACAGCCTTGGAATCAGCCGATTTATGTCATCACTGGGGTTTCGCGCCAGTACTCGATGTGGGTGTAAATCCTCTGTGGCCACGGCTTTATGAAACCTTTGGCGAAGACCCGTTCATGGCCGGCGTTATGGGCGCTGCATTTGTGAAAGGTTATCAGGAAAATACAGATATTGAACCCTATAAAGTTGCAGCAACCGGAAAACATTTTCTAGGATATTCCGACCCTCGCTCGGGCAGAGATCGTACACCGGCAAACATCTCCATGCAACAAATTCATGAAGTGTACCGTGTTCCCTTTCAAATGGCCATAGATGCCGGTTTGAAAACCATAATGCTCAATAGCGGTGAAATAAACGGGGTTCCTGTTCATGCTTCGTATGAAATCTTAACCCGATTATTACGTGAACAAATGGGCTTTGAAGGTGTCATTGTTACCGATTGGGAAGACATCGAAAAACTGGTAAACTTTCATTACACCTCACCAAACTATACCGAAGCCACATTCGCTGCAGTTCAGGCAGGTATTGATGTAAATATGACTCCACTCAGCCTTGAGTTTAATTCATCCCTATTGGAATTGGTTGAAAATGGTCGGATTCAGGAAAGTCGGATAGATGAATCCGTTCGCAGGGTTTTAAAGTTAAAGTTTGAGTTGGGTCTCTTCGAACATCCATTTCCCCGGAACGATCGCTTTGAACGCGTTGGAAATTCCGAAAACAAGCAAAAAGCACTTGACGCTGCAAGAGAATCTATAGTTCTGCTAAAGAATGAAGGAGTCCTTCCTGCAAAACATCCTTCAAAAATCGCCATATTTGGACCATCCGCAAATAGTAAACGCAATTTATCCGGTGGCTGGACTTTGGCCTGGCAAGGTGGAAATGAGAAAGATTATCCCCAAGATATGCTCACCATTTATAGTGCAACAAAGGCAGAATTTCCACATTCAGAAGTTAAACTTTTCAGTTCTGATGATTTCCCGCACACCAAAACATCCCGCTCGGCATTTATCAAACAATTGGACAATTACGACCTCATTCTGTATGCCGGCGGAGAAGAACCATACACGGAGTTCATCGGGAATATTGATGACTTGAATCTACCATTCGAACAACGAATGGAAATCAAATTCTTATCGCAGTCTAACACTCCATTGCTACTTATTTTGGTGCAGGGTCGTCCGCGTCTTATTCATACAATTATGGATGATGCAGATGCCATTCTTCATGCTGGTTTACCCGGCTTTGAAGGCGGTGAAGCCATTGCCAACATTATCAGCGGTAAAGTAAACCCAAGTGGAAAAATGCCTGTTTCCTATCCCATGAGTCCCCATCATTACCTTCCGTATAATCACAAAAAAAGTGCCATGTACAACTTTAATCCAGATGTGGCTAATCAAATTGTTCAAGAAAATGTAACGTCAACGCCCTTTCCTTTCGGCTTTGGTTTAAGTTATATGACTTTTGAATATTCCGGATTAACTTTGAACAGTGCATTACTTCCAGAACAGGGCAGTATTACGGCAAGCCTGACGATCACTAATACCGGTTCATCAGATGGAATGGAATCAGTACTTTGGTTCATTTCTACTCACTTCGGACGCATTTCACGTCCGGTAAAAGAGTTGAAGCACTTCGGAAAAATTGCGCTTAAAGCCGGTGAGTCAACAACTGTATCCTTTAAAATAAAGGCAAGCCACCTGATGTATCCCGATGAACACGGAAACCCCATACTTGAGAAACATGGCTACAGCCTGACTGTGGGAAACCTCAGCTGTGATTTTAATGTTGAACGGCTTTAATTTAGAGCCACAAAATCTAAAGGGCATTACTCCGTAATTGCCTAAACTAATGGTGGTTGTAGCGATTACTACTTCCACAAAAAAAGCATTTGTGATATCGCATATTTGTGGTTCAAAGAATTCCCCCGCCACGTAGCCGAGATGCAAAGATTGGCATAAAGAATTAGATAAAGTCCGCAATACTCATTGCGTTTAGCCTTTGTGTGAAACCTTCATTTACTGAAAATAAGGCTATATTTTATTTAGTATAATTCTAAATAAAGCTTGACAGCCTTTCCGGAACGCCTTACCTTAGACTCGGTCTAAATAAAAATAATCAACTATAATTTTTTTAGCTTACAAATGAATATTAATAGAATATTTCTGTTTATCGTAATATTAGCGACTTTCTTAGTTTCATGTGATGTTACAGATAACAATGATGATCCAGATATTGAAGTACCTGCTTCTTATGAATTCACCAGAGATGGGAATTCCACAGTAGCCTTTTCAGGCCAAACTGCACGTATCCAAATGGGTGATGAACTTTTCCTGGCAATGTTAAATTTCGACACAACTACGGAAGAATTGCTACTGCAAATGTATAGAAATCAGGATGAAGATGGTGGAGATGTGAATCCATTTTCTAATGCTTCACTAAATTCCAGTGATAAAAGCATAAAGAGCAAAGTAGCCGCTTCCCGTGATTACTTTTCTAACAATGCAACATTAAGCTCTGAAATAAAGAATGATTTTGAAGCGTGGATGAGTGGACAGGTTGATGAAGTTTTTCCAAAAAGAAATGAACTGGCTGCTCCCGGAATTGAAGGACAAATTGTGGATGGAACAAAAGAACGCTACATAAATGCTCTGGGATTGGAATACGATCAAATGGTAAATAAAAGCTTGATTGGTGCTTTGATGGCCGATCAAATGTTGAATAACTATTTGAGTCCATCTGTATTGGATGAAGGGTCTAACCGAGAGGATAATGACATGGGGAATACGGTAGATGGTTCAAATTATACCAATATGGAGCACAAATGGGATGAAGCGTATGGTTATATTTATGGTACGTCTGAAAATATTGCAAATCCGAATGCTACGATTGGTGACGATGACCGCTTCCTCAATAAATACACCGGACAGGTTAGTGATGATGAAGATTTTTCCACTATTAAAGATGAAATCTTCGATGCCTTCAAATTAGGTCGTGCCGCAATTGTAGCTGGCAATTATGAAGTTCGCGATGAACAGGCCGCTATCATTCAAGGAGCAATATCTAAAGTAATTGCCATTCGTGCCGTTTATTACTTGCAAGCCGGAAAAAGACAAATTGAATCGGATCAATTAGGTTCAGCTTTTCACTCTCTCTCAGAGGGATATGGTTTCATTTATAGCTTGCAATTCACCCGTGTTCCGGGTACTAATCAACCTTATTTCACACACAGTGAAGTTGAAACGTTCATAGACACATTGCTCGGTGATGGTGAAAACGGTTTATGGGATCTTCAAACCTCTACACTTGATTCTCTTTCCGATCAAATTGCCGATAGATTCGACTTTACCGTTGCGCAAGCTGCAACCAATTAATCTGCTTATTACTCATATACGCTGGCTATCGGAAACGTTAGCCAGCTTTTTTTGCTTTAAATATAACATCATGAAGAAATATATTTTTATACTTTTCACAGTACTATTTGTTTGGAGTTGTTCTGATGATGGACCCGTAGGAACTTCCGCTGACGAGTTTGACCGGGAAGAAATTTTGGAAAATTGGGCTGATAATATCATTATTCCAGCATTTTCCGCTTTTGCCATAACAACAGAAAAACTTCATTCTGATGCAGTTGCTTTTGCAGATAACCCAACGCTTCAATCTCTTGAAACACTAAAATCTTCATGGCGTGATTCCTATCTTGCCTTTCAACATGTTTCCATGTTTGAAATGGGCGAAGCTATGCAAATACGTTTTCGGGATAACCTGAATATCTATCCAACCGATACGGATGAGATCGATCAGAGCATCTCATCAGGTGAATATAATCTGGATTTGCCTTCACTTCTCGATAGTCAGGGTTTTCCAGCGTTAGATTATTTGCTGCACGGTCTGAGTGAAACCGATGGTGAAATATTATCTTTCTATTCGACTAACCCAAATGCTGCTAATTACAGGAATTACCTTACAGATATTACAGCACGCATTAACAATCTTACCAATCAGGTATTGGATAATTGGACAACGAGTTATAGAGATGAATTTGTTTCAAACTCTGGAAACGGTGCGAATTCATCACTTGACATGATGGTGAATGACTACATTTTCTATTATGAAAAGTTATTGAGAGCGGGAAAAATTGGCATTCCGGCAGGCGTGTTTTCAGGTTCACCACTCAGCACTCATGTTGAAGCTTTTTATAGTAAAGGGTTTTCAAAGGCATTATTTAATGAAGCGTTGACGGCAACCATTAAATTCTTTAATGGCACTCATTTTAATAGTAATACTGATGGAGTAAGCCTGGATGATTATCTTGACTATCTCAATACAATGAAAGAAGGCACTGATTTGTCCGCCTTAATTAATAATCAGTTTGTGCAGGCCAGAGAAGTTTCTGAATCTTTGAATGATGACTTTGCACTGCAGGTAGAATCAAATAATTCACTGATGCTCTCCACCTATGATGAGTTACAGCGGAATGTGGTTAATCTGAAAGTTGATATGCTTCAAGCGTTGAATATTAATGTGGATTATGTTGACGCTGATGGTGATTAAGGTGAAAAAACGGTGAATACAGTTTCAATCCGGTCTTGCCTCAATTCAACTACTAATGCTGCTCCACTATCTGTCTTCCGGATATTATTTGGATTGCTTATGGTTATCAGTATTGTGCGGTTTGCTGCCAATGGCTGGATTGAAAAACTGTATATTGAACCCGGCTTTTTCTTTTCTTTCTATGGATTTGAGTGGGTTAAACCACTTGGTGAATGGACATATTTAATATTTATAATATGCGGGATTTCAGCTTTATTCGTATCAATAGGATTTAAATACAGGGCTTCCATTATCTTGTTTTTCCTTAGCTTTACGTACATAGAGCTGATGGATAAAACCACCTACCTCAATCATTATTATTTCATCAGTATTCTTAGCTTATTGATGATTTTCTTACCTGCTCATGCATATTTTTCTTTTGATGCCTATAAAAATGAAAAATTACGTTCACAGCAGGTTCCAAAATGGAGTATAGATTCAATAAAATTTTTGCTTTTTATTGTCTATTTTTATGCCGGATTAGCAAAACTCAATTCCGACTGGCTTTTTAAAGCCATGCCTTTGCAAATTTGGCTTCCGTCAAAATATGCCATTCCACTTCTTGGTGATTTGCTTCAACAAACCTGGACTCATTATGCCTTTGCGTGGGCGGGCGCTTTATATGACCTGACTATCCCGTTTCTCTTATTAATCAAAAGAACACGGGTTTTTGCCTTTGTCCTGGTAGTTATCTTTCATGTATTAACAAGAGTACTCTTTCCAATTGGGATGTTTCCTTACATAATGATTGTAAGCGCGCTGATTTTTTTTGATTCAAAAATACACAACACACTTGTGGCAACATTTTCGAAATGGTTTCGGATTAGTAAATCACTATTCGATAACGGCGCTGTGTACACTTTTCCATCGTCATGGATCCGAAAGGCATCCATTGGATTCTTGTCCGTATTCTTTTTCATTCAACTTCTGGTTCCTTTTCGGTATGTGCTGTATCCGGGCGAACTTTTTTGGACAGAGGAAGGCTATCGTTTTTCGTGGCGTGTGATGCTCATGGAGAAAGCGGGTTATGCTCATTTTAAGGTGGTCAATCCGGAAAATGGCCAGCGTTTTTATGTTGATAATATGAAGTTTCTGACCCGGTTTCAGGAAAAGCAAATGTCAACCCAACCAGATTTTATTTTAGAATACGCCCATTTTTTGGAGAACTATTATCAAAATGAAGGCATTCAAAACCCTGCAATATATGTGGATAGTTATGTTGCATTAAATGGACGACAAAGCCGCCCTTATGTGAATCATGAAATAGATTTGACGGAAATTCGTCCTTCACTTAAACCCCGAACCTGGATACTTCCTTTTGATGATGAAATTAAAGGCTTTTAGTCCTATCGTATTATTTTTCTTGTTATACGTACCGGCTTTTGCTCAATATCAAATTTCCGGCTTTATCACAGATCAACAAACAGGTGCGCCTGTTAATGGGGTGGATATTTATGACAACAAAGCTGGGAAATCTTTCCAAACTGATGGAGATGGTTATTTTGTAATAAAAAATATTCCATCCGGAACCTATGTTTTGCTTTTTTATAAGCTCGGGTACGAAGTAGTGAACAAAACGGTACAAATAGATGGCAAAAATTCTGAGATACAAATTACGCTTTCCAAATTGTCACGTGAAATGTCGGAAGTAGCCATAATTGAACAACGAAGCGAGTATTTTGCACTTAAACGATTACGCGAAGTAGAGGGCACTTCCATTTATGCCGGTAAAAAAAATGAAGTAATTTCTTTTGATCAAATGGTTGTCAATACTTCATCCAACAATGCGCGTCAAATCTACAGCCAAATTTCCGGATTGAATATCTTTGAATCGAATGATGCCGGATTACAATTAAATATTGGTGGACGTGGCCTCGATCCAAACCGTTCCTCCAATTTTAATGTGCGTCAAAACGGTTATGATATCAGTGCGGATGTTTTGGGATACCCCGAAAGTTATTATACACCACCGGCAGAAGGCCTCAGAGAGATATATGTACTTAGAGGTGCGGCTTCCCTTCAATATGGAACGCAGTTTGGGGGATTGGTAAATTTCCGGATGAAGAAACCCATCAGAGACAAAACCCTTGAAGTTATTTCACGTCAGTCAGCGGGTTCCGATAATCTCTTCACCTCTTTTAACAGCGTGAGCGGAACGGTTGGTAAAACGGGTTACTATGGGTATTATAATTATAAAAGAGGAGATGGTTTTCGTCCGAATTCTAATTTTGAATCACATAATTTGTATGTTTTCGCGGATTATCAGTTTACCAACCAAACAAAGCTTGAATTCGATTTTACTTACCTTAATTACCTTGCACATCAACCGGGGGGATTGACCGATGCTCAATTCTACAGCGACCCTACTTTCAGTAACAGAACAAGAAACTGGTTTGACGTAAACTGGAAGCTGGCATCACTCAATTTCGAACATGAGTTTTCCTACAAAACCAGATTAAGTATTCTGTTATATGGTTTGGATGCTTCCCGAAAATCTGTGGGTTTTCGAACCAATCGGGTTTCCCAGGAAGATGATTTAGATGCTCCGAGAGATTTAATTACCGGAAATTTTGATAATTGGGGAACAGAAATTCGCCTTTTAAACCGATATTCATTAGGTAAACGAAATGCCGTGTTCCTTGTAGGTAGTAAATATTATCACTCCAGAAATACCTCGGTTCAGGGTCCGGGAACGGCCCGTGTTGATGATGATTTCACGCTTGCTACCGATCAATTTCCGGATTATCCCAATCAATCTGATTTCATTTTTCCTAATCGAAACCTGGCATTTTTTGGTGAAAATATCTTTTATCTAACAGATAATGTTTCAATAACACCTGGGTTTCGATTTGAATATATACGGACACAAAGCAAGGGATCATTCAAACGTGTTAATTTTGATTTAGCGGGCAATCCGATTGAGAATACAACATTTGAAGACAATCGTGTTTTTGATCGCGGATTTTTGCTTATGGGTTTAGGGTTGAGTTATCTTCCAAATTCAAAAACAGAATTCTATGGGAATATCTCACAGAATTACCGCTCTGTAACATTTAATGATATACGCATTGTCAACCCTACATTTCAGGTAGATCCGGATATTACAGATGAACGCGGTTTTACCTCCGACGCGGGAATCAGGGGCAGTATAGGTAAAAGCGTATCGTATGATTTAGGCGTATTTGGGTTGTTGTATGATAACAGAATTGGAGAAGTGTTAAGAGCAGAAACGAGGATAAACGCGGATGGAGAAACAGAAGAAACCGGCAGGGTGGTAAGGTTCCGTGGAAATATTGGGCAGGCGTTTATGTATGGTATTGAGAGCCTTATTGAGGTAAATGTACTCCCACTATTTAGTAAAAATCACCATAACATAACGGTCTCGGTTTTTGCGAATACGGCTCTCACCAAATCAAAGTATTTTGATTCCGAAATTCCAGGAGTAAAAGGTAATGAGGTAGAATTTATCCCTTTCGTAAATTTGAAAACAGGACTCAAAATAGGCTATAAAAACCTGATTAGTACGTTGCAATATACCTATGTTTCTAATCAATTTACAGATGCATCTAATGCGGCTCAAAATGTGAGGGATAACCAAGGAGGGATTCGTGGTGAAATACCATCTTACGCGATTCTAGATTTTTCTATGTCGTTTTCATTCAAGTTTTTAACAATTGAATCAGGAATAAATAATGTAATGAACACCTGGTACTTTACGCGTCGCGCTACCGGATATCCGGGGCCGGGAATCATTCCATCACCTCCGCGTTCGTTTTATGCAACGATTCAGCTTAAACTGGGATCATAAGCTCAATTCACTGAGCCGGTTTTTTAGAAAATGATAAGCGATTATTCATCAGGTTATGATGAGATTGGAGATAATTGCATCTTTACTGTGTGATGAAGCGGAAAGTCCATATTTTGCCTGTTTATAATGAAATTTTGGAATACGAATGGCGATGACAAAAATAGGACTGTGGAGCGGTAGCCGTACATCTGTTAGAAGAAATCATGAAAGGGAGGTTTTACAAGCTGCTTTAAACCATACCAAAAGTGAATTTGGTAATTGGGAAGTGATAGAATCGACTGTTGATTACCCGGGTAGCATGGAAGCCGGAACATTCAGAGAATTTGGCCATGATGTATTTGCAACCATTGCCGGAAACCGTAAACTTGAACAAGAGAATAAAATCATTGTATATAAACCCATAATGAGAGGTATTATGGGCTACAGAGTCCTTATAATACGGGAACAGGATGAGCATCTTTTTTCTGATATAGCGGGTGAAACTGAATTAAAAGAATTTAGAATTGGAATCCCGGAAACATGGTCTGATGCGGAATTTTATCGATTTAATGGCTATAAAGTCGAAGAAAAGGGAACGTACGATGATGTGTTTGAACGGCTCCGTAATAAAGAATTCGATTTTACTGCGCTTGGTGCTAATGAAATTGAAGATGTTTTCCATGAAAGAAACTCAGATGTTAACGGGCTAAAAATGGTTAATCATCTGTTGTTATTTTTTCCTTTTCCGGTTGTTTTCTATGTGAATCCTTCGAAACCTGAACTTGCTGCAAGAATTGAAAAGGGCATGAGCACGATAGAAAATAATGGCTTGCTTTATCAGATATTTTTGAAATATAATGCAGGTTGTATCCAACGGTTAAAACTGACAGAAAGAATACAATTCAACCTAAAAAATCCCATCCTCCCCAAAGAATTATCAGGTTTCAAAAGCGATATAGATTTCTATTAGATTGAATAGTTTTGCAAAGCCTTCTGTAAGTGGGTTGGTATCTAAAAAAGCATTGAAACCAACAGATTTTGTTCGTGTCTATTGCGGATAGATATCTTTGACGCCCTACTGATGTGAATAGAAAAAGTGCACATGCATTAGTTGCTGTTTTTCGCTCTTTGAGATTCATCTTCAATATATTACATTGAAATCATGAAAAAATATCACTATTAAACGGGGAAATTTAAAGTTAGTCAAAAACAACTTAAATGCGCTGTTTAATAGTGATAAATAATATTCAAGCTCCAATACGCTCGTCTTTAGAGCCGGGTGTCTCATATATCAATAGCGAAAAGGGATTAATCCGCATTGATAATTACAATAATAGTTATAGTGTGGCATTTGAAAATAATATGGAGCCACTCAGAGAGACTATACGGCTGATGACCCAGGATAACGATGGATATATTTGGATGAATAATAACGACGGGCTCATTCGGGTAGATCCGCTTACGGAAACGGTGGATTATTTTGAACTCCCGATCGATAAATACCGACCCTGGTTTGCCTTTCCAACCACGCTTCCCAATGGAGAAATTATTTTTGCCGGAGTAAACTCATACGTTAGGTTTAATCCCGCCGATCTTGAAAGCACGAACCCAACAGGTAAATCCATAATTACCTCACTTCAGGCCGGGTCAGAAACGTATGATCTGACCTATAGTTCTGCAGAACCACAAATTCAAAGCGATCAAAATTCATTGACGTTTAAATTTATAGGGCTGGATTTTAAAGATCCGGCATCGGTTAACTACAGGTATCGTATTTTGGGCTCAGCGAATGAACAGTGGAATTCGATAGGCACGCAACGTTCTGTATTTATTCCAAATCTGGAGTCCGGCACCTACACATTTGAGGTGCAATCGGGAAGTCAAACCGGTAATTATAATGAAACCACAGCTTCGCAGAATTTTTCTATACTACCACCGTGGTGGAACACTTTACCTGCTTACTTCTTATACCTATTAATTTTGGGTGCATTAATATATAGTGTTGACCGCATTCAGCGGAAAAGATTAATACAAAAAGAAAGAGAACGCACTCGAGAAAAAGAATTAACGCAAGCAAAAGAAATAGAAAAAGCATACAAAAATCTTGAAATAGCTCATGAAAACCTAAAATCTGCACAGACTCAATTGGTACAGCAGGAAAAACTGGCAAGTCTGGGACAACTCACCGCCGGAATCGCTCACGAAATCAAAAATCCATTGAATTTTGTGAATAATTTTTCGGAGGTGAGTATTGAGATGATTGAAGAGGTGCGGGAAGAAATCGCAAAGATTTTGGGCGGCGATGGCAGTGAAGGGGCAGATAATGCCGTACGGACAAGTCGCACCGTACGGACAAGTCGCGACTTGTCCGTACAGGAGGCTGAATCACCTCCCGAGCCAGGATCGGCCCCCGAGCCTAAATCACCTCCCGAGCCAGAATCGGCCCCCGAGCCAGAATCGCAAAATTCGCCCCCAAATGCAATTTCTGAAATCCTGAATGATATCGAAGCCAATCTCAAAAAAATATATGAGCACGGTTCTCGGGCAAACGGCATTGTTCAATCCATGCTACTTCACAGCCGTGGTGGAACCGGGAATTTGGAACCCAAAGATTTAAATGGATTGGTGAAAGAATATGTAAACCTCTCCTTCCACGGTATGCGAGCGGGAAAAAATCCCATCAATGTGGATATTCAATTTGAATTGGATGAATCGATTGGGGAGGTGCCATTAATAGCCGAGGATTTTTCACGGGTGATTTTGAATCTGTGCAATAATGCATTTGACGCCTGTGCTGAGCGAAGTCAAAGTACGATGCGGAGCAAGTTGACCGAAGACGGAAGACCGGTGACCGCAGCCTCGTATCTGCCTGAATTAACCGTTCGAACCAAATCCAAATCCAGCTCGATCACCATCGAAATCGAAGACAACGGCCCCGGCATCCCCGATGAGATCAAAGACAAAATCATGCAGCCGTTTTTTACGACCAAGAAAGGGACCGCCGGAACGGGGCTTGGGCTGAGTATTACCAACGATATTATCAAGGCACATGGTGGTAGTATGGATATTGATTCACAACCGGGACAAAATGTTTTTAAAATTAAACTAATCGGGTAAGCCTGTGCTAAAATTCTTTCGCACCATCCGAAACGAACAAGATTTACACTAGATTCAATATACCTCGCAAACCTCAATGAAGTGCTTACATTATATAATAAAGGGGTTTATATTACAATCTGTTGATAAGTTTATAACAAAGAATTTTTCTCTTAATTAGAAACGTTATGGAATACAGATTTTTAGGACGATCGGGATTAAAAGTATCAGCTCTTTCATTTGGGTCATGGGTTACATTTGGGGAGCAGGTGGACACAGATCTTGCCTACAATCAGATGAAGACCGCATACGACGCAGGTGTGAACTTTTTTGACAATGCAGAAGGCTATGAGGGCGGAAAGTCTGAGGTGATCATGGGGAAAGTGCTCCAAAAAGCAGCGTGGAAGCGATCAGATTTGGTGCTATCCACCAAGATTTTCTGGGGAGGCAACGGTCCCAACGATAAAGGTCTCTCTTTTAAGCATATCAAAGAAGGTACAGAGGCTTCACTTAAACGTATGCAGACTGATTATGTGGATCTTCTTTTTTGTCATCGTCCCGATCTGTACACACCCATTGAGGAGACCGTGTGGGCGATGAATCAGATGATCAACGAAGGGAAGGCGATTTATTGGGGAACCAGTGAGTGGAGCGCAGAGCAGATTCGCAAAGCGTATGATTTTGCTCGGCAAGAGCATCTGCGTCCGCCCCTGATGGAGCAACCTCAGTACAACATGTTTCATCGGGACCGTGTGGAAAAAGAGTACGACATGCTTTATAAGGATATCGGGCTCGGAACTACGATATGGAGCCCACTGGCTAGCGGACTACTTACTGGAAAATATAACGATGGTATTCCCAAGGGATCACGTCTTGACCTTGAGAAGTACGGCTGGTTAAAGCAGAGTCTTCTTGATAGCAAAGATGGGCGTTCCAAACTTGAGAAGGTGAAAAAGTTAGCTCCTTTTGCCAATGAACTCGGTATTTCAATGCCACAATTAGCTCTGGCTTGGTGCCTTAAGAATAAGAATGTGAGCACTGTCATCACCGGAGCGTCCAACGTAAAGCAGGTGGAACAGAACCTGAGCGCTTTGGATGTTGTGGACAAGCTGGATCACGAAGTGATGAAAAGAATTGAAGAGATTCTGGACAATAAACCAGAAGAAGAGCAGGACTGGCGGAAATAGTGTCTCATTTTTGAATTTTCTATAAACGTGAGCAACTTCAGATTTACGATTCTGGGTTGCTCACGTTAATTTTTACAGGCTGATTTAAAATATCGGTTGATTATATTTATAACTGATTAGCAATAAATTTTCCATACGTCATTTTTCGCCAAAGTGACTTCATCAGACCGTCTTGAATTTTTACCGACTAATTTTTTAAAACGATTCGAAACCTGGCTTTTCCTGATTTCAGGTGAGCAAAGGCCTCATTTACCTGCGTCATCGGGAATTCCTCTGTTATGGGATAGATGTCATGCCGCACACAGAAATCAAGCATGGTTCGTGTCAAAGCCGGACTTCCCAAAGGGCTTCCTGAAACAGATTTTTCGCCTGTTAGCAGTGTAAAAGCAGGAATAGCCATAGGTTCTAAAACTGCTCCTACATTGTGAAATTTTCCTTTAGGGGCTAAGGCTGTTAAATACGAATTCCAATCTAAGGTGACATTGGTCGTATTTAGAATGAAATTCAGACTTCCGGCGATTTTAGCCAGTTCCTCTGGATTTGTGGAATCCACAACTTTGGTTGCTCCCATTTCCAGAATTGAATTCTTTTTATCAGGGTTAGAGCTGAAAGCAATGACTTCGCAACCCCATTTATTCAAAAATTTGAGTGCCATGTGACCTAAACCTCCGATGCCAATAACCCCGACTTTGTCAGTTGCTTTTACTCCTGCAAAAATGATAGGATTAAACACGGTGATTCCCCCACAAAGCAAAGGTCCGGCCTTGTCCATATCGATACCCTCAGGCAGAGGAATTGCCCATGACCAATGGCTGCGAACATAGTCAGCAAAGCCACCATGTCTGCCACCAATAGTGTATTCGGCAGAAGAACAGAGATGATGTGAGCCATCCATACACTCATGGCAGGACATGCATGATCCGGAGAACCATCCCAAACCAACCTTATCCCCTGCTTTAATATTTTTTACCGCATTGCCAGCTGCAACTACCTCGCCAATAATCTCATGGCCAGGAACAATGGGATAGGCAGTCATCCCCCAATCGTTATTCATCATACTAAGATCTGAATGGCAGAGTCCGCAGTTAATAACTCGAATATCGACTTGTTCACTGCCTAATTCGCCCATTTCATAAGAAAATGGCTCTAATTTTTGATGCGGCCCATTGGCTGCATATCCTGATACTTTCATATTTCACCTTTAGTTTATTGTGTGTGGGTTTAATGTGGTTCGATCAAGTGGAAGTCACAATATTTAGTATTTGATACAACCGTAAAAAATGTATTCTTGATGACTTCGTAAATGTAGTTAAAAACTCTTACAGTTGTTAGGACAAACCGGCCATATTTTTGGACTATTTGCACATCATTCATCAAATTGCTTCGAATAATCGCGTCGGTCTTACAGAAAGAGAGCTTCATCAGACCTCGAAAGACAATAAAACTATCAAATGCGCAGATAGTTCAAACATTTGCGTGATAAGTACAAGGATTTTATATATTGAAAAAGTAAATTAAAAATGAAATACTAAATCAAACCCAAGCGCAAACAATTATGAAATACTTTTTAGTCGTTACATCACTCCTTCTTTTTGCAGCTTGTTCTAAAGCACCCAATCCAGCCGAACAGGTCAATCAATTAGCTGACCAATATGTGGAAGCCTACTTCACCACTTTTCCTGAGGAGGCTGCCATGTTGGGAGCACCGGATATGCACCCGGCAAAACTAAGTAATCCCTCTTTTTCTGCGCTTAATGACTGGCATGCAACCGAGGATCAACTTTTGACAGAGTTGAATGCAATCGATAAGAATGCGCTTGATGGGTTATCTGAGCGTATCGCATACGGGTTTTTAAGAGAGTTACTTGAGGCTTCTATTGATTTGCGAACCTGCCGTATGGGACTTTGGAAAGCCAGTCCTACGTACACAGGATGGCAAAATAGCCTGCCTTTTGCATTTTCTTCTCAGCCGTTAGAAACAGAAGAACATCGTGATAATCTGTATGAGCGGCTTACCCAATTACCCGGATATATCCGTTCAGAAATCGAGAATCTTGAAGAGGGCATCCGTCTTGGTTACACAGCACCACTAACCGGAGTTGAAGCTGTAATCGGTCAGATGAATGCCCTGCTCAGTACATCGGCAGCCGAATCCCCCTTTGCAAGCTTTGGCAAACAGGATTACCCGGATTTTCATGAGCGATTGACCTCGCTTGTTGATTCAGAAATCAATCCCGCAATTGCAGAATACAGAGATTACCTGCAAAACGAGTATCTCTCTTCAGCAAGAACAGATGTTGGTGCAAGTGCACTGCCCAATGGTGATGCCTGCTATAAAGCTTCAACCCGATATCACATTACCACGAGCATTACAGCTGAAGAGATTCATCAAATGGGGCTCAACCAAATAGAAATAATCAGCCAACAGCTTAGTGAGATTGGTGAACGTAGTTTTGGTACTACCGATCCGGCTGAAGTTTTGAGAATCGTAAAGGATGATCCGCAATACCGTTTTTCAAGCCGCGAAGAAATCATACAAATGGCTGAAGAAACCGTTGAACGCACTGAAGCTGAGCTTCCTAAATGGTTCGGACTTGTACCGGAAATGAAAGTTGATGTGGTTCCTTATCCATCCTTCCAGGAAAAAAATGCCCCACTTGGTCAGGCTATTCCACCATCCCGTGATGGTGAAAGAGCCGGTCAATACATCATCAATACCTATCAACCGGAAACACAATCTAAGTCCTTTATTGAATCACTTTCCATTCATGAAGCCCATCCCGGACACCTATTCCAGGTTTATGTTTCCCAAGCCGGAGCCGAAACTCATCCCATAACCAGCTACTTTTTTCTTTCAGGATTTGGAGAAGGTTGGGCACTTTATGCAGAGCGACTTGCAGAAGAAATGGGATTGTACACCTCGGATATGTCACGGGTTGGATGGCTGGCTAGTGAGGCGCATCGTTCTGCAAGGTTGGTTGTAGATTCAGGAATGCATGCGTTGGGTTGGACCCGTCAGCAATCAATTGATTATTTGGCAGAGCACACAACGCTTACCCCAAATCAAACCATCGCTGAAACGGATCGATACATTGCCACACCCGGACAGGCTTCATCTTACATGGTTGGCGCCCTCGAAATCATGGACCTTCGCAGTGAGGCCGAACAGGCACTTGGCGATAACTTTGATATCAAAGCTTTTCATGATATTGTACTCGAAGATGGCACCGTGCCTTTGGCGATGTTAAGGGAAAAGGTTGAAAGTTGGATTGAGAAGAATAAATAAAACCGGTTAAATCATCCTTATCATTCAACTAAACGACACCCCATGAAAATCACTAAAGAACTTGAAGCAGAAATCAGAGCCATGATGGATGACTACTGGGGCTCCTATTTCAGAGGCGATCTGGAACATTGGCAAAGTTACCTGGTGGATGATTACCGAAATATTGGCGGCACGGAAGAAGAGATTTGGAACTCAAAACAGGAGATAGTTGAATACACCCACCGCGTTATTGATCAAATGGCGGGGTTGACCGAACTCCGAAATAAGCAAACGCAGATAATCCCGTATGATGGGTATCTAATGGTTCATGAGTTCATGGATATCTTTATCAAGATTGATGAAAAATGGACATTTTATGGCAAATTCAGATTATCGACGTTGATCCAAAAAATTGATGGAGCTTGGAAGGTGTTGCATCAACATGGTTCTTATCCGGATTCTCACACCGAACAGGGTGAGGCATTTGCTTTCGATACACTTAGAAAGGAAAACACCCAACTTCGCGAAGCGGTTAAACGTCGTACGGTCGAGTTAGAGTGTAAAAATCATGAGTTGAAGATTGAAGCTGCCGTGGAGCGGGTGCGTGCACGAGCTATGGCCATGCACAATAGTAACGAGCTAAACGAGGTAGTCTCAGTTCTTTTCGAAAATTTAAAAGCCCTGCAAATTCCTTTTACAGCCGTCGGCATCGCCACAAACATTGAAGGCTCAAAAGATTTAAATGCTTTTGCCTGTGGTGAGAATGAGGCCGGCCTGGTCATCACCAATTATCGCCTCCCTTATTTTGATCATCCAATTCCGAAAGATTTATACAGCACCCTTGAAAAACAATTGGATTTTTTTGTGGGCCATTATTCGAAAGAAGAAAAAAATTCTTTCTATGAATATGTACTTGAACACACGGCTGAATTCAGGCATTTACCCGAGGACATAAAGCGCATGATATTCGAAAGTCCGACCTATACCATTACCCATGTTGCGGTTAAGAATGCAGTTTTTAGCATCAATGATTTTGAAGGGAAGGTTTTAGCCAAAAGTGAAATTGATATCATCAAGCGTTTTGCAAGGGTTTTCGATCAGGCTTATACCCGCTTCCTGGACCTTCAAAAAGCCGAAGCGCAAACACGGGAAGCACATATCGAGGCTGCCTTGGAGCGCGCCAGGGCACAAAGCATGATGATGCAGCATTCGGATGAAATAAACTCCATTTCGAATGCATTTCATGAACAATTTATTCTCTTGGGAATCCCATCTGAATTTTCCTATGTATGGCTTCCTGAAGAAGACAACCAAACTCATCAATTCTGGGCGAGCTGGTATGAAAGAAAAAACGGTAAAAACTCGCTTCAAAGCAAAAAAATCACCTATCCACTGGACAAATCGGAACCCTATACCGCAGCCTGTTTTGAAGCCTGGGCTACTCCTGATGTGATTCTGGAAGAATTTATTCCACCCCAGGATATTGCCGGTTTTTTTGATGTTTGGCATGAACTTCTCTCAGGGGCCGAAAAATTGAAAGCAGGGTATTTCCCGGAAGGAATCTATTATTCAGAGGCGTATATGCGCTATGGATGTTTTGGAATAAATATCCGGCGTAAACTCTCCGAAGAAGAAAAGAATATTCTTAAGCGGTTTTCTAAAGAATTCGAACGTGCCTACACCCGCTTTCTGGACTTACAAACGGCTGAAAAACAGGCTTTAGTGATCCGCGAAGAACGTGACCGCCTGGAGGTCGCCCTGAATAAATTAGAAGCCACCCAAAGCCAACTCATCCAGCAGGAAAAACTCGCCTCCCTCGGCCAGCTCACCGCTGGCATTGCCCACGAAATCAAAAATCCATTGAATTTCGTGAATAATTTTTCAGAGGTTTCGATTGAAATGATTGAAGAGGTGCGGAAAGAAATTGCGAAAATTTTGAGAGATGGCACCGTACGGACAAGTTGCGCCGCCGTACGGACAAGTCGCGACTTGTCCGTACAGGAGCCTGAATCGGCACCGGAGGCTGAATCACCACCCGAGCCAGAATCGCTAAATTCGCCCCCAAATGAAATTTCTGAAATCCTGGATGATATCGAAGCCAACCTCCGCAAAATCCACGAACATGGCACCCGCGCCGATTCCATCGTGAAATCGATGCTACTCCACAGCCGTGGTGGATCAGGGAATATGGAACCCTCCCCTCTTAATTCAATCATAAAAGAATACGTAAACCTGGCTTTCCACGGAATGCGGGCTGGAAAAAATCCGATCAATGTGGATATTCAATTTGAATTGGATGATTCGATTGGGGAAATACCGCTGATCGCCGACGATTTTTCACGGGTGATTTTGAATCTGTGCAATAATGCATTTGACGCCTGTGCTGAGCGAAGTCAAAGTACGATGCGGAGCAAGTTGACCGAAAACGAAAAACCGGAAAACGGTGAAAGATACTATCCCAAACTAACGATCCGAACCAAAACCGAAAACGGCACCATCATCATCGAAATCGAGGACAACGGCCCTGGCATCCCCAATGACATCAAAGACAAAATCCTGCAGCCGTTTTTTACGACGAAGAAAGGGACTGCCGGTACGGGACTTGGGCTGAGTATTACGAATGATATCATAAAAGCCCATGGTGGAGAGTTGAAAGTGGAAACGAAAGAAGGAGCAGGAACAACATTTATTATTACCTTACCTTTTAAAATCAATCAATGATCATGATATCGAAAACAAAACCCATCCTATTCCTTTCCTTCCTTGCGGCTATTTTTACGGTATCCTGTAATGATGATAAAGTTCAAAAAGGTACTCTTGACCCAACCGCTTTCAGGGCGCCTATCACCAAAGCATTTGAGTTCACCGAATCCAAGCCCATCGAATGGCAAGTCATTGACCCGGATAGTATTGATCTTCCTCAAACCTACCCGTTGGACATTGACAAAATACCCTCTCAGCCATTCAGCATCAGTGAGTTTAAACCTCTAAAGTCTCCAATGAAGGAATCTCCCTTAGATTGGGATCCCAATAATCGGATGAAGCTGGAGTTTGACACCATTCCGATTGAAAAGAAAATTTCCATCCTTCCTACTCCGCTAGTTAGCAGAATGAACCAGCCAAGTGCGCTGAGTGGAACCACTTCGGTTATGTTGCAACTTTCGAGGGCTGAGGGGCTTCCCGGGAACGACATCCGAAAAATCATTCAGAACGAAGACGGCACGTATTGGATTGCCACATTTGAAGGTGGACTGTCTTTGTACAACGGGAATGAGTTATATACCTATAAATATATTGGAATCTGGGATATTGTATTAGACCAGGATGGCAAACTATGGGTAGCCACGAATGGCAGTGGGGTCTATGTACTGGATTTCAAAAAAAGAACGCAAACCCATTTTCTGGCAGGGCAGACAATCCTTTCCCTTCTTTGTGATCATCAAAATCAAATATGGATGACCCATTGGCAAAATGCCACTTATGTTATGGATAGTGAAATGGAGCATTTGCGCAGAATCACCAATCCTGGATTTACAGGAATTCGTCCTAATTATCCATTAATAGAGGACAGGAATCACAATATTTGGCTATTCAGTCAAAGCGGAGATCAAACCGTAACCAGTATCATCGGTGAAGACAGACAGGACTATACAAACATCCTGCCTTATGGTGGCTATCATTTTCAGGATCGTAATAATAGGATGTGGATGACTTCTGTAAGTGGCCCCATTGGCATTTCATTAGAGGATAAAACTATCCGTACCCTTAATAAGAAAGATGAGTTTAATGAAGACGCACAATTTTGGGAAGACGCGCAATTTTATGAGGAAGACAATCAAGGAAGATTATGGATGATAAATAGTGATAGCATCCATGTACTCAACAAAGAGTACACTAAAATGAAATCAATTGCGACCAACAGTCCTGTAAGATTTGGAAATACGATAAAAGATAAAAGAGGCGTCATCTGGATTGGTACTGCTTCGAAAGGAATCCTTCTGGTGGATCCGAATGGACCCTTTGCGGAGGCTCTGGACGAATCTGATGGGCTGATGGATGCTCAAATCAGGAGTTTGGAGGAAGACCATCGAGGGGATATCTGGCTAGGCACACAGGACGGAATAAATATTTATAGCCCTTCCACCAAGACCATCAAAGCGATCGATGATGCAACTCTACAAAACCCAAATTCAAGAAATATTTTTTTCATCAAAGAATTTGAAAAAGATAACGTATTCGTTGATGGAGATCAGCAGGGTTTTCTCATTATAAATCGCGAAGAAAAAGTACTCACCCAGTATCTTACAACGCAACACATTGCACAACGGATTTACGGCGCCCTCAAAGATGAAGAGGGCACCTATTGGTTAGCCAGTGAGAATGGACTCGCGGTATATAATCCAGTGTTAAATGTATTAAAGACCATCCCAAAGGAGTCCCCCCAATTAAGTGCTGATCGGGTAGGCTCTATTCTCGATGATGGATCAGGCCGTTACTGGCTGGGCACGACCAATGGATTGGTTATCATAGATCCGGATAAAAATACGATCCAATATTTACGGGAACAGGAAGGATTGTCCCATAACATCGTCTGGAAGATCTTACAGAGGGAGGATGGCACATTGTGGGTGGCAACAGATGATGGCATCTCGATTATAGATCCTGTAAGTCAAACCATCACCAATCTGGGGGAAGCAGAAGGACTCGTGCCGGAGACCGTGTACAACTTACAGGAAAAAGATAGTACCATGTTTATAGGGAGTGTAGATGGTCTCATACTGGTAAATCCTCCGGCTGACCTAAACACGCCCTGGAAATTTTTCAACTATAGCGCGGGTCAAGGTTTCCTCTCAAATGACTATAACCGAAGAGCAAGCTTACTTCTTTCTAACGGGCAACTTTGGTTTGCTAGTGGGCCTAATTGGAAATTGACCATTTTGACACAAGACCCGGTGATTGACACCGTGCCCTGTCCGGTTTTCATCACCGGCCTGACTATCATGGATGAGAAACGCTCTTTTGATCGTATGGCCGATTTAGAGCCCTATTTTGAAACGGGAGATTCCCTGTGGTCCAGCGATGGCAATCAACTCTTCACGAAAAATACGCTGCCGCAAGACTCCGAATATGTATTTGATCATCAAATCCAATGGGACAGCCTGTCAAGCCCTTACAAATTGCCCATCGGGCTGCAACTACCGTATGATCAAAATTATCTCCAGTTCAGTTTTGCCAATTTGTGTGTCTTGAACAGGGACAAAATATCATTCAGGTATATGCTGGCAGGCGCTGACGATCGCTGGATCTATGCTGGCCAGGAGCCTCAAAGCAAAAATTACTTTAATCTCTCACCCGGCACCTACACCTTTCGCGTTGCAAGCAGAGGAATCACTGGCCAATGGGGTGACCCTGCTCAATTCAGTTTTCGAATTTTTCCACCTTGGTGGCAGACCTGGTGGGCTTACCTGGCTTATGCAATCCTTGCCTTCGGCGGCATCTGGGCAATCGTTCAATACCGGTCGAGGCGATTAAAGCAGAAAAACCGTTTGCTCGAAGAAAAAGTAACTCAAAGAACCAATGAACTTCGGGAGACCATTAGCAACCTTCAATCCACCCAAAGCCAACTCATCCAATCAGAGAAGATGGCATCTTTGGGAGAACTTACTGCAGGTATCGCCCATGAGATTCAGAATCCGTTGAATTTTGTGAATAACTTTTCGGAGCTTAATAAGGAGCTGGTTCAAGAAGCCAAAGAAGAATTGGCTAAGGGAGACCTTGAGGAAACCAAGGCAATTCTGAATGATCTTGAGGGTAACTCTGAAAAAATAACCCACCACGGCAAACGTGCCGATGCCATTGTTAAAGGTATGCTCGCCCACAGCCGAAACAGCACAGGTGAAAAAGTTCTGACTGATATCAATGCCCTAGCCGATGAATATCTGAGATTGTCTTATCATGGTCTTAGAGCAAAAGACAAAGATTTTAATGCCGAATTTAAAACCGATTTTGATTCTGAATTACCAAAAATCAATGTAATTCCTCAAGATATTGGTCGTGTTTTGCTCAATTTGATTAATAACGCATTTCAGGCCTGTACTGAGCCTAGCCGAAGTGCGACTGCTGAAGTTGAAAAACCTTTCGTTCAAGTTTCGACAAGAAAATCGGACAATGGAATTGAAATCTCGGTTTCAGATAACGGCCCTGGAATCCCCGACTCCATCAAAGACAAAATTTTTCAGCCGTTTTTTACGACTAAACCAACCGGACAAGGAACAGGATTGGGCTTATCGCTGAGTTATGATATTGTGAAAGCGCATGGGGGATCAATAAAAATAGAATCAAATGAAAATGAAGGCGCTACATTTACCATTGAATTACCCATATAAAATGACTATGAGAACAACAACATCACAATTTTTAGGGAAGATACATTTCATCCTCCTGCTTCTGCTATTTGCCGCCTGTAACCGCAGCCCAAAAGATGACGGAGCCACCCCCGCACCACTCTTTGCGCAACCTCAAATGGTAGAAGCCAGCCCAGAAAGTGGTTATGCCATAAACCCTGTAACAGACAATAGCATCGAACCCATCATTTTGAGCAGTGGCGACACGCTCATCACCGGTGTACCCATACCCGCAAGGGGGGAAACTCATTCACCCGGACAGTGTTGCCAGTCCCAGAGTGGTCAAGGCGGTTACTGAGCTTGTCAAAGTAAATGCCCACCCCAACCGACACAAAATACCCGAAAACCTGCCAACTTTTCCGGTTGACCACAGTCAACTTAAAACCGTTAAATTAGGCGAAGGCAACAAAGATTTTGTTTTAATTAATTCCAGCGGTGACACCATACCCACCGGCATACCGATACCTGCCCGGGGCAAAACAGTAAAAGCCATTCAACCCTTACCCACCAAAGCCCTGCCCCCGGCTTTTAAAGATGCCCTTACCAATTTACAATATTTTGATGTGGACCAAGGTATGGGGTCCTCTTATCTCAGCTCTATTTTAGAAGATAAAAGCGGAAACATTTCGTTCGGTACTTTAGACAGAGGTGTATCCAAATATGATGGTGAATCGTTTGTTCATTTTACCGAGGCAGCCGGCTTGAGTGATAATAGAGTCACGTCTATTTTAGAAGATAAAAGCGGAAACCTTTGGTTCGGCACTCAAGGCGGAGGCGTATCGAAATATGATGGTGAATCGTTCGTTCATTTTACCGAGGCAGCCGGCTTGAGTAATAATGATGTCAGGTCTATTTTAGAAGATAAAAGCGGAAACCTTTGGTTCGGCACTCAAGGCGGAGGCGTATCGAAATATGATGGTGAATCGTTTGTTCATTTTACCGAGGCAGCCGGCTTGAGTAATAATTATGTCAGGTCTATTTTAGAAGATAAAAGCGGAAACCTTTGGTTCGGCACTTGGGGCGGGGGCGTATCGAGATATGATGGTGAATCGTTCGTTCATTTTACCGAGAAAGAAGGCTTAAATAATAATAGCGTTTGGTCTATTTTAGAAGATAAAAGCGGAAACCTTTGGTTTGGCACTCAAGGCGGAGGCGTATCTAAATATAATGGTGAATCATTCGTTCATTTTACCGAGGCGGCCGGCTTGAGTAATAATAGAGTCAGGTCTATTTTAGAAGATAACAACAGGAATTTATACATAACTACAGTAAAAGGGCTTACGCAAATTAGCCCGCTCCCTGCTTCCCCCGAAGGAGGAGAAGTCTTTGCAATACAAGTTTTTGGCACACAAGATGGCCTTAAAGGATTAGATTTTTATCATAATTCTGCATTAATCGATAGTAAAAACCGTGCCTGGTGGGGAAGCGGTAAGGGTTTAACTATGTTGGATTTAAACAAGTTTAATCCATCTGCTCAAATACCACAACCATTATTAAAACAATTGGATATCAATGAGCAGTTTCTAGACTACCGCAATATTTCAGATAGCCTGGGTAATGAAATAGCATTTAAAAGCGTGCAAAAATTTGAGAACTACCCGCTCAATTTAGAGTTGCCCTACCATAAAAACCACCTCACCTTTCATTTCGCTGCTATAGACTGGGCTGCTCCGCATAAAATACGATACAGTCACCGTATGCTGGGACTCAATGACAATTGGAGCAATCCCACAAGAGAAGCCAAAGCAGACTACCGTAACCTGCCCTACGGCACTTACACCTTTCAAATCAGAGCCATTGGAGCGAGTGAAGTATGGAGTGAGCCATTTGAATATACGTTTACTATAAACCCGCCTTGGTGGTACTCTTGGTGGGCTTATACTTTATATGGGCTGATATTCCTTGCGGCTTTAAGATCATTTAGCCTTTGGCGTGAACAAAAACTGCGAAAAGAAAAAGAACAACTTCAACAAAAAGTAGAAGAAAGAACCGGTGAGTTGAAGAAAAAATCTGAGGAGCTTGAACACTCATTGGAAGATTTAAAATCCACCCAATCCCAACTCGTCCAGCAAGAAAAACTCGCCTCCCTCGGTCAACTCACCGCCGGTATTGCCCACGAAATCAAAAATCCGCTGAATTTTGTGAATAATTTTTCGGAGGTGAGCCTCGAAATGATTGAAGAGGTGCGGGATGAAATTGCAAAAATTTTGAGAGATGGCGCTGAAGGAGCAGGTGGCGCCGTACGGACAAGTCGCGACTTGTCCGTACCGGAGGCTGAATCGGCACCGGAGGCTGAATCACCACCCGAGCCAGAATCGCAAAATTCGCCCCAAAATGCAATTTCCGAAATCCTGGATGATATCGAAGCCAATCTCAAAAAAATATATGAGCACGGTTCTCGGGCAAACGGCATTGTTCAATCCATGCTGATGCACAGTCGTGGCGGCTCGGGCAAAATGGAGCCTACGGATTTGAATGCACTCATCAAAGAATACGTCAACCTAGCCTTCCACGGAATGCGCGCCGGAAAAAATCCTATCAATGTGGATATTCAATTTGAATTGGATGATTCGATTGGTAAAATCCCAATGATCGCCGAGGATTTTTCACGGGTGATTTTGAACATTTGCAATAATGCGTTTGATGCGATGCGCGATAAGCTGACCGAAGACGGAAGACCGGAGACCGCAGCCTCTTATCTGCCTGAACTAACCGTTCGAACCAAATCTGAAAACGGCACCATCACCCTGGAAATCGAAGATAACGGCCCCGGTATTCCCGATGAGATGAAAGATAAAATCCTCCAGCCGTTTTTTACTACGAAAAAAGGCACGCAGGGAACGGGTTTGGGGTTGTCCATTACAAACGATATTATTAAGGCGCATGGAGCAATTTTAGAGATAGAATCAATTCAGGGTGAGGGGTCAATATTCAGGATTAACATTCAAAATTAAAGGAGTATGGAATGTCGGAGCCAATGAAATTTTTAGTAGTAGATGATGAAGAGGATGTGGAAATGCTTTTTCGACAAAAGTTCAGAAAAGAGATACGCTCAGGGAAGATAGAGTTGGTATTTGCATTTTCAGGTCGTGAGGCGATGGATGTTTTGAAAAGCACAAAACCTCCTGAAGTGATGTATATTTTTTCAGACATCAATATGCCCGGAATGTCAGGGTTGGAATTGCTTGAGTTGGTTAAGAAAGAGTTTCCGAATATAAAAGTAAGTATGATATCAGCTTATGGTGATCAGGAAAACTATGACAGAGCCATTAACTCAGGTGCCAAAGCTTTTTTCACCAAACCCATTGATTTCAATTCTCTGAAAGATGAAATTCTTGGCTTTCTAAACAGGAATAAATAAAATCTTTTAAGGTACTTTCACTTTCGCGATTGTATATTACAAGGCCGTTAATAATTTTTTAAACAAATAAGCAATGAATCCACGTACCATTTTAGTAGTCGATGATGAACCCGACCTGCAAATGCTCATGTTGCAACGTTTCCGGCAAAAGGTGAAATCGAAAACCTATGAATTTATTTTCGCGGAAGACGGACGGGAAGCTATCGATATACTGAATGACAATAATTCGGTATCACTAGTCCTGAGTGATATTAATATGCCGAGAATGGACGGGTTGACGATGCTCACAGAACTCCAGGATTTTAATAGGGAAAACCTGAAAACCGTGATGGTTTCGGCTTACGGCGATATGGATAATATTCGAACAGCTATGAATCGTGGTGCTTATGACTTTGTTACCAAACCCATAGATTTTAAAGATTTGGAAACGACCATAGAAAAATCTATCCGCGAAATTGAGCGTATTGAAAAAGCGATGGAACTTCAGAGTCAGTTAAGTGCCATGAACACAGATTTGGATATGGCCGCTAAAATTCAACAGCAAATCCTGAAGAAAGATTTTCCCGCTTTTCCGGATGATAAACGGTTTGATATCTTCGCCAACATGATTGCTGCAAAATATGTTGGTGGTGATTTCTATGATTTTTTTAGGTTTGATGAGGACAGGTTTGCGTTTTTTATTGGAGATGTCGCAGGAAAAGGCATGCCCGCTGCCATCTATATGGCGGTGTGCGATACTATGCTTAAGGCCATTGGTTCTGAAGTGAACGACCCCGCAGAGTGCCTTTCTAAAGTGAATCAGATGCTGATACCTGTTAGTGAAATGACTATGTTTGTGACCGTTTTTTTCGGGATGATTAATCTCAAAACGGGTGAGTTATCATATTCCAATGGGGGGCATAATCTGCCTTACATTCAAAGAGCTGATGGGTCGGTAGAAGAGGTTAAAGATGTTGGTGGGTTGCTTTTGGGTAAATTTAATTTTGCACAGTATGAAAGCAACACGATTACACTTAAACCCGGTGAATCTATCATTACGTTTACCGATGGAGTGACCGAAGCAGAAAACGAGGAAAAGGAACAATACGAAGAAGAGCGCCTGATGGAATACCTGGCCAAATCAGCTGAGAAATCAACACAAAGTATAGTAAACGGTGTTTTTTTGGAAGTCCTGAAATTTGCCGGTGCCGAGCCACAATCAGATGACATTACAGTTCTTGGTGTTCGGTATAATGGGGAATAAGTAAGTACAGCGTTTCAAACCCAAACAAAAAAGAGTTTTATGAAAATTGCAGTAAATACCGGTGGTGGAGATGCTCCCGGACTCAATGCGGCTATTCGTGCGGTGACAGTAGCCTCTTTGAAACAGGGCTGGGAAGTCTATGGCATAAAAAACGGATATGGGTCCCTGTTTACCGACCAGCCTTTTGTTAAGCTTACGCATGAACGAGTGCACGGAATTACGATGCTGGGTGGCACTATTCTGGGAGCGGCTAACCGGGGAAATCCCTTCGAGATGCCGGCAAAACAGCCCGATGGAAGCTTCAAAGCCGTTGATCGATCCGATGACCTGGTCCTCCGCATGAAAGAACACGGAATTGACGCGCTTGTGGCGATTGGCGGAGATGGCTCCATGCATATCGCAAACAAACTTTCTCAAAAAGGAATCCGTGTAGTAGGTGTACCCAAAACCATTGATAATGATATTGTCGGGTGTGAAGTAACATTGGGGTTTGATACCGCTTGCTCCATCGCTACAGAAGCCATCGACCGGATTTCCACTACTGCTGAATCGCATCAACGAGTGATGATTGTGGAAGTAATGGGTCGGTACGCGGGCTGGATTGCGCTACACTCTGGACTAGCCTCCTCTGCCGATATTATTCTGATACCTGAAATTCCGTTTAGCCTCGACTCCGTTTACCAAAAAATCAGAGAGATTCAGTCCTATGGCCGAGAGTACGCCATTGTAGTGGTGGCAGAAGGAGCCAAGGAACAAAACCGCAGTCATTTTGTGAAAGGAAAAGCCATTGGTCAGGCCGAGCAGCTCGGGGGATTAGCCGAATATCTGGAAAAGAAAATAAACGAACAGACCGGAAAAGAAACACGCTCTGTTGTTCTTGGTCATCAGCAACGAGGCGGAAGCCCGAGCGCCTATGACCGGCTGATATCACTCCGATTCGGAAGTGAGGCAGTCCGTGCTGTATCTGAAAATGACTTCAACAAAATGATTGTGATGCAACAAAACGAACTCAGACGCATCCCATTGAGTGATGTCGCAAACGCCTACAGATCCGTTCGGTTGGATAGTGATACCATTATGACCGCCCGCGACCTGGGGAAATGTTTTGGCGATTGATTACAAAAAAGCTTTAACAACAGAAGATGTATTTCGCAATATACATTCGCATAATTTCCTATATTGGCATGTAAAGCGAATGTTTATTGCGCATATAACTGAGTTGTGCGTCAGTGTAAAAAGCCACTGCACGGTCAAGCACATTTGGTTTTTGCCGACACGCAAAGCCAACGCTGAAAAAACCAAAAGAGCTTGCCCTTTCCCAACCCACGACAAGACAATGAATAATTACACTGAATAACAGTGTACATTTACTATCTTTGACACCGAATAAACAAAACTTAGGTTTCAAATGAACCGAATAAAAGAAGTTTTAAAGGACAAAGGAATTTCGCAGACTTGGCTTGCCAAACAGACAGGAAAGAGTTACAACACGATTAACGAATATGCTCGTAACGTTAGACAACCGAGTTTGGAAGACTTGTACACCATTGCGGAAATCCTAAATGTGGAAGTCAAAGATTTACTAACAGAAAGAAAAAAATAATGGCACATTCAATAGAACCGAATATAGCAGATTTAGCCAACGGATGGTTAAGAAAGTATAAACTGCCTTACAAATTAGAGCAGGAATCAGTTAATGCAGAAATTGACAAAGCCCTTTCTGACTACTTCACCAAAAATGGCGGAGCAGGTGCAAATCGACCAGATGCCAAAATATTACTTCAAGACATAAATTTAGACTTCTATCCTGTTCTTATTGAATACAAAGGCTACAAAGACAAACTCGTAAAACTTGACAAAGACGGACAAGTTGAAAACAGAACTTCTAAAAATGAAGCTCATTTTAAAAACATTAACTCGTTTGCAGTAAACGGGGCGGTTCATTACGCAAACGCTTTACTTCATCATACAAGCTACACCGATATAATCGCCATCGGAATGACAGGCTACAAAGATGAAACAGGCAAAATTCATCACGAAATTGGCGTTTACTACGTTTCAAAAAGCAATTTAGGAGCAGGACAGAAAATTGGAGACTTTACCGACTTTTCCTTTTTAGCACCGAAAAACTTTGACGGTTTCATTGAGACTGTAAAAACGCTTCAACTTTCACAGGAAGAACTCGACAAACTAAAAGAGCAACGAGAAAGAGAAATTGACCAAAGTCTTGTAAAACTTAACAATGACATTTACCAAAACGAAAAAGGTTTAGGAGAAAATGACCGAGTTTATTTGGTTGCTGCTTCCATTATTGCAACACTTGGTATTCCAGGAAAAGTTACACCTCTCGAAAAATCAGACTTAAAATCATCAACTGAAAAAGGTTATAGAGATGGTGATTTGATGATAAAAAAAATAGAATCCTTTTTAAGTCATAAAGAACTTCCAGACGAAAAAAGAAATCTTATTGTAAGAACTCTGTCCAACACGCTTTTAACTGAGAATATCAACAAAGTTCAAGACGGAGAAAGTCAATTAAAAAGGGTATTTGCAAAAATTGTAGATGATTTAGGTATCTACTACAAAATTGGCTTGACAACTGACTTCACAGGCAAACTATTCAATGAAATGTACGGTTGGTTGGGCTTTTCGCAAGATAAATTAAATGACGTTGTACTCACGCCTTCTTATGTTGCTTCGCTTTTGGTCAAATTGGCAAGAGTAAACAAAGACAGTTATGTTTGGGATTTTGCCACAGGTTCAGCAGGTTTGTTAGTTGCAGCTATGAACGAAATGCTTATTGATGCAAAAAACACTATCAAATCGCCAGATGAACTAACAAAAAAGGAAATCCAAATAAAAGCCGAACAATTACTTGGATTAGAATTGCTATCAAGTGTTTATATGTTAGCAATTCTCAATATGATTTTGATGGGTGACGGTAGTTCTAACATTTTAAATACAGACTCAATAAAAGACTTTGACGGTAAATATGGCTTTGGTAAAAAAGATACCAAATTTCCAGCGGATGCCTTTATATTAAATCCGCCTTATTCTGCTTCAGGAAATGGGATGAACTTTGTGGAAAAAGCCTTAAATATGATGAACAAAGGCTACGCTGCAATTATTATTCAAAACTCATCAGGTTCAGGTAAAGCCGTTTCATATAACAAAAGAATTTTATCTAAACACACCCTTTTAGCAAGTATCAAAATGCCAGTCGACATTTTCATTGGCAAATCCAGTGTGAACACCAACATTTATGTTTTCAAGGTTAATGAAAAACATCATAAAGATGATATAGTAAAGTTCATTGACTTTACAAATGATGGATACACACGTGCTAATAGAAGAAAAGCAAGTAACAACTTAAAAGATACTGACCAAGCAAAAGAGCGTTATCAAGAAGTTGTTGACTTAGTTCGTTTTGGAAAAAGTAAGCTCAACATTTTTACAGAAAGGGAATACTACGAAGGAAATATTGACCCAAAAAATGGAGCGGATTGGAATCAGTCTGCCCCAATCGACAGTAAACCTAATTTGGAAGATTTCAGAAGGACAATAAGTAATTATATTTCTTGGGAATTGAGTTCTCTTCTCAAAAATCAAATTTTAGGAAAACTGTTAAACACAGATAAAGCCGTGAACACAGAATCGGTATTATTATCCAGCAATTTGACTGATTACGAATTAACAAAAAAAGAAACGCAAGCGTTGGAAAATTTTGATAATCTCAAATGGCGCATATTCAACCTTGAAAAACTTTTTGGAAAATCAACACGTGGTAAACGCTTGAAGAGTGCTGATAGATTGCCAGGCGATTTACCTTTTATTACAGCGGGCGAAACAGATGAAGGATTCTCTGCATACATTGGGAATAAAGTCGAGATTTTTCCTGCTAACACTACAACTATTGATATGTTTGGTTCAGCAAAATATAGAAACTTTAAATATGGCGGTGATGACCATATTGCGGTTGTTCATACTGACAAACTTCCAAAAAATGCGTCAGTTTTTGTAACTGCTGCAATTCACAAATCATCATATAACGGACAATTTAACTACGGTAGAAACTTTTATGCAAAAGACGCTGACGCATTAAACATTTCGCTACCAGTGAAAGACAACAAGCCTGACTATAAAAGTATGGAGACAATTATTACTGCCATACATAAATTGGTTATCAAAGACGTAGTTCTTTACATAGAAGGAAAAAAGAAAGAATTAACTAAACTGCTCGAAAATGCCAACGCTTAAAGCCATACACATTTGCAATTCGCACCAGCCAACGCTGCAACCAAAAATTGCAAAAGAGTATGTCTTTGCCATAGCTGACAGACGGACGAAAAAGAACACCGAACGCACAACAGCACCTACCCAAAAGTGGCGGTTCAGTGGTTAAATCAAGCTTTGTGCTTCTATCAAAGTTTCTGCTTGGTTGACAGTGAAGTGCTTCGAAATCGCCACCTTCGGGTAGCTGCAAAACGTTATATGCCACTTTAGGACAACACGACAATGAAAGTAAACTTCGACATAAAAGACAATCACGCTATCTCGAATTACCCTCCAAGTCCACCTCATAACGTGTGTTTCGTGCCGTCGGGTTATACTTTCTTGCTTATCTATATATCCATCCCACCCTTCATACCTCCGAAAGATTCACCCCAAATTCCTGATAAAGCGTAACCTGTCAGTTAAAAAATCCTGACAGGTTACACATGAACGCCCGCTGTTTTTTGCAATCGTATCTTCTTCCTGCACGGTATACCGTACCTTACGAACTTGCTTGACAAATTTGAATTAAAAATCCTGAATTCTGAATTCCTCCCTACTTCACCAGCATCAACTTCTTCGTGATGACCTGATTACCTGATTGCAAGCGATACAAATACGTTCCACTCGCCAGCCCTGATGCATCAAACGTAACCGTGTGATAACCGGCCGGTTTTTGATCGTTGACCAATGTCGCTACCCGCTGACCCATCACGTTAAAGACATCCAACCTTACCTGACCACTTTCAGGCAGGGCGAAAGTAATGTTCGTGGTTGGGTTGAACGGGTTGGGGTAGTTTTGGGCTAACTCAAGCATTTGTGGCAGTTCGTTTCCGGTACCCGGAATATTCACGGTGGTGTTTACAGAGACATCCACTTTGGTGATGCCGGTGCCATCTACTGTTACTGAATCGCCAGATAACAACTGATAATCTTCCGTGATGCCGCCGGAGCGATGAATGACGAGTGTTGCAGCTTGTTCCGGTTCGGTTTCGGATGCCTCATACATCAGCGTGATGGTTTCGCCCGGAGATTGCACCAACAGAGCGGTTTCGCGCGCTTCGGTAAGCCAGGTATGATTTTGGAAACGGATATCGAAGGCGTCTGCCGGTGGCATTGGGGGGAGTTCGTAAGAAGCCACGGGTGGCATGTCATCAGTGATATCACCAGCAAAGTAGAGTTTGCGCGGGTTGGCATTCTCATTTTGGATGGATAATGAATGAAACTCTCTGAATGCCGGGGTGGCAGCTAAAGTAGAACCCATTGATCCGGTGTGTTCAAGGGTTATGTTTCCGGCTTGGTAGGCATTTATCCAGAATCCGCGACCAGAAATTACATGTATGGATGGAATATAACCGGTACCCTCCAGATACGTAAACAAGGAGTTTGGTACAATGATATTCTGTTCATCCGTGATATCATTAACGGCCACCTGATAACCAATGGAGCCAATCAAATTCCACCCGGCTTGTAGTGCATAGGTTTTGCTTGTAAGCAGATTTTCATTGTAGTTTAAACTCTCATTTTCATTCAGATATAACCAATACCCTTCTCCGGATGAAATATGTGTTTCCTGTGTATAGCCACCGTCGAGCGCAAACAAGGTACCCGGTTCACTTCCGGGGAAAAGTTCGCCATAGGGTATATCCGGTAAATCGGCCGGCATGGAAATCATATTCCAGCCCTGAGGATAATTGACATCTACTTCGTGAAAGGTTTCAGGAGTGTGTACAATTTTGATATCTCCACCGATAGCCGGAATTACTGCAGAGTTATTTAATCGCATATCCACAATTATCGGGATATAGGTGTACCATCTGTAATGAAGGTTATAGGATCCTTCCTCATCCAAATCACCCGGATTCCAGGTCACCAGATAGTCTTCTGCTCCGGAGGAAGGAGCCTCACGGATGAACCATTCGGTTATTTGATCGGCGTTCGCACGAATATCTTTATACAACCCCACAGGTGGCTCACCGCTGAGGAAACGAACATCAAAAATGCCGGTTGGTGGAAGTGGTGGAGCAAGCTGATCGATGCCGCTATCATATCCATTTGTGGCAAGTTCAGAAAATCCAAACTCCAATGTTTGTACATTTCCATTTGAATCAACGAAGGTGATTCCTGTTGCCGGAACATCCGGATTTGTTTCGTCTTCATCATTGATTTCATAGCGCAGAATGGTTCCATAAGCGCCCACCGCCCAGCCTGTTTCTGCATTATATAATGTGAGTGCATTAAGCCCTGAGGTATTGGAGTTGTTTTCAAGCGTCCAGTTTTCTCCATCAATCGTACGTAAAACAGTTCCGAATGCCCCGACAATCCAACCGTTTTCTGTGTTCGTAAATTTCACATCCGTCAACTGTACCGATGTGTCGCTACCGATAATCGTCCAGTTTGAACCCCCATTCGTCGTTTTCAAAATGGTGCCGTTTTGACCCACTGCCCAGCCATTATTCTGATCAATAAAATGAACAGCCGTTAAATTTTCTGATGTGCCCGTTGCCTTTACTTTCCACAGCGCACCGCCGTTGAGGGTCTGATAAACAGCTCCACCTGTGCCTACAACCCATCCCAACTGATCATTTAGAAAGAACACATCCGTAAAATAGGTGTCGATTCCAAGCGACTGACTATTCCATGACACACCGGCATTTGTGGTTTTTAGGATGGTACCGTTTTGCCCGGCAACCCATCCGGTTGTATTGCTCACAAAATGCACCCCAACCAAATCATTATTCGTACCGGTGTTGGAGGTAGTCCATGTTGACCCACCATTAATGGTTCTTAAAAGAGTACCATTTCGTCCCGAAACCCAGCCTGTACTTTCATTTGCAAAATGAACATCGGTGAGGAATTCATTTGAAAAGCTTAATTGTGATTTCCAGACATCACCACCATTTACGGTATTTAAAATGGTTCCGTTTTCACCAACAGCCCAACCTTTTTGGTTAGTTGGAAAGTGAACTCCCATTAAGGTGTGATCAACGGGGGATTCCTGTGTGTTCCAGTCCTGTTCGATAGTGGTAAACGACTGTGCATCGCTCCATGCACTCGCACCTGTTACATTTTCTGCGCGCACCCGCCAATAATAACGCACACCCGATTTTAAATGAATTTCAGGAATATAATGTGTGGATTGAAGGCCGGATTCATTTACAGCAAATTCATTGAAAACCGAGTTTTCAGAAACTTGAAGCGTATAAACATTTGCATTATCTGACATTGTCCACTCCAGCATTGGCTGGGTAGAAACCTCTACTTCATTTTCTGTGGGCGACATAAGTGCCACTGCTTCCGCTGTTTCGGGAGCCTCAAATGTATATATCAGCCCATCATTTGTTGTATAAGATCCAGCTGTTGGTGAAGCAAAATGCAGATAAAAAAAGACGGGTGAACTAATATTTACGTTGTTTGTGGTGTGAACATGTCTCCATGTATGGCCGCCATTTAATGTGTGGAATAATTCCCCTCTATATGTAATTAACCAGGCAGCATTCTCATCAAAAACATGGAAAGATGAGATTCTACTATTGGAATTCAGTGTTTGGGTTTGCCAGGTTTGTCCGCCATCCGTTGTTTTATACAGTTTGTCGCTTGCACTATTTGTGCCGGATACCCAACCTGTAGTTGCATTGGCAAAGCCCATGAACAAACCGGAGTCATCAGGGGTGTTGATCTGAACCCAGGAATTTCCTCCGTTATTTGTTTTCAATAAAGTGCCATTACTTCCTGTTGCCCATCCGTTATTGGCATCACTAAAATAGATCTCAAATAAAGAATGAACACCTTCGTAAACGTTAATCCATGAGTTTCCGCCATCAGTGGTTTTGTAAATTGTGCCATCAAATCCGGTAATCCAGCCCGTTGTGATATTCAAAAAGAATACTTTTTGGAAAACGGTGTTTGCACCAACATCATACGATTGCCACGAGTTACCCCCATTTGTTGTTTTAAAAATAACACCCCTAGGACCTACTGCCCATCCCGTTAAATTGTTAATAAAGAAAATATCTTTGAATGATTCTCCATAATCAACACCCAATTGATACTCCCATGTTTGTCCGCCATTGGTAGTTTTCAATATTCTTCCTGCATGGCCAAAAATAGAAACGCCACCTGTTGCCCATCCATTGGACTCATCAACAAAAAAGACCGAGCTAAGAGAATTATGGGTTTGAGGGTTGGTATTCCAATCGCCATTTTCAAAAGTTACTTTATTGATAAAATGAGCATTTTGACTATCAACTGCTCTACCCGAAACCCAACCGGTTATACTATTTACAAAATGCAGATGTAAATATCGGAAACCAATTTGTTGTGGTCCGTTGGAATAAAAGTAGATTATTCCTTCGTTATCTGAACCTCTATCATATAATAATTCAAAATAATAGTTGTGGCCAAGCACCCAAATGGTTGTTGGTGAGCTTATTGAAATTTTAGTTGGGTACGCATCATTCACATAATCTAAATCATCAGGGTTATCAGAGCCGGGTATATTACTTGCTATGGCTTCTCTTGAAATCGATTGTACCCAGCTGATTCCGCCATCAATCGTTTTATACAAACCGTTTTGAGTAGCCATCCAGCCCACAATATCATCCATAAAAGTTAGGTCATACACAAATCCAACACCCAAGCCGCTAAGGTTAGAGGTAGTCCAGGTAGTTCCGCCGTTTGTTGTGCGCATTACTGTTAAATCACCGGCAACCCAACCTGTATTTTGATCAAAAAAGTGCATCGTGCTAAGATTCAGGTTTGGGGTTGAGGATTGCAGAACCCAGTCATCTCCACCATTAATCGTTTTGAGAATAGTGCCGTTTGTACCAATGGCCCATCCGATATTTTCATTAACAAACCGTGTTTCAGTTAATTTATTAAGTACACCCGTTGAAAATGGCCCATTCCAGGTTTGTCCACCATCCAAGGTTCTGTATGCATTACCAAAATCTCCAACAGCCCAACCGTTCGATTCGGTTATAAAGAAAATATTATGCATTTTGGTTAGAAATAGTTCCTGGCTGAATATCCGATTCCAATCCTCACCACCATTTGAGGTTCTATAGATATATTGATCAGTTAAAGCCCAACCGTTTGATGCATTAACAAAATGCATGTCAAGTATTCCACCTTCAATAGAATGATCATTGGTGAGCACCCATTGACCATCGTCAGCCAATGCATTCAAGGGATTCCAAAGGCTTAACAGAATAGCCAATATGGATAAACGAATAGTTAGATTCACGTTTTTCATAATTTTTTGATTGATGTGGAAATTTGTGTCTCTCCGTAAATCTAATTGTAACCAATCATTGTATGTATCCAGAATGTATAACTGCCGGTTTTGAATGTATATGTGGTGGATTCAGTAAGGTATTCGGTTTTGTTTATTACAGATCACATTTTTCATTTTTGGGTTTACATAAAAAAAGGCCGATACCAAAATGGCACCGACCTTGATTCTACAGTCCTGATCGTTTGTTTAATATTGGTTTACTTCACCAGCATCAACTTCTTCGTGATGACCTGATTACCTGATTGCAAGCGATACAAATACGTTCCACTCGCCAGCCCTGATGCATCGAATGTAATCGTATGATATCCGGCCGGTTTTTGACCGTTGACCAATGTCGCTACCCGCTGACCCATCACGTTATACACATCCAACCGCACACTTCCACTTTCGGGAAGGGCGTACTGGATTTGGGTGGTGGGGTTGAACGGGTTCGGATAGTTTTGGTTGAGGGCGACTACGGTTGGCAATTCTGAAACCGGTTCGGTAGAGGTAGCATTTCCAAACTGGATGTGCAACTCAAAGCGATGCTCCGATTCTAATAACAGATTTTTTGAATCCGTGAGGACTGTTTTTGGATTGAATTCTGATTTATTGGAGCTTGATTTCTGCTGAGTTTCGTACTCAAAAGTGTATGGATTATCCGCTGAAAGATGATGCTCCGCACCGGTAAGATGATCGCGCAGGATAACGGTTGATTCGATTTCGGAGATTCCGCTGCCATTGAGATTCAGCGTATATGTTCCGGAATGTACCGCAGCAAAATCAAGAGGGATGATGAGCTGATCACCTTCTACCGCTTCTGTGGAGCGGAAAACATCGGGTTGCAAATTGCCCTCTCTCATAAATCCAAAGCGAATCATTTCCGCAGAAAACGGAACCGGCTTACTGGTTGAAACGGAAGCGTCCTCATCAAACAATAATACCGCGCCGGCTTCGAGCGATTCACCTTCTATGCTGAGAGCAAAGAAATCACGTTGTTCTGGCTCATCGTAAAGCGAACCACCGGTGGTTTCATAGCTTTCCCTGAATGTTATACTGCCTTCAGGTGCTGTACCCGCAGTTCGCACCCAAAAACCCTGGAAGGGCGCAATGATTCCGTCGTGAGATACCGATCCCGGGAGGTCTGGTACATCAAATCCATAATGAACACGATATTCCCCGGATCCTTCATTTGCATTGGCATCATACACAAAAATAGCTGGAATCATGTCGTTTAAGGCACTAGCTTCTACCAAGTCTGTCCAACTAATGGGAAATGGATAGGGGTTTGAAGCCATGTGCCAACCCTGTGCGTTATTTTCAGGTAGTATGGTTTCTGAATAAACGACTACAATTTCACCACTATGGGGTGCGCCAAAAATATCTATGGTTTTGGGCCACTCGGTAGAGGTTCCATCATTAAAATCATCTTCATACACGTAGGTTACAAAACCATGTCCGGCGTTGACAAATGCTTCATTGCTGCTACTCCCAATGATGTTTGTGGCATTAGCCGGTTGATTGAACTGACGAGTGGTTTCATCATACCAATAGACATTAGAAACCCCACTTTCGATTGAAGCGCCGGGAAAGCCCTGAGTCCATAAGCCGCTGAGCAACTCACCATAAGTGGCGTTAGTGACCGGTGCGCCAAGGATGCGCCAGCCTTCGTTATTTCCGGTTAGACTTGCGGTAAGAACTACGGGACACGTTCCCCAAGTCGGATAGTTTTCGGGTGCTAAAGCGCTTAACAATGCAAAATCTGTGGGTTCTGAAGGTATCCCCTGCACACACCAACCGCTCAGATTTTGGTTGAATAAAGAGGCGCTTCGGAACATAAGATTCATATTTGTAACACTAGACACATCCCAATCACTGATGTCAACGTTAAAGGAACCAGCATGAAAGAACAAACCGCCCATATCTGTAACGTTGGACACATTCCAACCGCTGATATCTCCGTTAAAGGAACCAGCATTACTAAACATGAGTGACATATTTGTCACGCTGGAAACATTCCAGTTGCTTATGTCAGTATCAAAGTTGCCAGCAAAACGGAACAGTTGATTCATATCAGTAACGTTGGACACATCCCAGTTGCTGATATCCCCATTAAAGATACTTGCACCTCTGAACATAAAACTCATATCTGTAACATTGGACACATCCCACGTGCTAATGTCCTCATTAAAGGTATTAGCATCAAAGAACATATTTGACATATCTGTAATCCCACTGGTGCAGGTACTTCCTATTTCCGGATCGGTGTTATTGTTTGCAATTAATGTATCCAACCCCTCCCGATCGCGTTTGGTGAAGATGACACCATTTACCGCTCCGGTATCGCCGATAGCGGCATCAGTACAAATAACGGTTACACCGTTGGCAGCCAATGTGATGTTTGGATTCGGACACGTTCCCCATGCCGGATAGTTTTCAGGTGCTAAGGCGCTCTCATTAGCAAATTGTGTTGGTTCGGTTGAGATATTTTCCACACACCAGTCTATCAGGTTTTGATTAAACTCAGAGGCTTGATTAAACATAAAACTCATATTTGTAACATTGGATACATCCCAGTTACTGATATCTCTATTAAAGGAACCGGCACCACTAAACATACTGCTCATATTTAGAACACTGGACACATCCCAATCGCCGATGTCCCCGTTAAAGGAAGTAGCTGTACTAAACATTAAGACCATATTTGTAACGTTGGACACGTCCCAACCACTTAAATCCCCATTAAAAGAACTCGCAGCACGAAATGTTCCTAGCATTCCAATAACATTGGACACATCCCAGGTACTGATATCACCATTAAAGGAGCTGGCGGCTTGAAACATACTTGCCATAGTTGTAACACTGGACACATCCCAGGTACTGATATCACCATTAAAGGAGCTGGCGGCTTGAAACATACTTACCATACTTGTAACATTGGACACATCCCAGGTACTGATATCCCCATTAAAGGAACCGGCACCAGCGAACATCTCTGACATATTTGTAATCCCACTGGTGCAAGAGGTTGATGCAAGAGATCGATCGGCGATGATCTGATCCCGGGTTCTTTTGGTGTAGGTGATACCATTTACAGGCCCGGATTCGCCAATGGCGGCATCAGTACAAATAACGGTTACGCCGTTGGCATCAAGGGAGAAGTTGGGGTTTGGGCATGTTCCCCATACTGGATAATTTTCTGGTGCTAATGCGCTATTCGTGGCAAAATCTGTAGGTTCGGATGGTATCTCCTGCACGCACCAACCTCTCAGATTTTGATTAAACAAAGTGGCATTTCGGAACATGCCTAACATATTTTCAACGTTTGATACATCCCAATCACTGATATCGCGGTTAAAGGAACTGGCTTCGGCAAACATGCGCAACATCGTTGTTACATTGGCTACATCCCAATTGCTAATATCTCCGTTAAAGGAAGTAGCCTCCCGAAACGTTTCTTGCATATTTTCAACATTGGCTACATCCCAATTGCTAATATCTCCATTAAAGGAACTGGCGTCGGCAAACATGGCTTGTATTGTTGTTACCTTGGATACATCCCAATTAGCAAGATTACTGTTAAAGGAAGGAGTACCCAGTAACATGAGTCTCATATTGGTTACGTTAGAAACATTCCAGTTGCTGATGTCGCTCTGAAAAGCAGTAGCGCCCCTAAACATAGCTTCCATGTTAGTCACGCTGGAAACAACCCAGTCACTGACGTCGCTGTTAAAGGAACTGGCATCTCTGAACATGTCGTTCATATTAGTCACGCTTGATACATTCCAATCGCTGATATCTCCATTAAAGGAAGTGGCTCCCTCAAACGTTTTTACCATAACTGAAACGTTGGATACATCCCATGTGCTGATATCCCCATTAAAGGAATCGGCACCCCAAAACACACCATGCATATTAGTAATCCCGCTGGTGCAGGTTCTGCCTATTTCCGGATCATTTATATTGTTTTGAATTAAAGCATCCAACTGATCCCGGGTTCTTTTGGTATAGGTGATACCATTTACACTACCGATTTCATCAACTGCTGCATCGGGACACATCACCGTTACGTTGTTGGCAGCCGGAAAGAAATTGGGGTTTGGGCACGTTCCCCATATAGGATAATTTTCGGGTGCCAAGACACCATCTGTGGCAAAGTTACCTGGAACACTTCCAATCCTCCACACACACCAACTACTTAAGTCCTGATTAAAGGAATTTGTTCTTCTAAACATAGAAGTCATACTCGATACATTAGAGACATCCCAGGCACTTATATCTTGGTTAAAAGAATTAGCATCCAAAAACATAGTTTGCATCGTAGTTACATTAGAAACGTCCCAATTGCTGATGTCCCCGTTAAAAGAAGACGAAGCCTGAAACATTTGATTCATATTTGTCACGCTGGAAACATTCCAGTTGCTGATGTCAGTATCAAAGTTGACAGCAAAACGGAACAATTGATTCATATCAGTAACCTTTGACACATCCCAGTTGCTGATATCCCCATTAAAGGAGCTGGCGGATAGAAACATACTTACCATCGTTGTAGCATTGGACACATCCCAGTTGCTGATATCCCCATTAAAGATACTTGCACCTCTGAACATAAAACTCATATCTGTAACATTGGACACATCCCACGTGCTAATGTCCTCATTAAAGGTATTAGCATCAAAGAACATATTTGACATATCTGTAATCCCGCTTGTGCAGGAGGTCGATGCAAGGGATCGGTCGGCGATAATCTGCTCTCGTGTTCTTTTGGTGTAGGTGATACCATTGACAGTACCGACTTCGTCAATGGTGGCATCCGGGCACATAACGGTTACATTGTTAGTTGTCGAATAGAAATTGGGGTTTGGGCATGTTCCCCATACCGGATAATTTTCGGATGCTAATGCACCGTTAAAAGCAAAATTTGTTGGCTCGCCTCCAATCCTCCATACACACCAACCACTTATGTCCTGGTTAAACTGGGTGCCTCTAAACATACTCGTCATATTGGTAACATTGCTTACATCCCAGTCACTTATATCCTGATTAAAAGTACTTGCACCATAGAACATAGTTTGCATTGAATTAACATTAGAAACATCCCATTTACTGATGTCTCCGTTAAAGGGAGAAGCTTGAAACATATTCTGCATAGTAGTAACATCGGACACATCCCAAGTGCTTAGGTCTTCGTTAAAACCGGATACAAGCCGAAACATGCTTGACATGTCTGTAATCCCAGTGGTACAGGAGGTCGATGCAAGTGAAATATTATCAGTAATTTGCTCTCTGGTTCTTTTGGTATAGGTGATACCATTTACTACACCGGTTTCGCCAACAGCGGCATCGGCACAAATAACGGTGACCCCGTTCGGTGCAAGTTGGAAATTTTGCGCCTGAGTGGTTTCTTGTATGAAAAGAACACTCAGTAGCGAAAGAGCGAGTGAGACAATTACATTTTTCATAGGACTGGATAATTAATAGTTAAAAGAATTGGAATAGATTTAGAAAAGCGATTGAAGTTCAGAAGTCGGATTGAGCTTACTTCACCAATAGCAATTTCTTAGTGATGACATGATTCCCAGCAATCAACCTATACAAATACGTCCCACTTGCCAACCGACTTGCATCAAACGTAACGGTGTGATATCCCGCCGGTTTTTGATCGTTGACCAACGTGGCCACCCGTTGACCCATCACATTATACACATCCAATCGTACGTTTACTGATTCGGGCAGAGCATATTGGATTTGGGTGCTTGGGTTGAATGGATTGGGGTAGTTTTGATTTAAGGCAAACACTTGTGGCAACTCTGAAACCGGCTCGGTGGAGGTAGCATTTCCAAATTGGATGTGCAACTCAAAGCGATGCTCCGATTCCAACAGCAGACTTTTTGAATCCGTGAGGACTGTTTGTGGATTGAAGTCCTCTTTGTTGGAGGCTAGTTTTTGCTGGGCATCATAGATAAATGTGTATGGATTATCCGGGGAAAGATGATGCTCCGCACCGGTTTGAAGATCGCGCAGGATTACGGTTGATTCGATTTCGGAGAGTTCACTGCCATTCAGATTCAGCGTATATGTTCCGGAGTTTACCGTTGCAAAATCAAGAGGGATGATGAGCTGATCGCCATCAACGGCTTCTGTGGATCGGAAAACGTCGGGTTGCACATCGCCCTCATTCAGAAACCCAAAGCGAATCATTTCAGCAGAAAACGGGACCGGCTTGCTGGTTGAAAAGGAATCTCCATCATCTAACAATACAACCGCACTAGCTTCGAGTGATTCGCCTTCTATGCTTAGAGCAAAGAAATCAGGTACTTCCGGTTCATCGAGAAGTGAACCGCCGGTGGTTTCATAGGTTTCCCTGAAGGTGATGCTGCCTGATGCTGCTGTACCAGCCGTTCTGACCCAAAAACCCTGGAAGGGCGCAATGATGCCATCGTAGGCGATAGATTCAGGAAGATTAGGTATGTCAAAACCATAATGGACACGATATCCCCCGGCTCCATCATTTGCATTTGCATCATAAACAAAAATACCAGAAATCATATTTTCTAAAGCACCATCTGCCACCAAGGCTGTCCAGTTGATGGGAAATGGATAGGGATTAGAGGCGATATGCCAACCCTGTGCATCATTTTCAGGGAGCATGGTTTGAGAATATGTAGCTATAATTTCGCCATTATGTGGAACCCCAAATACATCTATGGTTTTAGGCCAACTTGTGGAGGTGCCGTCATTAAAATCATCTTCATACACATAGGTAACAAACCCACGTCCGGTGTTATTGAAGCCACCATTGCTGTTACTTCCTATAATGTTTGTGGCATTATTTGGTTGATTAAACTGACGAGTGCTTTCATCATACCAAAAGACATTGGAAGCCCCATCTTCAAAAGAAGCACCGGGAAATCCTTGTGTCCATAAGCCGCTGAGTAAATTGCCATAGGTGGCATTGGAAACCGGAGCGCCAAGCATGCGCCAGCCTTCGTTATTTCCGGTTAGACTCGTGGTAAGGACTACAGGGCAACTTCCCCATACGGGATAGTTTTCGGGTGTTAAAGCACTGCTCGTAGCAAAGTCAGTGGGTTCGGATGGTATCTCCTGCACGCACCAACCGCTTAGATCTTGATTAAATATGGAAGCAAATTGGAACATAGCCTCCATATTTGTAACACTGGAAACATCCCATTCACTTATATCTGCATTAAATAATTCCGCTGCGATGAACATCTGTTTCATATTTGTGACGTTGGATACATCCCAATTACCGATATCACCGTTAAATATGGTGTTTGCATAGAACATAAATTCCATATTTGTGACGTTGGAAACATCCCATCCGCTTATATCTCCATTAAAGGAATTGACTGCTGCAAACATAGTACTCATAGTTGTAACGTTTGAAACATCCCAATCGCTGATATCCCCGTTAAAGGAAAGAGCATAACTAAACATGAGTGACATATTTGTAACATTGGACACATCCCATTTACTGATATCCCCGTTAAATGAAGCCGCATTTTGAAACATAGCTTCCATATTTGTAACATTGGACACATCCCATGTGCTTATATCCCCGTTAAAGGAACCAGCATTACTGAACATATCTGACATATTTGTAATCCCACTGGTACAGGTGGTTGATGCAAGAGAACGATCGGCGATGATTTGATCACGGGTACGCTTAGTGTAGGTAACTCCATCTATCACTCCGGTTTCGTTAAAAACGGCATCAGTGCATATAACGGTGATACCATTATCGGCAAGAAAGAATGCAGAAGGGCATGTTCCCCACACCGGATAATTTTCAGGTGATAAGGCGCTATCTAGTGCAAAGTTGTTGGGTTCGGTTGTGATCAATTCCACGCACCAACCACTCAAATCCTGATTGAATGAAGTGGCATTCAGAAACGTACCATTCATATTCGTAACATTGGACACATCCCAGGTGCTGATATCACCATTGAAGGAGGTGGCATTAGCGAACATACCTAGCATAGTTGAAACGCTAGACACATCCCAATCGCTGATATCACCATTAAAGGAACTCATATCACTAAACATACCTAGCATGTCTGTTACATTAGAGACATTCCAAGAACTGATATCTCCGTTAAAGGAACTGGCGCGAAAGAACATACCTCGCATAATTGTTACACTAGACACATCCCAATTGCTGATATTGCCATTGAAGGAACTGGCATCTGAGAACAGAAATTCCATATTTGTAACTTGGGACACATCCCAGGTGCTGATATCACTATTAAAATCAAAGGCTTCATTAAACATAAGCGACATATCTGTAATCCCACTTGTGCAAGAGGTTGATGCAAGGGATCGATCGGCGATGATCTGATCCCGGGTTCTTTTGGTGTAGGTGATACCATTTACCGGTCCCGATTCGCCAACAGCGGCATCGGTACAAATAACGGTTACACCGTTAGCAGCCAACGAAAAATTGGGGTTCGGGCACGTTCCCCAAACCGGAAAGTTTTCAGGTGCTAATGCACTACCCGTGGCAAAGAAAAGGGGGAGGGTAGTTATTAGCTCAACACACCAACCACTCAAATCTTGATTGAACGAAGTAGCATCTTCGAACATAGCCTCCATATCTGTAACGTTGGACACCTCCCACGCACTGATATCTCTGTTAAAGGAACTGGCATCTGAGAACATAAATCCCATATCTGTAACGCTAGACACACCCCAATTGCCGATATCCCCGTTAAATATGGTGTTTGCAAAGAACATATATTCCATATTTGTGACGTTGGAAACATCCCATCCGCTTATATCCCCATTAAAGGAATTGACTGATGCAAACATAGAACCCATATTTGTAACACTAGACACATCCCAGTTGCTTATATCCCCATTAAAGGAGCTGGTGCCTAGAAACATAGCCTCCATATTTGCAACATTGGACACATCCCATTTACTGATATCACCGTTAAATGAACTTGCATTTAGAAACATAGCCTCCATACTTGTAACATTGGACACATCCCATGTACTAATGTCCTCGTTGAACCCGAAGGAACTGGTGAACATACTTGACATATCTGTAATCCCACTGGTGCAGGTTCTACCTATTTCCGGATCGTTTATATCGCTTTGAATTAAAGCATCCAATCCATCCCGGTCGCGTTTGGTATAGGTGATACTATTTACCACACCGGTTTCGCCAACAGCGGCATCGGGGCAAATAACGGTTAGCCCGTTCGGTGCAAGGATGAAGTTTTGCGCCTGAGCGTTTACATTCAGGAAAACGACACTCAGTAGCGATAGAGCGAGTGAGAGTATTACATTTTTCATGGGACTGGATAATTGGTTGAAAGAATTGGAACATCAACTGTAATTTACTGTCATAACCCTATCAATCTACTCCCCGATTGATTCAAATTTGTCCCCGATTGATTCAAAATGAGATAAAAAAGGTGTTTTTAATTCAGAATTCAGAATTCAAAAATTCAGAATGAGGGAAGTGATGGAACGCAGATGTCGCAGGTTTGGAGGATTTTCGCAGGATGATTAGGATTGATTTGACCTTTAAAAAATCTGTCAGGATTCAAAATCCTGACAGATTTCTCACTTACACATCTATTCAATTTTGAATAAATCGGAATGTTGATTACACAGAAATCATAGAATATCAATGGACAACCTTAAAATCAGTTTCATCAGCGTTCTATAACTATCTCCATTCTAAATCAATCAAATTTTACGTTTGTACTCAATAACTGAGTTTGTTCATAAAATTTGACTGATTGGCGCCTTGATTTACTTTATAAGCAATAGTTTTTTGGTGATGGCATGATTGCCCATTTGCAACCGGTACAGATACTTGCCACTTGCCAACCGACTCGCATCAAACGTTACCGTATGATATCCCGCCGGTTTTTGATCGTTGACCAACGTCGCTACCCGCTGACCCATCACGTTATACACATCCAACCGCACACTTCCACTTTCGGGAAGGGCGTACTGGATTTGGGTTGTTGGGTTGAACGGGTTCGGATAGTTTTGATCTAGGGCAACAACCGTTGGCAACTCTGAAATGAGTTCGGTGGAGGTAGCATTTCCAAATTGGATGTGCAACTCAAAACGATGCTCGGATTCCAACAACAGATTTTTTGAATCCATAAGGGCTGTTTTTGGATTGAATTCTGATTTAATGGAGCTTGATTTCTGCTGAGTTTCGTACTCAAAAGTGTATGGATTATCCGCTGAAAGATGATGCTCCGCACCGGTAAGATGATCGCGCAGGATAACGGTTGATTCGATTTCGGAGAGTCCGCTGCCACTGAGATTCAGCGTATATGTTCCGGAGTTTACCGCAGCAAAATCAAGAGGGATGATGAGCTGATCGCCATCAACGGCTTCTGTGCTGCGGAAAACGTCGGGTTGCACATCGCCCTCTTTCAGAAACCCAAAGCGAATCATTTCGGCAGAAAACGGAACCGGCTTGCTGGTTGAAACGGAAGCGTCCTCATCGAGAAGTAATACCGCGCTGGCTTCGAGCGACTCACCTTCTATGCTGAGGGCAAAGAAATCACGTTGTTCCGGCTCGTCGAAAAGCGAACCACCGGTGGTTTCATAACTTTCCCTGAATGTTATACTGCCTTCAGGTGCTGTACCCGCAGTTCGCACCCAAAAACCCTGGAAGGGCGCAATGATGCCGTCGTAAGCTATGGATCCCGGAAGGTCTGGTAGATCAAATCCATAATGAACACGATATCCCCCGGATCCATCATTTGCATTGGCATCATACACAAAAATAGCTGGAATCATATCCTCTAAAGCACTATCTGCAACCAAGGCTGTCCAGCTGATGGGAAATGGATAGGGATTAGTGGCTATATGCCAGCCCTGCATTATGTCCTCGGGGAGCTCTGTTCTGGTGTAGCTTACTGCGGTATCACCTGTAAATGGAACGCCAATGACATTGATGTTTTTAGGCCACTCGGTGGATGTACCATCATTAAAATCATCTTCATACACATAGGCCACAAAACCGCGTCCGGCATTATTGAAGCCATCATTACTACTACTACCAATGATGTTTGTGGCATTAGCCGGTTGATTAAACTGGCGAGTGGTTTCATCATACCAATAGACATTGGATGCCCCATCTTCAAAAGACGCTCCTGGAAAGCCCTGAGTCCATAAACCGCTAAGTAAATCACGATAGGTGGCTCCAGAAACCGAAGCACCGAGCATGCGCCAGCCTTCATTGTTCCCGGCTAAACTTGCGGTAAGAACTACGGGACACGTTCCCCAAGTCGGATAGTTTTCGGGTGTTAAGGCACTGCTCGTAGCGAAGTCAGTGGGTTCGGATGGTATCTCCTGCACGCACCAACCTCTCAGATCTTGATTAAACATGGTAGCAAACTGAAACATTGATTGCATAATTGTAACGTTGGAAACATCCCAATCGCCAATATTACTGTTGAAGGCAGTGGCACCAAAGAACATTAGATCCATAGTTGTAACGCTTGACACATCCCAATCGCTAATATCGCTGTTAAAGGCAGTGGCATCCCGGAACATAAGTCGCATCGTTGTAACACTGGATACATCCCAGCCACCAATGTCTCCCGTAAATTCAAATGCACTACGGAACATGTTTTGCATAAGTGTAACGTTGGATACATCCCAACTGCTAATATCTTGGTTAAAAGTTCGTGCATCATAGAATAGATCTTGCATACTTGTAACACCCGACACATCCCAGGCACTTATATCCTGATTAAAGGAATAGGCATTTCGAAACATATTCAGCATCGTTGTCACACTGGATACATCCCATGTACTGATGTCCTCATTAAAGGTAGTGGCGTTCTGAAATAGGTTCGTCATATCTGTAATCCCACTGGTGCAGGTAGTGGAAGCATTTCCGGTGGTAATCTGATTCCGGGTTCTTTTGGTATAGGTGATACCATTTAATGGACCTGATTCGCCTACAGCGGCATCGGTACAAAGAACGGTTACGCCATTGGCAGCCACAGAGAAGTTGGGGTTTGGGCACGTTCCCCACAACGGATAGTTTACAGGGGCTAAACCGCTATTCACGGCAAAATTTGTGGGTTGGGTTGGTATCCCCTCCACACACCATCCTCTTAGGTTCTGATTGAATGAAGAGGCATTTTCGAACATAGATAACATATTTGTAACGTTAGACACATCCCAATCACTAATATCACTATTAAAGGATGGGGCGTTTTGGAACATAACAAACATATCTGTGACGTTAGACACATCCCAATCGCTGAGGACGCTGTTAAAGGCTGTAGCACCAGTGAACATAAATCGCATAGTTGTAGCGCTGGACACATCCCAGGTGCTGATATCTTCATTAAAGGAACCTGCACCATTGAACATTAATGACATATCTGTAATCCCACTTGTGCAGGAGGTTGATGCAAGGGATCGATCGGCGATGATCTGATCCCGGGTTCTTTTGGTATAGGTTATACCATTTACCACACCGGTGTCGCCAATAGCGGCATCGGGGCAAAGAACGGTTACGCCGTTCGGTGCGAGGGAGAAGTAGTATAAAGAGTACTCCGTTAGATTGTCGCCTCGGCCGGTACCGCCATTAAATTGAGCCAAGGTAGTTTCCCAACTAAAAACTAACATGACAATAGAGCATATTAAATATCTTGTTTTCATACGGACTTTGTTTTTGTGTATTACTAATATTTTTAAATTCTAACCATTTGCGTAGGGGGCTTCGCCACCAAACCCGCTATAATCTATTCCCCAACGGCCACCGGCAACGACCGCACACCCCGGAACCCGGAGCGGATATTCCGAATGGAAATGGTGCTAGCGGCATTCTCGCGGAACGAGACCCGGAGAGGCGTGGCGTTGAAGTCCCAGGAGCCCCCGCGGACGCCGGAACCGGTTGCCCCCGTTATCCCGCTTTCGCCTCCACCCGGCCAGGCAGCGACCGCGCCATGCCCGGGAGCCGTTAACTGTCCGTTGCCATGCAGGCCTGTAAAGCCTCTTCCGGTACCATTACCCACCGTAACCGGACGTTCCCATACATTACCGCTCAGCTCCATAATACCCCAGTAGCCCGCTCCAGACGTAACTCGCCCGGCGTTAGATCCGTGTGCCGCAAAAATACCCACCCGAACCGGACCATCAATACTTCCTCTGGTTGAACTATACATGACATTGCCGGCCGTGCCTGAGGTGTTGTAATTGGTGGCTATGCTTTCATTGGCTTCGCCAGCATTACTTAATGTATATGCAGCGTTTGCAATAGATGATGTTCCCCATGCATACTCATTGGCAACCGGGTTTGCCGGGCCGCGCGCGGCTTTTTCGTACTCCAGCTCGGTCATTGGACGCAGACCTGCCCAGTCCATATAGGCCGCGCCGTCCATCCAGCTCAAAAAATTGTTGGCAACGTAAGGGTTGGTGGTGGAATAAACCCCACCGGAGATGCTGATGCCGTTTCTATTCGCACCACCGGTGTAGGCCCGTTCACTGGCCTGCGTTGCCGTCAGCGTATTCAAAAAATCCACATACTGCTGCTGACCGACGGAGTACTTCATGCTGTAGAAGCCCTCCACACCCGTTGGGTAATGATCATGCAGGTTGCCGGTTCCGCCAATGGTGCTGTTGCCTGAGGTGGAAGCCCCCCACAAGCAGCCGCTTGTATTGGCAATGCAGCCGTCCCAGCTTTCGGTGGCCAAAAATGCTCCGCTACCTCCACCCGCAATAAATCGGCCGCTTTCATTTCCGCCGCTGCCCAGCCAAAACGAGCCGGGTGCCACGTACACCATTTCTATGGCTAACACTTTTATATCGAGTTGGGTCGTGTTGGATACGCCGTCCACTCCATAATTCCAGCGCAACTGATTGGCAGTGGTCGAAAACGTACCACTTCCGTTCCCGCTGCGGTAGATGAATGCACCCACACCCGGATTATCCGTGCTGTGGTAGGTCTCGCGTTCATTGGGTAAACCAATTTCGATAGTAGCCGGGGTTCCACTGCCCGTGCTATGACCGTCACTGTGTAGTTTAGCGTGCTGCCACTCTCCCCCACTTACACGGTATTTTATAAAAACCCAAGCCGCATCCCAGTTGCCCACATCGTGACCATCGTCGGGAAACAAATTATTTGTTCGCCAGGAGTTTTCCCACTCCAGATCAAACTGCACCAGCCAATAGCCTTCGGCCGTGTTTTGGCCTGTGAGAGTTGCGTTGGTGACTTGGATGTTGTTTGCATGTGCATGATGGCACACAAATAACAAAAGAAAAAGGGTAAGTAGTTTTTTCATGGACATGTTTTTTTCTTGAGGTTTTGGAATAACAGGAGTAAAATACTGGTGTAACCCTATCAATCTACTCCCCGATTGATTCAAATTTGTCCCCGATTGATTCAAAATGAGATAAAAACGGGTGTTTTAATTCAGAAATTCAGATTCGTAGCGAAGCGGAGAACCGCGCAGCGCTTTCAAAAATTCAGAATGAGGGAAGTGATGGAACGCAGATGTCGCAGGTTTGGAGGATTTTCGCAGGATGATTAGGATTGATTTGACCTTTAAAAAATCTGTCAGGATTCAAAATCCTGACAGATTTCTCACTTACACATCTATTCAATTTTGAATAAATCGGAATGTTGATTACACAGAAATCATAGAATATCAATGGACAACCTTAAAATCAGTTTCATCAGCGTTCTATAACTATCTCCATTCTAAATCAATCAAATTTTACGTTTGTACTCAATAACTGAGTTTGTTCATAAAATTTGACTGATTGGCGCCTTGATTTACTTTATAAGCAATAGTTTTTTGGTGATGGCATGATTGCCCATTTGCAACCGGTACAGATACTTGCCACTTGCCAACCGACTCGCATCAAACGTTACCGTATGATATCCCGCCGGTTTTTGATCGTTGACCAACGTCGCTACCCGCTGACCCATCACGTTATACACATCCAACCGCACACTTCCACTTTCGGGAAGGGCGTACTGGATTTGGGTTGTTGGGTTGAACGGGTTCGGATAGTTTTGATCTAGGGCAACAACCGTTGGCAACTCTGAAATGAGTTCGGTGGAGGTAGCATTTCCAAATTGGATGTGCAACTCAAAACGATGCTCGGATTCCAACAACAGATTTTTTGAATCCATAAGGGCTGTTTTTGGATTGAATTCTGATTTAATGGAGCTTGATTTCTGCTGAGTTTCGTACTCAAAAGTGTATGGATTATCCGCTGAAAGATGATGCTCCGCACCGGTAAGATGATCGCGCAGGATAACGGTTGATTCGATTTCGGAGAGTCCGCTGCCACTGAGATTCAGCGTATATGTTCCGGAGTTTACCGCAGCAAAATCAAGAGGGATGATGAGCTGATCGCCATCAACGGCTTCTGTGCTGCGGAAAACGTCGGGTTGCACATCGCCCTCTTTCAGAAACCCAAAGCGAATCATTTCGGCAGAAAACGGAACCGGCTTGCTGGTTGAAACGGAAGCGTCCTCATCGAGAAGTAATACCGCGCTGGCTTCGAGGGACTCGCCTTCTATGCTGAGGGCAAAGAAATCACGTTGTTCCGGCTCATCGTAAAGTGATCCACCGGTTGTTTTGTAACTTTCCTTGAATGTGATGCTGCCTTCATTACTTGTACCATCCATTTTTACCCAAAAACCCTGGAAAGGTGGAATGATACCATCGTGAGCAACCGATCCCGGTAGTCCGGGTATCGCAAAACCGTAGTTAATACGGTACCCACCAGCTCCTTCATTTGCATTGACATCATACACAAAAATAATGGAAATCATATCCTCTAATGCACTATCAGCCACTAAGTCCGTCCAGCTAATTGGGAATGGATAAGGGTTAGAAGCAATAGCCCAGCCACTAGTATTCTCAACCGGGGGTGCAACTTCACTAAAAGCAACTATAATTTCGCCTATATTTGCTTCTCCATCTACACCAATGGTTTTTGGCCAACTTGTGGAGGTACCGTCATTAAAATCATCTTCATACACATAGGCCACAAACCCACGACCGGCATTATTGAAGCCATCATTGGTGTTACTACCAATAATATTTGTAGCCGCCGCCGGAGCTGTAAATGTACGCGTAGTTTGATTGTACCAGTACACATTAGATATGCCCTCTTCATAAGAAGCACCGGGAAAGCCTTGTGTCCATAAACCATTGAGCAAATTGCCATAGGTGGCATTGGAAATCGGAGCGCCAAGCATGCGCCAGCCTTCGTTATTTCCTGCAATACTTCCTGTTAGTACTACCGGACACGTTCCCCAAACCGGAAAGTTTTCAGGTGCTAATACACTATTCGTAGCGAAGCCTGTAGGTTCGGATGGTATCCGCTGCGCGCACCACCCGCTGAGGTCCTGATTGAACGAGGTGGCGTTATTGAACATATTTCTCATATTTGTCACGTTGAACACATCCCAATCGCTGATATCCCCGTTAAATGAACCCGCATTTTCAAACATACTCTCCATGGAGAAAACGCTGGACACATCCCAAGTGCTTATATCTCCACTAAAGTCTTCAGCATAGGTGAACATACCCTGCATACTTAGAACGTTTGAAACATTCCACCCGTTAATGTCCTGGTTAAAGGCAGTGGCAGCCCCAAACATAAATCTCATATCTATAACATTGGAAACATCCCAACTGCTGAGGTCTCTGTTGAATGAAGTGGCATAAACGAACATATTATACATATTTGTAACACTGGACACATCCCATGTACTGATGTCCTCGTTAAATGAAGCCGCATTTTGAAACATAGCCGACATATTTGTAACATTGGACACATCCCAGGTGCTGATATCACCATTGAAGGAGGTGGCATTAGCGAACATAGATGACATATCTGTAATCCCACTGGTGCAGGTAGTGGAAGCATTTCCGGTGGTAATCTGATACCGGGTTCTTTTGGTATAAGTGACACCATTTACCACACCGGTTTCGCCAATAGCGGCATCGGTACAAATAACGGTGACCCCGTTCGGTGCAAGTTGGAAATTTTGCGCCTGAGTGGTTTCTTGTATGAAAAGAACACTCAGTAGCGAAAGAGCTAGTGAAACGATTACATTTTTCATGGGACTGGATACTTAATAGTTGAAGAGTTTGGATTAACTGGCACAATTTACAGTACTATCCCTATCAATCTACTCCCCGATTGATTCAAATTTGTCCCCGATTGATTCAAATTGACTCAATTACGGAAAAAAAGAGGCTTTTATTCAGATTCGTAGCGAGCGAAGAGCCGAGCAGCGCTTTCAGAATGCGAGGATGATTGGACGTAGTTGGTGCAGATTTGGCTGGTTTCCAATGATTGATGAGGTTCTTTAAAGGTTTAGTACGTATCAATCAATAGCCTACTTTTGGAAAAACTCAAAGGTTTATGACTACAGGAGATTTTAAAACAAATAAACCCTGTCAAGATTCAAAATCCTGACAGGGTTTCTCTCTTTAATCGTTTTAAAACGATGCATTACATCTGTTCGGGATGGCGCTCGATGCAGGTATGATTCACTAAGTCACCTATTTTTTAGTTCGGCGAAGTTTGTTCAATGCATAGGCTCCACCGGCAACAACCAGTATTCCAAGTCCACCGTCAATTGGGGTTTGATTTGGTGCGGATGGTGGTGGTGGCGGAACTTGAGAAAATGAAAGTTCAGGAAGTATCAACACTGCTAAAAGAAGAATTGTGAAGAAGATTGCGAATTTCATAAGATCAAAAGAATTAAAAGTTACTTGACGAGTGTCATTTTTTTGGTGATGACGGTTGCGCCTGCTTGGAGTCTGTACAGATAGACGCCACTTGCCAGATGTGTCGCATTGAAGGTTATGTTATGTGAACCTGCATTTTGCGCGGCATTTACCAACGTGGCTACGCGCTGACCCTGAATGTTGAATACATCCAAACGAACATCCGCTGACTGTGGTAAATCATAGCTGATTTGGGTAGTCGGGTTGAATGGGTTTGGGTAGTTTTGGTTCAAAGCAAACGCTTGTGGTAATTCGCCGTTGATTGGGGCGGATGTGGTGGTTGGGTTGATTGTGAGGGTGAAGCGGGAAGCTGACTTACTGGTAACCGTTACAAATTTCATATCCATTTTATGTTCAAGTGATTGACCCAATTTGTTCGCATCTTTTTCAAACTCATATTTATCCTGCTCACGTACGTTTATGATCGTACCGGTTTGGTTATCGGTCAAGGTCACAATCCATTCAGCAGGTATGTGATCGAACTTAGGCCAAATCAGTTCAACGGTTCCCCCCATTGGAATAAATGCAGGATTATGTTGATTGCCGTTTGGCATCCATGCATCTATGTGAAGTGGAAGCTGAATGGCTTCACCCAACTCTAATGGTAAATTTTTGATGTCATAAGCCATACCATCAGCCTCAGCATACATGCTTAGGAATGCACTATAATCCAGAGGATAAATCATACGTGCATCGTAGCTGTTTTGTATTAATGACCCAAATTCATTGAATGAAATCCATGTATCACTTACCTGACTACCATTAATGCGCGCAGCAAGGTGAATTACTGGTTTTGGAGCCGGAACATTATGCAGATTTCCACTTCCACCAACAATAGCTGTTGTAGGAATAGTTAATGTAGCTCCAGTATTATTTGCAACCATAAAAAAAGATTGGAAGGCTGCGATTTCACCATTGGTGAGGCCACCAACGGTACCATTAAAACTGCGGAATGCTCCTCCACCAGGACATACAACCATTACACCATCTACAACGCAACCAGTAGTGTCACCTTCAGCAAATTCAGCTATGGTGAAGTTATGGTCGTATACATACACAATGTTATTCATGTTTGATACACTAAAATTATCGAAATCTATTGACTCTGGAAACGGATTCCCAAGTAGTGTGATGGCATTCAATCCTTGATTCAGTTTTGCATTGAGTAGTACGTTTTCAGTTTCACGAACACCCGATACATTCAAAACTTTTGGCCAGATTGCACTTGTTTCATCATTATGGATGTCCTGCCCAAAAACAAAGACCGCAAATCCATCACCCGGATCAATCGTACTTGCCATATTGGTGACATTCACATAGTCGGTACCATCGAATATTTTAATATTATGTTGATCAGAACCAGGGTCATCAGAACCTGTTGCCCCTTGTGTCCAAATCGGATCCAATAGTGTTCCGTATGTGGTTGTTACGGGAGAGCTAAGGAATCGCCAACCTTCGTTTGGGCCGGGCAGACTTGCGGTAAATCGACACGTTCCCCAAACCGGATAATTTTCGGGCGCTAATGCGCTGTCGATGGCAAAGTTACCGGGTTCGGTTGGGATATTTTCCACACACCAGCCAGTCAGGTTTTGGTTGAAGGAAGTGGATTGATAGAACATTGTATCCATATTTAAAACGCTGGATACATCCCAACCACTGATGTTGCTGTTAAAAGAGTTGGTCTCACGAAACATAAGTCGCATAGTGGTTACACCTGAAACATCCCAATCGCTAATGTCTCCACTAAAATCAAAGGCTCTACGGAACATATTTTGCATAAGTGTAACATTGGATACATCCCAATTGCTAATATCTTGGTTAAAAGTTCGTGCATCATAGAATAGATCTTGCATACTTGTAACACCCGACACATCCCAGGCACTTATATCCTGATTAAAAGAGTAGGCATTTCGAAACATATTCAGCATCGTTGTCACACTGGATACATCCCATGTACTGATGTCCTCATTAAAGGTAGTGGCGTTCTGAAAAAGGTTCGTCATATCTGTAATCCCACTGGTGCAGGTAGTGGAAGCATTTCCGGTGGTAATCTGACTGCGGTCACGCTTGGTATATTCAATTCCATTTACCACTCCGGTATCTCCAACAGCGGCATCGGTACATATTACGGTTACGCCGTTATTTGCTAAAAAGAAGTATTGAATTAATTCCGGTCCTGACCACCTTGCAAGCCGGCTGGCCGGTTTGTTACCCGCATTGGTGAAGTCTCCCCCCACGTAAAGGTCGTCGCCAGATACCGTAAGGGTATAAACTATATCGTTCACTCCGCCACCGATAGTGTTCCAGCTGCCGTTCGATATATCATAGTGAGCGATTCGACTGGACGTATGCTCACCGGCTTGAGTAAACTGCCCGCCCACGTAAAGGTTGGTACCTTCGACTGCAAGGGCAATGACTGTATTGTTAACTCCGACGCCCAGGGTATGCCAGTTGCCTGCACTTATGTCGTATCGTGCAATGCGATTCATGCCAGATACGCCGCCCGCGCTGGTAAAGGATCCGCCTACGTAGAGGTTAGTGCCTGCAACGGCTAAGGCGCTAACCCCACCGTTAACACCGTCGTCTAAAGTATGCCAGGTATTTGTTTCTGTATTAAATCGTACGATTCGATTGGCATTTACCCCCCCCGCATTAGTAAAGGCTCCGCCTATGTATAGATCGGTACCTGCCACCACAAGGGCGCCTACCCCATTATTGATTCCGGCGCCCAGGGCATGCCAGCTACCTGTACTCATGTCATATCGTGCGATGCGATTTCTGTTAGATACGCCGCCAGCACTGGTAAATGATCCCCCCACATACAGGTCGGAGCCTACAGCCGCAAGGGCATTTACCGTGCTGTTGACTCCGGCGCCCAAACCATACCAGGTGCCTGTACTCATGTCATATCGAGCGATATAATTTCTACCAGAAATATCACCCGCTGTGGTGAAGAATCCCCCTACGTACAGGTCAGTGCCCACTACCGCTAAGGCACTAACTCCTCCACCATCGACCCCAGCACCCAAACTATGCCAGGTGCCGGATACCGTATTATAACGTGCAATGTACCTTGTTCCATCTACGCCGCCTACACTGGTAAACCATCCTCCCACATACAGGTCGGATCCTACGACAGAAAGGGTTCTAACTCCGCTACCCGGAGCGTCACCAAGAGCGTGCCAGGTTCCGGCAACAATAGTATAACGGGCAGTGCGATTTCTACCAAACTCTCCACCCACGCTGGTAAAGGCTCCCCCCACGTAGAGATCGTTACCATCCAAGGCAAAGGCATTAATGGAGCCCCCAGCCCCATTGCCAACTGTATTCCAGGTGCCCATACCAGTATCATAGCGAGCGATATGATTTGTTCCAGTTACCCCGCCCGCTGTGGTAAAGGCTCCCCCCACGTACAAGTCGTTGCCTACAACTCTAAGGGCAAAGACCGCAGAGTTGAGTCCTGTGCCTATATTGTGCCATGTATTTGAACTCATGTCATATCGAGCGATGCGATTCCTGCCAGATACCCCACCAGCTGTGGTGAAGAATCCCCCCACGTACAAGTTAGTACCCACTACGGCTATGGCATTGACCCCAGCGTTGACCCCAGCGCCCACATTGTTCCAGGTATTTGAACTTATGTCATATCGAGCGATGCGATTCCTGCCAAATTCACCACCAGCTGTGGTGAAGTCTCCCCCCACATACAGGTTTGTACCTACGACCGTAAGTGCAGTAACTTGATTATCGACCCCGGTGCCTAGTCCATTCCAGGTGCCTAATTCCGTATCAAACCGTGCTATACGATTTCTGCCAAAAACCCCACCCGCTGAGGTAAAGGCTCCCCCAACATACAGATCGGTACCTACTACTGCAAGGGCATTAACAACACTGTTGACTCCATCACCCAGAGCGTGCCAAGTGCCTGCACTCATGTCATATCGAGCGATACGATTTGTTCCAGCTATACCATCAGCACTAGTAAATGCTCCCCCCACGTACAGATTGGTGCCAATTACAGCAAGAGCTACAACCACACTATTGACTCCGTTGCCCAACTCATGCCAGGTGCCTGATTCCGTATCGAACCGTGCGATACGACTGGCATCCAACCCGCCCGCTGAGGTAAAGGCTCCCCCAACATACAGATCGGTGCCTACTACTGCAAGCGCATACACAGCATTATTTGTTCCCGGGTCAAAGCTTTCTAAGGTCCAATACTGATTATCGGGGTTGTCTTCGCTCTGTGGCAAGAATAAAGGGGCGCCAGCCTGGTCTTCAAAGAAGTCAAAGCCGCTTATATCCAGACCACCATTGTAGTTATCGTTGTTCCGGAACTGACCGTTTTCATCGAGAAACTCTGAAATCGAACGGTTGGGAGTATCCGGTAGCTGCACGTCCGTATTGACTTGCGCCTGAGCGTTTACATTCAGGAAAACGACACTCATTAGCGAAAGAGCGAGTGAGAGTATTACATTTTTCATGGGCATGTATAATTAGTTGAAAGAATTGGAACATCAACAGTAATTTACTGTCATAGCCCTATCAATCTACTCCCCGATTGATTCAAACTTGTCCCCGATTGATTCAACATGTGGGAAAATGCCCACGAAATGAATGGTATTAACCCGTTTGAACATACATAGGCGGCATGTTGCCCAAATGTTCTGGTAGCGTATTTTCAATAGTTGTTTACTATAATTCTCTGGGTTTTACGCCAAAGCGCTCTTCAAATAGCTTGACAAACCAGCTTGTTTTCTGGAAGCCGACGGATTCGGCCCCTTCATCGAGTGAAATGTTGGGGCTGTTAAGCAGCAGTTGCCGAGCATATTGCAACCGGATTTCTTTGATATATTGCGCGGGGGTCATTCCTGATTCCGCTTTTATCGCCCTGATAAGTGTGCTTCGGCTCATGTTCAGCGCTTTAGCTATGCTATTTGTTTTAAGTTGCGAATCTCTTATGTGTTCTCTGATGTAATCAGCTGCAAGGTCAGCATCACTTTTTATTTCATCCAAAGAATCGACATCCAACTTTAAAGCCCTCCTAATTTCTTTTCGGTTGCCATAGGCTTTTAGCGCGTTTCTTGAACGGAGAAGCAATTCTTCCGCGTTAAATGGTTTGGTGATGTAATCTACCACACCGGCTCGCAACAGGCTCAGTTTGTTTTCCAGGAAAGGCTTGGCCGTGAGGATAATCACCGGTATGTTTCGAAGACGGGTATCCTTTTCAAGATGCTGTACCAGTTCGTATCCATCCATTTCCGGCATCATCAGATCGGATATTATCAAATCGGGTTCCCATGTTTTGAGCAACTTCAACGCTTCACGACCATTTTCAGTGATTCTGACTTCACCCAATCGACCAACAATTCCGGAAACATAATCCTGCATATCTGCATTATCCTCAACCAGTAGGATGGATTGGAGTTGATTTCCCTCCGGTTCAAGTTTGATGGCTCTTAGTTCGGAAGTATCCTGCTGTGATTGATTTAACAGCTCCGACCATATATCGGGTTCAGGTGTGGCATCCCCCGTGTACACCGGCAGGCTTAATATGAAACAGCTGCCTTTTTTACGACCGATTTCCAGGTTTACATCACCTTTCATGGCTCTTGCCAGCGAACGGCTCAGCTCAAGCCCAATCCCCATTCCTTCCTGATACGGCAGGTTCTCATTACGAATTCGGTGAAAACGATTGAAGATGGACTCCGACTGATCATCGGGAATACCCGGACCGGTATCTGAGATTCGGATGATAAGCTCACCATTCTCAGAAGATGCTTTTACTAATATTACGCCTTCTTCAGGAGTGAATTTGATGGCATTGAAAATCAGATTGTTCAGGATGGTTTCGAACTTATCCGGATCGGTTTCGATGCGCAGTTCATCATCACAAGTCTCTACCTTGAGAACCTGCTTTTTTGCATCAGTCAGAGATCGGAAACTTTCCCCGATTCTTCTGATAAGCGGGCCTGCCAATATCACTTTCTGGCGCAATTTTAATATCTGATTGTCCAATTTGGTTACATCAATAACCTGATCAATCATGTTTGAGAGGCGCCGGATATTTCGCCTCACGATATGCATATTGGATTTGTTGTTCGGATCAAGGTTTGATTCTTCATTGATTTTTTCAACCAACCCCTGACTGATCGTAATCGGTGTGCGGAATTCGTGCGCTATATTGGCAAACAGCCTTGCACGAAGTTTTTTCTCTTCTTTCAGTTTGTTCGCTTGCAGCTCAATAACTAAACGATCTTCTTCGGCTTTTTGCTTTTTAGCTTCAATTTCCCTGGTTCGTTCCGTTATCGTTTCTTCCAGTTCTACCCTTTTTTGTTCCAACGTTGTCGTGCGCCATCGAACCAGTAAAACAACAAATAATCCCCAAATAATTACATAAAAAAGATAAGCCAAATTTGTTGCGTACCAGGGCGGAGATATGGTAAACGTAAAGGTGGCTTCTTCACCAACAAGGTCATAAACATCGCGAGTACGAACTCTGAACGTATAATTTCCTGAAGATAAATTCGTGTACTCACGGCGGGTTTCCTCGCTCCATTCCGACCAATCGCGGTCAAAGCCTTCAAGTTTGGTCTGAAAGCGGCGGTAAATTACGGGTAGATGCGAAGTACTGCCCCAGTTAAATCGTATTTGTTCACGAGTATGATTAATAGCTTGTTCCAATGTACGTTGGAGAGGTCCTGCCGGACCACTAAGCAGGGAATCAACACCCAGGGTAACCCGGTTGATAATGGCGCTGCCTGTTCGTGGCATAATATCCAGTTTGGTGAGGTCAAAACGGGCGGCAGTGAAATCCGAAATGGTGTAGAGCACGTCCTCTGAGGGAGTAACAAAGCTATGAATGTGCCGATACGGACCATGCCTGCGAAAAGGCATGTACGTCCATTCGTGTGGAGGTTCTGAGTTTAAATCCAGGAAACCAAGCTGACGCCCGGTAAGATCAAGCCAAAGCCGGTTGTAATCGTCCTGAACGGTTGGCCAGGGTCGTTTGATGTGGAAATCGAAGGGTTTTTCGAAAGGTTCGTACGGATAAAAAGTTTCGGTTTCCTCATTAAAAGCATAGGTTTGCAAACTTGTGGTGAAGAAGACCGTGTCATCCACTTTGAAGGTAAACAAACCAGGTCCGGGAGGCAAACCATCGTCAGTATCAAAACGACGTAGCTCATCCAAAGTAATTACATCCCCATCCCGGGAATACGTGATCCGGATGATTCCTCTGTTCCCTGTACCTACCCACAAACGCCCCTGATTATCTTCATGGATGGTATATGTAACACCTTCAATTGCAAATTCATGAAGTTTGTTTTGAACGATTCCGCTATCATCCGTCTGAAAAAACCGCACAAGATTTGATCCTATCATAAAAACCAAATCATCAAAACGGTCTGAAAACCCGACATCGTAAATGCTGTTTTGATATGAGTGATACACTTGCCCATCTTTATACTGAAGTAACCCGATACTTCCGCTTGCAAAAACAGAATTTCCATCAGTTCGGGTATTAACGATTCGGTTAGGTGAATCATGAAGAGCTTGCCAGGTATTTTCGGCCGAATCCCATTTAAATAGGGTAGAGCTTGCTGTGAAAAGTTCTCCATCAAGAAGCGTCATGCTACCCGAATTAACGGGCGCCCTCTGTTCTCCAGATAAAATACGCATGGGTGATGCATACTCGATTACGGACACACCGAGACCTCCACCTGCCCAAATATTACCGCTACTGTCTTCAAACAGGAACGATTTTCTGTTTGTAGGTAACCCTTGTAGTTCGGTAAGATGGATGTCGTGGGAACCATCGGGGTGGAAAAAGTGCACCCCTGTTCGTTGGTCTGTACTCACAAACGCGCCCGATCTCGTCCGGATCACTTCAGCCCAAAGCTTATCCGGATGTAATGGAATACCATTGGTCGTAAAGGTTTGATTTATTTCATCAAAATCAATCAGAAAACCGGTTTGAGTTACAAAAAGGAGGCCGTTTTCAGTGTCAAAAATACCAACTGCATTCTGATTTCCATCCGGTGTATCGAGTTCAAACCGACGAACACCGTTTTGATCTCCACGGTACAAACCTGATCCGATTACATATATCCAAAAAGCATCATCGGTTACATTGAGTTTTTTAATCAGATTATCTGATTGGTAAAGGATGCGCACCTCCGTTCCGTCCCAACTCAACAGTTGCTTTGAGTTGATAAAGAGAATCTTCCCTTTCCAGAAACGCATCATGTGGAAACGTTCTTTGATGATATCTTCCGATTCAAGATAGGACGAAAAGTCAACCGGGATAAATTCATTGGTTTCAGTAGTATCTAAATAACCGAAAGTAAAATCTGTTGTATAATAGACCTTTTTTTCTAAAGGATGCCACATCACACTTGTGGCGCCGCGTCTGTTTGAAAGCTGCACACGATCCCACCGTACCCCGTTCCATATCTGTATGCCATGAATATGATTGCCAAAATAGATGATGCCGCGGTCGTCTTCTACAAAGTTGTAGGTATCTGCAGTACCTGCGTAATGATTCCGGTGGTCATAATTGGTGATTACCGGATAACCGCTCGGCAATTCTTGACGGGCTTCAGCTGTTATCACTCCTGATATTAGAGCAAAAAGCAGCGCTATGAATAGATATGGATTAAAATTATACAACCGTATGAGGATTCAGTTTATATAAGTAATAATAAGTAATTATAACAAAAAAACCTGCATGGATTTTAAACACCCAAACAGGTTTTTCTTTTTAATCGTTGCCTTTTAAATCAGTCAAATTTTACGTTGGTTCTCAATAACTGAGTTGGTTCATAAAATTTGACTGATTTGTGCCTTGGTTTACTTTATCAGTAATAATTTTTTGGTGATGACCTGATTGCCTGCCTGCAACCGGTACAAATACGTCCCGCTTGCCAACCGACTCGCATCAAATGTAACGGTATGATAACCCGCCGGTTTTTGATCGTTGACCAATGTCGCTACCCGCTGACCCATCACGTTAAAGACATCCAATCTGACATTTCCGCTTTCGGGCAGGGCGTAGGTGATGTTGGTGGTGGGGTTGAAGGGGTTGGGGTAGTTTTGGGCAAGGGTGATGATTTCCGGCAGATCGTGGTTTTCATCAACAACTGTTGATTTCGGTTGAATCACAATTTCAAAACGATGCACATTCTTTGGATTGATAATTTGCTGGGACGGATGGTTTTTGTCGATGGTTATTTTATCAATTAATGCTGAATCAGGATGCAATGAAATATCAATGGAGCCTGATTCCTGCAAGGTATGACAAACATCTTGAAGAACATCACAGAGCATACTATCCGATTGCGTCAGCATTGCCGGCGATAGTTCATACCATAGAGTAGCCACTCCCGAGAGGTTGGTCAGGATATCCATAGGAATAATAATTTCTTCCGAATCAATTGGGTTTTCATATCGGATAGTTGAATAGCTATCGGTATCAATCGTTACCAATTCAAGCCATTCAGATCTCAACGGTCCAAGAAAGGGCACGTTTTTGCGATTGGGATCATCTGACAAAAAAATGGCTGTATGTCCGGTTAACCCGTTTGCTTGTAAGCGGAATAAGAGTGATGAATCATCCGTATTCATTTTTTCGCCACGGGTAGCTTGGAGATGTTCCCTTTTTAAGGTCAACTCAGGATTCGCTCCGATGGCTCGAACCCAAAAAGCCTGAGATGGCTGAATTATTCCATCAAATGAAATACCCGGGATGAAAGCACCACCTTGTTCAAAAATCAAGTAGGCTCCTTTATGGTCATTTGCTTCCGGGTTCCACACATAATAATAGGGAGCAAGGTGTTGGTAATCAGCTCCAATTGTGAGTTCAGCCAAAAGAAGCGGTTCTTCAAACGGATTGCCAACGAGATTCCAGCCCAAAGTGGCTTCATCCCCCGACCATCCCAAAGGAACCGATACATTATCGGTGCGCATATAGCCCTGATGGGTAAGGACTTTTGGAAAACCATCCGGAATTCCATCATAATCATCATCATCATACACAAATACAGTCAGACCACGGGCAGGAGTGATTTCTGTAAAACCGTCCTCGGCCGGAATAAAGGTGCTCGCCGCTTCATCCCAGTAAAACACATTTGGATCGCCTGCCGGAGTTGTCGCATTCTGGAATCCTTGCGTCCATAGGCTGTTTGTAACATCCCGAATATGCATCCATTTATAGGGAGCTGAAAAAAGCCGGAATCCTTCGGTACCCTGCAATATTGTTTGAATCTCAACCGGCGGATCAAAGCTGAACTCTACAAGTTGAGTTAGTGCTGGAAGCGTTGTGTTTTGAACGTCTCTCATGTGAATGCTTTGGGCACCGGCTTGCAGAGTTGTGCCCCGGCTGACAAATTGGGGGTTGAACTCCCAATTCAGAACGACTTGGGTTGCACCATTGGCAGGTGTAATCTGAAGGGTCCAGGTTGTTGCATTTTCTGAATAGGGACGAACATCACGGTACAGGTCGAATGGGCCGCCTGTGAGACGAACATCAAAAACACCGAATGGAGCCGGCGGCGGTGCGAGTTGGTCAATGCCGGAATCATACCCATTTGTAGCAGATTCATCAAACCCGAACTGAACCACCCGGCTTGCCCCTGTATCATCAGATATTTCAACACTCAACACGGTTTGCGCAAAGATAAAATCCATGCCAAAGCACACGTAAAAAGCCAGGAATAGGCCTGCTATTTTTGTAATAGGGTAAGATTTATAGGGCATGGTTTACCTCGATTCTTAATTCAGATATGTTTCCATTAGTGACGGGAAGGATTTCCTGGAGTTTAATTGATGAAAAGCGTTGCGTCTCAATCAGAATACACCCATCAGAAAAAAGCCGCCCCATGAACGAGACGGCCTTTTTGCTGAATAGATAAGGAAGGTTACTTCACCAACATCAACTTCTTGGTGATGACCTGATTGCCTGTTTGCAATCTGTACACATACGTTCCGCTTGCCAATCGTGAGGCATCAAACGTAACCGTGTGATATCCGGCAGGCTTTTGATCGTTGACCAATGTTGCCACTCGCTGACCCATCACGTTATAGACATCCAACTTCACCGTTCCACTTTCGGGCAGACCGTAGGTGATGTTGGTGGTGGGGTTGAACGGGTTGGGATAGTTTTGGGCAAGCTCCACAATCAGCGGCAGTTCGTTTCCAGCGCTTGGAATATTGACCGTGGTGTTTACCGAAACATCCACTTTGGTTATGCCGGTGCCTTCAACGGTCACGGATTCTCCGGAATAAAGCTGATAGGTTTCGGCCATTTGTGTTCCGCGAATAATGGTGAGTTCCATTATTTGCTCCGGTTCATTTTCGGATGCGTGGAATGCGAAGGTCAATGTTTCACCGGGCGATTGCACCAGGATGGACGTCTCGCGGGCTTCGGTCAGCCAGGTGTGATTTTGGAATCGCACATCAAATGCTCCGATAGGCGGCATGGGCGGAAGCTCATAAGCATGGTTTGGTGGCATCTCATCGGTGATTGGGCTGCCGAAGAAGAAATCACGTCCCTGAGTATCATTATTTTGAACATAAACAGTATGGAACTGCGGATATAGCGGTTCTTCACTCAGTAAAGAGGTGCTTTTTGCCGAACCCTCAAGCGAAATGCTTCCATCAGCAAGAGCGCGAATCCAGTAACCGCGTCCGGGGTTTACAGATGTGGATGAGAAATATCCGGCACCCGGCAAATAGCCATAAATGGAGCCACTCAACAATATACTGTTTGGATCATTTATTTCATCCTCCAGAACACTTAGCGCAACGGAACCAATCAAATTCCATCCGTTTTTCAGGTCAATACTGACACTTTCCAGCAGGTCATCAACCAGTGTAAAGCCTTCGGATTCATTCAAAAACAACCAGTAGCCTTTTCCATTTGAGAACGAAGATTCATCCGTGTAGCTTCCGTTAAACCCAAAGAACGTATCGGGTTCCATGCCGGGGAAGAAGGTTTCAACACTGGTGTCTTCCGGTTCAGCCGGCAGGGAAACCAGGTTCCAGCCGGATGAGTAAGTGAGCTCAACTTCAAGAGGTTGGGCGGGAACATGCGTAACCGTGATGATACCGGAATTAACAGGAATCGTAACTAAGCTTTCTTCTTTCATATCAATAGTTGATATAAATGCGGTTCCAAAGCGAAGCTGCAGATCACCCTCGTAGTCTGCAAAGGCAGTGGGATTCCAGGAAAGGTTGAAGCTAACGGCATCCGTAGATCCGGTTAATTGCAATCTCCATTCGGTTGCCTCTTCACTAACGGGACGGAAATCTTTGAAGTAGTGAACAGGAGGCTCACCTGAAATAATACGGGCATCAAAAGCACCAAAAGGTGGCATGGGTGGAGCCAGCTGATCGAGGCCGGAGTCATAGCCATTGGTGGCGTTTTCGGCCATGCCTAAAATTAGAGAGCGGGAATTTTTGAGTGATGATTTACCACCTTGATTTTCCTCAACATCGATTATGGCTTCCCATAAATCGTTGTTAATGGGCTCTTCTTCAAAATGTAACTGAGTACGGAGAATAGTTCCGTTATCTCCTACGGCAAACGCGACATTCAAATTATCTCCCAAATCCCAACCTGAGTTTAAAGCAACGGAAAGGTCATAAAGGTCGTATGACGTGCCGGTACGTACCACTTGTGCTGACCAGGTATCATTCAAACCCTGTTTAATAAAAACAATACGACCATGACTACCTACAGCGAAACCCTGTTCAAAACCTGCAGGTGGATTAAGGTTGAAGAGTTCAATCCTTCTGAGAATATGCTCAGAATCCGATACGCTTCCTGCGAAGTTTAATGGCTCCCAGTCATAAGCACCCGGTCTTGGGTTTTCACTTAGATATAAAGCATCATGACTACCGCTTACCACAAGCCGTGCAACATTAAACCCTTTTGAATGATCTATACTATAAAAATCAACCGGCAGAAATGAATTGGTTATCGAATTAGGAGTATCCTGCCCCCAACCGGGCTCATAGGACCAACTATTGGCGCTGTCTTCAGAAAACAAGTAAGTAGTACCAGCATTACCACCTACATGATTGCCAACGGCAAAAAAACGGTTCATGAGAGGATGTTCATCCAGAATAAGTTCCCTATTCATGGTAATGGATTTTATTTCAGAAGATTGATCTATGTCGTTGATAATCCTTGCCGTCCATAACCCGTTATCAGGAACATTTTTAAAGAGTAATCTTTGCGAATCGGTAACGGCAAAGAGGTTTCCCCCCTCAAACATAAACGATTTCACTTCATTAACCCGGGAAGTAGAAGGATATGCCCGTTCGAAGTGACTAAAGTTATCATTCTCTAAAGTCAGATTAGAAAAATACATGCCAGTATCTGTTGCTACAGCCATTTGTGGTATTCCAACAACTTTGGTCATACTGTTTATTGAACCCGAGGGAATATCTATAGTTGCTTCTAACCAGGTTGTGCCGCCATCGGTTGTGTAAAAAATTCTGCCATCCTCTGTACCAACATGGATTCTGTTTTCATCAATGGCGAGAACAGATCTGAAATGAAGCCCCTCAATATTTGGTCCCTGAATAGTTTCCCAAGCTAAATCATGATTTATCACTCCGGTTTGGAATGACCAAGTATCAGACCAGGGAACAGGAGCAAAGAATTCTTCAGACTTAACCCGCCAAAAATATTCGGTTGAAGAAAGCAATCCTGAAAAAGAAAATCCCGCTCTGTCAGTGCCTGAGAATTCAAAGATACTATTTCCGAATTCATCTATAACAATGGAATTAAAATCAGGATCCGTTGCAATTTGAATTCTATAATTCTCAGTAAATTGATTTTGGCAACTATCGTATGTCTGATACCATATCAAACTAATTTCAGATACTGTAAAGGGGCCTGAATTATCAGGTGGCCAATTCAGATTAGCGATACCCGGACAGCTTTCAAATGGTGGTTCATCAGGAATGGGGTTATTAAACCGTCTGGTTTCAGAGACTTGGTCTTCTCCGGGATGTCCCACTCTCCAATAATAGGCTGAATGCTGCGTTAAATTCGGAAGTGTTACATAGAAATTTCCATCATCATTGGTTTCGTAAAATACCTCACCATTTACAGGCAAATCTACAACCAAAACGCCAAAATTTTGATGTGTTGAAACTTCAAGCGTGTAGTTCTCTTTAACATCGCCGTTACATTCAAGTGATGGTTCCCAAACCAGTGTCCATTCTGTTGAGAAATCCCAGTCTTGATGTGGGAATATGAAATCATTTTCCGGGCTTACCAGAACGGGAGGAATATTACAAAAAACGGTGGTAAACGATTGAGCATCTGACCAATTCGGACTTCCCTTCACCCGAACTCTCCAAAAATAAGAAGCATTGTTTTGGATATTTTCCGGGGATACGGATATGACTTCCCCTTCAGTACTATAGATAACTGATGACTCTACTATATTTTGAAAACCTGCATCTGTAGCTACTTGTACTTCATAATAATAGAACCGTTTATCCTGACAATCTGAAACAGGACTCCATTCTAACAGAGCATTATCAGGCACTATGTTTATAGCCTCATGCTGCGGAGTTAAAGGCACAGGTGTAGAATCCCCAAAAAGATTTTCACAACCAAAGCGATAAACAGTTAAACCATGATTACCACCTTGATCAGCAGTAAATGCAGTCATCCAGGGGTTTCCATAAATATCGAGTGTAATATCATCCCTGAAATCTGTGTTAGAAACACTACCCATTGGTAAAAATTCTGTGAACTCTCCATCAACAAATCTCGAGTACAGTGTTCTGCCGGGAATAGTGGCGTTTCTAAGAATCATGTGAATTTCATCATATTGTGAAACCTCAAATTTTAAAGCACTATTATTACCGGGAATTTGGGTAAATAGATTCCAGGTTTCGTTCTCAAACTTTTCAATTTGTGAACTATTAAGAGCTCTGAAAATCTCACCATTCTCATTTAAGCGCATCGCTGGAAAAGTATTGTTAGTTTGGTTTGGAGCAGGATCACCCAGTTGTATCCATTCATTATGTTCTACTGTATTAAACGTGGTTACTATATAACCAGCATTATTAATTAGTGCCAAATACAAGGTATTTTCGTGAATGGCCAAGTCAGCAACTCTGCGATCAACAGTCTGATGTGGAAGCCCAATCTCAACCCATCCATTCGCCGGAGTCCACTGCTTTACAATCATCTCATTTGCGTTTATGGAATGCACAATGAAGATTGAACCGTTCTCAGCAATAGCTATATCCAGTGCATCCTCATGACCAAAAACAGGAATTGCACCACCAATTGGATTTTCCCATAGCTCACCATTAAATTTTCGAACCTTTACCTGACTGATACCTGAATCGGTGTTCGAATACATTGCATAAGGTAAATTATCAGGGCCGGTTATAAGTTTCATTTTAGTAATTCTGTCATCTATCGGAAATACATTAGGGCTGTTTACTTCGGTAAGCCCAATATTACGCCACGCCTGTTGATTATATTTTGCAATATGCCACTCCTCGGGATGACCCGGTGCTTGCAGGTTTTTGTATATTCTTTTTACATGAGGTGCCAGATCATGATCTACAGTAATGGCTCTTTGATTCAAGTCCAATAGGAAGCCTTCGATTTGATAAAGCTCTTGCGCATTTAGTTCGGTATTGAGAAATAGAAAGCCAATTCCCAAAATCAAACCTAAAAGCTTAGATACTCTTGGATGTTTACTTAGTTGATTCATAGTTGTGAGATTTATTTCAAGTTGACTGTTATGTTTGTGGTATCAAGGGCAATGATCACCAGCAATCTATCCTTAAAAATTTTTTCTCATCATTCAGATTTTATATTCGGTATGTCTGATTGTATAACCGGCTGGATTGAAACACTATTCGGTCGAAAATCAGGTTATTGCTACATGGAAAGTATAGTTTATTATGAATTTACAACTTGACAATTTTGCGGGTATGATGTAGATTACACCACAATAAAAAACATCCCTATGAAAATAATTCTGATTTACGCTCTACTTCTTCTGCTTCCTGTTGGATGGGCATTTGCACAGACCGAAGAGGATTTGCTGGAGGAACTGGAAACCGTTGACAATACCGAAAAAGCGGCTATCTATAATGAGCTTGCGCGTGTAAACCTGAGCCGGAACTTGTCAATTGCCGATGATTATGCTATCAAAGCCGGACTGTTGGCAACGGAGCTTAATCAGAAAGATCAGCTCGCATTATCCTTTAAATTCCGTGGGATTGTAGCCTACTACAATGTAGAGATTGACCGAGCCTTTTCGCTCTATGAAGAGAGTTTGAAACTGTTTGAAGAAACCGGAAATCAGTTGGAGGTTTCGAATATTTATAACAATATGGCGCTTCTTTATATCTATAAACAAGATTTTGAAACCAGTTTAACCATGCATCAAAAGGCGCTTGAAATTCGGGAGCGATTGAACAATACAAATATGGTTATCGCCTCACTTACAAATATTGGAAATATCTATGCCGATATGGGTGAAACCGAACGCGCTCACGAGAATTATTTACGCGCACATGAGCTTCAAATATTAGTTTTTCCGGATCAAATAAACCCAGACCTGTTGATAAATCTTGGCAGAAGTTTTTCTGATATGGGTGAGCCGAAGCAAGCTTTATTGTATTATGAACAAGCGTTGGAAGGCGCAACGAGTCAAAATAATGTTAGATCCATGTTGTCTATAAACATCACCATGGGCAACTATTTCCTGAATCAAAGAAATCATGAAAAGGCTTTGGAGCATTATAGCGCGGCTGTTGAAATATCGCAACAGTCCGGCTCAAAATCACATGAAGCGAGTTTATACCTGAATCTGGGAAACACATTTGATGCCACCGGACAGTTCGAGCGCTCTCTTGAATATTATAGACGAGCGTATGCATTGTTTTCAGAATTAGAAGATCAAAGAGGAATGCATACTGGTTTAAATAATTTGGGGATTGCTTTTAGTCGGATTAGTGAGCCGGATTCATCCATTTATTATTTCTACAAAGCAGTAGAGTTAAGCGAAAAAATGAACAACAATTCGTTGCGGGCAAGGAGTTATAATGCATTAGGAAATGCGTATCAGGAAAATGGAGATTACCAAACGGCTTTAGAATACCTTCAAAAAGGCTTTGAAATAACGGTTGAATTAGATAGTGTTCGTGAAATGGCGCAATCCAATTTCTTTCTTGCTACGGCGTATGCTAACGTGGAAGAATTGAACAAGGCTGAAACACATGCAAATGACGCGCTTGAACTCTATCTCAAAGAGGAAAATCTGGATCAGGTCTTAAAAGTTTATATCCTGCTTAGCGAAATTCATGAAAATAAGCAGCAATTTGCAAAGGCTCTCGACTATTACAAAAGATACTCAACGCTGAATGATTCGCTGAATGTTGCCAACCGTGTGGAGCAAATCACAGTCATGCAGGAACAACTGAATCTGGCGCTGAAAGAACGTGAACTCGAGAATAAAAACTTAGAAATTGCGCAACAACAATTGCTTGTAAACCAGACTCGTGAGCGGTTTCTGTATTTTGGTATCATGGCAGGACTTATCATTTTTATTCTGATAGGTTGGTTCAGTTGGTACCGCTTAAAACAATCGCGCGAAAAACTGATCCGGGATCAAAAATATCTGGAGACCGAACACCGGCTCTTTCGATCGCAGATGAATCCCCACTTTTTGTTTAACGCTCTGAATTCTATACAGCTTTTTATATCCGAAAAAGACAGTAAACAGGCCGAACGGTATTTATCCAAATTTGCCCATTTGATGCGCTATTACCTGGATAGCTCATTCACTAATTTTGCCTTGCTGAAAGATGAAATGGAAGGACTCCGCCTGAATATTGAACTTGAACATTTGCGACTCAACAAAAACTTCGATTTTGATGTGAAAGTCAGTGATGACATCGAACCGGATGAAACGGAAGTCCCCCCAATGCTGGCGCAACCGTTTATTGAGAATGCCATTAAACACGGGTTGCGAACTAAGGGAAAAGATGGCAAATTGTTCGTTGAGTTTAGTACTGTTAAAGATGGTGTGATGCGCTGCTCCGTAATGGATAACGGCATTGGCCGTGAAGCCGCATCACGGGTAAAAAAAGCCACAAACGGACACACTTCCCGTGGTATAGATATTACCGTGAGCCGCCTTAAAAATATCTGGAAAAGTGATTATTCTGATGATTTCTTAACCATAACTGACCTTAATTCAGAAACGGGCGAACCTGACGGAACCCGTGTGGATATTATATTCCCTTATAGATTTTAAAACTTATGATAACAGCTGTAATTATTGAAGATGAAATAAGAAGCCGGAAAATTCTGATTAACTCACTCGCCAACTATTGCAAAGATGTTAGCGTAATTGGTCATGCTGAAACCGTTTCAGACGGGCTTTATTTAATAAAGGAAAAAAAACCTGATTTGGTTTTTTTGGATATTGACCTTCCCGATGGCAGTGGATTTGAAATTCTTGAAAACCTGCCCAAACCCTGGCCTAAAGTCATTTTTGTTACGGCATACAATCAATATGCGGTGAATGCTTTTCAAATAAGCGCGATTGATTATTTACTGAAACCGGTTGACCCTGAACTATTGCAAAAAGCCGTAGAAAAAGTTTCCATGTCGGATGAACCTGAAGAGCAACAGGAAAAAAAGATAGAAGCCTTTGCCGAAAATCGCCATTCCGGGAGATTGAATAAAATGGTTGTACCAACCATGCATGGCCTTCAATTAATCCGAACCGAAGATATTGTCCGCTTACAGGCCGATGGGAATTACACCACCATTTTTTTGAAAAACAAAAGCTCCATTCTCGTATCCAAAAAAATTAAGGATTATGAAGCCGTTTTGGATACCCTCGGTTTTTTCAGGGTGCATCAATCGCATATTATAAATCTGGATTTGGTTGAACGATACATCAAAGGCGAGGGCGGCATTGTGGTTCTGGAAGACGGCAGCGAAGTGGAAGTAGCCCGGCGGCGGAAGGATTCTTTTTTGAAAAGGATTACGAACGGTACCTGATTTTATCATCAAAAATCAATCCCCGAAAAAATTTCCAGGGGTTTTGGTTTATTCATAAACGTTAGCTTTGACTTAGAACCGGAAACGAATCCCGCCGATAAGAGCAAAACCGCTTGTGTTAAATCCATAAACTTCGGTGAAATCGGTATTCAGCAGATATCGGATATCTGTAAAAACGGCCGCCTGAAAATATGGAATCTGATATTCGGCATACAGGTTTAACAGCGTATAGGCATCAAGCGAAATATCCTCCTGCGCAAATTTATTGGCCGGATTAAAGAAAACGTCGGTTCGCTCCGTATTGTATTCACCATCAACCCGAACAAAAAGATGATCCGTTATTTGCACACCCCTATTCAAACCGACATTATGTTTGGGTCTTCGGATGAGGTTATCCCGACGAACCACAATGCCGGAATTAACACAAGCTTGTAATCAAACCACAGCTAAAGTTTCTATGGCATTGAATAAAGTCATCGGGAAAAACTTCTACACCTTCGTGAATGAGTACCGGGTCGAAGCCTTTATCGAACGGGTGAATCAACCCGAAAGCAAACACCTTTCACTATTGGGACTCGCCTTCGAATGTGGCTTCCGATCCAAATCATCCTTCAACGAGTTTTTCAAATCCCACACGGGATTGACGCCATCGAGGTATAGGAGAGGGAATGGGGAGCAATTGTAATACTTTAAAAAACTAAAGCGTTTCAATTGATAATTCTTTAGATAGACCCGCTCTTATATCTTCCATCACTGATTCTGAAACTATTCCAAATTTCTTTACAAACCTTTTTTCTGAAACTGACCGTATTTGGAATGAATCTGCAGCTGACACTTTTGTTAGCCCGTTTAATTTATCAGGTATTATTTGTGACATCCAAGGCGCAACCTGATATCTACAATCCAATCAGTTAAAGGTACAATTACTTTTAGTGGAAGTTTACCAAGTGAGTTGTCATTTACGATAATTGCTGGTCTTGTTTTCTTAATTTCTGAACCAATGGTTGGATCCAGATTTATCAACCAAACTTCACCTTGTTTCATAAAAATTCTCAATATCAAGGCTTGTAAATGCTGTCAGTTCATCATCATTTACATAGTCATCATAAAGTAGATCTGCGGCTTTCTTCATCAGAAAATCATCTTCATGCTTGCGTATTATATACATTGAACGCTCAAAAATATAAAATCGCTCTTTGACGGGCAATTTCTGGATTTCCTTAATTAACTCTTTTGTTTTCATTCCGTTCACTTGATAAATCGGGCTTTATTTTTAATCCACCACAGCTCTTTGGATTCAAGGGCGAGTTCATCAATTTTATCTTGTGTGGCTGAACTCTTGGATGCAATTTCCCTTAATTTGACATAATCCAATAACCGCTGCAATCCGGACAGGTCGGTTTTTGCAGAAACTCGAATTACAATTTCACTATTTGTTCATTTTATTTGCATTCCTAAATATAATTAATATCCATAAGACTTCCAGATTAAACAAATCATCAAAAATCATGTCCGACTGCATTGAGCCGGACGATTTCTTGCGCATCATTGAATATCATCCCGAATACATATAAACCCAAACCATTCAAATCCGGTTATGAAAAAGCTCTATTCCCAAATCCGAACCGGTGACCGCACGTTGTATTTTACGGGATTGATTCATCTGATATTGGCAGCACTGTTTATTGTAGCAGTAGTGGCCGATTCACGAACCATCAATAGTGAAGCCATTTGGATGAAGCCGTTCCGGTTCACCGATGCCATTTTTTTCTTCACATGGACTTACGCCTGGTTCTCGCAGTTTTATCAATACAAAAAAAGCGTCCGGGTTTTGAACTTGTTGATCTCCGTTTGCATGTTCATCGAAATTACACTCATCAGCTTACAGGCATTATGGGGCGTGCCTTCTCATTTTAACACATCAACGACTTTTGATGCCTCAGTTTTTTCAGTGATGGGTGGGGCAATAGGTTTCAATGCGGTGATAATTGGCATTCATTTTCTACTGTTTGCGTTTGTTGAAAAGGGAGGTGGCAAATTTCGTACAGCTATCATCTGGGGTATGATTCTGTTTTTGCTCGGTAATTTCACCGGTTATTTGATGATCAATCAATTCACGGCGGTAACAGGCTAAGTCGCGACCGATAGGGGTTGGATGATTAACAACTGGAAACCAGTAGCCGGTGATTTCCGGATTGCACATTTTCTCGGTCTTCATGCCGTTCAGGTTCTTCCATTTTGCGCATGGTTTCTGCATCGTAGCAAACGTCCGGATTGGCTGATACATGTGGTTGGTGTTTTGTATTTGATGATGCTTGCCGGGGCTATGGTTTGGCCATGCATCAGTAAAGAGTGCGCTTTTTCACTTGTATTATGTGGTGGTTACACTAGACAAATATAATCAGGGTTAATTATTTCTTTGCAAAATCAAACTCTAAATAAAGATAGGAATTCAATAGTAAACTTGATGTAAAGAAAAAAGAAGACTACAATATTAAGTCTTTGAACTGTTTTTTTATAATATCTGATTGAATAGTATTTCCAGATAAGTAACTAGCTAATAGAAAACCAATCATAAGACATAGAACCGTTTCGGCTTTATCTGCACCAACCACTTTCGTTGCAATTGATAAATGACTGCTAACTGCTTTTTTCATATTCTCATCATCAGCTGTTTCAAGTGGCGATTTATCGCGTAAATAATCGAGCATCAAAGTAAGTTCACCTTCAAAATTCATACTCATGTTCTCATAAATCATGAATAGTGAATCGATTCGTTGTTCTAGAGAATCCTCCTCTCTAATCAATAATTCAGCTGGTTCGGTAGTATCTCTGTTCAACACTTCATCGGTACAAGCAGCAAATAAATCTTCTTTTCCACTAAAGTAATGGTAAAGCAGGCTTTTTGAGATTTTAAGTTCTTCTGCAATTTTACGCATACCAATCCTTGAATACCCGAAACGAGTAAATATAGCTGAAGCTTTTTGAGCCAGTTCCTTTCTGTATGCAGTATGATCAACTACTTTTGGCATAAAAGAATATATTAATTTTGACCAATCGTACAATAAAAGTTTGCTTAATTAGAGTCAATCTATTTATATTTTATTGACCAATCGTTCAATAAAAAACAAAATGAAAAAAATACTCATAACCGGTGCTACAGGATCTCTGGGCAGGCCACTTGTTCAGGAGCTTTACAACAAGGGGTATAAGCTGAGAATATTGGTACGAAATAAAAATCAGGCCTTAGATTTTAATCAATTCACTGATGACATTGTAATTGGAGAGGTTACAAAACCAGATAGTATCCATGGTATCACTAAAAATATTCAGGCTGTTTTCTCTACTATTGGTATTACACATCAGAAAGATGGATTTACATACGAAGATGTTGACTATCAGGGAAATAAAAATATACTTTTCGAAGCCCTTAAATACGGAACTACCCATTTTGTTTACATTGCTTCTTTGAAAGGCCCTGAAATGCGTCACTTAAAAATGATAGATGCTAAAGAACGTTTTGTAGATGCACTTTTGAATTCGCCAATTCGATATACCATTGTCAGGCCAAACGGATTTTTTACTGATTTGAATGAAGTTCTTAAAATGGCAAAAAAAGGAAGAGTTGTTCTACCGGGAGATGGTAGCAGGAGAGTTAATCCTATTGATCCAACAGATCTTGCTAAAATAGTTGTAGAGTTGTTCGAAAATGAAATAACCGAAGCAAATATTGGAGGACCTGAAATTATCACACAAAAAGAAATTGCCGAAATTGCTTTTCATTTACTCAGTAAGAAACCGAGATTTATATTTATTCCTGAAAGCGTCCTTAAGGTAGTTTCTAAAACAGCTCGCTTTATCTCACCATTATCAATTTATGGACCCTTAGAATTTTTCCTGACGGTTGCTAGTACGGACATGATAACTGAGAAATACGGTAAAAAAACAGTCGAAGAGTACTTCACCAAGCTTTTGGCTGAGACTTAGCAATTTCAGAATACCCAAAATCAAAAAAATAACTCATGAATCATATTCAAAATACATCACATAGATTAAAAATACCAAAATGGTTGCACGAGCTTCATGGCGAATATTCGACACGAGGCGACCTTATTTTAACGCACATAACAGCATGGACACTTACTGGGCTATCTGTCTGGTTTTCATTGATGCATGAATACGCATTATGGGTGACTATTTTAATGGCCATTTTGATGGTTGATATTGCTGGCGGTGTAATCAGCAATTTCACGCAAGGCACTAACCGCTACTATGCTGATAGACCACAAAAACGAACAGTATTTTTGATATTGCATTTAATTCAACCGATACTTCTTTTATTAATGTTTCCTGAATACACATTTCAAATTTCGCCTATAGTTTTATTCACCCTTTTTTCTTCATTTTTTGTGAATTATTTAAGAGAATCACAATTACAAAAAACCACCGCTGTCTTTTTAACTGTAGTTGGTCTTACAGGTATACTTATTCTACCCATTGAATTTATTGGGCTTCAGCTTATATTAATACTTTTTTTGCTAAAGTTGATTCTCTCTTTTCCGGTTGATTGGTATAGTAAGTGATTGTTTTCTGATTTATTAAAAACAAATTTTTTAGTTTGGGTTTGAGTAATAAAAAGATGGCTTTGCCTAATTGACAAAGCCATCCCATCAATAAATATTCCTAAAATCGGTAGGTGAGTTCTGCAAAAACTCGGCGTCCGGGCTCCATAAGTTTTTCGCCTTCAGAACTGATTTCCGGGTTGAAATTACGATTCAGATGCTCCATATAAACTTCATCAAATAGATTTCTAACACCTGCATTTAGGTGTAAACCAAATCCAATGACATACCCTAATTCAATATTTGCAAGCCAGAATCCTGAAGTACGTGATTCGCCAAAAGCCTGATCATATCGGTTTTGGGCGGATACTCTTCGAATACTTAATCGTGGACTAAGTTTATCAAAAAGGACACCTTTTAACGAAAGAGCGGTCTCTAATGGCGCTATTTCAGCAACAGGTTCGCCGGAATTGGTGTATTCGGCAAAGGTGTAGGATACGTCTGCCTGAAGGTTCCAGTTGTTAAAAACCGGAGTACTTCCACTAATTTCAAAACCTGTAAAAACAGCGTCCCCCACATTTCTAAACTCACGCACACCCGGTGCATTTATACCAACAGGATTTAAATCCGGGTTAATCACAGCTGATATGTAGTTCGTAGTGTATGCCGCAAATAGATTCATCCTGAATTGGATATCGTTTACACGTGTTTCGAAAATTAAATCAGCTTGATTATTGGCTTCAGATTTCAGATTTGGGTTTCCGGCAAATTCAAACGCGTTTCGTCCCACAGCCAAAAAGTTGATGAACCGCTCAGTAACATCCGGACTTCTTACACCTCGACCCAAATAAAAACTTACCCTAGTATCATTGCTAATAGCTTGTGAAACTCCTCCACTTATGCTCAGGTTTAGATGTTCTGAGGACAGGTCACGGTTTTGGAATCTCGGCGCAAGGTCTGTCGCATCTGCTTTATTGTAATCAATCCTAATTCCACCTGAGAACATCCATGTGCCTGAAAATTGTTCAGTTCCAACAAATAAACCTGCATTGGTAATTCGTGAGTCCTGCCACAATTTATAAATGATGCTATTGCCGGCATTCGGTCCCATATTGAATGTCACAAATCGATTGCCTTTAACATCAACCTGATCAAAACTTGAAATCAAAGCCCATGTTCCGGTTGAAGAGAAGCCATTAATGTGAGCCTGCATGCCTGATGAACGGGTTTCAGCAAGCGCCTGAGCCGTTCTCATAGAAAGGGAAGGCCTGTTAAAGTTATTCATTTCATGATCAACCATATTATGGTAACCATTGAGTCTCAATTCCCGGATATATGAATTGTTTACGGGTGTGAATACGTACCCAAGAGTGATTTTATAGGTATCGTCAACAGCCATATCCATAGATAAGGAAGGAAAATCAGCATCGCGGACAAAACTCTGTGTCCACCCGGCATTGAGGCGATGATTTTCAGCTATGTTAAGACCGAAATCAAGGCCATAATCATAGGATTGAAAGCCAGCGTTAACACCGATACCATTACCCGAAGTATAATCTCCGGCATAGGATAGTCCTCCACTGAAGAGCAAATCAAATATTGGATTAGCCACGAGAATTCTGGCATCAGAAAGCCGATGACCGGTGTTACTCTCAAAACCACCACGAACATCTCCGGAAAAGGTTAGGCTTTCAACTTCAGGTTTTTTGTGCTTTACAAAATTGACGGTACCACCAAACGAAGGACCAAATTGAAGAGCATGAGGACCATGGTGTATTTCAACCCTTTCGATATCTGATATTCGAATGTGTGATGTAGGCGGATCCATACGATTTGGGCAAGCAGTGGCAGTAGAGGTCAATCCGTCCACACGGATATTTAGCCGACTGTTTGCAAAACCACGAACGACAGGATCCAAACCAAATCCTCCGCGCCTGACTCCAGAAACATTGGGCGCATTCAACAGGAAAGCGCCTGAGTCTATAGGCTTAAAAACGGATTCATTTGTTTGCAATCTGTCAACCGGTTGATTTAGTGTCCGGTGCGAAACGACCGTAATGGGTCGCAAACTGTGCTGTTTAGGATTCAGATTGAAAATCTGAGTACCATCAAACATAGATGGAGAGACAAGTACTCTTTTACTGCTGAAATTTACATGTGTGATGATGAGCGCTTCATCGTCCATTATTTCTGGAATCAGAATAGTAAACGACCCATTTGAATCACTTGTGGTTCCTACAGAACTTTTTTCAGTAAGAATATGTGCATTGGGGATTGGTTTACCGGTAGTAGTTGAGATTATTTTACCTTGTATTTCAGACCCTTGACTATCTGCTTCGGCATAGCTGTGAATTGGTAGTAAAAGAAGTATCAGACACAGCAATCCTGATACAAAAGTAAGTTGCATTATTTTTTTCATCTTGCAAAATTTAAGAAGGGCGCACAAATTCTCTTGAAATGCACGCATTTATAATAAATGATACGATAGGCCCTAATCAGGCCAAATTGGGAATGGTTATTTGCAAGACTGGACGAGGAGGATGGAAGATATCGTCTATTAGAGGATTTAATGTTGATGTAGCCATATTCCCAAATACTAATTTGTGCGGATTCAAAATCAATTCAATGGCTATTGAATTAAAGAAAATAACCTTATCAAGATTTTGGATGATGGCAAGATTTTGTTGCCTTTCATTTCCTGAGTTACAGTTGCAAACCAGTACTTTTGAAGGAGTATTAGTTTCCCCTAACGAAGGACAACAAGAAGAGCTTTTATCACTTTTTTCAGGTATAAGTATTGGAATGGCTGATTCTGATTTATCCTGATTTGAATGACCTGAACAGGAACAGGATGTGGAGCAAGTACATAGCAATACTGAGCAACCGTTATCATGCAATGAACTGTAAATGAGAAGGGTTACTTTACTCATTTCCGATACGGATAACAGTAGACAAAAAGTTATGATAATATGGAATAGATTCCGAAAATACATTAGTCATAATATAATAATAGTATTCGATTAATGTAGTACTGAATCGAGAAATAATGGCATTTAAAAGCCTACCGATACCATTTATATCGGCAGACTATAGAAAATTCTGCATGCTATTCTATCTAACTCATTCCCACAGTTCACGTTTCCAGTAGCGAGGCGGACGCTCACCCCTTACTTCGAAAATTTCTCCCGGTGCATGATTTTCAATCGTGTGCGTATGACCGGAAAATGACAAAGCTTCACGTCCTTCCACTAATGAATGAATTCGTGAAATATGATCGGTTTGATGACTGTCGCTTCGGGCATCCACAAAAGAAACAAACGGAATATGGCTGTTAAAGACGATGAGTTTATCTTCTGTAGTGTGATTAATCAGCGATTCAAGCCAAGTGAATTGGGTTTCGGTGAGGCCTCCGTTGTACGTTGGGCGCTGTTCATCACCACAGGCAGTGCGCCCATTAGCCACATCCTCCTCGCCACAGGGATAATAGACATTATCAAGCACCACTAAAAGGACATTTCCCATTTCGAATGCGTAATACATGGGACCATAAATTCGTCGCCAGGTGTCAGCCATATCATCGTTTGAACGGGCATCAAAATCGATATCGTGATTTCCAACGACCAGCCACTGCGGCATGCCCAGCATTGAACCCAGTTCAAGCGTGCGATTCAGCAACTCCATATCATCGCCAACAACGTCCCCAACTTGGATGGGGCAATCGTGCGGGTTGTATCCCCATTCAAGAATATCAGAAAAAACACCATCCCGGAGCCAGCCCAGTTGTTCATTGGATTAAGTCTGCGGATCGCCTAAAACGGCACACGAAAACTGCTCGCCGTCTGCACCATCCCGATTCAGGGGAAAATTGATTTGCGCGGGAGTTGACCCGGTATCCGGCAAGCCTCCATACCGCATTTCATATCCGGTGCCACCTGCTTTATGGATGTAGAAAAACTGAGGGACCAACCGATTATCCGTAGGAACGCGCCATCCTGAAGGTTGCACGATGGTCAGATCCATATCCTCCCGAACCGCGATCTCGAAAAAGCCATTCGCGTCGCTTTTTACCCAATCCAATCCGTTCGAAACAAGCACACCGGATACTCCAACTTCAGATTCATCCATCACTCCATTTTTATTGGAATCGTTAAATACAAAACCGTTGATGGTATCATTGCCGACGCCCTCCCCGATGATTTGGGGTGATGTTATCCATTGCTGAGCATAGACGGTTTCGCAAAATAAACCGCTCATTAGCAGTAAAAAAGAGACAAAAATCTGACGCATAGTGTTCGCTTTATGGGTGGATTAAGAGATTCATTAATGCGGAAAAATAACACTCTCTATTTTACCAAATGATTATGATTTTGTGTAGGGATGAAGTGTGATGAGCATCTGGTTTTTGGTGGTTGAGCGGAGTCTAAGGTGACACCCTGAGAATCAAACACCCGCGTATTCGCTGGGTACACTTGATGGGCATGCTAGAAACGAAACGTGGTAAGGTCATCCCGCAAACCCATGCTTTGATTATAATTAACGGGAAAGGGTTTATGGGTAATGCGGGACCTTCCAGTTTTGTCATGTATCTCGGATTGAATACGCGGTAGCGGCAAACTATCGCTATCATAGCAATAGGTTGCGCTACTTCATTCCCCGCTAACGCGGATTCTATCTCCGCGCCATTTTGTAGTCGGAAGTTCCCGGATAACCCTCCGGCTTCATCATAAAAATAATAATACGTTGCATGGGTTTCCGGGATGACAATTGGCACGATTTAGAACAACTAAATCCAGCTCTGTCAGTAATAGTACGTTTGGGTTACTGTGCATCAACACGACTGGTTCGACTTCATTCCGGATGATTATCTCAACGATTGCTACCTTTTCAGACCGGAATTCCGCTCACCATGACGTTGACTTGAATGGTGAACATGTGTAAACAAAGAAATTCATCTATTACCATCATCCTAAGCGGAACGATAGCGGAGCCGGAACCACCAAGTGAATACGGTGGGACGCCGTAAAAAAGCCCGTTCGTGCCGGAGGCACTGAACGTACGAACGCACGTTGTGTTGATGCAATGGACGTGCGTTCGTACTAATGATTTAAGGTATCATTTCAGATTTTTCAGTGCAGACTTGATTATTTAATCAACGTCAATTTTCGACTAATAACCTTACCACCAACTTGCAGACGATACACATACACCCCACTCGAGAGGTTCCGGGCATCGAAAGTGACCGAGTGGGAACCGGGGGTTCTGGGCTCGTTCACCAATGTGGCTACTTGTCGACCGGTAATATCATACACATTCAAACGTACATGCTGAGATTCCGGTAATTGGTAAGTTATGATGGTTGTTGGATTGAACGGGTTCGGGTAGTTTTGATCCAACGCGACTTCGGATGGAAGTTCAGGTTCCGTTTCCATACTCGTGGACAATGAACCGACAATTACCATAAACCTTGCAGTGCTATTTTTCCACGCCATTGTTTTGATTTCCGGTTGATTGAATGTCGGTAGAATGAGTGTTTCGCCTTTGTTCGGATCTTCCATTATAAAATGAAGATGGCCTTCGATGCTCAGGTCGTATTGCTGTCCGGTGTGAGTATCCATTAGTATGAATTCGGCATTTGCGGGAAGGTCGGATACCACCGGCCATGACAAGCGGAAACTTCCCGATACATTTTGAAGCTGTATATCCATCGGGATTTGGTGCGTGCCTTCAAGCTCGTAAGGAACTGAGTGCTGGGCTTTGAGTACCGGTTCGCCATTGCGCTCGCCTACAAATGCCGCAGTAGCCCATGTACCCGATAACGAACTTAATTTGCTCACATCCCAGTTATCCCATTCGGTTGAAGCGTTTTCATGGAAATAGAGAATGGCCGAGAGGTCGCGGGTGTGGACTTCATTTTCATCGCCAAATCCTTCCAGCATAAACTCGATTTGTCCTGATAGAGCAGGATTACCAGCAGGCTCACTGTTCAGAAAAGTAACGCCGGTAGTTTTGGCTGTTTGAGGAATAACGACTTCGGTGGCTTCATTCAACTCAATAAAAGCGCCTTGCCATACGGCCAGTTTATTGTCTAAGGCCAGGGAGGTGGTCAGGATATGCGAGCCGACATCACCCTCGTTTGGATTCCAGACGTGACCGGGCACATTCAGTAGGTCGGTTCCGTTCGTAAGTTGATCAAAGGCAATCGTTTCGGCAAATGGATTGGCCATCAGATTCCACCCTTCGGGTAGGGTTCCAAGGGATACATCGCCGGGCAGATGCGAGCCGTTAGCCTTAATTGTGACCGGGAACGGCTTACTCTCGGGAACTTCAGGATTAGCCTCTGGTCCCCACATAAACCAGATGAATCCGCTGCCGGGAGTCATTTCTGACGCACCATTTTCCGGAATCACGTAAGAACCAAAAGGAGTTTCCGGGTCGCCGGTTTCCGCTGTCGGATTCCACATATATAAGTTGGGTTGAAACCCATCGTATGGCAGGTCCGGAATTCCCTGAACCAGATTTTGTCCAGCAAGATCGGCTACGGTAACTCCGCTGACCGGCGTGCCCATCATTCGCCAGCCCGGGGCGCCAACAATTTCTACCTCTACTTCAAAGGTAAAAGCAACAAATCCTGATGGTGTAGTAACACTACTAACCCATATTTCGGCTTCTTTCGTATTTGTATCAAGCCTTGAAATAGAACTATTCAGGTAATCTGTCCAAAATAATTTTTCATTTTCAGAATCGAAAAAAAGTGCCCAGGGTGTTGATTCTGCGTCAATATCATAAAACACTTCTATGCCCTGATCTGTACCGCTTGTTTCAGCTCTGTAAATTACATCATCCTCAAAATCAGCCCAGAAGATGTATCCATTGGCCGTATCCAATGTAATTCCAGACACCAAATTTACTGTTGAAATGATGGTCTCTCTATCGGAACCGTCAACATTAACACGGCTGATTTTTTTCTGTCCCAGCGCATTATCAACCCAATACAGTAACTCGTTTTCCCTGTCTAAAGCTATATGATAGGGTGAAACAATATCACTGCTGACGATAGCAGAAACAATCCCGTCCTCTATGGTCATTCGCTTTAAGCTTTGGTTTCCATGACCGGCTTCCGCCCAGTAAAGTGTATTTGAAACAACATCAATAGTTAAACCGCGCGGTGAATTCAATCCGGATGTGATTGTTTCAATATTTCCCCCGCTTAAATCAGAGCTTTTTATGGTTCCTTCGGTTACGTTGGTCCAGTAAATCTTTTGACGAACGGTATCAACAGTTATACCCCACGGTGTGGTGGCATCTTCGTCAACGAGATCAATAACATCATTACCCGATAACTCCTGAATTTTATCAGAAAGGTTATTGGTCCAGACTGTTTGTTGGGCAAAAGTGGAGCTGCACAACAAGAATAGCCATAGCAAAAAGAAGAGTGATGAAAACTTTTTCATGACTGAGATGGAAATATGCCAAATAAAGCAATACAATAGTTCATTGACAGCGAAGGTTGCATATTGTTTACAGGCTGACTACCACCAGTTGAAGCCAAAACTCCTGAGGCCATTTGTCCATTTGGCGTGCCGGAAGCATAGTTACTGATTCCGTCTCTGTTTTGCGCCGGGATAGAATTAACCGGTGTGTTTGATGTACCCGGTGATGATAAAACCTGGATTCCATGCGTATGGGCTGGCATTTGTGATTCCAGGATTGTAACATTTTCAGTTCCTAAAGTTTCCCCTAAAAACCGGTTTGTTAATCCCGGGCCTTGTCCCGCTCCAAGTGGCACTCTTCCACGCAAGTCTGGCAGTGCAAACGTAGTTTGGCCATTACCTCCGTACGTTGTACCCAGTAAAGCAAAAAGTGCATTGTACTGGTTAATCTGAAGTAATTGTCCGTTACAAAACGCCCATCCCTGGGGAGCAAAGTTAAACGGGAATAGTGCAATTTGGCCAACAAAAGGTTCAGATGAACGCATCATCTCACTATTCGTAGCAGCATTTGATTTCGAAGCAAAAAGCCCCCCCTATAGCAAATACACCTAAAAAGCTTTTTAAGAATTATTTTCTTGATTTCATAAGTAATTAAAGAATGTTTAGAGTTGAACAGCAATATATAATAAAGTGTCTAATTATATAGTTTTTTTATATTAGTCTATATTTCTGATTAGAACAATTCATACTTCGATTAAGGGCAGGTTTTTATTTTGAGGTGCTGGAAAATATAGGTTCAAGGTTTCCCCCTTTTTGGGGTTGGTCATCCCGGAAACGCCTCACTCTTTTTACATTTTCATACACTTGAAGGTGCTCCACGGAAAACAGGGAAACGATTTCCGTGGAGCATCATTCAAAGAAAATAACGGGTCTTTCAGTATATAGTGATCAAAATTCACTGGTAGGTTCTTGCCCGATAAAGAAAACGGCATTGGCAAAAAGTAACTTACCATTATGCCAAAAACCTCTGAAAAGCGTGTTATCGACCATATACACAATGTTTCCTCGTCCGGCTGATTGGGTTCCGAATACGAGAGTATCTTTTATACGTTCAGAAATTTTATAACCCTCGAATCCGGAAAGCAGGCTTCCTTCGTGCAAGCGACCTACATTCCATCCGGAATCCATGAATTCGTATGCACTGTTTCCTGCTTTGAGAGTGTAATAATAATCCGGATACCCAAATCCAAGTGGATGGCTGTTATCTAAACTGAGGCGGTAAATAGCTCCGGTTATGAAATTGCTGATACCACGGCGATTGCGTTCTTCATATCGCATCAGATTGGGTTCAGATTCTCCATCAGATGAACGGGCTTCAGGAGCAGGTAATTCACCAAGGGAATTCAGGTTGCGGATGGCGCTACCTATAACAATAAGGTTTCCACCGGCTTTAACCCATTCGCCGACGCGCTCTCCTGCCCCGGTTGGCAATTGTCCGGCATAATATCCTTCCGGCATAACAATTACATCGAAGTTATTGAGGTTTACCATATTCAAATCCTGAATATTAAACGTAGAAACGGGATAATCAATTTGTTGATCAAAAAAGTGCCAGACTTCCCCAAAGTTAGTCGAACTTACGCCCCGTCCGCCAAATAAGGCAACTTTTGGCGCGTGAATACGGTGCATGTTACCCGATCCAAAATCGATACCGCTGCTAACCAATCCCGTACTCGTTGGCAATATTTCACGATTAAACGTAACAGCCGCTTCAGTAACGATGCGGTCAAAATTTGTCCCGAGATGTTCATTGCCACGACGCATAATCACCAAAGAACCTTCAGGATATGATTTACCCGAAATCTCAAAAGGTTTCATTGCAAAACGAACACGAATATCGTGTTTCAATAAAGCGCTCAGAAATCTAACATCCTCAATACTTTGCCAGCGGCTGACGTATGCGTATGGTTGATCAATGGTATATTGCTCGCCACGGGTTGGAGTTGCATCCGCAGGTTTCCACTCATTTACCGGATTGATGCGAGCGGTGCTTGCATAGGCTTTTAACCCCATTGCATAAGGCACGCTCCATGCCGTAAGATCGTATGTAAGCGAATCAATAATAGTAGCTTTGGGTTCAAAAAGTACGTTTACTAAAACTGACTTCGGTTGATGTACAGAGATTATAATATCCGACTCAGTTAAGTCAAACCGACTGTTTGTTCCTGTATGATAATCATATCCATTCACTCCGCGTCGTGCTGAAGCTGTTCCGTATCGGATGTCCCATCGATCAAGGTAATCGGTCAATTGATGGAGCTTGTCCTGACCGGATTCACCACTAATTATATAGGTTTTAAAAGGTGAATACGGTTCGTTTTCAGCTTTAGCAAAATATCGAACGAATTCTTCGTTTACCTTAGCCGCATTTTTTGATGATATTTCTACTGTTGATAATCCGGCGACATGTTGATTCAAAACCCGTTGATTGTATTGAAGCGTATCGCCATCAGGAGTAATCACTGAAATGCCACCCCGGGTATTTCCGGCCTGCTCATAAGTCATTCCAATAGCACCATTAAAAGTGGGGTAAGTATCCCCGTAACTTGGATAAAAAAGGTCAAATATTTCACGTGTGTAATACGCCCGAAAGTTTTTATCAAAATAGCTGGCGTTATTCTTTCCGATTTGGGTCTGAAATTCGCGTTGCCACTGGGTTATGCTTTCATGGAAAGGGGCAGCAGCCGGAGCAAAATAATACGGATCGTTAATACCCATTTCGTGGAAATCAACATGAACGTGTGGCATCCATTGATGATAAAGACGCATACGCTGCTCCGTTTCCACTTGTATTTGCCACGCCCAATCACGGTTTAAATCAAACTGATAATGATTGCTGCGTCCACCGGGCCACGGTTCAATATGCTCACGACTGGTTGGATATGCATCGGGTTGTTTGCTCATCACCTGATGAAACCACTGAGCATAGCGATCACGTCCATCGGGATTTACACTTGGATCCATAATCACAACGGTGTTCTGTAGCCAGTCAGAATACTCGCTTTTGGTCACTAATTCATACAGAGTTTGCATGGAAGCTTCCGTTCCCGATATTTCATTTCCATGCACACTGTAGCTAAACCATACGAGTGCTTTTGGTGAAAGGGAAGAAGCTTCTCCATCGAGTAAGCCTGCTCGACGTAAATTATTGGTACGGATTTCATCTAAAAACCCAAGATTATCCTGAGAACTGACAAACGCTATCATTAGTGGTCTGCCACCATACGTTTCTCCATATTGCTGAATACGAACCAATTGGCTTGTTTCAGCTACGTGTTCAAAATAGGAAACCACACGATGATGATAAGTCACGCGTTCACCCAATTCATATCCCAGATATTCCGCAGGCGACATCGTTTCTTGAGCATGGGATAACGTAAACCCCGAAATGAGCAAAAGAGTAAGTATGGTGACAGTTTTTCTATACATATAGTTTAAATAGATTAGAAAGAAATAGAATGGTCTAAAATAGGAGAATAATTTACAATTGAGAATTCAAAATTGTAGGGAAAATATTTGGTTGGGGCGTGTTTTTATTTTTGGGTGCTGGAAAATATAGATTCAAGGTTTTACCCTTTTTGTGGTAATATGATGAAATTTGGAAATATATACCCGTACAGGTTTAAGTATTAATTATGTGGCATACCCTCTTGCAATATTATCCCTTTTAAGTTAGTTTCATAGTTACACCATAATGAAACTTTAAAGGTTATGCCAAGTATTACAGTCAAAAATATACCAGAGTCTATTTACAAAAAGCTAAAGCAACAGGCAGAAGCGCAACATCGAAGTATGAATAGCGAAATTATAGCCTGTTTGGAGCGATCCGTCGAGCCGAAGCGTATTCATTCTGATGAAATTCTCAGTCAAGCACGATTGATGAGAAAAAAAGTAAGAGGAAGCCTGTCTTCTGAAGAAATTCAGGATGCCATTGATCTAGGCAGACCATGATTGTAGTTGACACTAATATCCTCGCTCACTTTTGGTTACCCTCAGACCATACTGAACTTTGTGAGCAATTATTTCAATGGGATTCGGATTGGGTTGCTCCGGTTTTATGGAAAAGTAAGTTCAGAAATGTTGTTATTCTTTACATGAGAAAAAAACTCATTGATCTGCCGGAAGCATTACAAATCTCTGAAAAAGCAGAAAATCAGATGAAAGAACGAGAATTTCATGTGAACTCAGTTCAGGTTTATGATCTGGCAGATAAATCTAATTGTTCTTCCTACGACTGTGAATTAATCAGTCTTGCAGAAGAACTGGATATCAAACTGATAACCATGGACAAGCAAATCCTACGTTCATTTCCTGGGCGATGTGCTAAACCATCGGATGTTCTTAATTCATAGCTACTACAAAGGTACACATTCCATTTTGTTGGGAATCGCGTAGTAACACAGTGTAATTCACAACTTGTGGAGCTTGATTTGTCATTATTTCGCGGAAGCGGGAATGCGGGTAGCTTGCCAGGCAACGGCTTTCCACAGGCCGTCTCTTTTCAGGAATGTTCCGGTATTAAAAAACTCCATACGGCTTTCATCAGGATTAACAGCCACCAATTTGAATGCCACAATGGCTGTAGAATCAAAGATATTAATTTGTATTTCTTCGGCATGATAATCAGCGCCGGGTTCATCGGTTGGCTCGGCATTTCGGATTCCGGCAAGAATAGTTTCTTTAGGAAAACGGTCACCGGATGAACTGGTGTATATCAAATCATCAGCCCAGAACCGGTTATGAATATCATAATCATTTACAGAGGCACCGTCCAGAAATTCGTTTAACAATACGGTTAAAGCTTCTTTTTCAGCCGTTTCATCAATGAATGTATCAGGTGATGTACAGGCAATCAACAAGCAAAGTGATAGAAAAAAAACAGTTTTCATGGTAGTTACGGTTGTGTTAAGGTTTTGAAATAATGAAGTAGTTAGGTCGATTCAACTATCAGAGATTATACTTAAAGTTTTGCGGTAATTTTTTTCCATACATAACCCGGTTTAAAAAATAAAATGACGGATCCGGATACTACTCCTGCGCAACTTAGTATGGCGTCAATTCGGCTGTACACCCTGTAAGGAATATATAATTGTGAGATTTCAGCAAGGAGAGCGAAAAATAATCCCATACATAACCAGCCGATGGAATGTATTAAAAAGCGAGAATTTTTCATTCCATTCTCATAACCATCGTAAATAACGAGCCAGGCAATAATCATCCACGGCAGGAAAAGTACAACTCTCAGAATGTGGTTTACGGTTACTGCTCCCGCAAAAGGTTCATGCCATCCCCACTCGTAAAATATTCCAACGGGAACTGTTTGGGCCACAATTACTACAAACAGATAAGTAAGAAGCAACCGTAAGTAGTAAGGAAGTTCAACGCGGCGGATTTTCAGCATACTAATTGTTTATGTTTCATTGGCAACCCGGCTGAGGTAAATTCCATACCCACTCTTTTTTAGGGGCTCGGCCAGTTTAAGCAACTGTTCGCGGTCGATGAACTTTTTTCGGTAAGCAATTTCTTCTATACACCCGATTTTGAGTCCCTGACGCTCCTCGATTACCTGAACAAAAAGTCCGGCTTGCATCAAAGAAGCAACTGTTCCGGTATCTAACCAGGCTGTTCCGCGCCCCAGGATTCCAACTTTCAATTGACCGCGACGCAAATACTCCATATTTATATCGGTTATTTCGAGCTCTCCACGTGGTGAAGGTTTTAGATTTTTAGCAATTTCAATGACTTGGTTATCATAAAAATAAATTCCCGGCACCGCATAACTCGATTTTGGCTTTGTTGGCTTTTCTTCTATGGAAATAGCATTTTGGTTTTCATCAAACTCAACCACGCCATAGCGTTCAGGGTCGTGTACTTTATAAGCAAAAACGACTCCACCATCCGGATCTTTTAAACTACTGAGCAAGGAACCGAGTCGGTCACCATAGAAAATGTTGTCACCGAGAATCAGGGCGACTTTATCATTCCCGACAAAATCTGCACCGATAGTAAATGCCTGCGCTAATCCTTTTGGTTCCGGTTGAATGGCATAATTGAAAGAACAGCCGAGGTTTGTACCATCACCAAGTAAGCGCCTGAAATTTTCGGTGTCCTCTGGTGTTGAAATGATGAGAAACTCACGAATACCTGCGAGCATAAGCACTGAAAGTGGATAATAAATCATGGGTTTGTCGTAAACGGGAATGAGCTGTTTACTCATAGCCAATGTCATCGGGTGCAAACGGGTTCCGGCTCCACCCGCTAAAATAATGCCTTTCATACAATCAATATTTTGGGTCAATAATTATATTCAAAATTCAATGTGTATTAAAATACGGAATTTGATTGACGTGTCTATTCTGAATCATAGGTTTTTGAAAGAAACGCAATTTGGCGGGGTGTTTGTTGATGCATCGGTTCTACCTTCGTGCCCTCGCGTCTCGTGGTTCAAATTACTAACCAAATCTTTTCCTAAAGGCGTCAGAGTGGAATTCCGGGCTGTGATGGCAACCAAGGGCAATGGTCACACACGGAATGGAGTCGAACCAGTGGTGACTATGGGCAAATTGCGAATAGCATGTTGGCGAGAACGGTGATTACTTAACCTACCCTTCGACTTCGTTTCGGAATTTCTCATTGATTGTTAAAAACTTACAAGCCGGAACTCCGCTCTGGGAGACGAATGTTTATTACTTTTCTATACTCTTTAGTTTACGCACACATTCCGATTCCACTTCGTCGTGGCGGAGCAGTGGCATAAATGGTTGATTGAAAAATGGATTATTCCACTGCGTAGTCGAATCTCCTGGTTGATTTACCACTAATTTCACCTAAAACCTTCGTGTCCTCGCGTCTCGTGGTTCAAATCGCTAACTATATCTTTTCCTAAAGGCGTCAGAGTGGAATTCCGGGCTTTGATGGCAGTCAAGGGCAATGGACACACACGGAATGGAGTCGAACCAGTGGTGACTATGGGCAAATTGCGAATAGCATGTTGGCGAGAACGGTGATTACTTAACCAACCCTTCGACTTCGTTCCGAAATTTCTCATTGATTGTTACAAATTTACAAGCAGGAACTCCGCTCAGGGAGACGAGTGTTTATTACTTTTTTATACTCTTTAGTTTACGCACACATTCCGATTCCACTTCGTCGTGGCGGAGCAATGGCATAAATGGTTGATTGAAAAATGGATTATTCCACTGCGTAGTCGAATCTCCTGGTTGATTTACCACTAATTTCACCTAAAACCTTCGTGTCCTCGCGTCGCGAGACACCAAAAAATCCCAAAGTCCAAAATACATTCAAAGCCTTGCATCTTGATGGGTTAAAGATTCAATACTCATTTTCAATTCTACTGCGTAACATATTTTTGACATCACGTATAATTTATCATACATTTAATACATTCACACACCCAAGTTTATGAGGGAAATTTATGGCACGACAGGAAATTTTATGCTGGACTTCATTAATCGTATCTGCATCTATAATTGTATTTTACGTACTTTTTGTTTTTGGATGGCCTGATTTTTTGCCCGATTATTCGGCACAAGCGATCAAAATATTCTTTAATCTTTTTTGGATTGCGCTTGCCGTTGAGATTTTTATCGGCATCACAGAAAAAAATACTAAAGTTGAAAAAGATGAAAGAGATTTCTTCATTGAATCAATGGGGATTCGGTACGCTTATTACTTTTTAGTTTCAATGGCTGTTATTCTGATGGGACATTTCTTTATGAATATGATTTTTGAAAAGGGGCAACTATTGGAACATACATTAACAGGTAGTACGTTTTCGTTTCATGCGCTATTTATCATTTTGATTACGGCAAGCATTATTAAGCGCATAACCATGTTGTATCATTATAGAAAATATGATTAGATGTCAGCAACTAAAATCAAAAATAATATTCGGTTTCTGCGTTTCCATCATCAGGAAATGACTCAGCAAGAATTAGCTGACCGTACGGGGGTAACCCGTCAAACCATCAACGCTATTGAAGCTGGAAAGTATGCCCCTTCACTTGAGCTTGCTTTCAAGATTGCTCATGTTTTTGACGTTTCTTTGGATGACGTTTTTAAGTGGCAGGAGTAAAAGTTTCCCGATTTTAGTTCAAAAACACCGGTTGCTTCCTCGTTTTGGAAACAAATACGCGTTTTATCTAACCGGTGGTTCCCAGGCCGCTTGCAATAGCGTTTAGTACAAGGAGCATTTCCGGTAATTTCTTTTGGGCTTCCTCCTCATTGGTTTTCTTTAACTCACGCCAGTTTTTCAACTGTTTAATTTGTAATTCATGCAGTGGTTTCAACCGCTCTGAACGGAAAGCCAGCATTTGATACATCCGTGGACGACGATCTGTTAATGAATGTCCATACAAGACCTCTAACATGGATTTTGTCCGATCAAATTCATGTGTGATTTTTTTCAAGAAGAATGCGGCCAGTTCGGGGTCTTCAACGAGAGAACTGTATGATTCCATTATTTTCGTATCAACAAAAGCAATGGCGGATGAGGCATTAGTAATGACATATCTAAAAGGCATGAATTGTATGGCATGTTTACTTAAAAACTCAAAGCTTTCGGGATCTTCATTCTTCAATTGTTCAAGCGCTGATCCTACACCATACCATCCGGTCAGGAAGAAGCGCGATTGACTCCAGCTGAACACCCAGGGAATAGCACGTAAATCTTCGAAGCTGCGTTTTCCGGTTCTTCTGGCCGGACGTGAACCAATACTGCTGGACTCAATAACATCAATTGGAGTGGCTTGTGCAAAGAAGCTGACAAAACCTTCAGCCCGAACCAATTCCTGATAGCTTTTTAAGCTATAGGTATATAATCTACCCACGATATTCTCAAGTCGGCTGTTGGTCTCGGTTTGGCTGTCGGCTGCCGATTTTATGCGATCATACACACCCAACGACCGACCTGCGGTACCAGCCTGTAAGAGTTCAAGGTTATAAAGAGCCGTTAAACGATTCGCATATTTCTGCGATATAACTTCTCCCTGTTCGGTTAGCCTCATGTCGCCATTTATAGTTCCGGGTGGTAATCCTGCGAGAAAACGGTGTGTTGGGCCGGCACCACGGCTTATAGTACCTCCGCGACCGTGGAAATATCGGATTCTAATGCCATGACGTTCTCCCACGTCTGACAATTCTTTTTGTGCAATGTGGAGGCTCCATAAACTCGCTAATATTCCGCCATCTTTATTGCTGTCGCTGTAGCCCACCATCACCTGTTGTTCTCTGGGTGCTCCGAAATGCTTCGTTCTGTACTCCAGGCTTCGTTTGGTAACCGGATGTTTTAAAAACGAATCCAGTATATTGGGGCCATCTTCGAGGTCCTCAATCGTTTCAAGCAGAGGAACCACCGGTAAAATAAAAGCCATGCCATTTTCTGTCGGCTTCATCAAACCGGCCTCTCTGCATAAAACATATACAACCAGCAAATCCGATAAACTTCTTGTCATGCTTACAATTAAGGAGCCAATTCCATGATGCCCGTAGTTTTTAATGTGTTTATATAAAACCCGGTAGCAACCCAAAACAGCATCGGCTTCGGTTCCGAGTCCATGCCGGTGCCGGACAAATGGCCGAGGGGTTTTCAATTCCTGACTAAGAAATTCAACTCTTTTGTTTTCTGGCCAATCGGCAAAATGTTCACCATCTTCAATACCTGCACTTTTTAATAGCTGAGATATGGCTGCATCATGAAATTTGCTGTTTTGACGAACATCAAGTGAGGCGAGATGAAACCCGAATGAGGACACTTTTCGGGTAACCGGTTCTACATCTTTTCTTGCAATATGCTCGGTATTAATTTGATGTAATGCTTCAGTGAGCAGATCCAGATCTTTCAAAACTTCTATGGGTGAGGCATAATACCGCGATTGAGTTGCAACCACCGGTTCATTAAAATCGTCAACAGGAAGCCGCATTATCATCAGGTTTAGAAACTGACGGAAAGGTTCATTTCTGTTTCTATTCACTGCATCTTCTGCTTTATCTCCAATTTCAGTCATAATTTCCTGAATGCGAACTTCTATGAAATCGGGAACTTCAACTTCAAAAGATGAGATACTGATTTTTTGAGCTAAATCAATCAAATCATTTTTTATGAGAAGAATTGCTTGTTTACGCAATTTATGGAGTGTTTCCCTTGTGACGTTTTCTGTCACAAATGGATGGCCATCCCTGTCCCCGCCAACCCAATTGCCAAAACTAACTTGTGGTAATTGGGTTCTGTTTTGAATCAAAGACTGATCGAAACCTGTTTCTATCCAAGCCTCTCTTAACCGCTGATCAAGCATAGGTAACACTTTTGGGAAAACATTGGTCAAATAATGCATCACATTTCTGAGTTCATCTTCAATTGATGGTTTTTGCAGAAATACCTGTCCAGTCACCCACAATCGTTGCATGGCTGTTTTAATGTCTTCAACAATTTGCTGCTCTTCCTTTTTTGACCACATGTTGTTTTCACGCATCACCATAAGCAGATAAATGGAGCGAAGCTGATCAATAACTGTGGAGCGTTTTGATTCTGTAGGATGCGCTGTTAAAACAGGTTCAATACGTGTGTTTGGTAATTGTTTGGCTATTTGCTCATCTGACAATCCCGCCTCTTTTAATTCGTTCAGGGTTTTCCCCCAAAGGCCCGAGATACGTGCCAAACCATATTCATCTTCAAGCTTACGACGAAGCTGAACGGACGCATTTTCTTCAACTATAGTTATAAGTTGAAAGAATAAAGAAAAGGCTTTGCTGAGTTTTTCTGAATCCTGATGCGTTGATTTTTTTCCATCTAAGATATCCGCTATATCGTGTTCATTCATACCTCTCAACACATCTTTAAAACATTGATGTAAAAATTGGAGATCGTCTTTTATTTTGGAAAGCTGGATGCTATCATCGGTTGTGCTAAAGTACATAGGAATTGATTTAATAGGCGTTTTTGATAATCACAAATGAATGTTTATAAATAACACAAGTCAGGACATAAATCAAAAATTTATTTGTTTAATTTTAGCACCCCAATCCGATCATTATACAAACTTCCCATGAACAATTTTCCGTCTTGTTCTTTTACAGAAGTGATGATGCGCATGTGTTCACCTCCCGGGTCATGCAGACTACTGAGGATGGTTCCATTTTTATCCAATTCAATCACAAAACCATAGGGCGCAGGTTTGGGCCACATAAATTTGGGTAAACGCGACATAATTTTTTTCAGAGTTGATGATGGATGTAGCCAATCCATTAAGGGGTTCCTTACGGTGAAAACAGCTACCCAAAAACGTCCATCTTCAGTGGCAGAAATATTATCGGGGAAGCCAGGAAGATTTTCTATGAAGATTTCAGATGTGCCGGCTTTTGGGCCATTAAGCCAATATCTGCTAATTTGATAGCGATACGTTTCATTTACAAGTACAAAATCCTGATCATTTGAAATGGCAACACCATTGGCAAAATACAAACTGTCTAAAAGTGTTTCAGTAACTTTTGTTGATGGATTATACCGCAATAAACGGCCATTTGGACGAGCTTCAAGTAAATCTAACAGATAGTCCGGCTGATGATATTTATAACTTGCATCAGAAAAATAAATGGTTCCATCTTCAGCAATGTCCAAATCATCCGTAAAACGAAACGGAATTCCGTCGGATTTTGTGGTTAGTGTTTCAACCTCACCCGAAGTGTTTACAGAAAGCAATCCTTTCCAGGCATCTGCTACAATCAGGTTTCCCCCTTTATCAAACATCATACCAAGCGGACGTCCACCGGTTTCTGCAAATACATCTACATCTCCATTTGGAAACACACGCATTATTTTTCCATCATGATCAGCTGCGTACACAACACCATCAACACCAACAGCCATATCTTCCGGACCGTTAAGCTTGCCGGTGCCTATGTGTTCAGCATTTCGCAAAGTCGTATTTGGTGCCAATACGCCGGTTAATTCCGGAGGTTCAGGGGGATAATATGGGAGCGGATCGATTGGGGTTGGCCAGAAGAATAGGTACCCTGCCAAAGAAATAAACACTAACAAGATTGCATACGTAACTTTCATAAAAACAATAGTTGATTAAACACGTGTAGTGAAATATCTTAATATGTGAAAAGCTTCGCATAACAAATAATCACAAACGGCATCAAATGCAACAGAACAAAGAAAAAAAAACGGTACTTGAAAATGAACTGGAATTAACTCCGGACGAGAAACCAATTCCCGACACCAATCCAAATAGACATTCATCAAAAAAGAAAAAATCACCTAAGCTTTTAAAAAAAGCAGACTCGGCCATTACAATTCTGCTTAGAGTAATTTTTGCAGGTTTCCCATCTGTTTTTCTAACCGGAATACTGGCTGGGTATCTTCAGGCGATGTTAGAGGTTGAAATAACAATTGGTTCAGAACTGTTTTTTATGATTTCGATTCCGCATTTTCTCATTTTCTTTTATGCATTTATGAAGACACTTATTCACTTCAATGTATTCACCAAAAAAAATATAACTACTCAAACAGAGATTTGAATAATAGAAGGCTTTACAAAACCAGGTATTTTGCCCTTCTCATAAACTTATCGTTAATTATCGAACTCTTAGTCCTGATTTCATATCAAGAAGCAAATAGTTGATTCATATCTTTGAATGATTTGAATTCCAGGGCATTTCCTGCTGGATCTAAAAAGAACATGGTTGCCTGCTCTCCAGCCTGACCCTTGAACCTGATATATGGCTCGATTACAAATGATATACCTTTTGCCCTCAATTCCTCAGAGAACGTCTGAAATGTTTCCCATGGGAGCACTACACCATAATGTGGCACAGGTACGGCATGGCCGTCAACGGGATTGTGATGTAAAGGTTCATGCTCCGATTTTGGTTTATAATGAATCACAAGTTGATGCCCAAATAAATTGAAATCAACCCAATGATCGCTGCTTCTTCCTTCCTCACAGTTTAAAATTTCGCGGTAGAATGTCCGGCATTCTGCCAAATTATGAACCGGAATGGCAATGTGAAATGGTGTAATCTGATGGATTTGTGACATGATTTTTGTATTGTTTTTTCAATGAGTATGTGCGAAGTTTTCTTTATTCTATAATAAATAAATAAGCCATCACCTATGTAACCAATTTTATAAAACCTTGCGAAAATTTTTTTTCACTTTCTTAATGATTCTATTCACAGTTCTGATTTCTTTTTTAATCATTGAAGCAGGGTTACGGCTCTCGGGTGTTAGTCCGGTTAGAAGCACTTGGTTACAGCTTCATGAACGCGGTTATTTCATGAATCAAAAAGGTGGATATGCTATTCATTCTTTAAAGAATAAGAAGTTTAAATATGATTTTACGGAATTCAGAACGCGTGGCCAAATCCCTGAACATCCACATAAGCGCATTTTTGTGTATGGCGATTCCTTTACATTCGGACTTTTTCTAGATGAAGAGGATACCTTTATTTATCACCTTAATAAGCGGCTTCAATCCCGGAAAAAAATAATACAGCTATATAATGCAGGTGTTGGTGGAACCGGACTGGGCGATTGGGTTGCTCAACTCGAAACAGATTTGGAAAATGAAATTCCAATTGATGGAATCATGTTTGTTCTGAACTATAATGATTTTGGAAGAGCATTGTTTCGGAATCAGTTTGTGCTTAAAGATGGAAAACTACTCGCTTCAAAACGCTGGGAAGAACGAGCAATTAAGAAAATACTTGATAACAGTTCAGCATATAAATTCCTGCAAGAACATCTACATATAGTAAGTGGGATGCAGCGTTTTTTTTGGACGTATTATTTTGAGGATATGACTGATGGGTTTAATCCTTATACATCTAAAGTACTCATTCCAGAAGCCGATCAATTTGAACTGGAATCGAATTATATAATTCAGCTTACAGATGCACTCTTTGGGCGTTTGAAATCTCTTGCTGAAAAATATGAGAAACCCATTTGGGTAACCACAACCGGATTTATTACGGATGAACGTGTGAAACATTATGATGCGCGCGTGTTTCCATCCATCGATTCTATTTTGACCCGTCACGAGATTCCTTATTATGACATAACCCCATTGCTTTCAGAATCTATTGATGGTCAGTATTCAACGATTGAAATTCCGGGTGATGGTCATCCAAATGAGGAAGGGAACCGATTAATGGCCCAGTTTATGGAAGCATTCATACTTGAGCAACTCACAACACATTTTGAATAAAAAAACGCCCGATAGGTTCAACTAACGGGCGCTCCTTACAGAAATACATTTTTCAATGTATTACTTAACCAATGTCATTTTTCGGGTGATGACTTGTCCGGCAGCGGTTAATCGATAGATATATACACCACTGGATGCATTTATTGCATCCCAACTAACCGTGTGATCACCTTGAGAAATGGCTCCATCAATCAATACAGCCACTTCACGGCCAATCATATCATAAACAGCTACTTTTACATCAGCTGTTTCCGGCATAGTAAATCGAATAGAGGTGCTCGGATTGAATGGATTGGGGTAGTTCTGATGCAATTTAATGGACTGCGCAATTTCTGGGTCTTTTTCATTTGATGTAGCTTGTCCGAGTTGAATTTGATAATTGTTAGAATTATTGTTATCCCAGTTTCCATCTACAAAATTGATAACAAAATTAATTTCTGAAATGGATTGAGCGGAGTCATTAAACGGACCGAATGTGAGCGTCAATTCATCATTAATCGGGCCATTCATTGGGCTTTGAACAGCCGGACCGCCCTCAAACAAAACGGTACCTGCAGGCCAATATGAATTATCGGGTTGTGTCCAGTTATTGACACCCCAGTGAAGTCGGCCTCCTACTTCTGTATCCCGTACAGTCACGATAATCTGATCATCAACGGTTGGGTTTTCCGGAAGCCAACTAACCCGTGGTTGTTCGCCTCCTCCACCATCTTCAGAAATGGTTATGAGATAATCGTTATCGCTGTTGTTATCCCAAGTATCATTATTATAGTTGATAACAAAATTTAAGGCAGAAACGGCCTGTGCAGCATTATTAAACGGTCCGATTTGTAAACTCAGATTTCCATTTCCAATATCCTGGAAAGGAGTCCTTACAGCAGAGCCATCGCCACTAAGATTGCTTCCATCAGGCCAATATACATTGTTGGGTTGTGACCATCCGTTTACACCCCAATGCAATACAGCACCGGTTGGAGCATCGGTTATGGTGATGGTAATCATATCGTTGGCAGCCGGTGAAGAAGGAGTCCAGTTAACATCTCCAAATTCGTCGGAACCCCCACCACCTCCTCCTCCACCGCCGGAGCCATCAGAGTTGGTTTGAAAGAAACCAGCGCCAAGCGCGCCAATCCGTCCCGGACCATCCTTTACATATACTCCTGCTGAACTTGGACCCACATTAAACTGTAAGCTACCATTATCAGGAACCGTTACTTCATGGCCGGTTACCGCATCTCGATACACCCCACCCGGCAGGTTTGTGAAATTAAAGCTGACGGTTTGGTCTTTTGCTAAACCTACTGCAACGAAGCTGTTGCCAAACTCTCGGGTGTATCCAACTCCATTATGGCCACCATTTCCGGCCCATTCCCATTCTCCTTTTTGAAGTGCAGGAATGGCTTTTCTCATTGCATTTAACTTTTGGAAATGACTGTACATCACATGGTTTGGCGCATCATTCATAGCATCACCATAATAAGCACGACCAGTAATATCAAGAGAGCGTTGATGTCCACCATGAGAAATATCAGCTTTTGCTCCACGCATAAACTGCATTTCTGTTCCATAGTAAACAGCTGGGATACCGCGCCAGGTAAACATAAAATTCATGGCGGCGGCAAGGTTTTCAGCGCTATTGCCGAACCGCTGATTCCAATCATTATTTGGGCCGAAATCATGGTTGTCGAGGAATGTAATATTTGTTGACGGATCAGAATATAAGTGATCATAACGCGCAGCACCCATTACATTACTCATGGCTTCCCCTTTTTCGAACAGGTGAAATGTTCCCATTGCGAAAAAGTCGATTATGGCTAATCCAGATGGTTCTCCATTTTGCCATGTATAAGCATGTGGATTGATTTCATCAATATTATGCAACTCATGACGTTTTTGTGTCACTTCTGCAAATACAAATAAATCAGGATTTATGGCTTTAAATTCATCCAAAAAATAAAATACATCTTCATGGCTCATGTGCTTCACGGTATCCCAGCGTAGCGCATCCACACCCATGTCAATGAATGTTTTGTAGGCATCAACAAGGTGCTGTCGTAAAACCGGACTTCCTGTATTCAAATCGGGAGTATCTTCATGAAGTGCACGATACCAAAGATCTTCTAAGCTATCAAACCCTTGAGCAAATCCATTACCTGAATGATGAAACCAGTCATTATCCGAAGTTTCAACATAGCTAATACTGTTCGGAAAATTATAATCATTCAAATGCTGATTATACGGAGCGGGTAATTTAGCCAGATTCGCACGACTCCAGATTTTTCCATCATCAGGGTTTGGTATGATACCATCATATTCCCAATTGGGATTATCTTGAAGCGGATTTCCCTCGCTGTCTTGTCCCCATGCTGCCTCCGGGTTGGTATTGTATTTTAATTCAGCGTGATCTTTTACCCCAAAACGACCGCTGTGATTGGTTACAATATCCAGAATTATTTTCATATCGCGGGCATGGATTTCATTAATTAAATCCTGAAATGTTGCTCCCGGTGACTCCAAACGAGGATCTACTTTTGTAAAATCCCAAGCATGATAACCGTGGTAATCAAGCGGACTCCTGTTGTGAACAACTGGTGTAATCCAAATAGCCGTAAATCCAAGGTCTTGAATATAATCCAGTTTTTCAATCAGCCCTTTGAAATCTCCTCTCCAGGTTACATCATTTGGATCGGTAATCTCCGGGTTGATATTCGGATCGGGATTATACGAACTCCATTCATTTGGAACATTATTGGATGGGTCACCATCAAAAAACCGAGTCGTTAAAAGGAAATAAATGGTTTCTTCCCTGAAGTCAACCTGACCTTGAAGTGGTGATGTGATACCGGTGAGCAAGAGTCCGGCAATCAAAAGCATTTTAAGAATTCTCATAGTACATATAGTTGAAATAGGAGCCACGAGTTTAAACCGGAACTCTTTAGTTTTTATTTAACGAGGGTCATTTTTCGGGTGATGACTTGTCCGGCGGCAGTTAATCGATAGATATACACACCGCTTGCCAGTCTGTTTGCATCAAAAGTGGCTGTGTAATTTCCAGCCTGTTGAATATCATTTACAAGAGTGACAACATTTTGACCAAGCACATTAAACACTTGTAGAGTCACTTTCCCATTTTCCGGGATGGAATATTGGATCGATGTAGTCGGGTTAAATGGATTCGGATAATTTTGGCTTAATGAAACCTGAGTGGGGACATCACTTGTTGGTTCAATAATTGATGTGCTCATGTTAAGAGGAAACCAATCTGAATGGAATGGTCCACCTTCGATATCTGTGAAATCCGGATTAAAACCAAAATTTCCGAAAGCATCAGCGTCGCCTTCTGCATCACCCGGAACAAGAACATTCGAGAAGTAAGCCGTGCTGGAAACGATAAAAGCAAACGCGCGAACATTTCCACCGGTAATGCCTAAATCTTCCAGAGAAAAAGCCATTTCGACTCCGTGAGTGGCTTCACCATCATTGAGCATAGCATACCGAATACTGTTTGCCGGGAAGAGACCATCTTCCAAAGGACCAACTCCTGTTGATCCATCAGGAAGCGGACTTTCATCTGCACTCAATACTACTTTTCCTGCTTTTTCCTCTCCGGTATAATCGGCCAAAGACATCAACACACGACTTTGTGAACCAATCAGGGCTATTCCATAATCAGCCTCAAAATCCATACTGAAATTATGATTTGCCGCTGACGCTGGATTCAAAAAGACTACAGCCCCCTCAGCACCACCCAAAGGTTCACCGGCTGAAATTCCTGATATTTCATCAAAATCGAGTATTATACCAATTCCATCGCCGCCGCCAATAGCCATCCTCGATTCTATAGCAATGTAGATAGAATCTGCATCAGCGTAGTAATATAGCGCATCAACGGAATTATCCGGCCCAAATCCCGCATTGTCATTAAGGCGTTCAGCTATTTGAACATATTGCGGTTCATTGATAACCCCATCCATTCGAACTTCAGCAGATTCATTTGGATCTATTACTTCAAAATTGACTTCTATGACATCATCTGAATTTTCCTGATCGGTTTCATACAAAATGGAAAACCGTGCTGTAAAAGCACCGATTTGCTCAAAAGTAAAGTCTTCGAAAGAAACGCTTAATGAACTTCCAGCTTCAATATTTTCGATAGAAAGATCTGATGTGTAGAGTATTTCTGCTTCATTCAGGATTTCAAAGCGTACATCAACATTGGCCTGACCAAAAAGTGATTCATTAAGCAAGCTGGCACGCGGAGTTACTGTTTCGTCGAGAAACCGGGTGCCTCTTGGAGCTTCAATTTCGAGAGCTTCGAGGTTTACTGTAGGGTCATCTAACTCATACCCAACCGGCACCCAAATATGGTATTCATTGGCCTTAGTTTTGATAAGTACACGACCATCACCAAAAACTTCTGTTGTGCCATCATAGTTGCCTGTAATATCATATAACATGGTTCCCGGCCATTGCGCATCTACCCAAACATCAATATCGCGGTTGCTGTGCTTGTTGATGGCAACAATCAATCCGGTATCACCGCCGGTTCCACTGCGCTCGGCGACATATACATGACGCGGGTCATCGCTCTCATTTCCCGGCCAAAATGGATTCCCACCGCCATCACCTTCACGGGTTAAAGCCTTATAATCACCGCTACCAAACTGATTCCGGATTTGAACAAGACGAGTGATTTCATCTCTTAAACCATAATTAAAATAATCTCTCCACCAAACTTGCGCGTAAGCTGGATGGGTAAGCATGTGAGCGTAGGCCAGAATTTTCTTATTCACAACCGGAGAATGTCCGGGAGCTGTAGCGTTACCTGTGTAATCGGTACGATCGAAATCGTGATTATCAATAAATGAAACAATCTGATCGAATGGTACACCAAAACTGTTGTGAAGTCCACGTGAATGCCAATCGCGAATGTCGTAATTGTCGCCGCCATCACTCATTTCCTTATAAGCGAACCGCATGTTAAAATCAAAAACAGCACCGGCTTTGGATGGGCCGGGTGAAGGACTGAGATTATCCTCAGAAGTATTTATCATTTGCAGATAATCGCGCTTTCGCTGAATGCTTCCATCAAACAGTTCATGTACATGAAACTTTCCCTGCATGGCACCAAAATTCATAAATGATTTAAAGTATTCGGGATGAATACCTTTCACAAAATCAAATCTATATCCATCTAAATCGAGGGTTTCGGTAAGCCAATCGCCCCATTTTATGAGGCTGTCTCCAACGGCAAGTGTGGCACCTGATCCGGTATGAAGTGCATTAGTGTACCCAAAATCATTAATATACATCTGATGAAAACCCCGGAGTTGATTATCACTCAAAAAATCGTCGGTGTTGTTTTGGTTATGTGTTGAATTAGGAAAGAAATAGTCGTTTCCATCCCCAATAGGCCACGCAATTCTGCCGGAACCGTGGGTTAAAGGAAATCCTGTGAAAGTATTTTCGCCATCAGGACTAAACAATGAACCACCGTTTCTGTTGGTATAAAATTCACCATATACATTGGGTTCTAAACTACCACCTGAGCGATGATTTAATACGATATCGGCATATACCTCAATACCATTTGATTTGAGCTCTTGGATAGCAGCCAATAACCCGCTTTTTGTACCATATCTGGTTGGAATAAATTCGCCTGTTCCCGAGGTTTCATCACCGGCGTGACTGTCAAACTCACCAAGATCATAATAATCATAAGGCGTGTACCCTACATCAAAACCACCAGCAGAAGCTTTACTTGGTGGTGGAAGCCAAATTCCGTTAAAGCCAGCGCGTCCCAATTGAGGAGCATACGTTGCCAGAGTATCATACCAAACTCCACCAGGTGTAACATCCCAGTAAAAGCCTTGAATCATGGTTCGGTCTTCCTGCGCCTGAGCACCTGAAAAGCACACAAAAAATAATAGAATAGGAAAAAATTTTTTCATGTATTTCTGAATTACTTTATAAAATAAGTGAGAAGTAGTGCGCATTCGGAGCCTGTCCAAAACAATATGTAAGCGCTTTCATCAAAATAGAGAATTGTGTTTTTATAAACAAACCCGTTTTGTGTAGCCGAAGGGGTGGATGTGATTAAAAGGTATGGGGTAGATTCACCACATAATCCCCCGGCTCGGAGTACCAAGCCACCCTCCATGGTAAATCCGGACTCCGCTCTTACAAGTAGTAATAATTGTTTATAAACAGTTTAAGTCGTTTTCGGGGATGCCTCCCAAATGGAAGGCTGGGGATTTGTTGGTTGACAGAGTTTTGCGCTCGTTCCACGAATCATCGCTCGAACGGAACATCTTGCGGTATCTCACCGCCGGGAAACACAGGCTACGAATACGTGTTGGCGAGACGCCAACAAACACCGGGTTCGTGCCTGAGGGTCTGAACGTACAAATATTTTGTGTAAGATCAATAAGTTGTCACGCCATATAAATGGTTTCATGGTAAAGTTTTATCAAAACCCCGCAATCCATCTTAACCACATTATCCGAGGCTGGCAAATGGTTTCAGGCTGAACGTATCGAACAGGCCGACTTGGGCTTTCATATAGCCGGTGATGGCAATCATGGCGGCGTTATCGGTGCAGTAGGACATCTTTGGGATATGAAGGGCGCACTTCTTGCGAGCCGCCATTTTCTCTGCTTTTTCACGAAGCATGCTGTTTGCGCTCACACCGCCAGCCAGCAAAATAGTTTTAACGCCGGTTTCATCGATGGCGCATTCCAGTTTTTTTATGAGTACTTCTGTTATTGCATGAGAAACCGATGCGCACAAATCCGACAAGTGATCCTCCAAATAAGTTCGCTGTTGTTCTTCTGTGCCTATGCCTTCGAGATGATATAATGCCGATGTTTTCAATCCGGAAAAACTAAAATCAAAGCCTTCTTTCAGCAACGCTTGCGGAAAACGATGAAAATGTGGATCCCCGTTTTTTGACAACCGATCCATGTTTGGTCCACCGGGATAGGGCAACCCCAATATTTTACCAATTTTATCAAAAGCTTCACCTGCGGCGTCATCTCGGGTCTTGCCAAGAATGGTATGATTGAAGGGCTTATCCACATACACCAACTGGGTGTGTCCACCCGAAACAGTGAGACAAATAAACGGGAATTCAGGCTGTTGGTCAATAAAATTGGCGTAAATATGTGCATCCATGTGGTTGACACCAATCAGTTTCTTTTCATTAGCCAATGCAAATCCCTTAGCAAAACACAACCCAACTAGTAGCGCTCCCATCAATCCCGGTCCATGCGTTACAGCAACAGCATCTAACTCCGAAATGGAAATATTGGCTTCATCCATTGCCTGCTCAACCGTAGCCCAAATGGACTGCTGATGCGCTCTGGAGGCTAATTCCGGCACCACTCCGCCAAATTCCGCATGAATGGCCTGCGTGGCCACCACATTCGATAACAGCCCATTTTTGGTATAAACGGCGGCGGCAGTTTCATCACAGGAAGATTCAATGCCAAGTATGTTCATTGCGTATTAAACAGAGATTTTTCGGGGTTAATAAAAATGTGGATAAATATAACCAAATCTGATCAGAGGTACGGGTAGTTTCTTTTCACCCAAACTTATCCACACGTTATCAACAATATATCGTTGCCCGTTTTGCGGTAACGGGATTTAGTGTTTTTACATTTGAATGTTGATAAGTTGTTTAAAAATAAAATTGATACATAACGCTTTAAAAAACTATTTTAAAAGCCGTTATCCAAATCATTCCTAAGTGGCCTCTCTGCACACGCAGCCCGCCTTTTTATTACAATTCTATTTCTATTATGAAAATTAAATGTCATTTTACCGATATATCGTGGGAAACTCCATACGATTCTATAGACTTTGAACCACGCAAATCAGAAATCAAAAATCCAGACGGATCAAGTGTGTTCGCTCTGGAAAATGTGATGGTTCCTAAATCCTGGAGTCAGGTTGCGACCGACATCATCGCACAAAAATATTTCCGCAAAGCAGGTGTCCCCGTAAGACTTAAAAAAGTAGCCGAAAAAGGTGTTCCTAAATGGCTTCAACGTTCCGAGGCCGACGAGGAAGCGCTTCTGGAACTACCCGAAACCGAACGCTATACTCACGAATCTGACAGCCGTCAGGTGTTTTCCCGTTTGGCAGGATGCTGGACGTATTGGGGATGGAAACACAAGTATTTCGATACGGAAGAAGATGCCAAAGCATACTACTCCGAATCTTGCTACATGCTGGCTAAACAAATGGCTGCGCCAAATAGCCCGCAGTGGTTCAACACCGGATTGCATTGGGCGTATGGAATCAATGGTCCGGCTCAGGGACATTATTATGTTGATGGTAAAACCGGCGAATTAAAAAAATCGGTCGATGCCTACACACATCCTCAACCTCACGCCTGTTTCATTCAAAGCATTGATGATGATTTGGTGAATGAAGGCGGAATCATGGATTTGTGGGTTCGCGAAGCCCGTTTGTTCAAATACGGATCAGGAACCGGAACCAACTTTTCGAATCTGCGCGGAGCTAATGAGTCGTTGAGCGGGGGCGGGAAATCATCCGGACTCATGAGTTTCCTCAAAATTGGTGACCGGGCTGCCGGTGCCATCAAATCGGGTGGAACAACGCGTCGCGCTGCAAAAATGGTAACTCTTGATCTGGATCATCCGGATATTGAAGAGTACATCAACTGGAAAGTTCGCGAGGAAGAAAAAGTGGCGGCAATTGTAGCCGGATCCAAATCCTGCGAAAAACACCTCCGTTCCATCATTCGTCTGTGCCACGTGCCGATTGAAATTGAAGGCCGCACTTACAACGGGGCTGTCAGCCGTGATCCCAAAAAGAATAAAGAACTTGCCAAAGCCATCCGTGAAGCCAACCGAGCGCACGTTCCTATGAATTACATTCAACGTGTGATTCAACTGGCTTCTCAGGGTTACACCGACATTCAGTATGACACGTATGACACAGACTGGAATTCTGATGCCTACGCAACCGTAAGCGGACAAAATTCGAACAACTCCGTTCGCATCCCTAATAATTTTATGGAAGCTCTTAAAAATGATGGCGACTGGAATCTGTATGGCCGCATCGAATTGCGTAAAGCAGAAGCGGAAAATCGTGAGCCAAAACCGAGTAAAACGCTAAAGGCCTCCGAATTGTGGGATCAGATTGCCTATGCCGCATGGGCGTGCGCGGATCCCGGAACACAATATCACGATACGATCAACGAGTGGCACACCTGTCCGGAAGATGGGCCAATTAAAGCGAGCAATCCATGCTCGGAATACATGTTCTTAGACAACACCGCTTGTAATTTGGCTTCGCTGAATCTTGTGAAGTTTTATAATGCCGAAACCGGAACATTCGATGTGGAAGCCTATCGTTTTGCTTCCCGCGTGTGGACCGTAACTCTTGAAATTTCCGTGTTGATGGCGCAGTTTCCATCCAAAGAAATTGCGGAGCTTTCTTACGAATTCAGAACACTTGGTCTTGGATATGCCAACATCGGTTCACTATTAATGATTCAGGGAATTCCGTATGATAGTCAACAAGCGTTGGCCATCACCGGAGCACTGACCGGAATTTTGCACATGACCTCATACGCAACGAGTGCCGAAATGGCTGCCGAACTTGGCCCATTCCCCGGATATGAGCGGAACAAGGAGCACATGCTTAAAGTGATGCGCAATCACCGACGGGCGGCGTACAATGTTTCCCCGGAAGAATACGAAGGCCTCACCATCAAACCGCTCGGAATTGATGCCAGTATTTGTGCCGATTATTTACTGAAAGCGGCCAAAGAAGATGCCGACCGTGCCCTCGAATTGGGTGAAAAACATGGATACCGTAACGCGCAGGTCACTGTAATTGCCCCGACCGGAACCATCGGTTTGGTCATGGATTGCGATACAACCGGAATCGAGCCGGATTTTGCTTTGGTGAAATTCAAGAAACTCGCCGGTGGTGGATATTTCAAAATTATCAATCAGTCGGTTCCGGCTGCGCTGAAGCATTTGGGATACAATCCATCTGAAATTGACGCAATTGTCAAGTATGCCAAAGGTCACGGTACGTTTAAGGGGTGTCCGACGATTAACCACGAAATTCTGAAAGCCCTCGGCTTCACCGATGATAAAATTAAAGCGGTTGAAGCAGCCCTACCGGGAGCGTTCGAAATCAAATTCGCCTTCAATCAATGGACATTGGGCGAGGATTTCTGTAAGGATGTTCTTGGCATAACAGACGAACAACTCAACGATTGGACGTTCGATATGCTCGCGCATCTTGGATTCAAGAAAAAGGAAATCGAAGCCGCCAACGATTATGTGTGTGGAACCATGACCGTGGAAGGCGCTCCTCACCTCAAAGAAGAGCATTTGCCCGTTTTTGATTGCGCCAACAAATGCGGACGCATCGGAACGCGCTACATTTCAGCTGAAGGCCACATCAAAATGATGGCAGCGGCGCAACCGTTTATTTCAGGAGCTATTTCCAAAACCATCAACCTGCCGAACGAAGCCAATATTGATGACTTCAAAAACGCATACATGATGTCATGGGAAATGATGCTCAAAGCCAACGCGCTGTACCGTGATGGCTCTAAATTGAGTCAGCCGCTCAACTCTATGGCCGATGTGATCGACGAAATTCTGGAGGAAGAAACCGAAGAGCCGGCAACCGATCCGGTAACGGCCTCCGCTCAGGATAATGTCGTGAAAACGGCTGAGCGCATTATTCACAAATATGTATCCGGTCGCCAACGCTTGCCCAACCGTCGCGGCGGATACACGCAAAAATGCAAAATTGGCGGACAAAGCGTCTATCTGCGCACCGGCGAATACGAAAACGGCCAAATTGGTGAGATCTTCATCGATATGCACCGCGAAGGCGCCGCTTTCCGAAGCCTGATGAACTGCTTTGCCATTTCCATCTCCCTCGGCATGCAACACGGCGTGCCTCTTGAGGAATTTGTGGATGCCTTTGTCTTCACCAAATTTGAGCCAAGCGGGATGGTCACCGGAAACCCGCATATAAAAATGACAACCTCTGTCATTGACTACATTTTCCGTGAGCTCGCCGTAACGTACCTGCAACGCGATGACCTCGCACACGTGGGTCCGGAAGAAATCCTCAATCGCACCTTACGCCCCGTTGATGGAATTGACCGGGAAGAGCAGCCCTCAGCGCTTGTATCTGATCCTGACGAACCCATTGAAAACGAACCTGCACCGGCGGTAACAGCAAAGAAAGAAGGGAAAGATTCCTTTATCGTCAAATATCAGCAGGCCAAAAAGATGGGCTACACCGGCGACATGTGCGGTGATTGCGGCAGCATGACGATGGTTCGCAACGGCACCTGCCTCAAATGCGAAACCTGCGGCGCCACCAGCGGCTGCTCCTAGCAACCCACCCGCCACACAGAATTTAATATAGCTTGGATAAATAACAGGAACCCGGTCGGAAGGCCGGGTTTCTGTTTTATAGTGGGATGTAAGTTAATTGCTGTTTAAAAGAAACAGGTAAACTTGTTAGCCTATGGCAATTTTTACCTCTTAAACAAAAATCCGGCAAAACCGCACTTTTTTGTTATTTTTCAATAACACATTGAAATCATCCAATACGCCATGAATATAGACACTACATTTCTTAAGCGCTGTATCAAGACTTTAGAAAAAGCGTTCTCATTATTGGAAAAATCTGATCCGGAAAGTATTGATTATGATATGTACCGTTCCGCTTGTATTAAAGAGTTTGAAATCATACTTGAGCAAAGTGGAAAACTGCTTCGGAAAAGCTTGAAATTATACATGCATTCCTCAAAAGCGGTTGATGAACTTTATTTTAAGGATGTGTACCGTCATGCTACTCAAAAAGGCATAATTACAGATGAAGCCTGTGAACGTTGGTTAATCTACCGCGATAACAGAAACAGCACGGCTCACGATTATGGCGTCCATTTTGCTGAAAACACATTGAAACTTCTGCCTGATTTTATTTCAGACGCCCTCAGTTTGGCTGAATCAATTGACTCAATGAATAATAAAGCCTAATGATCATCCGCGATAAAGACAAACAAGCGTTGACCAACATCTTCTCGGAAATACCTTTTCCTGTTGAAATATGGGCATTTGGCAGCCGCGTTGATGGAACGGCACACAGCGGCAGCGATTTGGACTTGGTAATCAGAACCCACGATTTAAGTCCGATACCGTTAACAACTCTACAAAACCTCAAAGAAACCATCCGCGAAAGCACCATTCCCATCCTCATTGAACTCCACGATTGGGCAAGAATTCCGGAAACCTTTCACAAGAACATTGCAAATCAGTACGAAGTCTTTTTTACGAATATGGGTGAGTTTGAGCGGGAGTCGTTCGGAAGTGAATAAGTAGATTATTTCTACCCCTAACTTGTTTCTTTTCTTGTTTATGGGATAATTTGGCGGTTAGTACTCTACTCGTAGCATTCAAACATTAGTTAGAAAAGCAGTAAAACAACAGAGATTTACACACATGTAAGTCAACAAACAAAACAAAAAATCCCGAACCTACTTGATCAACTTAATCTTATATAAACCGCAACAAACATTCGCATATTCATCTATATTGGCATGTAAAGTGAATGTTTATTGCGTGTATAAGTGAGTTGGGGGCAATTAAAAAAAACGACAAAATGAGTACATTTAAAATATGAAGACACCACAACCAATACCATATCAAGGAAGTAAAAGAGCCTTAGCACCGTTGATAATGAATTACTTTCCTGAAAAGGTGGATAGACTTATTGAGCCTTTTGCAGGTTCTGCTGCCGTGAGTGTGGCAGCAGCAATGAGAAATAAGGCTAAAAGATTTCTAATCAATGACATTAATTCTTCGTTGATTAACCTTCTTGATGAAATAGTTAATGACCCCAGTGGAATTTCGGAAAACTATGAAAAGCTGTGGCAAGAACAATTAGGAAACGAAAAGGAATTCTTCTTACGAATTAGGGATAGATTTAATAAGGAAAAACGTAATGACGACTTCTTATATGTAATGGCAAGGTGTATAAAAGGAGCAATAAGGTACAATGCCAATGGTGAATTCAATCAATCTGCTGATAACAGAAGAAAAGGCAAGAATCCCAAAAACATGAAGCAAGAAATTCAGCTTGTTTCAAAATATCTTAAAGGGAAATCTGAATTCACTTCTTTCGACTTTCACGATGTCTTTAAGATGGCTCAACCTGAAGATTTGATATACATGGATCCACCATATCAAGGAACGTGTAAGAATCGTGATCCACGATACTTCAGCGGAATCGAATTTGACAGATTTGTTAGGAGTCTTGAATATCTTAATGAAAAAGGAGTTCCCTATTTAATCAGCTATGATGGTAAAACAGGCAACAAGACTTATGGAAATGACTTACCATCTAATTTAGAGCTCCACAAAATACTAATTGAAGTTGGTCGGTCAACCCAATCCACACTATTAGGAAATACTGACATTACCTATGAAGCTCTTTATATCTCAAATGCACTAATCAATAAACTTTCAACAGATATTCCAGAAACTGTTTCTCTCAAACCGAAACAGCTTGAACTAATATGAGCAATCAAAAAATTCCCAAAGACTTTCTGACTTTAATTGAAAGTATTAGTAACAAGAGAGCTAAAATAGTAATCGATCATATTATTGAACACGGCTTCATAACGACTGAAGATTTAGAAAAAACTTATGGATACAATCATCCACCACGTGCAGCTAGAGATGTCCGAGAAGCAGGTATTCCATTAGAAACTTATCGAACAAAATCTAATGATGGGAACCGAAACATAGCTGCTTATAAATTTGGTGATTTCGAGACTGTTCGCAAAGACAGAATTGCAGGAAGAATAAATTGGCCAAAGAATTTTAAGAAAGACCTTATAGACCTATTATGGTGCAAAGTGCCTAATCAGTGGTGCAGAATTGGAACCCAGAGCATTACAAATTGATCATAGAATCCCTTATCAAATAGCGGGTGATGATGTATCAAAGAAGAAATTGGACGTTGAAGATTTCATGCTTTTAAGTAGCACAAGTAATAGAGCAAAATCTTGGAGCTGCGAGCATTGTGAAAATTGGATTAAAGATCATGACTATACAGTTTGTCATTCATGTTATTGGGCATTTCCAGAGAACTACTCACATGTTGCAATGCGTGAGATAAGACGACTTGACTTAACGTGGCAAGACAAGGAAGTAGAAGATTACGACAACTTGAAAGAACAGGCTGACAAAGAAGGTTCGGAATTACCCGACTATGTGAAAGAAATCTTGAAGAAAAATATAAAATAACTGCCCCAACAATGGATATAAAAACATAGGGCGGACAGTGGTTTCCGCAAGTTTTCGGCATTTAACTAGCTTGGTTTTTGGCGGACAGTTAAGTGCTTTAAAATGCTCTACGTTTGATACCCGAGACCGTCAGCATACAACAATCAATAGAATATGACAATTGAACAGATAGCTAAAGCTTTTTCAAACGGAGAATTTGAATTGATTTATGAATCAATTGCAGAAAATGCAGTATGGATTGTAATTGAAGAAAATCACTTCATTGGAAAAAAAGCGATTATTGAAAATTGTGAGCAGGTTGGGAGATACTTTAAATCCGTAAGCACAGACTTTAAGACGTTTAATGTTATTTCCAGCCAAAACAAAGTAGTTGTTAACGGAACGGCTGAGTTTCTGAAAAACAATACAAGGGTGTCCTTTGTTTCTGCCTGCGATATCTATGAGTTTGACATTAACAACCAAATTCAAAAAATCACTTCTTACTGCATTCCATCAAAACAATGATAACCTTTTTCGAAAATCAATTAGAATTCAGAGAGTGGTTAGAGAACAACCACAATAAAGAAACGGAATTATTTGTAGGATTCTATAAAGTTGGTAGTGGCAAGCCCTCCATGACGTGGTCTGAGTCGGTTGACCAAGCCCTGTGCTATGGTTGGATAGACGGTATTAGAAAATCTATTGACAAAGAACGTTATTGCATTCGTTTTACACCAAGAAAACCAACTAGCATTTGGAGTGCTATCAACATTAAAAAAATTGAAGTATTGACCAAGGCAGGGCTGATGAAACCGGAAGGACTAAAAGCCTTTAGTTTACGAAAAGAAGAGAAGTCTAAAATGTACTCCCACGAGAAAGATATTGTGGAGCTTGCACCTGACTATTCAAATCAATTCAAAGAAAATATGATAGCGTGGAATTTTTTCATACATCAAGCTCCATCCTATCAAAAAGGTATAACCCATTGGATAATGAGTGCCAAACAGGAAAAAACAAGACAATCACGCTTGGAAAAAACTATACGTGCAAGTGAACAGCAAAAACGTTTGAAATAAAGAATAATAACAAAGCCGAACGCGCGTCATCCTCAATAAAGATACGGGGGCGGATAGTGAGTTGGATTATATTTAACAGACCTCAAGGGTTTTGCTTCTGCGTTATCTTGATCATCCGGAAAGCGAAAAAAGCGGATTAAGCAGTTTTGGTGAACTATCCCGGTATTAATAAGGAACAGACCATAGGGGTTCTTGAAATTGCGAATGAAATTAACAATACAAATTAGAGAAGGTTTTGAAAAAACAGGAATTTTGTTTGTAGAAGGCTTTGATAAACCAGGGTTTTTGTTCGAGTATAACGCCGGAGCAAAAATAAAACCGAATTATACTGCTCTCATAGTTGAAATTGAAAAGCAAAATGTGTCAATGATACGTATTCGCGTGAACATTAACGATGACAGTTTTGTTGACAGGGAAATTGATTTAGTTACTAAAAATACCCATCGCTGTTGCGTATATTTGTAAACAAAATGATTTATAATATGATGAGATATATTAAAGCGATTGTCATTTTTTCATGCGTATTGATCATGGGTTGTCACAATAAGCTCCCAAAAGAAAAATACAATCAATTTACGTTCAGTAAATCGCATACATACGAAAATGACAGCCTCAAAATTCATCTTAAAAACCCTTTGATGAGTCCTGTACGTATTCATTTGGAAAGTTCTCATGACAACATTCAGGAAGTGTTCCAGGGACTAAACCCTATAATTCTTGATCAAAATGCAGATACGACGCTTTATTTTTCAATTTCGGAGCATTTTGAAGATGATATCCGATACCAGATTTTCCTTGGAAGCCACAAAAAAGAAATTCAGCAAAGTAAGATTGAATTGCCTTTCCCAAAAGGCAAAACTTACAATATAATTCAGGGTAACAACACGAATCACACACACAATACGGACTATTCCAGATATGCAATCGATTTTAACCTCAGTGTAAATGACACTATTTCGTCAGTCTCAGATGGATTCGTTGTTGGGGTTATAGAGGATTATAAATATGGTGGAAAGGGGCCTGAATGGAGGTCGTATGGAAATTTCATCACTGTATATGATTCGGAATCCGGAGTGTTTTATCAATATGTACATCTGACACATAAAGGAAGTTTTGTGGCTGTAGGAGATAAGATATCCGCCGGCCAACCGATTGGTTTATCTGGCGAAACCGGTCAAACTGACACTCCCCATCTGCATTTTAATAGTTTGGTTCCTGTTGAGGGTAAAGATAAAATGATATCAATACCGGTTGAATTTGTAGAGGGTTATAAAGGTATAGAATTGAAAAAGAATGATATCGTAAAAAAATAAATACAGACTTCGCTTATATTGCTGTCAAAAAAATAACACATCTTAAACAGATTTCATGGAAAAGATAACAAACGACCTCATTGCTTCTAAACTCGAAGAAATTGGCACCTTGATGCGACTGGCCGGCGAAAATGACTTCAAGGCAATAGCCTTTGATCGCGCAGCTCGTACTATTGAAGGAATGCAGGATGATATAGCTGAGTATATCAATGAAAAAAGACTAACGGATATTAAAGGAATCGGAAAATCAATTGCCGAAGATTTATATACTTTCGCTGAGATTGGAGAGATTCCTGTTTTAACAAGTTTGCATGAACGCGTTCCTGCCGGACTCATCAAGTGGCTTGGTATTTCCGGGTTGGGGCCAAAGAAAATCTATAAGATTCACAAGGACCTAGGCATTACTGAAATTGATGAACTCAAACAAAAATGTGAGGATGGATCAGTGGCGTCACTCAGCGGGATGGGAGCTAAATCAGCTGAAAAAATCCTGAAATCAATAGCATGGATGGAACAGTTTTCGGAGCGCTGTCGCCTTGATGAAGCCATGTATATTGCCGAAACAATCTATTCCGACCTGAAAGGTCTTGAGGGCGTTCAGGAGATTTCAGTCGCAGGCTCGTTGCGCCGGCGCGCAGAAACAATCGGTGATGTTGATATTTTGATTTCTTGTGAAGAGGAATACATGACCTTTATTTTTGAGTCCTTTACCAATCACCAATCCGTTGTTGAGATTCTTGGAAAAGGCGATACTAAAAGCTCAGTCAGAACAAAGGAAGGGCGCCAGGTTGATCTCCGTATAGTTAAACCCAATCAATTCGCTGCTGCTTTAATGTATTTTACCGGTAGCAAAGAACATAATGTGGTGATGCGCCAACGTGCACGTGACAAAAAAATGGCACTCAACGAATATGGCCTTTTCCATCTTGATGAATCCGGTAATACAAACTTTGACAAACCCGTTTCAACAAAAACCGAAGCCGATATTTATCAACAGCTGGGATTGCATTTTATCACCCCTGAGCTAAGAGAAGACCGTGGTGAATTTGATTGGTTTGAAAAGCATGAAACCGCCGGACTGATTCAGGAATCGGATATAAAAGGGATTCTTCATGCACACAGCAATTGGAGTGATGGGAAAAAATCCATTCGGGAAATGGCTGAGGCTTGTCTGGAAAAAGGATATGAATATCTTGGACTTACCGATCATTCCCGAACTGCTGCCTACGCCGGTGGTCTTAGTATTGAGCGGGTACAAGAACAGTGGAAAGAAATTGATGCGCTCAATCAGCATTTTGAAAAAGAAGGCATTCGTTTCAGGGTATTTAAAGGAATTGAATCCGATATTTTACAGGATGGGTCTCTCGATTACCCCGATGATATTTTGAAGGGATTTGATTTTGTGATTGCAAGCGTACATGCATCCCTAGAAATGCCACCCGACAAAATGTTGGATCGGTACAAACGCGCCATTGAAAATCCGTACTCAACCATTATTGGTCACCCTACGGCAAGGCTTTTATTAAAACGGGATGGATCAAAAGTGGATATAAACAAAATGATTGAATGTGCTGTTGAACATAACACCGCCATTGAAATAAATGCAAGTCCATGGCGGCTTGATCTTGATTGGCGTTATGGCTTAAAGGCAAAAAAAGAAGGGATGATGTCATCTATTTGTCCCGATGCTCACGATATCGACGGCTTAGACGATGTTCAATTTGGTGTTGCTATTGCCCGAAAAGGATGGTTTGGGAAAGAGCGCATCCTGAACACAAAAACAATTGAAGAAATTGAAATGTGGTTTAGTAGTCGTTAATAATAACAAACCAACTTCGCCTTCTCAGAGACCAATTAGAACTAAATAACTACAATTATGAACGATTCGACACTTTTTTCAGACAGCTGGATTCTCCGCTGGAAAGACGAAATAAACCAAAGTGATGTTTACAAAAAAGAAGGCCGTTCATGGAAGGAACCTCTGATTCTGCGATTTTCCGGTGAACTACCAAATATTTTTCCGGATCAGTCTTTTGGATTCTGGTTAGACTTGAATTCGGGACATTGCAGGGAGCTACGTTATGCCGAACCAAGGGATTTAGAGTCGTGTAATGTTATTTTATCTGCCGAACTTGACACATGGAAACGTATTATCAAAGAGAAAAAAGATCCCCTCTTTCTGCTTATGCAAGGTGGGTTAAAGCTGGAAAAAGGCAGTCTAATGAAGTTGACCTCAGAACGAACCTCAGCAAAGGCGTTACTCGATTGTGCTCATAAAGCCTGTATGTCGTTAAATGAAACGGTTGATATTGAGGAACCCACTACTGCCATACAAAAGACACCCTCCGATGCAAATGTGAATGCATCGAAAAAATCATTTGCAACAGCTCGACGCGGACTCGATTTCGATTCCTTGCCCATGCAGCTATTCCAGAAATCAAAAACCCTTGGAATTTGGAATCCGTCTGATATTTCATTTGACGAGGATAAGCGTCAATGGAATGCGTTTTCAGACCTTGAAAAAAAAGTGTTGCTGCATTTAACATCTATGTTTGTGTCAGGCGAGGAGGCCGTCACATTAGATTTACTGCCATTAATTGGCACGGTCGCCAAAGAAGGCCGGATTGAAGAGGAAATATATTTGACCTCATTTCTTTGGGAAGAAGCCAAACATACCGAGTTTTTTTCCATCTTTTTAAGAGAAGTTGTTCGGGCTGACTCAAACATTGAATCTTTTCATGGAAAGGCTTACAAGCGATTGTTTTATGATGAATTGCATCAAGCTTTAAATCGACTCGAACACGACAGAAGTCCGGAGAGTCAACTCAGGGCATCGATAACGTACAATATGATTGTGGAAGGTACGCTTGCAGAAACCGGTTATGAAGCCTATTACAACATGCTCACAGATAATGACATGTTGCCCGGTTTGAGGGAGGGAATTGGCCATTTGAAGCGGGATGAAAGCCGTCACATTGCGTTTGGCCTGTATTTTATCAAACGGCTGTTGGTTGCGCATCCACAATTGTTTGTTATCATGGAAGAGGAAACCGGACGTCTATTGGAAATGGCTATTGATGTGGTGCACGAAATGTTTGATCCCTATCCTGAAATGCCATTTGGCCTGGAAAAAAGCTGGTACTTAGAATACGCAGCAGGACAATTCAAGAAACGTATTGCTCAGTTTAACCCGAGTAATTCATGAAAAGCGCGCGTTTATTGCATATTTGAATGAGTTATACCAAATTTGAACTAACGACACGTCGAAACCTGAATTAATTATAGGCGAAACACACCGTTATTGCAATCCTCTTGTTAATTGCCGTTCCGTGAAATATCTATCTGGAATTGTGGAATCGAATTCGCGCTTCGTCCAATTGAGTTCTGTTCGACGATTTTCGGATAGGTCACGCATAATCATCACATCAGGACGCCAAATTCCATCGCGCACTTCATTATAATCCGTTGCAGTGAGCTCTTTTACTTGTTTGTTATCCTCGATATAATAGTCGGCCTGAAGCAACACATAGCGCTGTGTATCCAGCTTAAAATGAATAGTGCTGTACTGACTCTCAGATTGTGGAATTGCTTTTATCCACATATAATCATCTGCTTCTTCTAAAAGCTCTACTTTGTAATCATCCGGATCAATATTTCCAAGGTCTTCAAAGGTGAAATCGCTACCCATAAAACGATCGGAACGTTGTCCGCCAGAAATAGTTTGAATGCGTCCCAATGCAGGGAGATATAAATACTGCACTTCCGAACCGTTTTCCTGTAAATTCAGAAAGCCCGTACCACGCACATCAGCAGGCTGTTCAAAAACGGTCAGGCTTTTACTAACACTTTCTTTATTGTACGAATACATTTTCATCGAGCGGTTTCGCACACGTTCACGGCTGTCAATAATCTGCATTTCAAGCGTACTTGTTTCATAAGTAATTGCGCGGCGACGCTCATCAAATTTGTCAAATACTTCCTGCGCACGGTCATTGGTTACAGTTTGAGCCGGAACCCCTGTAGTAACAAATAAAAACTGAATAAAAATAAGTGATATAATAACAGAGATATGAGTATTCATGTTAATGGTATGATTAAAATAAAATGGGACGTGATGGAATGATAACGATTTGGTTGACACTTTAATTCAAATTGGTTTTATCAGAATTTTAAGATGAAATCTTTCGAAATATAAAAGAGAATCTATGATTGAATTTATAACTACTAATTAGTTGTTGCAACACATAATGTTTTTACAGTATATTCAATTGTATGAAAATAGAAGATGAAATAAAACAGGACACGTTTAGAAATCCCATCCAAAAAGCGGTTGTGAACATGCTTTTTACAGGCAGTTGGTTCAACTCCCTGCATCAGGCTGAGTTGAAACCATTTAAAATATCACCGCAGCAATACAATATATTGCGAATTTTGAGGGGGAGTTATCCGAATCCTGTAAATGTTAAAACACTGATGGATCGCATGTTAGACAAAATGTCGAATGCGTCCCGTTTAGTGGAAAAACTGGTTCAGCGAAACCTGGTTAAACGCACGATTTGTTCAAAGGACAGGCGTGCCGTTGATGTAGTGATTACCGGCGAGGGGTTACGGTTTCTTGAAAAAATAGAAAACAACCGTAAACTTATGCATCGGTTAAACATGGCTCTTACAGATGAAGAGGCACTAACACTCAGCAACCTGTTAGATAAATTGCGGGAAATCTGAGTTTTTCGAAATGTACCTTATCAAATAACTAAAAAACAAATTATTATGAAATATATAACCATGATATTCCGGTACCTTATGGGTATCATATTTGTAGTCTTTGGTCTAAACTTTTTCTTCCAGTTCCTACCAATGCCACAGCCAACTCAAGAAGCTGGCGATTTTATGGGTGCAATTATGGGAACCGGTTACCTTTTTCAGCTGATTAAGGTAATTGAAATTACTGCTGGGGTTGCACTTCTTGTAAACCGCTTTGTACCTCTTGCACTGGTACTATTGGCGCCAATAACCGTAAATATCTTCCTCGTTCATTTAATGTTAGACCCGGGTGGATTACTTATGGGTGTATTTGTACTCGTTGCTAATTTCTTCCTGCTTTTTGCATACCGGAATGTTTTTTCGGATGTTTTAAAGCCTCAGGTTCCTATGGCGCACGAAGCCTAATCTGAGCAAAAACAGCTGTAACTTTTTCTATCTGATGGCGTAATACAAAATCAGAAGTAGAGTATTGAGCAAATTATACGCTCGCTGTTTGATTAACAGCGGGCGTTTTTTTTGAGAGATATAAAAAAAACCCGCCTCGTTTAACGGAAGCGGGTTCATTACTTACAGGATTTAAAGTATGCTTATTTGACGAACAACATATCCCTGTAAGTTGGGAGTGGCCAGAAATCATCAGCCACAATTGATTCGAGTTTATCAGCAGATGCCCGAACTTTGCCCATAGCAGGAATAACATTAGCATTCACATGCTTAGCTTTTTCAAATTCGGTTTCACCACCTAACTCGGCATTTTGCGCAATGAGCTCATCCAGATTTTCGACTAATTCGTCAAGTAATACGGATAATTTCCCTGCTATGCTCTCGGCTCCCTTAGTGGATAAGGAAAGTTTTCCACCACGGTCGAGAAGTGCAGCCAATTCATTCAGATAACGAACAGCCGCTGGCACAATCATGGTTTGAGCAATATAAGCCGTTGTTTCGCCTTCAATATTGATCGTTTTGAAATATTGATCAATGAAAATCTCAAAACGGGCTTCGAGTTCACGTTCACTCAGCACGTTATACTTTTCAAAAAGAGCGATATTTTTTTCACTCTTCAAGTATGGCAGCGCGTCCATCGTATTTTTCAGGTTTAACAAGCCACGCTTTGCAGCTTCCTCCTGCCATTCCTGAGAATATCCGTCACCATTAAAGAGTACAGCAGCGCTTTCTTTAATCGATTTGGTAAGCACCGCGCCGAGAGCTGTTTCAAAATTATCGTTTTTACTAAGCTCTGCCTCAAGCAGGGTACACATTTCATCAAGGGAATCTGCCATGATAGTGTTCAGGCAGGTAACCGGCAGAGAAATGGTTTGGTTGGAACCAACTGCGCGGAATTCAAATTTATTACCGGTAAAGGCAAATGGTGACGTCCGGTTACGATCACCGGCATCTTTTGGAAGTGTTGGTAATACAGGGGTTCCAAGACCCAGCAGCCCGCCTTTTTTAGACGATTTGGCAGCTCCATTTTTAATTTGATTAAATACATCCTCAAGCTGATCACCCAAAAAGATAGAGATGATAGCAGGAGGCGCTTCGTTGGCACCAAGTCTGTGATCATTCCCTGCAGAAGCTATTGCAGCGCGTAACAAATCCTGATGCTTGTAAACGGCACGAATAACTGCACTACAGAAAAACAAAAACAGCATATTGGAATGCGGATTATCGCCCGGAGCCATTAGGTTACGGCCTTCTGCCGTGCTTACAGACCAGTTGGTGTGTTTTCCACTTCCATTGAGGCCAGCAAACGGTTTTTCGTGTAGTAAGCAAACAAAGCCATATTTACGAGCTACTTTACCGAGAACCTGCATCGTTAATTGCTGATGGTCGGCAGCTATATTGGTTGTTTCGAAAATAGGCGCGATTTCATACTGACTTGGAGCCACTTCATTGTGCCGTGTTTTCACAGGAATTCCAAGACGATAGAGTTCTTTTTCTGCTTCAAGCATAAATGATAGAACACGATCCGGAATGGAACCGAAATAATGGTCATCCAATTCCTGACCCTTAGGAGGAACGGCACCAAAAAGACTGCGTCCACTGGTCATTAAATCTGGACGGCGATAGTAGAATTCTTTATCGAGAAGGAAATATTCCTGCTCGGCTCCTACCGTTGATGTAATTCGTTTTGATTCGATTCCAAAAAGCTTAAGCGCACGTAAACCTTGTTTGTTTAAAGCTTCACTTGAACGCAATAATGGAATTTTAAAATCGAGGGCATCGCCTTTCCAGGAAGCAAAAGCGGTAGGAATACATAAGGTAGAACCATTTTCGTTCTCCATGATAAAAGCAGGAGAGGTCGGATCCCAGGCGGTGTATCCACGAGCTTCGAAAGTTGGGCGAAGGCCGCCACTTGGGAAACTCGATGCATCCGGCTCACCCTGAATCAGTTCTTTACCTGAAAACTCAGCGATGGCGCCACCACCTTGATTTGGCGTAATAAAACTATCGTGCTTCTCAGCGGTAAACCCTGTTAATGGTTGAAACCAGTGTGTGTAATGCGTTGCACCTCGTTCAGATGCCCAATCCTTCATTACAGAAGCCACATTATCAGCTACTTCAGCTTTTAATGGTTCGCTATCGGTGATGGTTTTCTTGAGTTCTTTCCAGATAGATTTTGGAAGGCGGTCTTTTAGCTTGCTCATATCGAGCGCGTTCTCGCCGAATATTTTGACTATATCGAATGGCTTGCTCACACCATTAGATCCGTTTCCGGTATCTTTAACAGCAGCAAGTGCATCGAATCGTTTAAATGATTTACTCATTATCTTAAATTTATTTTGTTGTTCGTTTATGTTCAGAGACATGCAAAAATAAGGCTAATTAAATAAAATGCCATAAATATTTAACCACTTAAAAAAATTAGGCGCTTATTATTTAAGTAAAGTGCTCATTACATATTAAAAAAGCGCTATCAAAGATGATTAATTATTTTGAATCACGAAAGTACCTAAATATTTTAGGTTTCAATGGATATTATGTATGCGTATTGATTACTCCTGATTTATTTTTTCATCATGAAATCATCATTTGAAAGGTTTTCAAAAATGCAACACCCGGTTTATTATTCGACATCTAATCCATTTGTATATAGCAGGCAAAACTAATTTATCGTACGGAAAAAAAGATTAATTTAGAGACATAGTCGTTATCAACCAGATTAATTCAACTTCTCGTTTGTCAGAAAGTAGATCAAAACCTAATTATTATGTTGATGTAGCCCTGCCGGCTGCGGTTCGGGAGATCTTCACCTATTATTTACCCGAGTCAATCAATAGAAAAATGATTATGCCGGGCGTAAGGGTTTGGGTACCTCTTCGGGGAGCAATGACCATTGGTATGGTTGTGAAGGTTCATATCGATAAACCAACGTTTAAAACCAGAGCTGTCCGTCGCATTCTGGATACCAAACCGGTTATGGACGAGCAAATGCTGAAATTGGCAGACTGGATGCACCGATTTTATTATGCTGGTTTGGGTGAAGTGATACAGGCGGCCTTGCCTTCAGGTTTAAATTTTTCATCTGTCAGATACTTAATTCCTTCAGATAATAAAGAGGAAAGGGAGAAAAAAATTGCCGGTCTTTATGATAGAGAACGTGCGGTTGCCGAAGCAGTAATCAGCCACGGAAAATATCCGCTTCAGGATGCTTACAAACGATGGGGAGGAAGTGTTCAGAAAATCGTTTCAAAGCTTTCAAAAGCAAATATAGTGGAAGTGTGGGAAGAGCCGGAAGTGCGTGTCAAACCAAAAATGGAATTGGTTTGGTTAGAAAATAATGAAAATGAAGCTCCTCCATTATTGGATGAAGCCGAAATAAATAAAGCAAAAAAATGGGAAATTGCGCTGGATTTCCTCCAAAAGACAGATCTTTTGCCGGCTAATACGGCAACCTTAACGGCTTTTCCGGAAATCACTGCATATACCCTCAATAAACTTGAAAAAGAGGGATACCTGAAAAAAGAAGAGCGGGAAGTTGTAACCGGCGAACCTACCTATTTGTATGATCCGGATTCAATTTTTCCATTAAATGATGAACAAACCGCTGTTTTTGAGGATATCAAGCAAAAAATACAGGGGAATGTCTATCATAGTTTTTTACTGTATGGCGTAACCGGTAGCGGAAAGACAGAGGTTTATATTCATGCTCTTCGTGAAGCAATGAAAATGGGCAACGGTGGTTTAATTCTGGTACCTGAAATTGCTTTAACACCTCAGACCGTTCGCAGGTTTTACAAAATATTCGGGTCTCAAATTGCCATTCTGCACAGCCGGTTAAATGATCGTGAACGGTATGATGCCTGGCAGGCATTACGCTCGGGAGAGAAAACCATCGCTATTGGTGCGCGTTCGGCAGTGTTTGCTCCGGTGAAAAATCTGGGACTCATTATAATTGATGAAGAACATGATACGTCATACCGGCAAGCTGATCCTGCTCCGCGCTATCATGCCCGTGAAGTGGCGGCTATGCGGGCACATTGGGGAAATGCTGTAATGGTGATGGGTTCGGCCACACCTTCACTTGTGAGTCTTGTTAATGCCAATCGTGGTAAACACACGCTTTTGAAACTCAAAAAAAGACATGCCGGGGCAACTATGCCGGCAGTTCGTATCATAGATTTAAAGCAATACCGGTCGGCTATGAAGGGGCCACTAGCCTATCCGCTGTATGAAGCAATCTGCGAAGCCGTGGCCGGCGGTGAGCAAACCATCCTTTTGTATAATCGCCGTGGGTTTGCCAGTTATATGCAGTGTGGAGATTGTGGTCATGTGGTGGAGTGCCCCGATTGTTCCGTATCAATGACATATCATAAACATCTGAATCAGTTGCGTTGCCATTATTGCGGATTTAGTACGCGCGCTCATGATCCGTGTCCGGCATGCCAAAGCGCAAATATGGAACACATAGGCAGTGGTACGCAACAGGTAGAAGAGGAACTGGAAACCGTTTTACCCGACGCGCGAATCCTGAGAATGGATCAGGATACCACATCCGGTAAAAATGCCCACGATAGGATTTTAAGTGCATTTGGCCGGGGTGAAGCAGACATTCTTGTTGGAACGCAATTGGTTGCCAAGGGACTTGATTTCCCGAATGTAACGGTAGTTGGAGTGATAAATGCGGATACCGAATTAGCATTTCCATCTTACAGAAGCCATGAACGCATGTATCAACTTTTGAGTCAGGTAGCGGGAAGAAGCGGGCGTTCCCTGAAAAAAGGAAGGGTGTTTCTACAAACGCGTCAAGCCGATCATTTTACATTGCGATTTGCCCGTGAACACGATTTTGAAGGGTTTGCCCGTCATGAGCTCACATTAAGGAAACCGCTGCTATACCCGCCATACGGACGTTTATTGTATGTTAGTTTTAAAGGAAAAGATGGTCAGGTTACATCGCAGGTTGCTCACATATTTACACGAATATTAGAACAGTTGAACCTTGGTTACGCTGTTTTGGGGCCTTCACCCGAAACCATAATGCGGATTAAAAATGAATTTCGCTGGATTACTACCATGAAACTACCCGCAGAAACTAAAACCAGACTGGTTGAATTTATAGCAGATGAAACCTTCGCGCGGTACGATAAAGTAAAACCTAAATCAGCAAGCACAGTGCGCATTACAATTAGTCATGAAATGGTGTGATTTCTTGCTTTGAGCGGATACACCGGAATAAATAACGTTTTCCTTACCTTTATTCAAAATATTCACCAATTAGACAACCAAAATGAGCCTGACTGTTAAGCGTACACATTCGAAACAAGATGCCGAGGTAAAATCTATCATTGAAGAAATTGCCGGTGATATGAAATCCGAATTTGGGATTGATTATAAGTGGAAGGGTAATTCGTTGGAATTCAGCAGAACAGGTATAAGTGGAAACATCAAATCTCACCCAGGCGAGGTGGAAGTAAATATCCGGAAAAGCTTTTTCATCCCACTAAGCGATGCCTTCCTCCGCTCAAAAGTCGAAGAATATATGGACAAGCATTTGCAGTAATGCAAAGTACTTTCTGATGATGTTATTGGGAAATATTTTCGTATTGGGATGAAATTCACAAATCAGGGCAGGTTTTTATTATGAGGTGCTGTGAATAATATGGTTGATTGTAATTACGAAACTAAGAAGTTGTCATCCCGCAAGACCTGTCCCGGTTTACCGTGGACGCATGTAACGCCTGTTAATATTGGGAAAGAGACTGAGCGTTATGCGGCTGAAAGTTCCGACATATTCGGAGGACCTTCAAATTATGCCATGTATCTCGGATTGAATACGCGTTAGCGGCAATCTATCTTTGTCATGGAAATGGCTGAGCAACCTCTTTCCCCGCTTATGCGGATTTTTTCTCTGCGCCATTTCGTAACTGGAGGGTCCCGCATAACCCACAGGCTTTATCATTATATAATAATACGTTGCATGGGCTTGTGGACGGCTATTGCATCGTAGATATTCCACCGCATAGTCGAAGGGTTGGTTGAGCTACCACTAAATCGAGTTGTACCACATGAAACCTGTTTCTATGCGTTTTAGTAGTATTTCATACACATCTCTTTATAAATAGATAACATGTGTTTTGTATTATGAATTTCACAAATCAGGCATTTCGGAATGCAGTTCTTTTTTTAGCTAATTTATTCTTATCCTAAAGGTTCACACGTTAACAGGACTGTTCGATTCATTCTATTCAATTAATATCATTTCCATGAAAACTCTAAAAATCATCCCCGTAATTCTTATTTGGCTGCTACTCCCCCTGAGTCTGAATGCCCAACTATTTGAAAATTTTGAACAAGGTACAAAGGGTGGCTATGCAGAAGCACCTGTCAATTTAACAACAGGCTCCTGGTTATTCAGCGATGCACTTCTGGGAACAGCTGCAGATGACCGTAAGAATGGAACGCAGTCGGCGCGCATACGAGATGGTTTTGTTCAAATGAATTTTAACCACCCGGCGGGAATGAGTGAGGTTTCATTTTATGCTTCCAATGCCGGATTTTCCGGTGATACCGGTGGTGTGCTTGAAGTAAGCTACTCAACGAATAATGGCTCAACATGGACACCTATCGGTGACCCTATTACGCTTGGCACTGAACTTCAGCAGTATTCCATTACGGCCAGTGTTCAGGGAAATATTCGTCTCCGCTTCACCAAAACTGCCGGAAACCGAATTAATGTAGATGATGTATTGATTACAGATTACATTGAAACAAGCGAAGAACCGTCCTTGTTTTTACGCGTGAATGACGTGCCCTATGAAAGTGACGAAACCTTTGATTTTGGTGTAACAACAGGCTCCTCTACAGCTAATTTACAGCTCAGAAATACCGGACAGGAAGACCTTATTATTTCTTCATTTGAATTAAATGGAAATGAATTTAGTGTAGATGGTGACCTTGCCGTCACCATTGAAAGCATGGGCAACCGTTCGTTCACCCTCAGTTATGATGCAGAGGATGCCGGAATTTTTGATGGCTCTTTGGTGCTTTCAACCAATGACCCTGAAAACGAAACCTACACACTTAATCTTTCAGGCGAAACCCTCGATACCACGCAACCTATTCCCATTGCTGAGGCGCGAACATTGCCTCAGGGAACATTGGTAACCGTTGCCGGATGGCTGACGGTTTCCAGCCAGTTTGCTGGTCCCGTTTATTTTCAGGATGATACTGCCGGACTTGCGTGGTTCGATAATGAAACCATGCGTGAAGAGTGGTTGATAGAAGCCGAATTAGGCGATTATATTACCGTTACAGGTACACTTGGAAACTTTAACAACCTGCTTCAAATTATTGATTTCACCAGTTATTCCGTTAATGATGAAGCCTTTCAGTTACAGGAACCTGTTGACATTACACTTGCTGAACTGAATTCTGGTGAATATGAAGGTCAACTTATTCGTCTAACCGATATAAATTTTGTGAGCTCAGGACAATTTTCCGGTGGAACTAATTATGAAATTATGGATGCTTCAGGTGAAGGCCAACTCAGAGTCGATAATTTCACAGATATCCCCGGTTTCAGTATTCCGAATTCACCTGCTGAAATTGTAGGTGTTGCCGGACGTTTTCTGGATACCAATCAAATCCTGCCTCGTTTTAGAAATGACATACAAGTTCTTAGCGGTCCTGTTATTGTAACTGCTCCGCCTTATGAATCTTATGCCACCTCCAATTCCATCACCTTCGAGTGGGAAACCCAGCAAGCCGGACACTCTGAAATTCGCTATGGGACAACTTCATCGCTTGAGTTGGGTACCATCGTTGATGAAGATCCCAAAACCCAGCACAATATTACACTAAATAATTTACCAGCAGCGACTACTTTCCATGTTCAATTACGTTCCGCTGTGGGTACCGACACCAGTGCAACAGCTCTTTATATAAGTTCAACCGGTTCGCCGGCGGGTTCAACGGGGGAAATAATCACCTTCTTTAATCGTGATGTAGCACATGAACTGGCTACGTATCAGGAAGCGGATGAAAATGTGAATTTCAGTAACAGGCTCATCGCCATGACCGAACAAGCCGAGGAAACAGCGGTTTTCGCCTTTTACACAATTAGCGGTGCAATTGGAAATGTAATCGCTGATGCCATAATTGACGCACATGACCGTGGTGTTGATGTTCGGGTCATAGCATCGGGACATACCGGAAATAGCAATGCTGTTATAGACCGCTTAGTGAATAATGGAGTTCGTGCCACAATGAGTTTGGGAGAAGCGCAACATCATAATAAGTTTGCTGTTATTGATGCCCACCACAGCAATCCGGCCAAGTCATGGGTCGTAACAAGTTCATGGAATGCAACCGATAACGGAACATTTCAGCAATATCAAAATATGGTGAATATTCAGGATGTTGCACTGGCACGCGCCTATGAACGTGAATTTAATCAGATGTGGGGTGCTGAAAGCGGAGCCTTTAATGCTTCAAATGCGAAATTCAGCGAATTCAAGGAAGTGGTAAATCCATCCGTTTTCTGGATTGGTGAAGATGAAACCAAAGTAGAGTTGTACTTTAGCCCACAAGCCAATACGGAAGCACAAATCAACAGAACACTGACAACTGCTCAGGAAAGCATTGATCTTGGCCTGAACCTTATTACCCGTCGTGCCATATCAAATACCATGCTGGCTCGATTTAATCAGGGTGTGAAGGTAAGGGGCGTAATCGGAGTTATAACCGGACAAGGCAGCGACTGGGAATACCTGAACAGCTGGGCTGATGTGCATCATTTCTCTGAAGCCGAGTTTGGTGGATTGTTGCACCACAAGTACGCTATTGTAGATGGTGAAATGACTACTCCGAACTCTAAAGTCATTACCGGTTCACACAACTGGTCAGGTAACGCCAATTTCGTGAATGATGAAAACACCCTCGTCATTCATAATCCACGTGTTGCCAACGAATTTTTTCAGGAGTTTGGGGCCCGTTACTGGCAGGCCGGTGGCGAAGATTCATTCGATGTTTCTGTTGATATAGATGATAATGAACTGGAAGTTCCTCAAGTCGTTTCATTAAGCCAAAATTATCCGAATCCATTTAATCCAACTACTACCATCCGGTTTGAATTACCAACTGATCAACAGGTTACACTTCAGGTCTTTGATGTTACCGGACGTCTTGTTTCCACACTTTCGAACGATCAGTGGATGAGTGCTGGAACGCACAATGTCAGTTTCGATGCTTCCCGCCTGGCAAGTGGGGTGTATTTGTATAGAATGCATCTTGGTAACGGAGAGGTTTTCTCAAAGAAAATGACCCTGGTTAAATAAATCGCATCAAGGCTGTTTTTTCAAATTTGATATGCTAATGTTTAAATATTGATTCGTTTTTCCTATCAATATTTTCAACATTTCGGAGATCCACAAGCTTCATTTTTTAACATGGGAGCTTGTGGGTTAATGCTTCTTTTGAACAAGTGTGGTGTAATACGAAAACAGTGCTTCAAAATGTTCCTCGACAGAGCAGATCTGAAAGGAGCTCGCTTTTTCACACGCCTGTACTAATTGCGTTCTGTTGCGGTTGGTAATACGGACAATTGCTTCCGCCAGCTTTTTGCAATTTCCTGTTTCATATACTTCAGAATAATCCGGATTACCAAAACTCATGGCTCCCCCCCGGTCTGGTAAAACGACGGGCAACCCACTGCAAATAGCTTCGGCTACGACAATTCCAAATGTTTCCGCTGCTGAACCATGTATAAAGTAATCTGCACTTGCCATAATGGTAGCCATTTCATCCCGGTTAGATGTAAAGCCCATCAATTTTACATTTTCGGCTTTGTTTGCTTTATATTTCACCCATTTTTCAAACGGGCCGCCACCATAAACAATCAAGCCCATTGGCTTGTTTTTGGAAGCTTTACTGAATCCATCTATAACAGTGCCCATTCTTTTTTCCGGATGAAAACGACTTACGGATAAGCATAAAATGGCATTTTCATCAAGGCCAAACTCTTGAAGTAGTTTCTTTCGAAGTGATACATCCCGTCGTTTTGGGGAGAAAAAATGTTTGTCGATTCCAAAGGGTATTGTAACCGGATTATGAATATCATAGTCGGTCAGACGCTGCCTGAGCCACTCACCACTTACGATGGTTGCGTCGTATCTATGGCTCATTTTCCGAATATATTTCCAGCCAAAACCAAAAATGCGGTCAAGTGTATTTAGAGAAAACAAACAATTCAAAAAAGTTTGAGGGTAAACAGCAATAGGATCTTGATGGAAAATCAGTGTCTTAATCGAATTGCCTTTCCATGTACTAACAAAATGTCCACCCGTCCAAATGGATGATCCTTCCACAATATCAGGATTTTCCAATGTAAGTAGCCTGTGAACCTCTTTTTTTCGGCATAAGACGACATAGTTAGGATCGAAGATTAATTTTGGTCCTCTAATCCAAATAACTCGGCCACCGTATCGCTCCTCTTCACCATCGTGATTTCCGGGGGCAATAATAACCATATCATGCCCATATTTTTTTGCAGCCTTTAGTTTCTCATTGATGTATGTTTTCACACCTCCGCCTGTATCTGTATAAAATTCAGCTACATCAACTATTTTCATAAGTAAAGGCTTATTTTTTGAATAGTTTTAAAATCGATTCAGGTTATTTTGAGATATACAGTTGATATCAAATGTGTAAATAAAGCAATATGTCAACTTCAAAGTACTTGCCTTACCACGAGAATCCGGGTCAAACTTTGTCCGGAAAATGTTTTTGCCACTCCTTGTATAAAAACTGTTCAAAATATTCTTTTTGGTGTTTCCATCCAAAGTGCAGTATATATGGTGTCACCCACATATAATCCATACTTCGTGGCAATATTGAAAAAAGAGCTAAAAGCAGATTTCGGGTAGGTGCCGATTTTAACCCCCTGAGCCCATGAATAAAGGGATTGCAAAAATATTTCACTTTTACGGTAGAAAAATCATCATCGTGTTCTACCATACCGTTTATAAAATCCAGTTGTGGGCTTTCATATCCATTAAACCACGGGTAAACAAATAATTCAAGTTTACTCATAGCCATTCCGAGGCTCCATTCGCAACTTTCAAGGCTTCTTCCGGTTTCAGTTGTTCTGCTTACAAAGTGCGTTTGATCTTTTTGAGCAATATATTCTGAGGCGTATGAATTTACTTCTCTCGTAAGTTCCTTATTCGCTGCATACATTATTCCCGTCTGAACCCGGTAAAGGTGGGTAAGCCCAAATCGCTTTAGAGTTCGTTGTCGGCGGCGTAAAAGAACATCAAAAATCACTCTTATATTCTTTGGAGCTCCATAAAAAATATCGGCTGAATCCTGTCCGGTAATGGTGTATCCATAGGGTTTAAAGGCTTTCCAAAGTGTATCGGGATTTTTGCACAAAATGATATCGGAATCCAAATACATATTATATTCATACGGCATGTAAAGATGCAGATTGTGCTTAAAGCCCACAATTGACTGATGTTCTGTCGGAAGAGAATCTACGCGGTCAAAAAAATCAATGAGGTTCCATTCTTTAATTCTTTGCTGATGCTCTTCACTGCAAATGAGCGCAATGGGTCTTGTGGTATCATACCTGCGTATGGTCAGTGCAGATACAATAGCACTTTGTAGATATTTATCCTTGCCATAACTGCAATAAATATAACCTTCCAAGCCGTTTTTATTATTTAATTCAGTATCCAAAAAAGATGTCTAACTTTATTGATTAAACTATTAATGTCCCTAATTACCATATTGGATTACGTTATCCGCGTCAGGTGCCTGTAGTTGATTCGGCCCAACATTATGATGTAATCACAACAGAACGCAAATAAAATAATCAATTATCCTACAGAAACACTCTTATTCCAACTATTCTAATATAAGAATTGAATTGATAGTTTGGAGATTCGATTTGTCGAAAAGCCTAAATCAATCATCATTGTTCGGCTTCTTTCTTTTTTAATAATCTTAATTGCGTAAATCCGGATTATTCACTAAAAGGTATTATTAGAAGGCTTTGCAAAACCGTTATTTTGTCCGTCTTCTGCCTTATCGCAAAAATAAAATCCTCGAATCCCGACGCTTCGGGATACTGCGGTTTTATTTTTGCTCTGGCGTTGAATACAAACAAAATTCCAGGCTTTTCAAAGCCTTCTATTATATTATTAAGTAGTTGATTATAAATTAAATACATTATAATAGTTAACACCCAAAATGAACAACCACCATTTCGGCGCACCGAGCGAAGCGATTCCCACGCAGTGATATTTTCTCGTGAGCTTCGTTGAAGTGAAAAAAGCTTATGGGTTCTTTTACGACAGACATGTCTTTACTCCTGAAAATATTTATTCACTAATTTCAATGCATTAACGGTCTCGATATACATTCGTTTGTCCCCTGAAGTGCGTTGCTCCAATTTTTTTCTTATAATGTTCAATTAACACAGACTTTGAGTCAAACACAACATGTCCTTCATCACCTTTTTCAAAGGAAACCTTACATGCATACACAAATAGATTCCCCGCTACACCCAAATACATTTTGTTAGTGCCGTTATTGAAATTTGCACTTTCAACGAGGTGGATAAAAATATGATCACCTTTGTATTTTCTGTTTTGAAAACACTTCTAAACTATCTGCTATTAATTTCAGACAATCATCTTATGAGAAAACACATCTTCATTTTTCTGATACTCCTGAGTATGCTTTCGGTACAGACATCTTTTGCTCAAGGATATCTGATGTTTGCCGGTGGTGGGTCAGAAACTAACAGCTCCAACTGGGCTATGGAACCTTATGGCTGGTTTGTGGATAAAGCAGATGGTAATCGCATTGTAATTCTATCTCAAAGTGATACAAGCCCCTGGCTACAAAATTATTTTACCAACACTCATGGAGCAGCTGAAGCCGTAACGCTGACAATCTCCGGAAATTCTGAATCAGAAATACTGAGCGCTTTAGATAATGCGGGTGGTGTTTTTTTAAAAGGAGGCGATCAACAAAATTATATCGACGCCTGGAAGGGCACACCTGTTGAATCTGCAATTATGGCCGTTTTCCAAAATGGAGGCGTTATTGGCGGAACAAGTGCAGGGGCGATGGTCGGAGGACAGTTTATAAGTGCTTCAGGCCCGATTTCATCCGATAATCTCCGAAATCCGTTTAATGGCTCAAATACAGTTGAATCTGATTTCCTCGGTTTCCTGCCAAATACAATTTTTGATTCACACTATTTTGAACGAGGCAGAATTGGCCGGCTTTTGGGATTGATTGGCCGCATTCATTCCGAAAATAATCCTGCTGAGTTATATGGTATCGGATTAGATGACCAAACAGCTGTGATGATAGAACCCGATGGAACCTTAACTGTTAGCGGAACCGGTGGTGTACATATTTTCAGGCGCACAACAGACACGGACATTTTTGCTCAACCGAATCAGGAATTAGATATTCGCAATCTGGAGTTTCATCAGCTTACGCACGGGTTCAAAATCAATCTGTTTACAGGCGAAATATTGGCTGCTCCGAATGATGCAGTAGAGGTTGAGCCAGCAGATTATCAAATACCGACAGCTTCCTATAATTTCAGAAAATCATTCTGGACGAACGGCTACCTTCAATCTCTTAGCTCTGATGATGAGGAATCAGCTCAATGGATTGTTTTAGATGGCGGTGGACAAAACGCTTCAGGAATAACGAATGTTAGAGCAAGCACCGAAGTCATTTCATTCAATGCCGCATTAACAGAAGATGCGGATTACATTCAATCCTTATTTGAAGGTCATCGGTTGTTTATCAACCTTTCCATGGAAAATTGGAGTGTGCTGGCAGAATCAGATCTTTTCAAGGAAGCTCTTTTCACAAATGAAACAGAAATAGAACTGTATCTGGAACATGGCACATTAATGGGCGATGGATATGTAACCAATGCCGGAGCCGATGGGTTTATTTCGTATGATGGACGCCTTCAGGTTCAGGAAGGATTCCGCTTAATGCCCGGTGTTGTTTTGGTGGATAGCACGTATCAGTCATCTGCTTATTTTGAAAACAGGGCAACGGCTGTTGGATGGCTGATGCATAGTTTAAATTCACATATTGGCATAAGCAGTAGCGGACTTACCCGAATGAATTTGAGTGTCGGCACCCTTAGATTTCCGCAGCAAACCATACCAACAGTAATCTTTGATGCGCGCGACGGATACATCACCGCCCGCAGTCCATTCAGCCCGTCGGGTTCCAGCTCGCTCACGCGCAATGCAGCAGCCATCAGCCGTGGATTGGTGCATGTAGTCGCAACCGGAGGCTCGGTTAAAATTTACAACGAAACGGATACTTCTGTAGAAACTGCAGATGTGCAGTTGCCCGAAGCCACCTTTTCCATTGTTACAAACTATCCGAATCCTTTTAATCCAACAACTACGGTTGAAATTGCATCGCAAATTTCGCAGCAGGTTGATGTTGCTGTTTTTGATATAACGGGAAGACGTATTTTAAACAAACCGAATATTCGAATTCAACCCGGTTCAAATTTCGTAACTCTGAATTTGAATCAGCAAAGCAGTGGTCTGTATCTGTTGCATGTTTCAGGAAACAGTTCGGTTTTGATGCGAAATATTACGTTGCTTAAGTAATAGATTAACCGATTTTATATGAATCAAAAGAGTTCGTCAAATTTTTGAGCTGCGCGTTTATACAGCGGATCACAAACGCCGGGCAGTAACGGGCCAACCCATTCAAAGAGGTTTTGTTCATCATCATAATATTCGGGTAAGTGAGGCAGAAGCACATGTGAACCCCCTTTTTTATCTTCCGCACCAAAAACAACTCGTCCAACCCGGTGAAGTAATAACGAGCCAAAACACATGATACAGGGCTCGAGAGTAGTGTAGCAGGTCATCTCTTTTGCACGTGGCCATAGCTCTACAGGCACTTTTCGTAATGCTTCCATTTCAGCATGTCGGCCCGGATGGAAATCTGGCACAAGCAAGGCGTTTGGACCTTCCGCAATAATTTTTCCATCCAAAACAATAAGCGCACCAATGGGCATATTTCCAAAATCTTCGGCCCTTAATGCCAGCTCAACAGCTTTATCAAGAAAATAGATATCGTTTTTCATACTGGAATATAAAGCGGATTTTCATGAAAGATTACACTTTAATATGCAGTTTATCATCCGGTTTTGAAAGCTACTTATAATCTTACTCAACTTTCGCAGTTCGACTTACAGTGCAGATAGCTGACCGAAGACCGAGGACGGAAGACCTTAGAACCCCAAATCCATTTAGATACACGAATTGGCAAGGATTAACTGATTTCACGGATTTATCTGAGCCCAGAAACCACATATCAAAAACATTCAGTCTCCGGTCTTCCGTCTTTCGTCCCACACATCACTCAATATTAAACTCCGAGGCATTGAAGTGCGAAAGTTGAGTAATCTTAAATGACTTGTGGAAGGCTTTGAAAAACCAGGTATTTTGTTTGTATTCAACGCCAGAGCAAAAATAAAACCGCAGTATCCCGAAGCGTCAGGATTCGAGGATTTTATTTTTGCGATAAGGCAGAAGACGGGCAAAATAACGGTTTTGCAAAGCCTTCTTGTGGTATGACCTATTTATACATGTTAAACCCTGAACAAATAAAACATAGCACCTCAAAGTAAAAACCAGCCGCAATTTCTCCATCCCAAAAAAATAAAACAAACCATTTTATCCCTCTTGGTATTCTGCTTAAATTTCTCGCTATCAGAAAAGTGCAAAAGTATGAGTTCAAATACATGAAAATTTTAAAGTTTGGGGGGAGTTCTGTTGGAGCTGCCTCAAGAATAGAATCCGTTATTTCTATTATAAAAAAAGCGGCTGAAAAAGATCAGGTTCACGTTGTTGTATCTGCTTTTCAGGGAGTAACCGATCAGTTGATTGTGGCTGCAAACCTCGCTGTGGAGGGAAATTCGGCGTATCAAACCGAACTGGAAACTATAGAAAAGCGTCATATTGAAATGGTAAAAGCGCTGATTCCGGTTACGATGCAAAGTGCAGTTTTTACACATCTGCGGGAAACCCTGAATAATCTCGAAGATTTACTTCAGGGAATTTTTCTTATACGCGAATTATCACAGCGTTCTGAGGCTACAGTTGTGTCCTATGGAGAGCAATTATCCGCATACATAATCAGCAAAGCCTGCGTGGCGCGTGGATTGGCTGCCGGCTACACAAACGCCCGTGAGCTAATCATCACCGATTCAAACTATCTCAACGGACGTGTTCTTTGGCCTCAAACGGAAACCCGTGTGAAAAACCGGTTCGACGGATTAAAGGAAGTTCAGATTATAACCGGATTTATCGCCTCAACTGAAAAAGGTGAAACCACAGTGCTCGGTCGGGGTGGTTCCGATTACACGGCCTCTGTAATTGGGTCTATTCTGAAAGTGGACGTGATTCAAATTTGGACGGATGTTGATGGTGTAATGACCGCAAACCCGAAACAGGTTACACGCGCTTTTTCTATTGATAAAATGACGTATGAAGAGGCATTGGAGATGTCTCATTTTGGCGCCAAAGTTATTTATGCGCCCACGATGTTGCCCGCCATGAAAAGTAATATTCCTATTTCCATACACAATACATTCAATCCCAATCATGCCGGAACGTTAATTCAGGATAAGGCTTCGGAGGGATATCAGGGCATTCGCGGGATTTCTTCGGTAGATGAAGTCGCTTTACTGAAAATCCAGGGCAGTGGTTTAATTGGCGCTCATGGTACAGCCGGACGCCTTTTTACTGCTTTGGCCAAAAGAGATGTGAATGTGATTTTAATAACACAGGCTTCTTCAGAGTACTCCATTTGTTTTGCGGTTTCACCGGCTGACGCGAATGATGCCCGTGAAGCTGTTTCAGAAGAATTCGCGACAGAACTCGGTCATGGACTCGTTTCGGAGATTAGTGTTCAACGCGACCTGAGTGTAATAGCGGTTGTCGGAGATCACATGCAGCATACCCCGGGAGTTGCGGCCAAAGTGTTCCAGGGATTGGCCTATAATGGAATCAATATTGTGGCGATTGCTCAGGGCTCTTCAGAGCGAAATATTTCTGCCATAATTGATAAAAGAAATGTTTCCAAAGCTCTGAATGTATTGCATGGTCACTTTTTTCTGGCCGGTATCCGCTCCGTAAACCTGTATATGGTCGGAACCGGACTAATAGGCTCTGCCGTGCTTGAAATGATACAGAATCAATACGCTTTTCTGGCTGAAAAATACTTGATAGATGTGCGGTTAAGCGGAGTGATAAACAGCCGGAAAATGATACTTTCACCGGAGGGCATTGCATTAGATTCCTGGAAAGAGCAATTGAATCATGATGGAGAAAAGGCCGATATTCAATCATTTATCGCCAGGATGAATGGGATGAATTTACCCAACAGTATTTTTATTGATTGCACGGCATCAGAACAAGTTTCGCGAACCTATCCTGCAATTCTATCAAGTAGTATTTCGGTAGTAACGCCAAATAAAAAAGCGAATTCAACCTCCCAGACTTATTGGCGTCAATTGCAGGATACCGCACTTCGGCATAATGTAAAGTTTTTATATGAAACCAACGTTGGCGCCGGACTGCCGGTCGTAGAAACGATTCGCCACCAAATGTCAACCGGCGATCGGATTCAGCGTATTGAAGGTATTTTAAGCGGAACGCTGAGTTATCTGTTTAATTCGTATGATGGAAGTGAGTCTTTCAGCACGTTGCTTAAAAAGGCCAAGGAACTCGGCTATACCGAACCGGATCCCCGTGATGACCTGAATGGACATGATGTGGCGCGAAAGTTACTTATTCTTGCCCGTGAGTCCGGTTTTGAATTAGAATTTAAAGATATTGAATTGCAAAACCTGGTTCCTGAAGCCGCCAGAAGCGCGGAATCTGTAGATGAATTCTTTGACATTCTCGGAAAATATGATGCGGAATTTGGGGCGCTTCTTGATGATGCCAACAACGAAGGCAAAGTATTGCGCTATGTCGCCCGATTCGAACCTGGAAAAGCAGTTGTTAAATTAGAAAAAGTGGACAGAAACCATCCGTTTTATCATGTTCGTGAAAGTGATAATATCATTGTGATTCATTCAGACCATTACAATGTTCGTCCAATGGTAATCAGCGGACCCGGTGCGGGTGCAAGTGTTACCGCAGCAGGGGTGATTTCAGATATCCTCAGAATCGCACGGTATGCAGCAACCTAATAGTGAAATGAAAAGAATAACCGCTTTCGCACCGGCAACCGTTGCCAATGTGGCATGCGGATTCGATGTGCTTGGTTTTGCACTGCATGAACCGGGTGATGAAGTCGTTCTGTCCAAAAATAATGATGGCGAGGTTCGAATAATATCTATTACCGGTGATGAAGGACGGTTGCCACTCGAAGCTGAAAATAATACAGCCGGCGTGGCTGTCCTCGCTATGCGGAAAGAGCTGGGTTACATTGGCGGAGTAGATATCACCTTGCGTAAATACATGCCGATGGGCAGTGGAATGGGCTCAAGCGCGGCAAGTGCGGTAGCCGGAGCAGTCGCGTTCAATGCACTGCTTGAAAACCATCTTCCCCGCAAGGATTTACTTCCGTTTATTTTAGAAGGTGAACGCGTAGCCTGCGGCACAGCGCACGCCGACAATGCTGCTGCTTCTTTGCTCGGTGGGTTTATTCTGGTGCGCAGCCATCATCCTTTAGATGTAGTTTCTATTCCGTATCCAAAGGAGCTGGCTGCTGTAGTTATTCATCCCCATATTGAAATCAATACTGGCGGTTCACGCAGAATTTTGCGCAAGCAAGTCGCTTTGTCAAGTGCAGTGCAGCAATGGGCGAATGTTGGTGGACTCGTTGCCGGACTTATTACAAAAGATTTTGGGCTTATCAGCCGCTCACTCGAGGATGTCATCATAGAACCAACCCGCGGCCTGCTGATTCCTGGATTCGATGCGGTAAAACACGCGGCCATTTCATCCGGTGCATTGGGAGGTGGCATTTCCGGTTCCGGCCCCTCTATTTTTGCTTTATGTGAAGGAGAAGAAGTTGCAAAAAAAGCAAGTATTGCTATGAAAACCGTTTTAGATACACTCGGACTCGGCTGTGATATTCATATTTCAGCAATTAATCCGAACGGTGCTCAAGTGAGATAAATTCCGATAAGGATTGTGTGCTGTATAGCTCTGAAAGATGATATATCCGTCAGGAGTTTGAAATCAGGTCTGGTCTGCAAGCTACCTGACATGTCTTTGGCACCACTACTCGCAATCGTACCAGACCTGTCAGGAGTTTGGAATCCTGACAGGTCGCCCTTATCAGTTCTTTTGCCAATTCAAGAAGTATTGCTTCTATAAAAGGCAAAGCGGTAAGAATCTATACCCCTTTCATCAACGGGACGACATGTAAGGTCTTTCAGCACCGACATGTCTTTTAAAGTTTTTTTCAGGGCTTCCAGTTTAGAATGCCGCCACTGGCTTTTTCCAGACCTGACAGGAGTTGAAAATCCTGTCAGGTCGCCTTAATCGACCAGTGAAATCATTTTAAAATAATACTTCTAACCTGAGTTCGATTCTAAAAATATTTGGTACTCGCAGGTATATATTACCTTTTAATTTAGAACTTAATTTATAATCTCTCAATCTCAAGAGTAAAGTTTTGCTTAACCACTCCGAAGTCTCGGAGCAGGCGGCATTACACGGTGTTATTCACAGCTTGTCCCGGTTCACCGTGGAGAGTTTCACAGAGTTTTTGAACCCAATCCTCTGCGCAACTCTGTGCCGTACTCTGTGTAACACTGCGGTTAAATGGGGTGGCAACAAGCAGGTTTTATAATTTGTCTTAAGAATCGAACTCAGGTTTCTATTTAAAAGGCAAAGCAGTACGAATCAATTACCCACATCGCCAACGGGGACGACATGCAAGGTCTTTCAGCACCGACATGTCTTTGGATTAAGCAATTTAAGATTAAGGATTTAGATGCCTTAATACCAGAAACCTCCAAGGTTTTGAAAACCTTGGAGGTTTGAGGCTGGTTTTGAATGAGGAGTATTCAGTTTATAAAAAGTTTTTTTGATTGGGTGGTGATACATTCAAACACCAAATACCACCATTACAAAGAATTCTGTTTTTTAAAAGGCAAAGCGGTATGAATTGATAACCTCTCTCATCAACGGGACGACATGTCTCCCTGCACCTGACATGTCTTTTACACGATATGAGTACTCCTGAATTTTCAACTTCAACAGACTATAACTTATAAGCGTATTTGTCCTACAGGAATATTAAATTGTACAAGAAAGAATTCTATTAATCAAAAACGAATGTGTTTATGCGTTGGACCAGCACAAAAAGTAAAGATATTATTAGTGATCTGAGAGAAGCATTATTCAAAGGATTGGCTCCTGATGGCGGATTATTTATTCCGGATTCTTTCCCACAATATGATGCTACAGGTGCGGAGACACTCATTGAAACGGCAGTTGGTTTTTTATCCCCCTATGTAAAGCCTGATATTCATGAAGATGATTTGCGGATGTTGTTAGAAAAAGCCTTGGATTTCACGATTCCGGTTATCAATATCAAAGAAAATCTGTTTATTCTGGAGCTTTTCCACGGGCCGACCCTGGCATTTAAAGATGTAGGCGGACGCGTAATGGCTGGCTTGCTGAATCATGTATATCAAGATTCTGAACCCTTAACCATTCTCGCAGCCACATCGGGTGATACCGGTTCAGCGGTAGCTTCGGCTTTTCTTGGAATGGAAAAATTCCGGGTTATTTTGCTTTTTCCATCCGGACAAGTAAGCTCCATACAGGAACAACAACTCACAACTTTTGGCCAAAATGTAACCACGTTGGAAGTAAACGGTACATTCGATGATTGCCAAAAACTGGTAAAGCAAGCCTTTAGTGACGAGGAATTACGCTCAATAGTACATTTAACATCGGCCAACTCTATCAATATCGGACGTTGGCTTCCACAGGCAATCTATTACATTCATGCCTGGAATCAGATGCAGGCTTTAGTGCCGGATTGCAAACCGGTTGTTTCTGTTCCGAGTGGAAACCTGGGGAATATTGCCGCCGGATTGGTGGCCATGCAACACGGTGCAGCGTTTAGCAGGATAACAGCCGCCTGCAATAATAACAAGACCTTCAGTGATTTTATACAGCTTGAAAAATTTCGTCCACGTTCATCCGTAAGAACCGTATCCAATGCAATGGATGTGGGAAATCCAAGTAATTTTGAGCGCATCCATGCCATGTATGATGGTGATATTACAGCTATAAAAAAACGTATCGGCGCTTCAACGCATACGGATGAGGCAACCCTTGAAACCATTCGCTCAGTCTTTGAGGAAACCGGCTATATCCTTGATCCACACACAGCCGTTGGATATCTCGGTTTGATGGAACAGTATGAGCGGTTTGGGTATGATGATGAACCCGGATTGATTTTATCGACGGCACATCCGGCAAAATTTGGTGATGTCATTGAGAAAGCCATAGGTCGTAAACCGGAGATGCCTGAACGGCTTGCGGCTTGTTTCCGTCAGGAAAAGAAATCCATGAAATTATCGAATAATTACGAGGATTTCAGTGAGTTTTTACGTGAATCTGTAACCTAAAAAAGCCATGAAAACACTATCCACACCTGACGTTATCCGTATTTTAAAAGCTTTAAAGCCGGAATTGCGGTCTCGCTTTGGTGTGGAGAAGATTGGTTTTTTTGGATCATTTGCCCGGAATGAACCCGATAATAACAGTGATGTGGATATTTTGGTGGAACTTCGGGAACCTCTCGGTTGGGCTTTTTTTGAGATGCTTGATTTACTCGAAGAAAAACTCGAAAAGCCTGTTGATTTAACCACGAAGGCAGGACTTAAAATCCAGTTGCGTGACCAGATTCTAAATGAGGTGCGCTATATATGAATGTGCCTCGAACCAGTCGGAAAAAGCGAAGTTATCGCTACCTTCTCGATGATATGCGCGAAGCCATGAATGATATATTGGAATATATAAACGGAATTCAGGTTACGGATTTTTATGAAAACAAAATGATAAGCGATGCCGTAATCAGGAATTTTGAAGTATTGGGTGAGGCTGCTAAAAATGTGCCCCACCGTGTTCAGAATAAATATCCTGATATACCGTGGCGTAAATTTAAGATGTTACGCAATTTTTTGGCTCATCAGTATTTCGGTGTGGATTTAGATTTGGTTTGGAGAATCGCCAAAGACCACGTACCCGAACATTTACCTGAAATGGAACGCATTATCGAAAAAGAGCAGTATTCTGACAATTGACATAACCCGGGATAAATAGAATGATATTGATTCGTCATGCTCAATCTATTTGATAAACAATTTCAAAAAGCAGTCTGTTATTCGTTGGTCTATCTGTTATATTCCACACTTCCACAAATTGGCTTAACCTGTTGCCGTTTAATCTTTTTAGTGAATGAGTATGAGTGAACAACGTGACCTGAAAAATATCCGAGAAGAATTAGATAAAATTGATTCTGAAATTCTGGAGCATCTCGCTGCTCGTCAGCGTGTGATAAACGAAACCGCCGGTTTAAAGAAAGACCGTAAAGCGGTCCTTCGCGATCCGGTACGGGAACATGAAATTCTGAATAGAATCGGACAAAAAGCCCGAACTACCGGTGTTGATCGCTACTTTGCCATGGATTTATTTCGCAGAATCATTGACTATTCCGTTCGCTTTCAAACCGATTATATTCTGGATCACCACAACTTGAGAAGCCGTGAAAGCATGTTAAAAGTTGGGTTTCAGGGAACCGATGGCGCTTATAGTCAACAGGCGTTACTCTCTCATTTTAGCTCCCGCTCCAATGATTTGGAATCCGTTGGTTTTGAAACGTTTCGGGAAGTGGTAGAAGCCGTTGAGAGTGAAGCTATAGATTATGGTGTACTGCCGGTTGAAAATACAACTGCCGGTTCTATCAATGATAGCTACGATTTACTCAATCGCGGTAATCTCTCCATTGTAGGAGAGGAAGTAGTGAAAGTAGAACACTGCCTGGTAGCATTAGATAATGTACCCATCTCGAACATACGCCGCATAATGTCGCATCCACAGGCAATTGCTCAGTGCATGGATTATTTGTCAAAACTGCATCATTGCAAAGTGGAGAGCTATCTTGATACAGCTATGGCTGCGCGGAAAGTACGAGAAGATGCTGACTTATCCCAAGCGGCAATTTCCAGCAGGGAAGCGGCCCGTTTGTATGGATTGACCATTTTGCGTGAAGGTATTGCCAATCAGAAAGAGAATTACACACGGTTTGTGGTCGTCAGCCGAAAAGCCATTACCGTTGATAGCCAAATTCCCTGCAAAACATCCGTAATAATTACCGCTGCTCACCGAAAGGGAGCCCTTGCAAGTTGCTTGAATGTACTCAATGAATATAGCCTGAACCTGACCAAGTTAGAATCTCGTCCTCAACCCGGAACACCTTGGGAATATTTGTTTTATCTTGATTTTGAGGGAAATATTAGTAATCCGTCCGTACAGGAAGCGCTCGCAAAATTAAAAGAATTTACTGGATTTCTGAAAGTGTTGGGTTCGTATCCGGCTGTTTTCAACAAGCAATAAGGTGGATGTAGGAATTCCATGCTGAAAATATGTAAAGCATTTGAATCGTGTGGTTCTGAACGTGCAATGAATGAGTACAAATAAACTTTGTGCATTCGCGCCCTTCGTCGTTCAATCATTCACCCAGTTACCCATTAGAAGAAAAACGCCATTGAAACGCTAAAGCCAACAATCAGAATAAAGAATCCCAGTAGAATAGCTGTTTCTTTCGGACGGGCTTCAATCACATCAAGGTCAATTAAAGCTGTGATTTCTGCTGTATCCGGTGAAATCTTACTGATAATGAAAGCCGTAACAACGGTCACCACAAACCCCGTAAAATTCCACCAAAACCAGAAAACCTGCGCCTCAAAAAACATCCACAGCACAAAATTAAAAAGTACTCCTGCAATAATTCCAATATTTATAGCGCGACCCGTTATCGTTTTGGTGAGCATCCCGAGTATAAATGTAGCAATGATGGGCCCGTAAAATAATGAACCAATTTTGTTTATAGCTTCGATAACCGTAGGAGCAATATTTCCGGCGGCAAAAGCCAGCACCACACATATTACTCCCCAAAATATGGTGTATTTTTTAGAAAGGCTGAATTGTTGTTCCGTAGTTGGCTTAACTTTTCGAGCCGGAATCACAAAATCTTCAACGGTTGCGGCACTGAGTGAATTTAAGGCGGAATCTAAAGAGGACATCGCCGCAGCCATTATCGCAGCAACTAGTAATCCGATTAGTCCGTGTGGCAGATATTCCACAATAAAAACAGGAACCATATAATCGGAGCGGTCAGCCGGAATTTGATTTAAAAATTCAGGAGTCATAATAGCGAATGTTCCTATCAAAAGGCCCATTCCACAATAAAGCAGTACGGTTGGAAAACGACATAATCCATTAAATAATAATGCCTTTCGGACTTCTTTCATATTCATACTGGCCAGAATACGTTGCGCCTGACTTTGATCGCATCCATAATAGGCCGCATATAAAAAGAAGCCTCCCATCAGCATGGGCCAAAATCCAAACTCGGAGCCATCGCCAATTCCAAAACCGGAAAAATCAACCGCGTTTAGTCGGCTTCTGTCTAAGTTCTCTGTAAAGATTTCCCAGCTACCCAACAGGGAATAGGCGTACCAACTGCACAGGACAAATCCGATAAATAAAATACCCATTTGTATGACATCAGAAATCACAACAGCTTTCATCCCTCCCAAATAATCATACAGTAGTGCTATGATTCCAACGACTACAATATTCACCCATAAAGGTATATCAAAAACAGCCTCAAGCACAATGGCAACGGCATAAACGGTGATTCCTGAGGCGAATGCCCGACTGAACTGGAAGACACCGCTTAGCAATTTTCTGGTGGTAGAGTTGTAGCGTTTCTCGAGATAACTGTAAATGCTTATCACGCCTGATTTGTATAATGGCGGAAAAATCACAACAATCAGCAAAATCATGGCAAGTGGAACAGCAAATTCGTATGTAAGCCATTGGAGTCCGCCGTTTTCCCGTAACCCAACAAAAGCCGGAGCCGATATAAAACTGACAGCCCCGAGTTGAGTAGCCATCGTTGATAAACCTACTTGCCACCATTTGAAGGATTTACTTCCGAGGTAGTAATCTTCGGTGGTGGTTTGGCCTTTACTTAGATGCCAACTCAGCCAAATCAGGCCGGCGGCATACACACCTACAACAATCCAGTCCAGTTCATTCATATTTCTTTTGTATTAGTACACAGCCCAGGTTCTGCCAACCTCCTCAAAAGGAATACATCCTTTGTAATCTCCGTAACTTTTCATGTATCTGAGCTGCTGCGTTACACCGGGTTCTGATGTGCAAAATCCGAAGATGGCCAATCGTTTGAAGTTAATAAAGAAAGATGTTTCGTCAGAGGGTTCCTGAATAGCTTTTTGATTGATTTCTGTGATATACGTGAGTCTTTGTTGCTCATCCAGCTTTTCAAATGGCCGTCCATTATCTTGCTCAACAACACTAACAAAGGCATCTAAACCATCCAAAAACTCCGTTTGCTGCTCTGCTGTATAGAGTTCAGCTACCATTCGGTCGATAAAGTACGGAACACCGGCTTCTATAGCACCGGGTGTGTCCGTTTCAGGGAGCAGTGTTTCGGCGAGTTGTTCTGTGAAAAGCACCTGCGATTTATTCAAAATAAGTGGTTTCCAATCCGGTCCGGCAGGGGAACACCCTTTCAAAAAGCTCATCATTCCGGGCAATAAGAAAGCACCCCCCATTAAAAGCGAGGCGCGCCGAAGGGCTTCTCTTCTATCTATTTTTTCTGATTCTGATGTTTCCATTATAAGTTCCCTTTTTTTAATTCATTATAAGCGTGGTCAGCAGCACGTGCAGTCAAAGCCATATAGGTTAATGATGGATTTTGACATCCACCGGATGTCATACACGCTCCATCAGTTACAAATACATTTTTGCAGGAATGCACCTGATTCCATTTATTCAAAACCGAAGTTTTGGGATCACGGCCCATCCTCGCAGTTCCCATTTCGTGAATTCCAAGCCCCATTCCACCTTGGTCGTCGAAAGTAGATACATTCTTGAAACCGGCTGCTTCCAACATTTCAGCTGCCTCATTTTTCATATCTTCACGCATTTTCAATTCATTATCTGAGAAATCAGCATCCATTACAAAAGTAGGTTGCCCCCATTTGTCGCGTTTATCAAAGTTCAAAGATACTTTATTTTCATGCTTCGGCAGAACTTCACCAAAACCAGTCAGGCCCATCGTCCAGTCACCCGGTTGACTTATCAACCCTTTTAACTCCGGCCCAACTTTCATTTCTGAGACAGTACGCCACCAGCTTTCGCGGCTTCCTCCACCTTGATATCCAAAACCGCGCACATAATCACGTTTTTTGTCATTTCCAACATTTTGGAAACGAGGAATGTAAATTCCTGTTGGCCTTCTTCCCCAAAAGTATTTATCGTGAAATCCTTCATACACTCCATTTGCTCCAGCTCTGAAATGATGATCCATCACATTATGTCCTAATTCACCGGAATCATTCCCCAGGCCATTTGGAAAACGGTCGGAACGTGAATTCATCATGATGAGAGTAGTGTTAAGGCAAGAAGCATTCAGAAAAATAATCTTTGCGTAAAATTCCATGGTTTCGAGTGTTTCAGCATCGATTACACGAACACCCACTGCTTTGCCTTTTTCCTCATCATAAATCACTGAATCAACTACAGAATGCGGACGCAGCGTCATATTTCCCGTAGCTTCGGCTGCAGGTAGTGTTGCCGAATTACTACTGAAATAAGCGCCATACGGACACCCACGCCAACAGAGGTTCCGACTTTGGCAACTTCCACGTCCCCTGTGTGGCTGTGATAAATTAGCAACCCTGCCGATGGTTAAAACCCGGTTAAATTTATCTGCCATCGATTTTTTCAGGTGGTCTTCCACACAGTTCAATTCAAATGGTGGCAAAAACTGACTGTCAGGTAGTTGGGGAAGATTCAATGCCTCACCGCTAATTCCGGCAAAACGCTCTACATAATCGTACCAGGGCGCAATATCTTCCGTTCTGATTGGCCAATCCACACCATAACCATCTCTAAGATTTGCTTCAAAATCCATCTCACTCAGCCGGTATGATTGCCGACCCCACATGAGTGAGCGTCCACCAACATGATAGCCTCGTATCCAATCGAATCGACGTTTTTCTTCATACGGTTGATCGGCATCTTTCACCCACCAGTGCAACACAGAAGGGCGGATTGTATAACCTGTCCGGCTTTGAACCGGATAATCTTTCAACTGCTCCAAAGTAGCCCTATCGCCATGTGGAAGCTCCCATGGATCTTTGTCCCAGGTCGGATAATCGACAACATGACGCACATTTCTGCCACGTTCAAGTACTAATGTTTTGAGGCCTTTTTCTGTTAATTCTTTCGCGGCAAATCCACCGCTAATACCTGTACCAACAACAATTGCATCATAGGTTTGCTGTTCTTCGGCTTTTATGTTTGCATTCATACCTTATAATTCCCTGATTTTTATATTTCTGAACTTGATAACATCACCATGATCCTGTAATCCAATATGCCCTTCCCGAATGGCACCAAACTCATTATGATTACTGAATTTACTATTACGGAGCATTTCGAACCATTCCGGAGTAAAGCGCTCAAATTCTACAACTTTTTCTCCATTCTGCCAATGTTCAATGCGGTTTCCATCCGAAATTATTTTTACACTGTTCCACTCACCATGCGGTTTTGTATTCTGTGGAATAGCCGGAATTAAATCGTACAACGAACCGGCTTTGCGGTTGCCATCTACTCCCATATTGGCATCCGGATGGTTTTCATTATCCAGAATCTGCATTTCCAAACCAGACCAGTAAATGGCTTGAGTGGGTTGTTCCAACACATGATAGAAAATACCGCTGTTTCCTGCTTTGGTTGCCAGCCATTCTAAATGCAATTCAAAATCGCTGAATGTTTCTTTTGTGATGATATCCAGACCTGAAGTCCAGTCATTGGAAGCCGGCGGACGAAACACCAATTCATCTCCTTCTATTTTCCATCCATGTGAAGGGAACTCATCATGATTATACCCACGCCAATGATCTGTTGAACTTCCATCAAATAAGATAATCCAGTCACTTTTTTCTTTATTGTCCATTGAAGCTGACTCCTGTTTTTCTTGTGTACAGCTGACGCCAAAAAGCATCAGCAGTATCGATACGCACAATATATACATTCTCATAACATTTCAACTTTAGATATTTTCAGTTTATCGGAAAAGCGCTTTTGTAATAAAATCAATCTATTACCCAATTACTCACTCCATCTATTCCGTTCTCAATACTAATGAATCATTTACAGGTTTGAAATAAGTATTTTTTTCTTTATATCAAACAGAATCATTAAAAAAAGTTTTTGCCAATTTGTTTTTTTCCAGGTAGTCATTTAAAAACAAGGCCTAATCCGGATTATTCACCACTTTAGATAATACTGTATGAATTATTGGAAAGTAAAACTCTCGTTAATTTTTAACTATATCATATTCGCTATTCTGTTAAACAGCGTAGGGGTTGTGGTGTTGCAAGTCATAAATGATTTTGGAGTAACTCCTGAATCGGCAAGTGTTTTGGAAGCCTATAAAGATTTATCCATCGCCATCGCATCATTTTTGATAGCATCCTACATTCCTCGTTTGGGGTATAAAAATGCCATGCTTACCGCTTTGGGTATTGTGATAATGGCAAGTGTGCTGATGGCCTCGTTTGGCAGCTTTGGCATGGCTCAGCTTCTTTATGCTTTGGTAGGTATCAGTTTTGCGATAATCAAAGTTTCGGTTTACTCAACGGTGAGTCTTATTACTGAATCAGCAAGTGACCACGCCAGTTTTCTGAGTATTCTGGAGGGATTTTTCATGGTTGGCGTTCTGGGAGGATTTTGGCTTTTTGGTTCTTTTATTGGATATGCCGCTGAAAGTGAAACAATAACCTGGTTGCACACCTATTGGATTTTGGCTGCTATCGGTTTATTTGCCTTTTTGCTACTCTTTATGACAAAACTGGATGAAAGCGCTGTTGTTCAGTCAAAAGAAGGTGCCGGTAAGGATTTCATAGAAATGATTTCTCTGATAAAATATCCGCTCGTTCTGTTTTTTATCTTTGGTGCTTTTCTATATGTATATATTGAGCAGGCGCTGAACACCTGGCTGCCAACATTCAATTTCTCGGTGTTGCAATTACCAGAATCCATCAGTGTTCAGATCGTGAGTATTTTTGCCGGATGCCTGGCGGCCGGACGTCTTCTTGGTGGGTATATTATGAAGTATATAAACTGGTTTTATGTACTTCAATCCAGCATTTTAATTGCTATAACTCTGGTACTTCTTGTATTACCAATAACTATTGGCATCGAGCCCGGATCCATTACCGGATGGGCGGATGTGCCAATGGCTGCCTATGTGTTGCCGGCTATCGGACTTTTTCTCGCTCCGATTTATCCAACATTAAGTTCATCCATTCTGAGTGCATTACCCAAGAATCGGCAAAGCGGAATGACGGGATTAATAGTAATTTTTTCAGCCCTTGGTGGAACAACGGGTTCTATTATTACCGGTTTTTTATTTGGAAAATTAGATGGTCAAACTGCCTTTTATTTCACACTTATACCATTGATTCTACTTTTTTTACTAATCATACCATATAAACGTAAACGGGATTCTTTCGATATAGAATCCATAAAATAACAGCGTTATGAAATCCGCATCTCATATTCAAATTAAGGGTGAATTATTCAAAGCTGTACAAAAAAACAGGGTTTTTCCAGATTCAAAATATTTTGTGGATTGCGTGCCTAAACTCGATCCACAGGAAATTATGGATGCGTATCACACCGAAAAGAATAAACCTGGATTTGACCTGAGAGCTTTTGTTGAGTCTAATTTTCGTGCCCCCGATGAAGGAAGAGAAACACCTGATATTCCCAAAACCGATAGTTGCAGGGATCACATTACCAACCTTTGGCCCTTGCTTTTCCGAAAAGCTGATGCATCAACATCACCGGAGGATACACTTATTCCGTTGCCGCACCCCTATGTGGTGCCCGGCGGACGCTTTCGCGAGATTTATTATTGGGATAGTTATTTCACGTCACTTGGGCTCGCTACCGACGGCCAAACCGATATGATTTTAAATATGACACGCAATTTTGCTCACTTAATCCACACGGTTGGTCATGTACCAAATGGAAATCGGGTGTATTATCTGAGCCGTTCCCAGCCACCATTTTTTACCTTCATGGTAGATTTATGTCTGGGATATTTGGGTGATTCTTATCTCGAAGAATTTCTGCCTGCTGTCCAAAAAGAACATGATTTTTGGATGGATAAAAACGGTCAGCCGGGCAGGCGTTGCATTCAGGTAAAAGACTTTACTCTGAACAGATATTGGGATGATAATCCGGTACCACGTGAAGAATCCTGGTTTGAAGATGATGAATTGGCGCATGAATTACGTGAATCTGAAAAAGAAAAATTATGGCTAAATATTCGTGCGGCCTGCGAATCAGGTTGGGATTTCACCAGTCGTTGGTTTGGTGATGGCAAGCATCTTTCCACCATTGAAACAACCAATATTATTCCGATCGATTTGAATGCGCTATTGTGGTTTATGGAGGATAAACTCTCAGAATGGTACGCACAAACCGGCGATGAATCTGCATCAAACAGGTATCGTAAACTGGCTGATAATCGTAAGGAAGCTATTCACAAATTGATGTGGAATGATAAGAAAGGTTTTTTCATGGATTATCACCTCAAGCAAAAAGCGCAAACAAACATCCTATCTCTCGCCGGCATCTTTCCTTTTTTCTGTGGGCTGGCCGATCAAAATCATGCTGATAAAGCCTCAAAGGTGTTACGTAATCGCTTCTTAAGAGTAGGCGGATTGATGACAACTCCTCATAAAACCGGTCAGCAGTGGGATAAACCAAACGGTTGGGCACCGCTTCAGTGGGTTGCCTTTTCAGGGATGATGAACTATGAATATCCCATATTGGCTAATGATATCAAAAATGCCTGGCTTCGGGCGAATGACAGAATATTTGAAATTTCCGGAAAAATGGTGGAAAAATACAACGTAACCGATATTACGGGCGAAGCCGGCGGAGGAGAATATCCGCTTCAGGATGGATTTGGTTGGTCGAATGGTGTGTATGCTGCCCTTAGCGATGATTAAGTCATGGCGTCGTTTTGTAAGCTGGTAAAATAGATACATACTATCTGAAAGCAACCATGCGTTAGAAAAGTGTATTTTAAATAATTTTACAAATCATTCACCCTATTCAGGAGATACGCTATGCTTATAAAAGCATTTATTTTAGTTGGAATAATGCTGCCACACAGCGCGCAAGCTCAATTCAATTCCATTCAATCCACGCCATTATCAACCTCTAATCAGCAAACAGAATCTGTTGAATCTGTACAGGATGACAGATTCTTTCTCACGTTTGAATCCATAAACGGAAAGAAAGAGCTTCGGATTTTCGACCGTCAGGCGCAGCGGGTTTTTTCAATCACCATTCCGGATTGCGATGATCGCACCGGCGAAGTCACCTCTGTTCAATTTGGCCATTCCGATTCTGAAATTGCCATTGCATGTGGTTCGGTTATTACCGTGTGGAATTATATGACCGGCGAGATGCTAAATCGCTTTGAACCGAATGAAAAAGGGATTATCCAACGCATGATTTACAATCCTGATGGAAGCGCCATAGCCGGAGTGTATGATGACCGCTCTGTTCATATCTGGAATACCGCCACAGGGGATGAAGTCTATACCAGAGCTGCGTCCCCATCGGATGAGAAGCACCCAAAAGTACCAGCAATAGCTTTCAGTAAAAATGGTGAGCGCATTCTTTTGGGGTTTGATGAAACCGTATATGTGATTGATATCCACTCAAAGCTCATCTTATTCCAATTAGATGGGCATTCAGGCACTATTGATGAAATTACATTCAGCAATTTTGCAAACGAAATCATCACCAAATCAAGCGATGGCAGCCTTCGCTTCTGGAATGCCACCACCGGCGAAGAGCTCTTTTCCGTGCCATTTGTGAATAAAAGAAATCAATATTATTCTCAGAATTGATTTGAAGACCTAAGCAATCGAAGAAGCATAGATTCGATTTTTCAAATCTCACTTTAGCCATAGCGCAGCGCGCGCGTGTACGGACAACTCGCGAGTTGTCCGTACCGTGGCTCTGGCAAGATTTGAAGCAAAGGCATCGATTCCTCTTTTGGCTTCAATCCATTTTCTCTCATTTGAATTATTTGGGTGCCCTTGGCGCGTGCGTGTACGGACAACTCGCGAGTTGTCCGTACGGTGGCTCTGGCAAGATTTGAAGCAAAGGCATCGATTCCTCTTTTGGCTTCAATTCATTTCCTCTCATTTGAATTATTTGGATTTCCTTGGCGCGCGCGTGTACGGACAACTCGCGAGTTGTCCGTACAGTGCTCTTGGCTTGGCTTTAGGCTATGGCTTGCCGAATGGCACATATCCCGCCCAATTCACGGGAGATTGATAGCGCTGCTCTTCGGATAGGAAGGTGCGCTGGGCTTCGGACATGGCACGAAATACATTCATTCCACTATTCAGATTGCGATAGAAAGTAGTAATCAAAATGCTGCTTGGTGTATCGGGTACTTCCCAAAGTGTAGCCAATATGGAAGGCGCACCGGCATGGGCAAAAGCACGGGCAAGTGTGGCGTATTCGAGTCCGGTGGTTCCCAGGCCTGTTTCGCAAGCGGATAGCACAACCAAATCCGTGTTTTTAAGCGGAAGTTGCATCACATCAGCAACGCCGAGCTGTTGGTTGTTAGCAAGCAGTAGGTAGCTCCTGGCTGGTTCTTCGGGGTTGAGCTTTCCGTGAGTCGCAAAGTGAACAACCCGGGCATCGGCGGCATAGCGTAAAATGGCATCTCTGTCAGCGGCATTACCGAGCAGTATCGGTGAAGATGGCCGCAACAATCCGTAAATATCTTCGGCCTCCTTACGTGCACCCGGCAGGCTTCCATCAGGATCGCCAATAATCATCGCGTTTCGGGATGTGGACGGTTGATGACGCAGTACTAAATCCAACAAGTACATAGATGGCAAAACTCCCATTGTATAACGCTGAACGGCATATTCCACTCTCGGAATAGTGCTTCGAACTAAGGATGCAAACGGCAAATAATTGAGTGAACCGGTTGGCACGATATAAAGTAAATCATCTTGACTTACAAACGTTTCGAGTGGACGCAAAAGGAATTCATAAAGCGCACTTAAATACTCGGTTAGTTTTTCATCAGGGATGTCCGGTTCCGGTTCTGCAATTGCGCTTGAACCGATTGTTCGACGGTTTGAAAAATCGCGTCCAGCCAGTTTATCAGCAACCAACATACTCAAATGACGCAATTCATCAGCTGAAACCTCTACCTCAATCAACCGGATTTCTTCTTTATTAATAAGCTGAATAGTAAGTTTTTTTTCTGTTGGGATATACACCACAATGTGCTCATCCTCACCTAACTGATGCCGCAACTGCGCCACATCTAATGGATTTAATTGAAGCATTTGAAACGCTCCGTGATGTTCCAACTCAAGCAAACGAGTCAGTGATTCATAATTCCTGCGGCGATCCTCTAATTGTTGATTTAACCCGATAGATGGCTGTCCCGCGTCTGTTGGTCGATCTGAAACTGCTCCACTTCCTGAATCGCCGCGTATTCTGCCCAGTTTTGGGTCACCCGACAAGCGGTCTTGCAATTCTTCTATTGAATGCTTCTCAGCTTGCATTTCTGTAATAAGATTTCTTAGTTCAGGATTCTCCTTCAGCGCATCCATCAGCACATCTGACTCTTGAATTAACTGTAATCGCTGTTGATGACGCACCGCTTGTTCATACATTCCATTTTTCTGAAAAAGCAAGGCATCATCGTTATCCCCCAAATCATACATCAGCAAACCGCGGTCTGTGGATACATAAATGGTACCCGATTTATTTGCTGCAATGCTATGAATATGTCGTCCTCCCCGCTCGCCAAAACGAATATCTTCTGGCAATAAGCGATTCAGATTTTCGGGGTAATACCACTCTGAATTATTGTACAACACCACTCCACCTGCGGAACCAAAGAGGTACGTGTTTTCGCCAAATTTTGCGCCTTTTGTTCCCAGCCAAAGCATGGGCATTTCGGAGCGGAGATTCATGTAGGAAGGATCCTCCAGGTTCCAAAGCTGCCTGAATTGACTTCCCTGATGCAATGCAAATCCACGGGTAGTTCCGGCAAGAGCCGTTTGATCATCCATTTGCGTGTACGATGTAATGAACCAATTTGATCCCATATCTTGCGAAATTTTCTCAAATCCATCACCGGTAAATTTAAATAACCCACCATCCAAGCGAACACCCATATACCGACGGTGGCCTTCATCGGATGCAACCACCCAAATATCGCCATCTTTGGTTTCAAAGACGCGGCTAATCATATCACTCGCTACCGGGAATTCTTCAGGGTCTTTAAACATACTATACACAAAAAGTTCACCCTGAAGTCCCTCTTTATGTTCCTCTCCAAGAGGAGTTGTTAGTTTGAGACGAAATACGGTGGATGGCGTCGTCGCCCAAATAGTGCCATCTGATGCATGAAGAATTGAATTGAAGATTTCGGGTGTTCGGATGTTTGATGCATTTTCGAGAAACGCAAGACCATCAGAGCTAAATAGTAATTGCCGGGTGAATGTTCCCCCATCATAATAGACGATTTCAGAACCATCATTGGTCAATAACCCACCATCATTCGATAGCGCTAAAACGGAACTGCTTACGTAATCAAAAACGGATGGGCTTGTACCTTCACTATCAGTATATAAAAGCTGATAACCGCTTGCCATGAATGTAAAATCCCATGCCGGAGCATAAACCATATCAGTTGGCCTGATTTCGGAAATAACGGTGTGAGATTCAGGATTGAAATCGAGCACAGAATTTTGCAATAAAGCCACAACACGGCTATCAAATGTAATCAGATCATTGATCTGCACTCTGCGATCCGTCAGTAGATCCGACAGCGGCAGATATTCAAAATTGGATGAATGCAGTGCTGTAATTCCCTGATCTGTTAAAATAGCGATGCCGGTTTCCTGTGGTTCAGAATCAGGAATGGGCAGATAACGCAATTTTTGGATGTCGGTCGTTCGAACGATATCCTGTTGCCCACTCATGGCGTATTTTTCATTCAGGGATCCATCAATTGGTTTGCGATACAGTGTGTTTCCTTCCAGAAACAATATCTGTGAGCCATCCGCTGAAATAATGGCGCTCCGAACCGTTTGGGAATCATGGATTTTTACTAACGATTTATTTTCCAACAGATAAATTCCATCATTAGAAACAACGGTGCCCAATTTTTCAAATTTCAGAACACTGCCATTCAATTCTTTAACCGATACATCTAAAGACTGGATTATTTCCTCTTGATTTGTGTCAATCAGAATTAATCCTCCGGATGTGGCTCCATATAAATCATCTCCATTAAATAAAAAAGAATGAACAGCCGGATGAGGCAATCCATCACTTTCTGTGCGCCAGCGTCGTGGTCGGTCGGTGTACTCTTCGTTGAGATAGAGCAATCCGTTTTGTGTTCCAATCCAAAGGTCGTCATACTCATCTTCTGCGAGTGCCAAAATATGGGAAGAAGCATTTCCTGAAGCCGTTGGTGTTGCATTCAGCCTGAATTGTCCACGGACATCATCAAAAACCAATAGCTCCCAAAAACCTTTTCGATTTATGGCCAATCCGTGAGATGTTCCGATAACCACATCGCCGTTATATCGAATCAAAGCGGAATTGACCTGAATGGAAACACCGAGTTGCTGTCCAAGCTGATAAATGGCATGTGCCGTCCAATGCGCAGGATTCATATACGCCGATTCGGGAACCCAGCGAGCGGCAGGCAATAATTCTATGGGGTTGGATTGAATAGTTTGTCGCAGCGCATCGGCTTCATTGGAAAGTTGCCGGCGAAAATCTTGTTGCTCTAACCACGCCACTTGTTTTTGCCAGGAATCCCAATCGGTTTGATCTACACCCAACAGTCGTGTTTCTTTCAAAAACTGATACCATAAACCTACAATTTGTAAGCGCTGACCGGTATCCATTTCCACATTTCCTTCTTCCGCCATATAATCCAGAACAGACTTAATTTCAGAAGTATATTTTTGATGATTTCCGAGATTTTTCAACATGAATGTCACGTAGGCGATGCCGGTTGGCGCTTCATCTTCACCCTCAGATTCCATCCATTCATCTCTTAATTTTTCTTCTGTTTCATCTAAATAGGGCAATTCCGGAATATCGCTATATCGTTTATTATCAAGCAACCGCGTTAATCCTGTCAGCTTATCGACAGCCTGACTCACTTTGAGCGTCGTTTCATGACCACCTGAAGCTTCTCTGTCTTCAATATCTCCCGCTTCATTTCGTATTAAAATTAACGTGTGTTCGCCTTTATCAGTCATTTTGATGATGCGATTTTGATCATCATACTCAAAAAACCATTGTTCTTTTTCGAGGCCTTTTTCGTTGATTTCATAATTGGCAATATTGAAATGTTCATCATAGTTAAGTATGGCACTTGAACCAGAAGATGCTTCAATCCGTGTCAAATAACCCATCTCATTATACTCAGCTTTCACAAAAGCCGCACCGTGTTGAATATAGAGAGGTTTTCCAGTAACGGGATGATCGCGATAGGTGGCAACAATTCCATTTGGATGAAAAATCTGGATACTTCCATCCTCCATTAATTGAAAATCGACAGATTCCTGTTGGGCTTGCAATCTCGTACTGTTATACCAACCGATATACCGGTCACTTGCAGAAGGGCCAAAACTATTATTGAAATAAGTAAATTTATAGGAAGCTGCACGGTTACCAAGAGTTTGAAGAGCACTGTTGTATTCATCTAATTTAAGATGATCCGGTGATATTTCAGACAACCGCTCATAATACTTAAGTGCAATAAGCGCGCTCCCGCCCCAGCGTAAATGCCTGTGGGCAAGCCCGGCCACTCTGCTGCCATCCCATGGATTTCGCTCTACATAAGTGTGATAGCGGATGAAACGCTCACTTCCACGCTGACCGGAAATATCATCCAAAAACATACTATACAAATAGGTTTCATTATCAGGATTGAAATCGAGAGCTTTGGAAAGTTCAGATGCGGCCTCACTGTTTAAACCCGCTGATTGTAACAGTCTAAATCGATTGTAGTGATAGCGGGCTTTTGATCCACCGAGCTCCTTGAACTCCTCTAATAAAGCAAGCGCAAATTCAAGCTGATCGGCTTCCAAAAATTCGTTCTGTGCTTGAGTTGTGATGGTTTCCGTGTAATCCGCAAAAAAATCGATTCGTGCATCTGCGTTATAGTTGGAATGATTGTCAATGGCATTATCAAATACTTCATAGCTTGCTTCAAATGGCGCTTCTACCTGAATTAATTCCAGCGTTAAATGTTTAATCGGCCAATATTCATTGGGGAGTTGAGTGCGTGCATTCTCGAATATCTGTATGGATTCAAATGGACGCAGATAGGCTAATCCACGCCAGGCGTTTTCAATTGAATTGAACGGTTTTACTATCTGAGCTCGGTATTCCGTTGTAGCATCATTCCCATAATACGCACGATAAGAATCTGCAAGGCGGTAAAACGCCCAAAGATTATCATGACGAATATCGATTGATTCTTGTAGTTCTGTAAGTGCTGCGTTCAGGTTTCCTGATTCCCTGTATATATTTCCGAGCGAACGCTTGAGCCAGGCCGACTCAGGAAAATGACGCAAGGCCTCCCGATACATTTCAATGGCAATATCCGGAGCTTCCATCTGGATAAGAGCGTTTCCAGTTAGCCAGTAAATCCTCTCGGTAAGCATGTCAGGGTTTTCACGATGAACATTAAATACATCCCAAACATCCGCTATATCACCGGCTTCATAGAGTGCATTCATCCAGTTTGATAATGCAGTTGACTCAGGTTTGAGTTCAAATGATTTTTTAGCTGCCTCAGCGGCATGAGTGTACTGTTTGCTTGCATTTTCATTCAAATACAATTCGTTGTACAACTCATGAAACTTGCTGCCATTTTCAATTCGTTTGGAAATAACTTCCCTGGCCTTTCCCCACTCACCGGCATCCCGATATAATTCGGATAGAAACTGCGCGAGCAAATCGTCTTCTTCCACACCGGTTTCCCCTGACTTATAAAATGCTCTTTTGCGAATAATCTCTTCAGCCGTTTCCACTTCCCCGGTTTTATAGAGCATTTTTGCCCGGTACATCTCAGCATTTCCATAAGGATCTACTGCTGACACCCTTTCCCAATGTTTCGCGCTTTCTTCATAGCTTAATATAAGCCGCAGCTGATCGGCCAGAAAACGGCTTTGCTCATAATCGTCGGGTTCATCCCCAAACACGTCATAAAAAGCCTCAAGACTGTGATGATTATTTGCATCAGAATAAGGTACAATCTTTATCAAAAAAGCTCTGATCTGTGGGTCACAGCAGTTCTCATCATCCAAAATTTTTATCAATTCGGAACGCAGAGATTCGGAACGTCGAATATTCTCTGCCAGATTCCAGGCGACATTAAAATCAGTGGTTCCGTTTTTTAGCAATTCAAGTAAAAGTTGATTGCGGGTTAAATCGTACGATTTACTGCTTAAATTCCAATAATAAACTCGTATATCATAAGCATTATCCCAAGTGGCTACCTCTTCTCGCGAAAATGCAGCCATCATGTCTTTCACATTATTTTCTGTTCTGAAATCACGCAAGCGGCAAGAACGTTCAAGCGCCGGAATTTCCTGTCTTTTACTCTCATCATTATTGAAATAAGCGCACCATACATAACCGGCATAATCGCTATTGGAGTCCTTATTTTTTACTTCATCGGTGAGAAGCGTGCTGAGCTTTGACAACTCTCCCTGCCTGTATAATTCTGCCCATTGGGCGATATCATCATCCTGAAGTGACTGAGAATGCAATGCTACAAAACTGGAAATGAAGATTCCAATACTTATGAGAAAGGTAGAGATTGATTTCATAGGGAGGGTTTATTTTACAGCAATCAGTTTGATTGGAAAAAGGTGAAAAGGTTGATGGAAAAAGTCCATTTAAACCATTTCAGAATTGAATACTGAAACGTAAGATATCTTTTTTATTTTTCAAAAAAATGGATTTGGGGGTTGAGGTGGTTTTGAGAGATTCGTTTTACACAAAGGCACGAGGGCACCCCGAATTCTCGGGGCAGGCTACGTTTCACAAAGGATAAATAGTTTTTCTCCATAGTTCTTGGATTTGGCTCATTGATGAACGTTTGAGATTAACATTTATAAGTGAATAGTTTTTGCTGTTTTTTTTCTAACGCATAATTATGGCCTCAAATTATATACTGGGAAGGAACCCGAATCGCAAGCTCGAATTTTTTCGGGTATTCTGCGTTAAACTGTAATTACAAAAGAATCAACATTGGATTCATGTGGATGTTTCTTTTTTGAAACTTATATTTATGTAGCATTCATTATGAATGAATCTTTCATTCTTCATCATTTCATCACTTATTTCTACTTATGAAATTATTGCTGTACTGGTTTGTTTTTATATTGACTTTCGGCCTTTTGAGTGAAGGGAAAAAGGAACAAACCCCCGCTCAATCTGAAAACATACCTGGTTTAATATCCCTTGAAAAATCAGCAATTACTGAAAAAGATATGCGTCAGGTTCAATCGAATAATCTTGTGACTACACGCATACAACGGCAGCTTGAAATTGATCAGTTTTTTGTGAGCGACGACGCATTATTTTTTGCAACCATTGGCGGATTAAATCCCTCTTCATTTACACTTTGGGATGCGCGCAGTATGCGTCAAATTCGTGAGTATCCATGTGAAATGGACGGCGTTTATAGTTATCGCATTCAAATTTCGGAGTCCAAAAAGATAGCCGGGGCTTTGTGCAAGGATGAAGAGGGCAACACTTCACTTATGCTATTTTCTCTTCTATCCGATGAATTAATCCGTATCATCAAAGATCCTCACGAGGCAGACGTATTTGATTTTTCTCTTTCCAAAAATGTCCTGATTTCCAGAGAATACTTTTTTGAAAGATACTCCGATTCTAATGATGGATTTAATCTTCGTTTATTCAACATCGAAACCGGCAATGAAATCCAAGCCGCACAATTTGAAGATATAAGCCATATTCGGATTATTGAAGAATCTGACATCGTTATCGCTACAGTTCAATCCGAAGCTGTCATCCTTGAATTGTTCACGCTGGAGGAAATCAACCGGATTCAACTCAATCAGGACATGCAATATGTGAATCATTTACATGCATCGAATGATGGCCGTTTACTTCTCGTCAAATATCCACCGGAAAAATCACTTACCACAAACAAAGATGGTGAACTGGTATCACACCCGGATATTATTGAAGTCTATGATGTGAAAACCGGAGAAAAGGTTATTTCTGAGTCATTAAAATCATTTCATAATGAAGTCGCTTTTTCAGGGGATAATCACCTGATTTATTTTGGGTACACAGACCGAACCAATGCTGAGGGTTTTTCCATTCAGGCGCTTACAAAACAAAACCTTGAAACGGCAGAAATGACAGAGCTTTTCGCTTTTGATTCCCTTGATTCTCCTGTACTCTCGACTTTTGGCGACGAAGGAAGAATTCTTTTTAGCAACGATGCTCATCCAGCCATTTTCAATGAAAATATAGGGCTTATCGAACAATTTGCACCTTCCGGAATAGATCAGGAATACTCTAAGCTTTCTTTATTTGATAATGGAAAAAAAGCAGTAATTAGAAGTAATCGTAATATGCAAATACTCGATTTTCAAAAACCATTCGAATATGGAGAGACCAATCATTCCGACAGTGAAGTATTGATTGACGCCGGTAATGGTTGGTGGATAGCTGATAATGCAGATGCTTACGAAGAAAATGAATCCGATTACTGGATGACTTATGAACTTTATCATGGAGATTCATTTCGGAATCCTGTCTCATTTAAACTTAAAAACACGTATCTCACTCAGGCTGTTGTGTTGGATGAAAAACGCCTGCTCATTGGAGCTCCGGATTACAGTACGGAAATCTATACGGTTTCGGTTTTGAGTATTCCTGATGGACGATTAATATCTAAAAAAAGTATATCCCTTGATGAATCAAGAATGATTTCTGATAATTTCACGCTTTCATCTGATAGAAATCTCATAGCTACTTTAATGAAGGAAGATGAGCAAAATTATATTGAAATCTGGGATATCAATCAAAATCTGAAGAAAGTACATGCAATTGATGGAGCGGAATTTGCTATACAAACCTCAAATCCAAAAGAATTTGTGTCCGCTTCTTATGTTGAAAAAAGATCATTGACATTCATTGAATATAATCTTCATTCTATAGACGCAAACAGCAGTCCACAATACCTCGGTGAACATTGGAATTTGCATGGTATTCCTAAACTTGCTGTACTGAATGGGAAAATGTATTGTTTATTAAATGATCATTTCCTTGTTTTTGATTTGGATGAACCCGATCAGGAACCATTGAAAATCCCTCATCAATTTCGAGACGACATCCTTGATTTTGTTGCTGATAAGGATAATCAATCATTGATTTTGACCGGTTATAATCAATCCATCAGATTAAATCCGGAATTATTTGAGGAATCCTACCGAGCCATTTTCAGCAGTGAAAAGGGCGTTACAATTACAGCCCCAAATGGGGAGTATTTTGCATGGACAGGGGATGTTCCGGATCATATCAATTTTACAGCCGCTGACAGGTCATATTCTTTTGAACAGTTTGATTTGCTTTTTAATCGTCCTGATAAAATACTTTCACTCATGGGTTTTGCCGAACAGGATTTAATTTCTTTGTACGAAAATGCCTATCAAAAACGCCTTGCATTTCATGGTGGCAGGTTGCCAAAAATAAACGAATCCTTACCAATTGTGCAGGTTGATAGGTCGAACATACAACCGGTTTCCGAAAGTCGCTCCATTGACCTATCTGTTTCTGCTTCTGATTCTCTGGCAGCGCTTTCGCAACTTCATGTTCTGATAAATGGTGTTCCGGTGTTCGGGAAAAGAGGCCGGAAAATCGATGCAAACAGAGTTGGCGAATCATATAAAACATCCGTTTCGCTAACATTAAATGAAGGATTAAACCGGATTGAAGTCCACACCGAAAATGATCGTGGCACCTCTTCACTATCCGAAACCCTTGAAATTCGATATCTGCCCGAAGGTCAGGAACCATCAAAACCAAATTTGTACTTTCTGGCGATTGGTGTTTCCGATTATGTAAATAATGAACTTGATCTCGATTTTGCAGCCAAAGATGCCATTGATCTCGCGGTCGTGTTTTCCGGAAGTGAGATGAAAGAGGAGTTGTTATACCGAACAAAAACTCTTCCATCAACCCAAAATTTAGGTGATGTTTATACTGAAAGACTTACTGCACTTTCAGAATTAAGACCGGAATCATTTGAGGATGTAAACGTTAAAATCCTGCTCGACCGGGATGTTACCCGCGAATCTATTCTTGAATCCCGCGCATTTTTAGAGCAAGGGGATGTTGATGATCAGATTATGATATTCATTGCCGGACACGGTTTCCTGGATGATAATCTGGATTACTTTTTTGCACCTTCAGATTTTGATGTAGAAAATCCTGCTTCACGTGGCCTTCGATTTGATGAACTCGAATCGCTCACGGATGGCATCCCTGCCCGACGACGCTTACTCATTATGGATACGTGTCACTCCGGCGAACTCGACCGAACTGCGGAATTGACTGCGGAATCAGATGGAGATGAAGAAGATGATACCACCAGCGGCAGAGTCATCAGCCGGACTATTGGGGTAACAAATCAGCCGGTAATCGGGTTGCAAAACTCGTTCGAACTCATGCGAAACCTTTTTACGGATTTGCGTCATTCCTCCGGAATGGTCACCATGTCAGCTGCCTCCGGAGTCGAATTGGCCTTCGAAACTCAATCAACCCAAAACGGACTTTTCACATACTCATTCATCGAATATCTCGAAAATGCCTATCAACCTGCTCCATTAAACAAGCATTTGGAAACTATATCAGAACGCGTCCGCACCCTCTCGTCCGACCGCCAATCCCCTCAATTCCGTTCCGAAAACAGATATATTGATGTGAAATTGTGGTGATAGAAATGGGTGTGAATGGTTCCCGTTTCGGAGTATGTGTATAGCTACGTGCTGAAGTTGATTTAATACAGAATATTTTATAAACCATATATTTTCAATGAGTTAATTTACTGAGTTGCGCTGAGTTTTTGATATCGAACACAATCAATTGTTTGTTTCTTGAGTGCTATGGAAAGAGAGTACATTGCTTCCCTGTGTTACCAACCAATCTTGATAAACCTTTGCGCCTTTGCACATTTCGCAAGAAAATCATTGCACAATATGGCTCTAAGTTTAAACAAGCCCAGCCAGATGGCCAAACCAATTTCGTATCCCAACCGCCTGTACATTTTTAGCCACGGGAAAATCATCCTCTCCGGGATAAATAATGTAGTTTTGGGATGTCTGATTATCCTCAATCACATTCGCAAATCCCTTCGACATCATGGGGGCGTTGGTTCGTTTTATTTCGGCACATAGTATCGGTTTTCCATCTCGGACAATCAGCAAATCTGCTTCTGCTCCTTGATGTGTACGGTAGAAATACATCTCGCAGGAATCAGGTAATACCATTCCTGTTTGTTCAATCACGAAACCTTCCCAAGATGCGCCCACATGCAGGTTGTTTTTCAGGATGTCGTATGAATCTATTCCAAGCGATGCATGCAGCAATCCCGAATCCCGGAGATATACTTTTGGGGATTTCACGAGCCGTTTTTTAACATTCACATGCCACGGTTGCAACACCCGTATCAAATATACATTTTCAAGAAAATAGAGATACCTACTGATAGTCGTTCCGCTCACTCCCGTTGAACGTGCCAGTGTTTCCCTGTTAACCAGTCCTCCTTGCTGCTGCGCCAGCATGGTAAAAAACATCCGGAGTTTGGTGATGTCGGTGTTCAGGCCGAGTTGGGGCAGGTCTCTTGAGGTGACGGTAAACAAAAAATCCTTAAGCCACCGCATGGCTGTTTTGTTGTTTTTGGCCAACAGCGCTTGGGGAAAACCACCCCGAAACCACAATTCATTGATATCGTGCTTTTCTCCGACTTCCTTAAGACTCAGCGTCGAAAGTTCCTCATAAGCAATCCTTCCGGCAAGTGACTCCGATGAATTTCGAATCAGTTCCGGCGATGCCGAGCCGAGGATCAGAAAACGTCCGTTCCGACGGTCGCGGTCAATTACCGAACGTAAAACAGGAAAAAGATCCGGACGATGTTGGATTTCATCAATGACGATGAGTTTGTCCTCATTCTGTTCGAAAAATAATTCCGGTTCCTGAATCCGGGCAAGATCGCGCGGGGACTCCATATCCAGCCAGACGGCTTTCTGTGATATTGAATCTGCTATGCTTCGCGCAAGCGTGGTTTTGCCGACCTGTCGCGCGCCCGTAATGGCAACGCAAGGATAATCCTGTAGTAACTCCAGGAGCGTATTTTTTTTGAGTCGATCAAGCATAACAGATAATTTTTACCATGAAAATTCAACACAATATATCTAAATTTCATGGTAAATTAAAATATCTTCCATGAAAATTCAACATGATATATCTGATTTTCATGGACAAAATATGACTTATATGCCTATTAATATTATAATTTATGCTTGTTTTATAGCTTTTACCTGATCACTTATATAGTGCCTCATCAATTTTTTCAATTTTCTACGCTCAAAGAAACCGATATCATAACGAATTATTTTCTCATGTACCAGATTTTGTGCCCGTTTGGCAAGTACTTCAGCACGATCAAGACTCCCATCGGTGGGTGCAGAAAAAGCATTGTTCACCAAATTTTTTAGGGCTTCAATATCAGGAGTGTTTGAAGATACTGCCTCCGGTTTTTCCTGTCTCGTATCTATCTGGTTTCTATTTGAATCAGGAATAGTCAGAGTTTGAATCAAATGATCAAGTTGCTTCAGGTAGTGTTGCACTTCTTGTTCACTCGTAATTGTTCCCTGTCTTCTTAACTCAGCAACTTCGGAAAATAACTTTCTGCGGGCATAGTTTCCGGCTATTTCCCAGTCATCAATCCTTCCGAATAATTCAAGGGCTTCTGCTGCAAGTTTGTTTATATCAATAAGGGGCATTTCAGGTCGGACAGTCTGTTTTTGAATAACTCGGATATTAGTTCTTGCCTCACGAGTGCAAAAGATGTCTATTTTTAAGGCTCGAAGCAAAAGAGATTTAGTTTTCGGATGAGATTCAAAGAGAATTATTTTTTAAAAAACAAAAGCCTGTATTTATCATACAAGCTTTTATTTCTATTTATCAACTAAAATAGTTTAATACCACATAATACAGGTATTTCTGTCGGATCTGCCGGAAAGGTTCAGAGAAAGCTTTTGGTTTTCTTGTCCGGGACGGGAAACAATTACTTCAACCAATCCGCCCATTGCGGCAAAACGAGAACCAACAGCGAGGTCGTTAATGGTACTAACGCGCCATATTTTGATATTCTCGATTCCAACACCTTCTACATTGTACGGCACACCTTCATAAACCAAAACAACTTCATCGCTACTCGCTTGCTGGAAACTGATGTTTTGGTCAAAACGGGATAAATGCTCAGCTATGGTTTGATTTCTGGCTGGACTTAAATCAGTAGTAGTCACTTCTACAGATTGCGCACGGCCACCGGGCGCTTCTAATTCAAAACGCACCTTTTCACCAGGACGGATAAATTCAAGTACACCAAATACTTCTTCTACATTACGAACTACTGTTCCGTTTACTTTCGTGATTTTTGCATTTAGGTGTTGAGTTAGAACATTTGCAGCAGGTGAACCTGGAAGTACCCCTGTTAAAATCGGATGATCACCTGTCTTGGACCAGTATGTTTGTCCATGCATGTTTACTTGATCAAAATGATCAGACATTTCCACGCCTAGGAAAGCTCTGCGAACACGGCCATTGTTCGAAATAACATCATCCGTAATGCGTCTTGCCATAGCCGGTTCAAGTGCATAATTAACCTGTGGAATACGTACCATAGATCCATCGTTTTCGCGCCCTAAAGCTACAAATGTATTTATTCCAACTACATCACCTCTGCTATCAAATAAGGGGCCGCCACTATTACCTCCAAAAATCGTTGCTGTTGATTGCAGATAACCGAACTTTGCTGTAAGTCCACCGAGGTGACGGTTCAATGCACCAATAATTCCATCTGAAACGGTATAAGGCAGGTTACCACGCGGATTTCCGATGGCATATACTGGTTCGCCAATTCGGGGTTCTGCTCTTTTGTAATCTACTACTGACATTTCAGAGCCGGGTGGTGTACGGAATGCAAGAATGGCGATATCGTACATGGTGTCGCCACCAATGATATCCATTTCATATCGTGTTCTATCAATGGAATACACCACAACCGCACCGGGTTTACTGGAAGCATATTCAACCACATGGGCGTTTGTAACGATGTATTTACGACCTCCGCGCTCCACTACGAAACCGGAACCGCTGCCAAAGGCATTCCCCAGATCAAGTTCTGCTTCATACGCCACACTCGATGGAGCGCCTCGGTAACCTAGAAGTTGCGCGGTATCTTCTACATCTTCTACAGCTACGGTAACAACCGAAGAGAGTACACGCTCAAGCATTTCTGAGGATGCCTGACTGTAGGCGTTTAGGCACGTTAAAGCTGTAATAACAGCTATTAGTATTATTTTTTTCATGATATAAGTGATTTATGTATATGTTGTGGGAAAAAGAGGTTTATGTTAATTTATTTTTTACTGCCGGTGGTCACAAAAACCCGGCTTAACGACCAATCAACTACAGGTGGCGAACCAAACGTACGTGTGGCCGTATTTCTGTCGGTAATTAAAGATTCAAGTGGGGAAGCTCCAGGTGCTCGCGTTCCGCCCCGCTCACCAACAACGGGTTCCTGATTAAATACCCGCGTATTACCAATAGGTGTTTTACTTGTCAGCATAAAAACAGCATTTGATGCCAGCGGAGCTTCAATAGGGATAGTCATGAGCGTATGTGTTTCCGGTAATCCTTCATCCCTGTTAATCCATTCGGCTGTAGGAAAGGCACTGCTGGATGATGTATTTGGATACAATAATCCAATTCGTCCGGTGTTATCCGCGAAAAATACATAGACATGATGAATATCAAATTTTTGTGGATGGGCACCCATTGTATTGACCAATACCACGTCATAATTTCCAACATCAAGATGGCCGGATTCAATCATTTCACCTGTTTCAGTATTTCTGAATCCAAGTTTGAACGGAAAACGGCTTGAGGGTGGCGCATCCAAATCAATCCAGCCTTTTATCCTTGAAATAGCGTTAATTTGTTTATTCAATTCAACACGAACGTTTTCATCAGATACAGAAACAGGATCAGTTGATACCGGAAAGATGGAAGTAGGAGCTTCCACTGAAGTCATATTCGGACGAATCCAGCGGTAGTGTATTTCATTTTGTCCGGGCTCATAGATTCCTGTTAAAATATAATCGGCCTGAGAACGCTCATTTGTTACTCGAATGATACTTTTTTCATCCTTTACGAAATCAAAATTCGCTTTCATTTCCTGTGTTGGAGGAATATTCATAAAGACAGGGGATGCTGTTCCATTTACAGAATACATGGCTGCCTCGGTCAGATTTCCGGTTATGGAATCCTGCCCGTAAGCTTCGCGTGTCCAGCCTGATTCTGTATAAGAAAGGCTTGTAAAAGTCTCCGATTCACGTGTTGGATCTGTCACCCAACGACTATTCTGTTCCTGAGCCGTTTGATATGCTGTCTGAGCGGCTGAAAAAATATCGTCGATTTGATCTACAGCTTCGGGAATATAAACGGTGAAAGCCGGGGCATCACTAATCCCAAAAGATACAACTCTGAATAAATCACCGGTTTCAATGGCACCGGCATTTCCGGAAGTTACCTGTGCAATAGCTTGCGTAAGTTGTTCTAATTTCGTTACGGTTATGGTGGCCGGATCATCGCTTGCTGTGTAATGTTCGAGCACGGCTCCTTCATTCAGGCCAATGGCACGTCCACCTTGGAGTACTATGGTATTTCCAGCTACCTGTAAAACAGCAGCATATAAAGCATCATCCATGTCAGCTGTGCCACCAAAAAGGGATGCATGCACACGATCTTCATTTCCTGCTAAGACTGGATCCTGATCAGCGATTGATGATTTCACAATAGCCTGTACCCGCTCCATAATTCTTGAAATGGGCTCATTTGGCTGAGATTCCAAAATTACTCTCACAAGGGTATCCGTGAAAATTCCGGTAATCATTTCTGTTTGTGGATTGAACCGCTCTTTGGCCGTCTGCTCATCCCGCGCAGATGAAAGTACCAATGCTCCACGTTCCTCCGGTGAGGGAAGATTATTTAGTGATCCATCCGCCACATCATAGGTTGCCGGATCCATTTTACGTTCGGTTATTCCTGATGGAACACCTCGTGTAATAGAACCACTGTGACACGAATCAAAAATCAAGGTAAGTTTAATATCGCGATCTAAAGCTTGATTGAATAGCGCTCGCAATTCTTTATCTCTTACATCCTCTGCACCAAAAAAGGCATCTGTTGGCACGAGGGTTTCATCCATTTTATTGGGTTCATCAGACAAGCTATTGGGTACCTGTGAGCCGTGTCCGGCATAATAAAAAAAGACTTCATCACCCGGATTTGGTGAATTTACAACATATTCTTCAATTGCATCGAGAATATTATCACGAGTGGCATCTTCATCGAAAAGTGTTTGGATATTGTTGCGGTCAAAAGCAAACCGGCTTACCAGAAGTTCTTTCATGTTTTTGGCATCATTTACTGCGCCCCTTAAATTAGACCATTTCCGGGGTTGAGCGGATCCATCGCCCAAACGAGATGACGATGAGCTTTCTTCGTACACATATTTATCAATGCCAATTATCAGTGCGTGCTTCTCTTGTGCCTGAGCCTCAGGAAAATATCCCATAAGAAGTATCATTCCTGTAAAGAATATCCAAAGACTTTGATTAGTTTTCCGAGTGTTTATTTTACTCATTTTTTACTCACTCTTTTCTTGATTTGTTGTAACATCGTTGAATCAAATACAGATTGAAAAGGTAGAATTAGCCGGGATTTGATTCAGAACCAAACCCCGGTAATTCCTGATTGATTATGGATACAAGCTCCACGTAAAACCACCGCTTACATAGCGGTTAATACCACCCCAAGTTTTATCAGCGGCATCTCTGAACGGAGCCACCGCATAAAAGCGATAGGTTTCTGAACGTGGTAAATAAATAGTCAGGCTTCCCCAGGGAGCCATTGTTCCTTGCAGAACACCATCTACATAACAGCGAACATACCAGTTGGTATAGTTGTCAAATTTAACGTAACGTGAAGATGCGCGTTCGCCTTCGTCACCACCTGTTTTATAGGCAGGTGCGTCAAATTCAGCATCGAGTTCGTTCAGGAAATCGTGATCTTTAATTTCTTCAGTATCACCATCACCCCTTGCTTCAACTGCTGTAGTAGATAGTTGGTCAGCTTCCTGAGCTTGGGCAAAATCAAGCATGGCGGTAGCAAATAAAAGTACCGGCATCAGGAAAAGTATTGTGTATGCTTTCTTTTTCATGGTATTGTTGTTGTGTTTAATCCGTGCGAAACCCGCACGTAGGTTATTTGAGAAATATAAATATTAGCTTAACTATTCCGAAAAGTGAATATAACGTCCAGTTTTTCAAAAATAATATAGCCCCGAAAACCATCAGGAAAACCTGAGAGGGGTTTCATTTAATCAGAAATCCGTACAATTCCGGTTGTTTGTATCTTCTCCACCTTAGATTCTTTCACTTCAATTTGAATTGAAAACCGGCCTTGGCCATATTTCTTGACCAATTCATAGTTTTCATCGTACGTGAATCCTGTTGAGCGTGGAATAAGATAGGAATACCCTTGTACATCAATTGACTCAGCATTTGCAAAATAAGCATCTCGACCGGGAGTGTCCTCTAAGGGTACATCTTCCAGGCTTAATACAAACCGGCCCATTGGCACTTCCGAATGCATTACCATTTCATCATCAATCCAGCTTGCCAGAAAAGTAATGACCATGGAAACATTCAGCGTGTTTGGCTTTTCGCGAAACCAGGATACAGGGTTATACCATCGTCTTCCACTTGGAACCTCAGAGTCATTCACTTTCAATTCCGCGACTTTTAATCTGAAAATAGAATTGTTTAAAATTTCAGCCGGATTTGAGCGGTCTAAAACCAGGGAAACATACATGGCGGTATCTGCCTTGCCTGTATCATCTGATTTCCAGCGAATGATATCGAGCCCGTCGAAACGGATTCCGGAGGGGTCTAATGGATGGATGTCGGAAAGTTGATCATAAAAGTATAAATCTGAACGTGCATCAAAATGCGTTAAAGTTGTACGTTCGCGTTCATTGGTTATGATCTTTTCTATCGCGTTGTATCCCAAACTTGAAGCAGCACCAAGAAGTGGGTTGAAAACTCCTCGTTCTCGGGTACCTGTTGCGGCAAGTGTGAGATTTCTGAATAATTGCGGATTTTCGACAACGGTGGTTTGGAGGGATGAATCAGCTGTGACTTTGGCCGATGCACAACCACTTAATTGGAGTCCGCACAGGAACAGTATTAAGACTATGATTATATGTTGGGGACAGATATGTGCGCTCATGCGAATTCTATGAAATTATGAATTTGGTCTTCTTGAAAGTTATATCTATTTAACACAGATTTACAAAATATATTGCATGTCCCCATTAGAAAGTTTTATCGAGGTTTGATATTTTTATCAGCATTCCGAATTTAATGACTTAATAGATGAATACAAATTTTCATTTTCCAGTGTGTATTTACCCTTTGCCAAAAACTTTTCACAGAGTGTAGAGCTACTTTAAATTGCGTTCAAGTATAGTACGAGGCCAGTTCTGTCCTTAATAGTTTCCCAAGTTCATTTTTGGGCAGAGATGATACAGGGCGGAATTCTTTTGGTATTTCATAGGGTTGCAAGTGCTTACTTAGGGCCATTCTCCATTCGTCGGGCTCAAAAGGCTGTCCATCCGTAACAATGAAAGCCACAATCCGCTGTCCCCATTTTTGGTCGTTTACTCCAACAACAGCCGCATCAATTATTCCATCCAATTGCTTTATAGCTTGCTCAACGGTTATAGGATTTATGTTTTCACCTCCACTAACTATTAAGTCTGTTCGGCGCATTTCAACAAAAAGGTGTCCTTCTTTATCCAAATATCCAAAATCATAAGTATTGAACCATCCATTTTCATCAAATGCTTTATTGGCCTCTTCCGGGTACAAATATGCTTCCATAATTTGTTCACCTTTAAGCCAAATCAGGCCTGTTTCCCCGGTTGAGCATGGAACTCCTGACTGATTGCGGATTTCAATAGTATTTCCAAGCAACGGAATTCCGCTGGAATTTGCCGGGGTTTCAAATAATTCTTTATATGGAACACATGTAAACTGCGCGCACGTTTCGGTCATGCCATAACTTTTCATGAGCGGAATTTTCCTTTTTCTGGCATGTTGAACTATTTGGGTTGATGAAGGGCCGCCTCCCAGTAATATCGCCCTGAAATGTTTGTGCGTTGTAAATTGATCATCCATTTCTAAAATTTTAATGATCTGCGTTGGCACCATTGAGGCCATTGTCACTGAGGTATCGAATTGGAGCAGGTGCATGATTTGTTGCGTTTCCGCAAATCGAAAATCAGAAATTTCATTTCCGTATAACCAGGAACGTAAAACAACCGACACTCCGCCTATATGATTTAATGGAAGCATTAACAGCCAGGAGTTTCCAATACCGGGCGTGACGTTTTCAGAAGCTGCAAACGCGGCTTTTATTATGTGTTTTCTGCTAAGCCGCACAACTTTGGGTTCTCCGCTTGTTCCCGAAGTCATCAGATAGGCAAAAAAGCGATCATCCGAAATGGAGTAAAACTCAACCGGAGCAAATCCCCGCATATCTGATTTTTGAATAGTAACTTCAGGCTTAAAAGCATCTTCAGCAGAATCATGAATTACACAAAAAACCGGCTTTATTATTGAGTGAATAATACGCGCTGCTTTTGGAGCCGTTTTCTTCTGTTTGATGAAAAAGGGGATACCTGAAAGCCAGCAAGCGATGATAAGAAGCGGGGCATCGGGGTCTGTGGCGTTAAATAGAATCGGTCGAATTCCGTCACCACCACATTTATTGTAGTGAAAGTTGATAGCCGAAGCAAATACCCGAATCTGCGAAAAACGGATTATTTTCCCGTCTGCATTTCTAATACACACCGTTTTATCAGAATACGAATGCTGCATAACATCCTCATTAACTTTCAGCTATGAGGAGCAGATGTTCGGTGTTAACTGATGGATTGTTTTCAATTTCGTAAATGAAGTACTGTCCATTTTTTATCAAGTGGTTGTCGGGTAACAAATCATACTCGAATAATCCTCCTGTAGCCAGGCCATTCGCATATTTAACGGGCTGAACAGTTGAGCATAAATGGGCTACTAATCTGCGGCCAATTCCTGATTCAAGAGTAGTGGTTGTTACAACTTCTATTCCCGCATCTTCTGCAACTTTCACGATGCTTTTATAAGCTTCAATGGTTCCAATAAGCGTTGGTTTGAGAACCAGGATATCAACTACATCTTCATGAATTAATTTAAGCGCGTCTTCATAACAGCGAACAGATTCGTCAGCAGCTATGAATTGAGTAGTATTTTTCTTTAACCATGCCAGGTTGTCATTTTCTCCAACTTTCAGGGGTTGTTCGCAATATTGTATTTCTAAGGGTTCAAGCATCTTCAGATTTTCAAGTGCTTCTTCAGGCTCCCAGGATTGATTGGCATCGATTCGAATAGCTACACTGGGATAATATTCCCTGAGTTTTTTCAGTAAAGTATATTCATGATTGAAATCGCGACCTACTTTTAATTTCAGTGTGCCAAATCCGCTTTGGATAGCTGCTTTAGCATAACGAAATACTTCCGATTCATCACCAATTCCAATCGCTGCGTTGATAGGTATCCGTTCAAGAGAAGCCGGATTCAAATACTTACTTAATGATTTTCCTTCACTGGCAGCTCTCGCCGAATACCAAAGAGATGATAAAGCAAACTTTAGCGCATCCGTCTCATTTCCAGTAAATGCAGGGGGAACATCTGCTTGTAAAATGGGCAGCCATTTTTCAATTTGGATAGCTTCAAAACGCACATCCTCAAAACTCTCCGTAGAGAATCCCGGTAATGGCGATGCTTCGCTCCAAAATATTCCATTTTCTGTTTTCATGGAGAAGATAATACCTTTCCTTTTTTCAATAGTACTACCCGAAAAACGAAAGGGTACCTTAAAAGGAATTTCAAAAGAATAGACACGTAACATGTATAGAATTAACTTATAGTTAATATTAGCCGATAACTAACCCGATAGTAAAAAGAAGTCCGAAAAGAAACATAAAGCGCGCCGTAGATTCTAAAGTTGCGTTCAATGCTGCCTTTTCTGTATGCTTAAAAATAGTCAAACAAAGCTTTACTGCAAAAGGAATTAATATAAATGGTAATAATATCCAATAATTATACCCTTCTTGTACCAAAAAATGTGGGGGAATAGCATAAGCCAATAAAAGCATGAATACATATTCTAACTTGAGTGCTTTTTCCCCAAATAGTACACCAATTGTTCTTTTTCCGCTTTTCACATCTGTTTGTATATCCCTGAGATTATTTACTACAAGGATATTTACACACAGAGCGCCAACCGAGAGTGCCGCAAAAAAGCCTTGAGCAGTCCATTCAAAAGCATTTACGTAATATGTTCCCATCACCGCTGCGATCCCAAAAAAGATAAACACAAACACATCTCCGAGTCCATTATACCCAAGCGGAAAAGGTCCTGCTGTGTATAATATTCCAAAAAGAATGGATAATAACCCAATAGCCAAAATTACCAAACCACCATGCCAAACCAAATACAAGCCTATTATGAAAGCGGCGAGCATAGTCAGGAAAGCTGCATTTTTCATGCTTTTTGGGGTGACCAACCCTTTTGAAGTCGCTCGAATAAAACCTACTCTCTCGTCCGTGTCAGAACCTTTGATAAAATCATAATAGTCATTGGCGAAATTTGTGCCTATTTGTATGAGTAGAGCGCAGATTAAAGCAACGAAAGTTGGAAAATACAGCAAGGTGTCATTAGCATAAGCTAAACCAGCGGCTACCATTATTGGTACGAATGCGGCAGCGAGCGTTTTGGGTCTGGCTGCTTCAAACCAAATCGTAAAAGTTGAAGGTGATTGTATGGAATTCAATTTTTTGTACTCATTATGGATTGAATTTTAGTGTAATAATTTTAAATAAATGACGTGATATAAGGTTTACGCATTTTCTACAAATACTTGTTTTTTTGTAGGATCAGATGTTAACGTAAGCAAGGTGATTTCCGGCCTTAGGAGACGAATAGGTACTCCAACCAGCCCCACTCCTACATTTACGTATAGTTGTTGTGAATTTTTTTGATAATGCCCGCGTGAGTATTTTTGAAAAAAATCAATTGGATATACGTCTAAGCCGGCAACATTAAAACCAATCTGGCCACCGTGAGTATGACCGGACAATGTCAGGTCAACAGACTGCTGTGACGCTATATCAAACATATCGGGCCGGTGAGAAAGTAGTAAACGAAAACTTTCTTTCTCTGAAAGAGAGAGCGCTTTGTTGAAATCCGCAAAATTCCGGCTTCCATTTCCCGCATCATCTATACCCATTACTGAGACCCTCTCACCGTTAATCCGGAGTATTTTAGCATCATTCTTTAAGAAGTTGACTTTCGTGGATGTTAAAGCCGACTCTAATGCTGTAATGGAGGCATAATGATCGTGATTCCCCGGACAGGCATACACACCATAAGTTGAATTAAGCATGTCAATGGTAGATGTAATAGCGGGAATTTCGGAAATATGGGTATCAATTAAATCTCCGGTAATTAATATTAAATCAGGATACAACCCGTTTACCAACTCAAAAATCTCCGCAATCTGTGTGCGGTTCATGTAAATGCCCGAGTGGATATCGCTGATATGTACCAGTTTTAATCCTTCTAAACCAGACGCTAAACCGGGGTAATAAAGAGTCTGTCGGGTTATGATGTATTGTCGATGAGTTGCCAGTGAAAGCCCCGTAGTTAGAATCAACGGAGCCGTAAACGCTATGGCTCCGGCTTTTTTTATGAAGGCTCTTCTGCTTTGTAATGGATCTGAAGATGCGTTTTGAAGGGAATCGAATCGGGGTTTTTCATCTGTTTTTTTCGTAGAAAAAAAACGGGATATAAGTCGAAACTCCAAATACAAAATACCCGCTGCCGATAACAGGAACATCCATGCAAAATAAATTCCACCGGGTTCAATCAAAACAGACTGAACAAGAGGATACTCATAAAATCCGGTTGGTGTAAGTATGAATCGAATAAAAAACAACACATTACCCAAAACCAGCATCACATAAAATCCTCTCATCATGTGAGGTTGTGTTTTTGGAGTGAATGCGCGTTTTACCCAAATACGGAATAGCAGGTAGAAAATAACCTGCATAGTAGCAAACACGGTTGTGAGCACCGTGAAAAAAATGATAAACAAAAGTATATCACTCATGTGAACAGGCTATATTCTTTAATTGGACAATCAAAAAGGACAGTTAAATAATGGGAATAAAAAAACCCAATGAAACTCAACACCATCTTAAGATGTTGCATTCCACCGGGTTTTTGAATATCGATAAAACGCTGCTTTATCTTACAGCATTGCTGATTGCATTGACAAAATCGGTTTTTTCCCAGGGGAAATTATCACGACCAAAATGTCCATAAGCAGCTGTTTGCCGGAAAATAGGCCTTCTGAGGTCAAATCTGTCGATAATACCGGCTGGGGTGCAATCAAAAACGTTTGACACGGCATCAGCCAAAATTAAATCATCGACTTTGCCTGTACCATACGTGTTAACAAAAACAGAAACAGGTTCGGTTACCCCAATGGCGTAAGCCAACTGAACCAGGCATTTGTCGGCTAATTCGGCTGCTACCACATTTTTGGCGATGTGACGTGCTGCATAGGCTGCACTGCGGTCAACTTTTGTGGAATCCTTACCTGAAAAGGCTCCACCACCATGAGCTCCGTGGCCACCATACGTATCAACAATGATTTTACGGCCTGTTAAGCCGGTATCGCCGTGTGGTCCGCCAATTACAAATTTACCGGTAGGGTTGATATGCATGATGGTTTCATCATCCATAAAAGTATCAGGCACCACACGTGGAAAAAGGTGTTTCTTAATATCAGATTGAATTTGTTGCTGCGTAACTCCTTCATCATGCTGAGTTGAAAGCACAATGGTGTGAACACGCACGGGCATTCCATTTTCATCGTTTTCAATCGTAACCTGACTTTTACTGTCCGGTGCCAAATAGGGCATAAGTTTGGTGTCCTTCCGGATATGTGCAAGTTCACGCACCAAGTCGTGAGCCATTTGGATACTTAGCGGCATATATGTAGGTGTCTCGGTACACGCGTAACCAAACATCATACCCTGATCACCGGCACCAATTTTCTTTGCATCCTTCTCATCAACACCCTGAGCTATGTCCGGGCTTTGTTGATGGATAGAGACCATCACGCCACAAGATTCTGAATCAAAACGATAGGTGTCTTTTGTATAACCGATTTCACGGATGGTTTTTCGTACGGTTTCCTGAATATCAACATACGAGTTTGTCCTAACTTCACCAGATACAACGGCCAATCCGGTTGTTACCAGGGTTTCAACAGCAACTCTTGAATCGGGGTCCGCTTTTAGCATCTCATCTAAAATGGCATCAGAAACTTGATCTGCTATTTTGTCGGGGTGTCCTTCCGAAACAGATTCGGAAGTGAAAAGTCTTTTCATCGGCTATGGTACTTTCTACTTAAAATTGGCGATTAAATTTGAATAGCCCTAAAAATAAGCATTTTTTGTTAAACTTAATTAGGAATACTTTTTTCAAATTGATACTTTTATATTGCTCAAAGAGATGAGGCAATAAGATAATCTGGACTGATAAAAAATACTGTACGAAAGAGGGTACCAAATGGGTTTTATTCTGGAATGGTATATTCCTATAATTATCATTTTAATTAGTGTAATAGTGATAGTTCTTTTACTTAGAATGGGAAAATCATTTACAAGTATGAGAGGCTATAAGTGTAAAAGTATGAGAACCCAAGGGTTTTATTGTGATGTTCATCGCATTCCCCGAGGATTCATACATAGATTATTCGCGTTCATTATTCCACTAAAAAGATACAGTTGTCATGATTGTGGGAAGAAATTCACACGATTGCAGCCGCTGTTCGAAAAAAATGGCCATAAAGAAAGTGAATAAAGCAGGTGTCTCGCAAGAGATGTTTTTACTTTAAGAACCGAAGCTGAAATGAAGGAATCAGTGTTTATCTGATTTCAAAGCGGTGTCATGATAAAAGTGCTTATTAACGGATTAATTTTACCGGAATGGTTGTGGTCTGTGGTTTTGTCAGGCCATCGCTTACAATCTCTTAATCCTGGTCAAACAGAGTTTTACCACCTGTTTGTTCAATGGAAACATTCAGATATCGAAAGGCTTTTTCTGTAGCAACTCTGCCCTTTGGTGTTCTTTGCATAAATCCCTCCTGAATCAGAAATGGCTCATACACCTCTTCAATAGTACCTTTTTCTTCATTAACAGCAACTGCCAGTGTTCCGAGTCCTACGGGTTTTCCTTTATAGGTTTCAACCATAACCGAGAGAATCCTAACATCCATTTCGTCGAGCCCATTTCTATCTACCTCCAAGGCGTTCAATGCTTTGTCTGCAATTTCATCGCTAATAACAGACTGTCCGTCCACTTCGGCAAAGTCCCGGGTTCTGCGAATCAATCGATTCACTATTCGGGGAGTTCCACGGCTGCGTCGGGCTATTTCAAACGCACCCTGATCAGAAATTCCAATATTTAAAATAGATGCGGTACGTTCTGCAATATGCTGAAGCAGCTCAACATCGTAGTAATCCAACCGAAGATCAATTCCAAACCGGGCGCGTAATGGAGCCGTAAGGAGTCCTTTTCGGGTTGTAGCGCCAACAAGAGTAAATTTTTTGAGGTCAATTTGCACACTACGCGCATTCGGACCGGAATCAATGACTATGTCAATTTTATAATCTTCCATTGCGGAATATAGATACTCTTCCACAACCGGATTCAGTCTGTGAATTTCATCAATAAACAGAACATCACCCTCATCCAGGTTGGTTAGCAAACCGGCGAGGTCACCAGGTTTTTCCAAGACAGGGCCGATTGTAGGACGCAAATTTACACCCATTTCATTTGCGATAATGGTAGCCAGTGTTGTTTTTCCCAGACCGGGAGGTCCGGATAGCAACACATGATCAAGTGGTTCGCTTCTCATTTTTGCCGCTTTGATAAAAACAGATAAATTTTCAATTATTTTCTGTTGACCAATAAACTCATCTAAGCGTAACGGCCTGAGTGTCTTTTCGAAAGCCACTTCTTTTAGTCCTGCATTTAATACCGGATTGGACACGTTTTTCATTCTTTTAAAGCGATTCTTTTTCCCATCTGAAAAGCTCTTATAAACCTGGATTTTGAGCAGGAATAAACACCTGTGCAAAAAATAAAGCCAACGTCCCTTAAACTTGAGATGAGGGTTTTATTCTACGAAAGGGCGGTAATTGGTCAAAATGACGGTTTTAAAAAGCCTTCAGTAAGTTAAGCTTTTCTATGTAAAAAGAAGCATTGGATTTATAGCGGATAATACGTCGGTAAATTTTTGAATGTATAAATGAGAGCTCTTGCATTCATCAGGGGTCAATAATTTCAGGATCGATGTCTTCAAAGTCAATATATCCTAAATATGCATCGAGGATACGCAATTGACGGAAAGCTTCTCTGCTATATACTCCACTAAAGCCATAGGTCATGTACATTGAATACCGTGCCATTTCATAATCTTTAGAAACCAACTCAGCATTTGCCTTGAACCACCAGGCTTTTTCTTCAAACAAAACATCATCCGCCCGCTCTGTGGCCTCTTTGAAATACACAGCAGCCTGCTCATAATTTTCCTGATTGTAATAAATAATACCCGCATTCATATACGCTTTTCCGGTTCGTATATCATCCGGATACTTCTCGATTAACTCTTCATAAAGCCGCAGGGCTTCAGTGTTTTCATCGCTGAAAGCTGCTATAAGGCTTTTATCAAAAAGAATAGCAAAAGGATCTTCTTCACCATCATCGCCTCTTGTTGCGGCCACCGATTCCATATCAAACATATCAAATGAACCGATACGATCTAAATTATCTAATAGTGCGACCCTGTTTGCGGGTGAAGTTGGGCTACTGACACGCAACAGATTGATTCCCAGAACGAGCACTACAACGGCGGCAACAGCCACAATCCAGCCGGTATATCTTTTTAGTGAATAGATGGTTGCGGTATTTCTTTGGGATTTGGATGGAAAAGAACCGGATGAAGGGGGTTTGCTATCTGAATTGTTTGATGAATCGGAAGCGGTTTGCTGCTCTTTTATGAGGGAGCGCAACGCTGCTTCAAATTCGAGGTTTTCATAATAATCGGGATTCGCGATTACTTCATCCCAAAAATCATCGCGCTCGCTTTCTGACATCTCTCCATTTAGATAGGCATCTATCTTTTTCAGAATCTCGATATGTTGTTGTTCTATATTTTTCATCGTTATACTTTTGAGTAGATTTTGATCTGTATCTTACAGATCAACGGAAACGGTTTTCCTTACACAGCTTTTACAACTTTTTTAAAATACAATCTTTTAGTTGTTTATTGATGCGATGCCGCTTTACCCAAACATTTGACGTTGAGAGTTCGAAATGATGGCCCATTTCTTCCGCTCGAACACCGGGATTTCCAAGCCAATACCGAATAAATTTTTCCTGAAAGTCATCTAATTTCTTTATGCACAATTCGAGCAATCGTTTCATTTCATCTTTCACCAACACTTCGGAAGGGTCTAACCCTTTGGTTTCGGTCTCGAGATACTCGTCTCCGGCTTTTAATTTATTTTCCCGGAAAATTTTAAAATAATTGTTTTTAGCTATAGTCCGCACATAACCAGCCGGTTTATCAGGTAGCTGATCACCTTTTTGCACCATTTCTATCAGGACAAGTAAAGCATCCTGAGCACAATCCTCAGCATCCTGATAATTTGCACGATAATGAATACGTAAATAACTACTTAGTGATCGCACAACCAAATCGTGCCATCGACTTATCTCAGCGGAATCGCCGGTTTGTATGGCCTCTATAAATGATTGAATTTCCAATTGATTATAAATTAGATAAAGGGTTAGTGCATAATAAATTATGTTTACTTATCAGTCAAGACCGAAAAAATATGTTTAGGGGCATATAGGAGCAACGTAATTCCCCTTGCAGCCATATAGGCAATCATGGCAAGCCAAATGGCATGATTACCCAAAAAAGAAATAGTTAGATAAAAAACCGGTAAGAAAACGAGTCCGGTAGAAATCAACATTGAGTCACGCATAGGCCCGGTTGCAGTAGCTCCGATATATATTCCATCCCAAATAAAACAAAAACTATTGATTAAGGGAGCCGCAATAGTCCAGGCCATAAACGTAAGCGCCAACGCTACTAACTCAGGATTATCCGTAAACAACCAAAGCATGTGAACATCAAACAAATAATAGATTACGCTGAAAAATGCCCCAAATCCCATTCCCCAAACAAGTAAAAGTTTAACGGCTTTCTTGAACCGAATACCATCTTTTGCCCCGATAAAGCGGCCAATAAGGCTTTCTGCAGCATAGGCAAAACCATCAACCGCGTATGATAAGATATACCAGAATTGCAATAAAATGGTATTCACGGCGAGAATATCATCTCCAAGAGCAGCACTTTGAACCGTAAAAAATGCAAACGTAAATATGAGGCAAAGAGTGCGAATAAAAATATCTCTGCTTACGATAAAAAAACGTTTTAATCCTGATAACACCAAAATACGAGCGCGGTTTATATTAATGAAGGATTTCCCGAATCCCTTAAAAAACAACCAAACAGCTAATAACAGACCGCTGTATTGCGCAATGACCGTACCATAAGCCACTCCCTCAACCTGCATACCCAATCCGTATATAAAAAACACATTGAACCCAATATTCAACACGTTTACAAAAATGGTGATGTACATCGGGTAACGGGCATTTTGCATTCCGAGAAACCATCCCTGTATAGCGAAAAGCATAAGAGTAGCCGGTGCATCCCAAATCCGGATGGAAAAATACAATCGCGCGTAAAACTCAACGTCTTCAGAGGTTTTGATGATGAGAAAAGATGTTGAAATAAGCAGGTATTGAAGCAATATCAAAGCAATACTCCCCACAATAGCCACCACTACAGCCCGGCTAAGTATGAGCGATGCTTCCCGTTTATTATTTGCGCCAAAAGCGTGGGCCGTTAATCCGGTTGTTCCCATTCGCAGAAATGAAAATCCCCAATACAAAAAATTGAAAATCATGCCGCCTATGGCGAGCGCACCGAGATAATACACACCATCCATTCGCCCAACAAGAGCGGTATCAACTGAACTCAGTAACGGAATTGAAATATTACTGATGATATTGGGTATGGCTAACCGTAGAATCTGCTTGTTCAACGAATCAGGCTCCCCAGTGATCCAACAGTGTTTGCATTATATTCAGAACACGATTTATGTCATCAACAAAAACAGCTTCATTTTGAGTGTGATAAGGAAAAATTGCCGGTTCTAAAGCAATTGACGGTATAGCGCGGTCTGTTTTTGTGTTTAAAATTTTGCCATACGTAAGGTAATCATTTGTATTATTTCTGTGCAGCACATCTGAATCAACAGATTGTATTCTTTCAACAAGTTGAGCTGTTTTGTGAATTTCATTTTCGGTTGGCGAAGTGTTTGTGAATTCCCAGTGCCTGGAATAAACGGCACACCCATTCTCTCCTTTAAATAATGGAGTGGTATCGATGGTTATCACTGCTTCAGGCAGGAGGCCGGTTTCAATTAAATGATGTGCCAATCGCTCAGCTCCCATTCCATGATGTAGATTACTTCCTCCATTTCTGAGTAAATGCGGATGCTCTTTCAATCCCTTGCTTTCTTCCATTTCCGATAACAGTATGAGCAGTTCAGGCCAGGTTTTATTCTGCGAAGCTTCAGCCAATGCCAACACGATGCCTATACCGGCGGTGTTATCTAACTGTCCGGTCAGTTTTTCATCCGTTCGTTTAAATGGAAGCCTTGCCGGAGGTTCTTCACCAAAATGGTTGATTTTATCTAAATGAGCAGTCAAGGCCAAACGACCACTTTTCTTACCGGGAATTTTCAACAGAATATTTCTGGTTTGAATTCGCTCACTTTTGCAATCCGGTATTCCATCCGAAACAGAAGAAATAAACGCGTGTATGCGTTCTTCAAACGAGCTGAAGGATGGAATTTGTGCGGCTTCTTCTATCAGGTCAAGTGTGCGGTTTAATAGGGACATATTTGAATGATTAGTTTAAATGATGAAAGAAAATAGTGATTTTAATTCCTAATCAGATACCAAAGTACAGCAAAAGTGTCATAATAAAATACCTGTCGCTGCATCCTACGCCAGAAATTAAATCACATCAGAAATAGCACCAACCTTTACTATATTGAAGGTAATCCCGGCGTAATAATTATACATGCATAAACTGAGTAACCGCAACTGATGGAAAAATCGTACTGGTCATCCCGATGGAGAAAAAATAAAATCGGTTTTCATTCAATGGAGCCTGACAGAGCGCTTACAGAGTTTTGGCCTGCGTTTGATGTTGATAAGAATACACCTGTATTGGTTCCACTTTCAGGGAAAAGTGTGGATATGGATTGGCTGGTACAGCGGGGACATCGGGTAATAGGTGTGGAGTTTATTGAAAAAGCGTGCCGCTCTTATTTTGAGGAACGAGGTCTTCAATTTGAAATTATACCAAAATCATGTGGCTTGTTATACAAAAGTGAATGTATAGAAATATGGTGTGCTGACATTTTTAAAATTCCGGATGAGATAATACATGCATGTAAGGCCGTTTACGACCGCGCCGCTTTGGTGGCACTACCCGACGAGTTGAGAGTAGCTTATGTAGAAAAAGTATATGGAAATTTGGAATCGGATACTAAAGCGCTTTTAGTATCATTTGAATATGACGATCATATTATGAACGGGCCGCCATTCAGCATTCCACCTGTAGATATTCAAAAATTATTTAACCAAATTGGCGAGATTCATGTCCTCCACTCCGCTGATATCATAGATAATTTGGAAAAATTTAAACGAAAAGGACTCACTAAACTCCAAAAAAACACCTATAAAATTACCATTAATGCCCAATAAGCACATCTTTAATGATTTTATGTGCTTTAATGAAAAAAAATCATTAATCTTTGCAGGTCTTTATCATAATTAGTCTTTATGTTGCATATCTTTGAATGCACATGTATTTTCGCATCATCAGATTCAACCAAATTGAAATATCAACGCTTTTCGATACGATAACATGAATATATCACAGCGAAACAGAATCCTTACAATAGTACTACTCCTGGTCATCATTGGCCTCGGTTACTGGCTGTATATCAGCATCACCGGTCCCTGGCAAAAAGTTCAACAGGAACGTCAGGTTACCGAACAGGTGAGAGAACGAATGTTTGAAATAAATAACGCTATTCGATTTTATTTCGAACAAACAAACCGTTTCCCACCCGATCTAGATTCCATGATGGTCTATCTTGAAGAAGATTCACTGTTTCAAACCAACCCAACCGAAATTCTGAAAGCAATAGAATTCGACTCTGATTCATTTCTGTATTCTCCACGCAGCGGAAATAAGTTCACCTATGCTTTAAATGATTCTTCTCGTCCACCACTATACATCATCAATGACCCGGACACGGAAGATCGTATTGGTACACTGACACGTATTACCGACCGTGGAGCTGCGAGCTGGCGCTAAAATAAAACACTATGTCGGAAGGTGGCCACGCTTTAGGAATCAACTTTAGCGGTAACAATATTTATTATGCCGTGGGGGATGGTTTAAGGCAGGGAGCATTGTCGCATATAGGGAGGATTGATCTCAATTTTCCTATCCTCGATGCTATTCTTGGACCTGATCCTGATTTGTGTTCGCATATCAGTAAAGTGATTTCACGCCTTCGTGAAAAATATACTCTGACCAATATTCGCTTAATCACGTACCCACAGTTAGAGTGCTGGACAACCGTGCCCAAAATCGTATATGATGATTCACGCGAACGGGAAGCGCACATGGGGTTTTTGATAAAAGGGATGGATCGGAAAAATATAGAAACCTTCTGGAATGAGATGAGTAATCACGATTTTCGATTCCTCACTATTCGCGACAGAGCCGTTATGTCGCTGTTTGAAGGGTTTGTGCCGGGTTTTCCCAATACAGAATTTTGCAGTGATTTTGAAGTAGGTTTGCAGTGGGTGCAACATTCCGGAGCCAGGGGATCATTTATGTCTATTAGTTGCAATCCGCACACTATTACCGTTTCATCTTATCTGCTTGGCAAATTACGTGCTGCTACCTGTCTGAGGTTTCGCCATCTGGACGACTTACCCTATATATGGAAACAAAGTGAGCGCCACATGAAATGGATGAAGGGATATCATGAGGAAATCATGTTATTTGGCAATAAAACCTCACGTGTAGTTGAAATGCTTCGTCCTTTTTGGGATGGATCTGCCGAAATATCAATAATGGATAACCTTTATGCCATGAAAGTTGCCACAGAAGAGCAAACGTATTCTTTTCCACTTGAAGAGGCCTTTCCGGCCATAATGATGGCAACGAAAGGTTAATTTCATGCGCATTATTACCGGAAAACTAAAAGGCAGAAAGCTAACCGCTCCTGAAAATGTAACCATACGTCCCACTTCCGACAGAGCTAAGGAGGGTCTTTTTAATGTTATTGAAGCAAGGCGATTTATTGACGGTTGCTCTGTACTCGATTTGTTTTCAGGAAGTGGTAATTTAGGGTTTGAAGCTATTTCACGAGGGGCGGCATCTGCTTTAATGGTTGATATAAGCCCGGTTGCCATCAAACACATAGAAAAAACAGCGTCAACTTTTGGGGTCAGCAGCCAAATATCAACCCGGGTTTCATCTATTGAAAACTTTTTAAGCAAACCGTCCGGTAAATTCGACCTCATTTTTTCTGATCCACCCTACGATCATCCTCAAATTCCAGAATCCATTGAACTTATTTTAAATGATGGATGGCTGCAACCCGACGGATGGTATATACTGGAACATGATGTCAGGCACCTTTTCCATGAACACCCAAAATGTGTATTCACAAAGCCATACGGACGAACGATTGTCTCCATTTTCATGAATGAAAAGCCTTAATCCGGATTAATCCTATCTCGACTCATAATAGATTGTCTTTTTGATTATTGGTTGATTTAGAATAATTTGATGAAACGATATCACTCATCAGATAATGAAAATCTTCCCCCAATAAAATCAAACATGAAAGCTCTATATCCTGGCAGTTTTGATCCCATAACGTATGGACATTTAGATATTCTTGAACGAGCAACATCCCTTTTTGATGAAGTAGTCGTGACTGTTGCCGTAAATACCCGAAAGGAAGCTGTGTTTACAGCCGATGAGCGGGTAACCTTAATTCACGAGTGCCTGAGTGGAAAAAAATGGGCAAAAAAAATAACCGTTGATTTTTTTTCAGGCTTATTGGTTGACCATGCAAAGAAACTAAATGTTCACACACTCATAAGGGGCGTCAGACAAGTATCAGATTTTGAGTATGAATTCAGAATGGCATTGATGAACCGAAAACTGGCGCCCACTATTGATACAGTGTTTCTGATGCCAAAGGAAGAGCTCACCTTCGTTTCTGCCTCACTCGTTCGGGAAGTCGCGTATTGGAATGGAGAACTCCATCATTTTGTGCCCGATAATGTAGCCAAGGCGCTTCGCAAAAAATACACAGACCTGAAAAAATAAGACGTTTATGTCTGATGGTTTGCCCCGAAAGGCAGTGTTGATACTTCTACTTTTCTTTCCTTTAATGTACCAAACGAATTGATTTCTATAATGTGGATTATTCTGGTGAATATTCTGTGTTCATTTTGTTCATTTAAAGGGCTGTATTTTTTCGTAAATTGGAAGCTTAACAAAAAACAGAACAAATTAACGCTTCATTCATGAGGATTTCACAAAGAGCTGCTGCTCTTGCGCCATCGGAAACACTAAAAATATCTGCTCTTGCTAAAGAGCTGCAACGAGCGGGTAAGTCAATTATATCCCTGAGTCAGGGTGAACCCGATTTTAAAACACCGGCTCATATATGTGATGCTGCCAAGAAAGCAATAGATGACGGACTTCATGGCTACACATTGAATACCGGCACAGTGGAATTGCGACAGTCGATTGTCAATAAACTCAAACGCGATAACAACCTCGAATTTGGGATGGATGAAATTGTGGTTTCCAATGGAGCAAAACAGTCTGTTGGTTTTAGTTTGTTGGCCACTGTAGATAAAGGCGATGAAGTCATTATACCTGCTCCTTTTTGGGTTTCCTATCCTGAAATGGTAAAATTGGCTGAGGGAACCCCCATCATAGTCAGAACAAGTTTTGAAAATGATTACAAAATTACACCTGAACAACTTGAAAACCATCTTACTGAAAACACAAAAGTGCTGATTCTTTGCTCACCGTCAAACCCAACAGGCAGTTGTTATTCTGCTGAGGAATTAAGCGCGCTCGCTTCGGTTCTGCAAAAATTTCCAAGCGTAATTGTGTTATCAGATGAAATTTATGAATATATCACTTTCGATGGTTCTCATGTTAGCATGCTTGAGGTAGCTCCTTTTTTACGAGAGCGTTTTATTCTCATCAATGGATTTTCCAAAGGTTTCGCTATGACCGGCTGGCGGTTGGGTTATCTGGCATCAACCAAAGAAATAGCGGGCGCCGTAGCAAAAATTCAAAGCCAGGAAACATCCGGTCCGAGTAGTATTTCCCAAAAAGCCGGGGAAACAGCCTATGTGAATGGATTGGAAACGGTTCAGGAAATGGTGAAATCCTTTGCAGAACGGCGAGATTATATGTATGAAGCACTTAATGAAATTGAAGGTGTTCGCTGTTTTAAGCCAGGGGGAGCTTTTTATGCCTTTCCTGATGTAAGCGCATATATCGGTTCAACAGCACCGGATGGTAAACGAATTGATAGCAGTTCTGATTTATGCATGTATTTGATTGAACATGCCGGTTTGGCTCTTGTTCCCGGGGATGCCTTCGGGGAACCAAACGGCGTTCGATTAAGTTATTCCACCGACTTGGGTACGCTAATAGAAGGTGTTAAACGGTTGAAAAAAGGGCTACAAAACCTGTCAAAAAACAATTAGCTATATTAGCCACATCAGTTTGTATAGTAATAATCGTATAAATTTAATATTAAAATTTGAAAGTACTAAATAGCATAGAAAGGAGATATCATGCCAACTTATGAGTATATACGTGAAGACGGAACACGATTCGATATTATTCAGAAGTTTTCTGATACTCCATTGACGGAGTGTCCGGAAACAGGTTTACCCGTCAAAAGAATAATTAGCGGTGGTTCAGGTGTAATCTATAAAGGTAGCGGATGGTATGTAACTGATTACAAAAATAATGTGGGCAACAAAGAAAAGGCGTCTGCTGAATCAGATACTGTATCAAAACCTGATACAACTACCACAACACCCGCAAAAACAGAAAAGAGTAATACAACTGCCACCGATAAAACACAATCTACATAATTTCTATCCGATAATGTACATATCCGATTATTTGTATGCTATTAAGCAAAATAGTTGTTGATTCGACCAATAAGCCATGATTACACGAGAACGTTCAGAAGATTACAATAAAGCCCTTGAACTATTTATCCACTATTGGGGACAGATGTCATCCGAGTGGGGAATTAATAAAACGATGGCTCAAGTTTATGCCCTGCTATTTGCTGAATCAGAAGCCATGGATACCGACACCATTATGCTTGAGCTTAATATCAGCCGTGGAAACGCAAATATGAATCTGCGTAATCTCATTCAATGGGGGCTCATCCATAAAGTAAACATCAAAGGGGATCGGAAAGATTATTACACGTCTGAAACAGATATTTGGAATATGGCGGCCAAAATAATAGATGAACGACGGCAGAAGGAAATTGAGCCTATTAAAAAAACCCTGGATGAATGCAGTGCCGTTTTGGAAAACACCAAAGAGAGTACTCCTGAAATTGAAGACTTCAAAAAAAAGCTACACGGATTTCAAGTATTTCTAAAACTGTTTAATGATTTTGCAGAAGCTGTATTACCCTATATCAGCGATAAAAATGTTGATCAAATTAAAGGGATTGTCCAAATGGCAACCATGCATAAAATGCAGATGGAAGCCGAAAATGATGTTGACAACCCAAAAACAGTATGAGCGAAAAAAAAACGGATAAACAAATTCTCGGTAAGCGCGGAGAAGATGTTGCAGTTACCTTCCTGGAGAGTAAAGACATCCAAATATTGGAGAGAAACTATCACTTCATGAAAGCGGAAATTGATATAGTTGCATACAATGGACGCCAAATTATTTTTGCAGAAGTGAAGACCAGAACCTCAACTAAATTTGGCGAGCCCGAAGAAGCTGTTTCAGAAAAGAAAAAAAAGAATATGTACGCGGCTGCTGAAGCATGGCTGTATGAACGCAAGATGGATGGCGCACCTGTGCGGTTCGATATTATTTCTGTTGTAATTCGCGAGGGCGAAGAACCCCGCATCCGACATTTTGAAGCGGCATTCTGGTATTTGTAGATAGTATCAGTTGATATTTGAATACATATCCCGAATGCTTAGATAGGTGTAGTTGATTCAATTTTTTTCTACATTTCACTTCTGTTTTTCCATCATTACCAAATACTGTAATTCTGACCATTATGAAGTTGCCTTATGCTCTTGCTAAACGGTTTGTGGCCGGTGAAGACCTTGAACAAGCTGTACCCAAAGTCGCAGATTTAAATGAATCGGGGATTAAAGTTACGCTCGATTTGCTGGGTGAGAATGTGAAGGATCGGAAAATGGCAGATGAAACATTAAGCCACTATATCGACTTGTTGAATGGCATCCATGAGCAGGATATACAATCTAGTATTTCTATAAAACTCACCATGCTTGGATTGGATATCAACCGCGACTATTGCCGTGATAATTTGTTTAAGTTGTTGGATGTAGCGCTTAATCATGACCAATTTGTACGAATTGATATGGAAGGTTCAGCTTACACTCAGGTGACCATTAATTTGTTTAGAGAAGCTTTTGCTGTTTATGGAAAACATGTTGGCATTGTAATCCAGGCGTACCTTCACCGAAGCAAACAAGATATCAAGGAATTGGCAGAAATAGGCGCAGATGTTCGTTTGTGTAAAGGCGCCTATGGCGAATCCGAACGTGTGGCTCTGCAAAGCATGCCCGCTATCCGTGAAGCTTATAAAGAATATGCGAAAATTTTGCTCCAAAAAACGGTTTATCCCCGTATGGCTACTCACGACAATGAACTCATTGAATGGATAAAAGCATATACTAAAGAGCAGCAAATAGGTCCTTCTCGTTTCGAGTTTCAGATGCTTTATGGCATGCGCCTTGAAACTTGCAAGGAACTAGCGGCTGAGGGTTATAATGTCCGCATTTATGTGCCCTATGGAACCATGTGGCTACCCTATTTTACACGCCGACTTAAAGAGCGCAAAGAAAATATCTGGTTTGTGCTTTCAACCATGTTTAAAAAATAAGGCCGCAGGGTTTTGCGCAAAACCTATACTCCTTTCCTGATTGCTTTTATTGCAGGATGTATCATTCTGATCATTCCTGTAGTTGGTGAATTCCATCTTTTTTCCGCTCTGCTGGCTGCGGTTGCAGGAGCATTTTGGGGTGCATGGAGAGGCGCTTCCCTGAATAAACACCCTGTTCATCCCACATACGGTATCAGGGAATTGGCATTCGTAACACTGATGATTCTTACATCCGGAATTCCCCTCCTGGCAGGGGCAATAGTTCGGGGGTGCTTCTCAACAGATGGCCTGTTTTTCTGGATATTAATTCCGATGCCCTCAATCTTTCTCGGATTTTCACTTGGCCGATATCTAAAATTAAATCAGTACAAAAGATCAAAATCACTATGCATTCTTATACTGCTGCTCGCAGGTTTAGGATCACTACTGATTGAACTGTACCTGTTTCCTCAGGTGTACTTTTTCAATCATGTATTCGGCTACTTCCCCGGCCCTATTTACGATGAAAGTATTTCTATCAATGTATCGCTCGTCTTTTTCAGATATATGAGCTTCGCCTGGGCACTCATTCTCTGGTTGATGCCCTCTTTTCGTTCTTCAAAATACATTCGTTTAACAATACTCTTTTGCACCATAAGCCTGATGTTATGTTACATCGTATTATCAAAGGCAGGTGTGATTTCTCCGGAATCTCACATTCAACGAAATATCGGTGCGACTTATCAAACGGAACATTTTATCCTCTATTATGACCAACGAATTTCAGAAGAGGATATAACGTATCTGGCTAATCTTCACGAATTTCATGCTCAGGAACTACAGGATATTCTGCACATTTCATTAGATACATCAAAACCCATCCGAAGTTATGTGTACTATCATGAATGGCAAAAGAAAAAACTGACCGGAGCAGGTGCAACAAGTTATGTGCCAGTATGGAATCCAAACCCACAAATACACATGCATTATCAAGTAGCACCGGCTATTCTCCGGCACGAATTGGTACATGTTTTATCCCGTGAATTTGGTTTGCCTGTTTTAAACGCAAGTCCTAACATCGCACTAATTGAAGGTCTCGCAACAGCTCTTGAATCTCAACGAAATATCGTTTCTACTCGTGACGAACTGGTTGCCGGCTTAGATGAAATACCCGATTTAGATTATATGCGGAATCTTATGAGTGCTACCGGTTTCTATAAAAATCATGGTTCAGTAAGCTATAGTGTAGCAGGATCATTTACTGGTTGGATGCTTGATAACAGGCCGATTGATTCCGTTAAAAAAGCGTATAGAACGGGACGTATAAATGCTGGTAATGATATTTCGTTTGAAAGACTCGTAGATGAATGGCAACGATATATCAAAACTATTGAAGTTGATTCCACTCAGGTGGCTCTCTCACAACGTGTATTCTCATTACCCGGAATAACCGAAATATCGTGTCCCTTTATTGCCGGGCAAGAACAAATTGCCGTTGATCATGCACAACTTTTCATGGCAGAAGGGGATACAACAGCTGCTATTTCTACTCTTGAGAATTTTGTTAAAGAATACCAGGATTTTTCAGCCTCAGCAGCAGTTTTTCTATCAAGACTTCTTCTCCAAACCGATCAAGCCGATCAGGTGACAGAGTTATTTGAAAATAAAAGAGATTCATCAGAACACGTTCAGGTACTTCTTGCAGATGCGGCTTTTAAATCCGGTGACAAAATCACAGCCCGTAAACGGATGGAGTTAATCAGGGCCGGAACGCTTTCAACTTATATTCGGCGGAATGATGAAGCGTGGAGCACTCTGATTGAAATTAGATATGGTCAACAGTTTGTACCTATTGAATTGGTTTCAGATGAACTCATACCATTTTATCTGCAACGTATAGTTCTATCAGATTGGGAGCACTATTTGTTACCTCAACCAGATTTCGAACTGCATTTTTTAGATCCGCAATTGTTTGTTTATTATCTGAATTACACGGATTATCTGATAAAAAAGAAACAACTTGATTTTTCCAAAAGTTGGCTTAATACATTCAGACAGTCCGTAAAATCTAAAGCCATGATTAGAATGGTAGAAGAACGCATTCGTTTTATACAATTTTTAGATACACTTAATCCCACATTATGAATAAAAAAGCTCTATTTGCAACTTTCCCACAAGCGGTTCAAACAATTATAGACGAAAAATCAGATCGTGATACTACTCTTTTAAAAGTTTGCCAACTGCTACATGAAAACGTTGACACGTACGATTGGGTTGGTTTTTATATAGCCGATCCTGAAGTTGAGCGGGAATTATATCTCGGACCCTACGTTGGGGAAGCCACCGATCACACCAGAATACCCTTTGGAGTTGGCATCTGTGGACAGGTAGCCGATTCGCATGAAACGTTTGTGGTAGATGATGTAACTGCTCAGGATAATTACCTGGCGTGCAGCCTTCATGTAAAATCAGAAATTGTAGTTCCCATCATGAAAAACGGAACCTTTATGGCTCAACTTGATATTGACTCACATACAGTTGCGGCTATGGATGAAATCGATCAAAGCACACTCGAAATTATTTGTGAAATGCTTACTGATATTTTCTAAGATTCCCAATCAGAAATGGTTGCTATCTGTGTAACACTGTAGATTAATATTGGAGTATTTCAAGCATTTTAATTTTGCCCGTGCCGATTTTCACAGACTGAGATGGAATACAAGTTCATCAGTAATGATAAAGTGGGAAATATTATATTTCAGTCCCCAATCATTTTAATAAACGTCGCAAAAAAAAGGGGAACCTTGAGGAACCCCTTTATTGAAAACTGAAAGACTCTTTTGTGTTTAAAATCCGAAACGCAGACCTGCTGTTACAGCAAATTGCTCCCAACCGTTGATGGTATATTTTGGTTCAACAAACAAGCCAACACCACCAAGGTCGTATTCCAAACCGGCTCCAATATTGAATCCTGTTTCACTATCACTTATTGTAAGACCGGCAAAATCATATTCAAAAGTGGCATAGTGAATACCCGCTAACGCATATAACCGAATGTCAATATCATTAACAAGCAAAAATTGCGCATTAATGTTGAAATCCATTAGCGTGGCATTATCAAAATCATCACCCGGTAACCAATAGTTGACATCGAAAGCAGTACGTAGTTGATCAGTAAATGAATATGTTAGATTTAAATTGATTCCCATTTCTCCCCCATCAATCAGGTCACTACCGTATGTAACGCCAAATCCTCCTGCAAAATCACCCTTCATATTTTGAGCATTGGCAGAAGATGCAAATCCTATGAGTCCTGCAATTAATACAAGTGTTGTAATGTTTTTCATAACAGTATGTTATTTAGTTATAATTTATTCCATGTTTGGCTGTAAATCAGCCACGTGAATAATATGCTTCCTTTAGATGAATGTCAATATTTTGTCAGAAAGCGCTTTTATATTATCAATAATATATTTCAGAAATTCTATACTATATTTTCACAACAACACGCTTATCTTTGCGTAATCCACTCAACCGGATATTCACTATAAACCTCATACCCAAATTTTAGAGTAATTATACCGGTCGATATATTCTTGCTAAATAATTATTCGTAATTGATGTGTACTATGATATTTGAATTCATACGGTTAGCCCTTCTTAAAACAGCTCGCTCCGTTGCTTTAGGCAGAAATATTCTGGCTAGTACTGTTACGATTTTGTTTGTACTGTTCATGATGGCGAATGTCGTAGTTCTTGCCCTTGTATTAGATCCACTACTGAGCAATTTTGTTGGAGAGGAAAATATCATCCCCTTTCTCAATAATTTGATCATTTTCTTTGTACTTGGTGAAATATTATATCGGTACTTCTTTCAGAAACGCCCCCTATTCGACATACAGGCATGGCTTCATTTACCGGTTAAAACGTCTAAAATAGTGCATTATCTACTCCTCAGGTCGTTGATTTCACCTTTCTCATTTGTTGTGATTTTGTTGTTTACTCCCATTACAATCTCAACCATATCAGCTGAATATGGAGTAGCGGGTGGGGTTTATTGGCTGGGTACACTTTTTTTTATCAGTATTGGTTTACACTGGGGCGTTTTGTGGTACAAACAGCGATTTGGACATCTTTTTATTGCTACATTAGCAATGCTAATCCCAATTTTCAGCAGTTTTATATTGGTCTATTTTAATATGTTGAATATTGGTGAATACACAAGTCCATTTTTCGAATACGCTTTGATGAGTCCCGTTCCACTACTAATTAGTTTTGTTGCATCAATCTTGCTTTATGGGCTCGTCTTCTCCTTTTATGTGAAGAATGCTTACATAGAGGATAAACAGAAAGAGTCGAATCTGCAGTTCAGTGGAAAGATACCCGGTGTTTTTTCCAGATTTGGCCTGCCTGGTGAAATAGCGGACATGGAACTAAAACTCATACTCCGACACAAGAAAAGCCGAAGCTATTTAATCATAGCAGTCGTATTTCTGCTGTACGGGCTTTTATTTTATGGTGATGATACTCTGAGTCATTATTTCGTTTTGTTCGTTGGTACCTTTATTACAGGTGCATTTTTTCTGCAATACGGGCAACTTCTGTTAAGTTGGAATTCGGCCAATTTTGATTTTTTTATGAATCGCCCTTTTGGATTAGAATCACTCATTCGTGGTAAATGGTTGCTCTTCATACTTATGTCGTGCTTGTTTTATATACTATCAATTCCCTATGGATATTTTGGATGGGATATTTTGGCTATTCATACTGCCGGATTTTTATATAATATCGGTATAGGAGTTCATTTGATCATGTATATTGCTCTATGGGAACCCAAGCCAATGGATATCAGTAAAGGAGCAATGTTTAATTATGATGGCGTCGGGATGGCTCAATTTTTAATGGTACTTCCCTATCTCATCATTCCTTATGCTATTTATGTACCTATTTCCATATTCACCAATCAACTGACGGCCATGTTCGCGCTTGGACTGACCGGTTTGATAGGCTTCCTTTTCAGCGAACAACTCCTGAAATATTCTATTAATAAACTTCAGAAAACCCGCTACACTGTTTCATCCACATTCAGACAAGAACTATGATACATATTGAAAATCTAATAAAACAATACGGACAGGATATTGTTCTTGATATTCCGACACTTGATATTCCCAAGGCGCAATGTTTTGGTTTAGTAGGAAACAATGGTGCCGGCAAAACAACACTTTTTCGGCTTATTCTTGATTTAATTCGTGCCAGCAGCGGAACGGTTACCATAGATGGAAAAGACGTGAAAACCGATGAAAGCTGGAAAAAATATGTGGGTTGTTATCTTGATGAACACATGTTACTCACCTTCTTAACGCCCGATGAGTATTTCAAGACACTCGCAAAAATGTATGAACTTTCTACTGATGATTTAAATAAACACTTAGATAGTTTTGAAATATTATTCAACAACGAAATCATTGGAAAGAAAAAATATATCCGTGATCTCTCTAAGGGAAATATAAAAAAAGTGGGGATTGCAGCGGCTTTTCTCGGAAATCCACAAGTTATTTTATTGGATGAACCTTTTGAAAATTTGGACCCTACCTCTCAAAACCGTCTGAAAAAAATTATTCTAACTGAGTTATCCGAAAAAAACACCTCTTTCTTAATATCGAGTCACGATTTGGCTCATGTTACGGATATTTGCGATCGAATCGTTCTGCTGGAATCAGGCCGTATCATCAAAGACCTGAAGACTGAGAAACAATCTATGGCAGATGAATTAAGTGATTATTTCAATCGATGAGGTCTTTTGGATTAATCGCGTTTCATGCAAATAAGAATGTCACTGGTTTTTATGGTTGTGCTATAATATAAAGGGGAGATGACGGAACTGTTGCTACAATTCTTTAGCATAAGAAAGCTTTCAATTCAGTGACCCCGCCGGGACTTGAACCCAGATCTAAAGCTTAGGAGGCTATCGTTCTATCCGGTTGAACTACAGGGTCTTTTTTTTGATAGCCTTAAATGTACCCCGAATTATTAACAATATCATCTATTTTTTGGTACATGAAACAAGCATTTCAAAACTTATGTTAGATGTGACCGTATGCATTGCTTTCCCATACTAAAAAAAGAAAATACATGAAAAAAAAACTGTTTGCTTACACCATATTTTGCTTTGTACTAATTGTTTTCAATCCGCTTAACACATCGGTTGTAATGGCACAAGATTCCACCCAATCCTCTGTCTCGGGAGTACTTTCTGATGCACAAACCGGTGAAACGCTGCCTGCTGCCAACATTCAAATTAAAGATACATATCGTGGTACGATTACGAATATGACCGGTCAGTTTGAGATTAAAGTATCGTCCTTTCCGGTAACACTTGTTTTCCGCTACATTGGTTATGAAACCAAGGAAGTGACATATAATGACACAGTTTCAGATGTAGATGTTTTATTAGAACCGGTTTCCATAGAATTAGATGAATTGGTCTTTACAGGTGAAGACCCCGCCATGCATATTATGGAGCGCGTTATTCTAAGAAAACAGATTTGGCGAGAAAATCTTGAATCTTGGAAAGCTGAAGCATACACCAGGCAAAACCTTAGTAATGATGAAGGTATTGTTTCTATTACAGAGAGTTATTCAACCACATGGTGGCATAAAACAAAGGGTTTTCGTGAAGTACTTACCGATAAGCGGCAGACCAATAATATACTCCCTGATCAAAATTTCGCCGGTTCCAGCTACCTCCCCAATTTTTATGATGACGATATAAGAATTGCTGGCTTTGATGTCGTAGGAGTGACACATCCTGACGCATTTAAATATTACCGGTTTAAAATTGCAGGTACCCGACAAATAGATAATGATATTGTTTATGATATTGAAGTGATACCTATTACAAAGTTACAGCCGTCATTCGAAGGAACAGTGTCTGTGCTCGGTAGTGAATATGCTTTGATTGAAGTAAATCTGATTCCGGGAGAATCTATCTTTTTCCCTCCACCAGTAAGCAACGTTGATTTTTCATACCAACAACAATTTAATAATTACGGTGGCGAGTTTTGGCTACCAACCGATATTCGTATAAACGGGACGATAGAAATTGGGTTTCCGGGTTTTCGAATTCCGGAAATTAAGTTTAATCAAGCGGCGAGTATTCTCAATTATGAAGTAAACATTCCGGTACCTGATTCACTTTATGAAAAGAAAAGCATGATACGAACGGACACCCTTTCTGTAAAAGAGAACCGGCGGTTTAATGCGGATGCCGAAGCTATTCCACTCTCACTTGAAGAAAAAGATGCCTATGACACCATCGATAGCACCAAAACGCTCGATGAAGCTTTTCGTCCAACCGGCATTCTGGCTGATTTAGCACGCTCAACTGACGACTCTGATTCATCAGATAAAAGCGGGTTTTGGAAATATGTGAGCATTTCCCCCGATGCCCGGTTCAATCGGGTTGAATCGCTGTATGCGGGTGCTAACATTTCGGTCAGAGTGAATAACCGTTTATCTCTTCGAACGGATGCCGGATATTCCGTAGGCCGGGAATTCATAGGATATGGAGTGGGAGCAACCGGACGCTTGGGCAAAAACCGGCGTACATTCCTCACAGCCGACTATTCCTATAATACCACAGAAAGAGTTGTCTCTGATCAATACACGCCTTTACTGACTTCAACTTCCATGTTGTTTGGCAACAGAGATTATTTTGATTTTTACCAGGCTGAACGTGCAAAAGTTTCCCTTGCTCACCGCTTCCGTTATTATAGGCTCAGGCCTGAGCTTTCATTTCAGCATGAACGTGGCAGAAGCCTCGATTTAAACACGAATTACTCATTTATTGGAGGCATTACGCAACGACCAAACCCGGACATTCAGGATGGAATAATAAACTCGCTTGGTTTCGAATTAAAAATGGGGGAAGATGCAGCTCCTTTTGGAATTGCCGGTTCTACAGGTGCCGGATTTCGGATCGAGCATGCACGAAAGTCGTTTGGCAGTGATTTCGATTTTACCCGATATGATGCCACTATCAACATTCGTATTAACACATTTTTGCAACGCCGGTTTCTACCAAATGCTTTAGATATTCGATTAAATGCATTCACCTCATCGGGAGGACTGCCTGTTCAACGTCTTGGTAGTTTAGATACGAATCTAAATTATTTTACGCCCTTCGGCACGTTTAAATCGCTCATAAACAGACAACAGGAGGGTGAGCACGGATTCGCCGCGCATTGGGAACATAACTTCCGAACAGTTCCTTTTGAATTGATTGGTGCTCGCGGGCTTGTTCGCAAAGGTATTGGAGTTATAATTTTTGGCTCTCTTGGCCGTACCTGGATTGATAATGAACGCTTGCAACAACTTTCATTCACGGCACAAATTGAAAACAAATGGCTTCATGAAGTTGGCCTTTCCATCAACAATATATTTGGGATGTTTCGGATAGATGCCGCCTACCGAATTGACAAACCCGGTTTTTATGCAGGTTTCAGTGCTACCCGTTTCTTCTGAGTTACCGGGAAATTGGGCGTCATCCCGGAAAGCCCCATCTATAGTTAGGAAATGGGAAAAAGTGTGAGGCTTATCCGGGATCCAACTCAGAACTGGATTTCCGTTAGTATCCGCGTTAGCGGGATTATAGGCAGAGATTGGTGTCCGCTAACGCGTATTCGGTCTCATACTCATGTCAAAATTGGATCCCGCATAACGCTCCATCTATTTCCCAAGATTGTCAGACGCTGCATGCGTCCACGGTAAACCGGGACAGGTCTTGCGGGATGACAACCTTTTTGATTCATGTTACCAATCAACATGATATTACCAACACCTCAAAAAGAAACCCCACCCGATTTTACATAAGAGTTGAAATTACCATTTTCACTAAAAAAACCTTTTAGTTAGATTAACCCCCATCGATGTTCTGCATGTTAAAGTCGGAGCAAATGGACAGGATTGGTACTTGTAATTAACTCTAATACTCATTTCTTATGAAAAAATTCGGCATCACTGCCCTTGTTACATTGGTCTTAATGGCGACTTTTGGGTGGCTTGATTTACATGCTTTAGTTGATTCAAATGGAGAAAATACAACCGTATTCGGCACCTGGGTAAGTCTTTTGCCACCCCTTATTGCTATTGGACTGGCACTTATAACCAGAGAAGTCATTCTGTCACTCTTTGCCGGACTTTGGGTTGGTGCCTTGTTTTTGGTAGGCTACGATCCGTTTGCCGGAACCTCTCAATCGCTTTCCATTATGGTAGATTCCATTGCCAATAAAGACCACGTAGCCATTATTGTGTTTAGTTTACTGCTTGGAGGAATGGTTGGGGTGATGTCACGTGGAGGTGGAACCCACGGCGTTGTGGATGCTTTATCGGGTCTTGCCAAAAACCGATCACGTGGACAGTTCATTTCCTGGATATCAGCCCTGTTTATATTTTTTGATGATTATGCAAATACATTAATCCGTGGAAACGCTTTGCGTCCCATGACTGACCGATTGCTCATATCACGCGAAAAACTGGCTTACATTGTTGATTCCACCGCTGCACCACTCGCCGTATGCGCCGTCATCACAACCTGGATTGGCTTTGAAATCACTCAAATTTCGAATTCCCTATCCAGCCTTGCTTCCCAAACGGAAGATGCCGTTTTAGCCACACAACTTCAGGCTGGTGCTGATAATGCATTCATTATTTTTCTGGATTCAATTCCATATTTATTTTACCCCATTCTGGCGCTTGTTTTTGTCCTTTTGATAATTGTGATGAAAAAAGATTTCGGGCCAATGCTTGAAGCTGAGCGCAGAGCAGCATCCGGAGGCGGAGTTTTACGTCCGGGCTCCATGCCTGCCGCAGATACCGAGCTCGCAACCCTTCAACCAAGTCAAAATGCACCCAAAAAATGGTACAATGCCGGTATTCCGGTACTTGGTGTCGTAATTGTGGCACTCTATGGTTTGTACTCAACCGGTTCGGCAGGCCTGGAAGCCGGCGATCGTGGAATAACAGACATTATCGGAAACGCCGATCCATTTGCTGCGTTGCTTTGGGCTTCCTTTACGGGATGTGCATTGGCTATAGGCCTCGTTGTTTTTCAAAAAATATTAACCATTACACAAGCACTCGAGGCTTTAGTTGGTGGTATGCAATCTATGTTGGTTGCTATTATTATTTTGGTACTGGCATGGAGTTTGGGTGGCATAACCCAAGAACTTGGTACTGGCCCCTTTCTTGCAAGCATTTTAGCAGATTCACTGCCCATAATTCTGCTACCCGGACTCGTTTTCTTCATTGCTGCTCTTACCGCTTTTTCAACCGGTACTTCCTGGGGAACCATGGCCATTCTGTTCCCGGTTGTGATTCCGCTTGCTGTAGTGATGGGAGCCGGAGTAGGTTTTGCCGGTGGTGAATATTACGGCATTCTGCTCGGTTCCATTAGCTCGGTAATGGGCGGAGCCGTTTTTGGTGATCATTGCTCACCTATTTCCGATACTACCGTACTAAGCTCCATGTCGAGTGCTTGTGACCTGGTGGATCATGTGCGCACGCAGTTGCCTTATGCTTTGGTTGTAGCCGGCGTCGCATTAATAGTTGGTGAGATTCCGGCTTCTTTGGAATGGATTCATCCGGCTTGGGGACTACTTGTTGGGGTTGTTATCCTTTATTTCATTCTCAAGTTCTTCGGAAAAAATCCGGAAGATGGGATTGAACCGGCAAGTTCAGTGACAGAGTGAAAAAATCAATATATTTCACATAGTATGATACATGAAGATTTAACTTTACGAGCTAAAGAGACTATCAAATATCCGAACAGATATTCTCATTCAAAGTCATAAAGAGGTTGGAAAAAAAGGTTGCCTGGACATATTATACCATTTTAATTGATTCAGTCATCTTATGAATCAGTATAAACTTGAATTTAATCAAGTCAAGAAACTTGATATAATTGAATTATAGTAAAAAACATTCTACCCTCGTGTCTTCGTACCTTCGTGGTACATTTATCAAATTTAAAACGACTGTATCAACTCCGTAATCAGCCTTGCAAAATCATCTTTCCGGGTTTCGGCGGTTTCTTTTACTTCGCTGTGGTGCAGTTTGCCGGCACTCACGCCGGTTGCCATATTGGTTACCAATGTAATACCAATACAATTCATGCCTAACCTGACGCTTTCAAGCATTTCAGGTGCCGTGCTCATACCACAAACATCAGCGCCCATTGTTCGGAAGGCCCGAACTTCCGCTTTGGTCTCATAGGTAGGTCCTTTTACATAAAAATAAGTTCCATGTTGCAGATGAATGCCACATTTTGCGGCAATTTGCAGAATCTTCCCTCGAAAAGCCTTATTATCATAGCGGATGTATGTAGGCTTGTCCTTTTGAGCAAATTGGTATCCCGGTGACATAAAGTCATTTATCAGCATCAAATCGCCTACATTCAGCCGTTGTGTAACGCTGCCAGCCGCATTGCTAATTAGCATTAGCTGAACTCCCATTTTTGCAGCAATATGTACGAGGCAAAGTGTTGTTTCTATTCCATGACCTTCATATCCATGGAATCTCCCGCCAAAGGCTATAATTTTTTTTCCGGCTACATCTCCAAAATAGACTGATCCGGCATGACCGGAAACGGTCACGGTTGGCATCCCGGGGATATCCGTGTAAGGAATCGATACTTTATTATCAATACGATCAGCAAAATCCCCCAAACCGGAACCCAAAATTACAGCAGCGTAAGGCTGTGTAATTTTTTTTTGATTCAGGTATTTAACAATGTTTTGAACATTGGGTTCACTCATTGTACTCCTCTATAAATTCCATTATAAATCCCTTATCCTTATCAAAATCAGTTATTTTGAACATTGGATGATGTGTGTCGTGATAGGCCATAATAATGGCATTTTCGTCTAATGCACGTTTCAAAATCCCTTCTCTCAACTTCATACTTTTCTTTCCATCATAATCATATTTGGCCGCGTACCTTCTGTTTACCGCGCCTCTTGTGCCGAGTACATCGCCGGCCATTAAAAAAAGTTGATCATTGAGTTTCATCTCAATTAACTGGCTAAACTCTGTATGTCCGCCAATCGTTTGCGTTGTAATGTACTGATTGGTTTCATCAAGTTCATCTAAAAAAACAAGTTCAGCCCGGACTTCGAGAAAATCTATAAAATCAGCTCTTGGACCTTCATCGTCATTTAGGCTTTTCATTTTTTCCCACTCTTTACCGGATAAATATATTGTGGCATCAGGGAATGTGAGTTGCCAATATCCATTAGTATCATGCGCCAGGCCACCAATATGATCGTAATGTAAATGACTGCAATACACTTTTGATATATCATGCTCACTCAATTGATGTTTTTCTAAGTTGGAAAGCATGATTTCATAATGACTTTCTTCACCAAAAATACCCAGGCCGGCATCAATTAAAATATTCTCGTTTGGCGTTTGTATCAAAAATGGATTGAGCGCAATTTTTAAGGCTCCTTTGGCAGGTGAATCCTCTTTGGAAATACGGATAAATTTTTTATCCAAACCAACTGAAAACACGCCTTCATGCAAAACATGTACGGAAGAAGTACTCATTATTCAATCTTTCCTTTTTTTCTGTTTTCCTCAGATATGTCATGTTTTCCATAGGCCGCAATAATTTGACGAATCAGCTTGTGCCTTACCACATCGCTTTGATCCAAATACACAAACTTTATGCCTTCAATGCCTTTCAATATTTCCTGAATAGAGATCAGTCCCGATTGTTTTAGCCGTGGAAGGTCTGTTTGAGTGATATCGCCGGTTATGATAGCGCGAGAATTGAATCCAAGACGAGTCAAGAACATTTTCATCTGTATATTTGTAGCGTTCTGTGCTTCATCTAAAATAACGAAGGCATTATTCAGTGTTCGTCCGCGCATATAAGCCAATGGTGCTATCTCAATGATATTTTTGGTCATGTTTAAATCCAACCGGTCGTGGTCTATCATTTCTTCCAAAGCATCATATAAAGGACGCAAATATGGGTCTATCTTGTTTTTCAAGTCTCCGGGAAGAAACCCAAGACTTTCTCCGGCTTCAACAGCCGGACGAACAAGCACTATTTTCTTAACTTTTTTCTCTTTCAGAGCTTTTACAGCAATGGCAACAGAAGTATAGGTTTTTCCGGTTCCAGCTGGGCCAATAGCAAAAACGATATCGTTTTCTTCGCAAGCTTTTACCATTTTCTTTTGATTCGGTGTTTTGGCGCGCACCGAATTTCCTGTATGGGTATGAACCAGGACATCCTCCTCCGGGTTTTCAGATCCCGCGATTAGCTGGTCGCTTTTTTTCATGTTAATAAGGGTATAAACATCCGCGTCAGCTACGGTTGTGTTTCGCAATGCCAGCTTTATAATTTCATTGATGATTTCATTAATCTGCGCAAAATCTTCAGCTGAGCCTCTGATTTTAATCTTATTTCCTCGTGCTGTAAGTTTTGCGCCGGGGTATGCTTTTTCTATGATTTTCAGAATCCGGTCTTGCATGCCAAAAATTAGAACGGGTTCTACATCGTGTATGATAATGGATTGTTCAATCAAAAGAGTTGGGATATGGGTTTAGTGAATGTGCTGTAAATAAATGCGGAACATATAACAGCTTTGATGGATAATACGGTAAAATATGTCTTTATTAAACGTTAATCCACAATGCAACATTTCAATTTAAAAGCTATGCAGGTGGCAGCTACCTGAGATGAGTCGTATATTGATTGAGTTTTTTCTTATCGTTCAAGTTCATTTATATTTAGCTTACTTTCCATCCATAAACGTTACAAAAATTTCTTAGCTTATATTCAGAAAAGTACATTATGCAAGAACAAACTGCCGGTGTAACGGCAAATAAACGCGTTGCGGCCATTGACCTGGGCACCAACTCCTTTCATGCTGTAATTGTTGACATACATCCGGATGGAAGCTTTACAGTAATTGATTCGCTCAAGGAAATGATTTGTTTGGGTCGCCGTGGTGTGGGGAAAAAATTACTAAAATCAGAGATGCAGTCCGGCCTTGACGCCCTTCGTAAAATCAAACTACTATGCGATCATCAACAGGTGGAAATAATATTGGCTAATGCCACCTCGGCCATTCGGGAGGCAAAAAATGGTGGTGATTTTATTCAGCTGATTATTGATGAACTTCAAATAAAAATACGTGCTATTCCCGGTATTAAAGAAGCCGAATTAATAGCTCTTGCTATTCAGCATGGAATGGCTTTGGATAGTGATAATAAACCCTATCTCACTATTGATATTGGTGGTGGCAGTACAGAATTCGTGATATTGAATAAAAAAGAAACGTTTTACATGGAAAGCCTGAAAATTGGTGTATCACGAATGGCAGCTGATTTTGTGAAAAATGACCCTGTGAAACCGGCTGAAATCAAAGCGATGAATGACTTTTATGTAAAGAAACTGTCATCTCTTGCGCCCATGATAAAACAGTATAAACCGAAAATTCTGATTGGTTCTTCAGGTACGATGCAAAATATTGCTTCCATGATTGCCGCTTCTAAAGGCATAAGTACTAACATTACATTAAATGAGTTCGAGTACAGTGCCGCAGAGTTTAATAGGTTTTATGAATTATTCATTACATATAATAAAAAAAACAGAAGCCGAACACCCGGCTTGGATGAAAAACGTATCGATTTTATAGTTCCGGGCCTGATTCTGGTAAAATATGTGCTCGATACCTTTAAAATAAAACGTATAAAAACATCCATTCAAGCGATGCGTGAAGGTATAATACTTGAATACATACAAAAAGACTTAAAGGCGTTAAAACTGCTCGCCAAATATCCGGACACCCGTGAACGCTCTGTAAATGAATTGGTAAAAAAATACCGTTGGCACGAAGAACATTCCAGGCAGGTAGCACATTTGGCCGTGCGCCTTTTTGATGATACCAGGGACATCCACAAAATGGGAACCAAAGAACGCGAATTGCTGGAATATGCATCAATGATGCATGATATCGGGTATCATATTTCTCAAAAAAAACATCATAAACACTCTTTATACATCATTCTGAATTCTAATCTGAAAGGATTTACACAAGAAGAAATCCAAATTATGGCTCACGTAGCGCGGTATCACAGACGTTCGGTTCCAAACTTGAAACGACATTCTCTATACTCTGAGCTTAATCCCGAGCAACAGGCAACTATTCGAAAACTGGCAGGATTCCTCAGAGTGGCTGATGGACTGGATCGAAGTCATTATCAAAATGTATCGGATGTTCATGCCGTTCTAAAGGAAAAACTTACTATTCATATAACTTCTCTTGCTGACCCTGAACTGGAAATTTGGGGAGCCATGCGGAAAAGAGAACTAATTGAAGAGTTAATGGGAGTGCCTGTAGATGTGATTTCTACTAATTTTCCATCCAATGGGAAAAATCCTGTATGATCATACTTGTATTGATGTTCCGTTTTAAAAATGAACCGAAATAATTCTTATTCTTCAACAAAATTAATTAGATTTAATATGCATTTAAAACCAACCTACATCATTGTATTTTCTATACTAATGACCTTTATAGGATGTGCTAAACAAGAAAAAAAACCCATCGAAGTTACGGAGTGGATTATTGGTACATGGCAGAACAATTTGCCTTCGGTTGTTGTGTATGAAGAATGGTCAAAAACAGATGACGAAACGCTATCAGGGCGAAGCTACATAGTTGCCGAAGGCGATACTACGGTTTTTGAAACCATTGTCATTAACCAAAAAGAGAGTGGTATGTTGGAGTATATTCCAACTATTGTTGATCAGAATGAGGGACAACCTGTTGTATTCACCCTCACAGCTCTAACCGAAGATATGATGAGGTTTGAAAATACCAAACACGATTTTCCACAACTTATTTCATATAAACGCTTGCCATCCGATTCGTTAGTAGCACGAGTGTATGGTATTCAAAATGGTTCGGAACGCGATTTATATTTTAAGATGAAGCGTATAAAGTAACCGATTTACTCGTCCATCCATTTGGGTCGTCTTTTTTCCACAAAAGCTTTAAAACCCTCAAAGCCCCATTCTCCCTCAAAGATTTTCTTTTGATACGCAGCTTCCCGATCTAAAGCATCTTCATACGTACCTGTTGCTGCTTCCCGTATAGCTTTCTTTCCATAACTTAAAGCATCGGGCGACTGACGCGCAATATTACTGGCAAAATTCAATACGTCTTCTTCGAATGTCTCTATCTGATATACCCGGTTTACCAATCCCCATTCGAGTGCTTTGGTTGCCGGAACAGATTCACCGGTAAATGTCATTTCCATTGCACGCGCGGGACCAATAAGACGCCTTAACGACCATGTTCCGCCTCCATCGGGAATCAATCCTACTTTGATAAACAACTCTGAGAGTGTCGCCGATTTCGAAGCCAGCCGTATATCGCATGCCAAAGCAAGATCAAGGCCAATTCCTGCAGCTGCGCCGTCGATTGCAGCAATCACCGGCCATTTCAGATTTTTTATAGCACGTAGCGTTGGACCGTAAGAATCCTGTAAAACAGCAACGGCCTGATCGGGTGTTAATTTCGAAGCCATAGCAGATTTAATATCAGCGCCACTACAAAATGATCCGTTTGAACCCGTAATGACGACCACTCTTGTGTCATCATTTTCTGAAGATAGCAACGCTTTTCGTAATTCATCCATAGTTTCAATATCAACGGCATTCATAACATGCGGACGGTTCAGGCGGATGAGCTTTACTCTTGCTATTTGTTCAACTATTATTTTATCTGACATATTGTTTGCTACATTTTTTTAATATCAACATTTTTCTCAATTTATCTAGACCGAAAGGCCACCAACATGTTCACGAAGCCAGGGCAATGACATTGACAATAAACATGTTAAATCAACTTTAAACAAGGTTAACGATTTCTGTATTCATTAATCTGAAACCTTTTAACCGAACGTCTTTTGATGAAAAGGTATCGGTTTCAAAAAAATCAGGTGTTAGTTTGTTCAGGTTTTGTCCAATTTACTTTTTTTAGCAGAATATACAAACCAATAGCTACAACCGGGATGCTAAGTAATTGTCCCATGCCGACCATCCAATTTACGGCAAAATCTGCTTGCTCAACTTTTGTGTATTCTATTAAAAATCTTCCGATAAAAATTAAAACCAAATAAAGCCCCAGCATGGCCCCTGCCGGTGGACGATGATTCCATTTCTTATACACAAAGAACAACAATCCAAAAACCAACAATCCATTTACGGCTTCGTACAGCATGGATGGATGCCGCGGTGCCATTTGTAACTCCACGGATGCCTGCTGTAAATCAGATGCGTTCGGAAAAGCCACAGCCCATGAAACATCTGTTGGGTGTCCGTAAATTTCGGAATTAAAGAAGTTTCCGATTCTCACAAATACACCACCAAGACTGAAAGGCAACGTCATCCTATCCAACACCCAAAAATAAGTGATATGTGGACGTTTTCTCACATACAACCACATGGCCAGAATATTGCCGATTAAAGCTCCATGACTGGCAAGTCCACCCCTCCAAATCATAGGGATTTCATGAAGGTTCATTAAATAATAACCGGGATTATAGAACAGCACCTCACCAAGACGCGCACCGGCAATGGTTCCGATAAATAAATAAGTTAATAACGAATCGGCATCTTTTTGGGGGAATCCGGCATGCCGAAAACTTGCCGAACCGAGTGCATACCCAATCAGAAAAGCCGATGCAAAAAGCACTCCGTACCAATGGACAACCAATGGGCCCACAACCTGAAACCCCGGTGATGGGATAACCGCAAATACCAGTTGCCCGATAAGTAAGGAAGCTAATCCAATCCCCAAAACCACCAATCCCGATGGCTCTTGCATGTTTTCCGTTTTTTTCTGCCTTTTTCGCTTACTCTTTGAGCCGAGTTCAGGATTTAGCCGTTTCCGGAGATATTCATATCCGAAATAAAAAAGTACAACCGATAAAATCAGGCCAAATAAACTGACTTCAAATGGTAATTCAAATGGTCCGGCTTCTACCAATACACGGCTTCCCCGCCAAATAAAATGAGATTCAGACATTAGATTTTAATGATGTTGTGAACATAAAAAGTAGCATTAAGATTTGTGTTTCCAGGTTGTGCCCTTGGGGCTGTCTTCAAGTACAATATCCATATCAGCGAGCTTATCACGGATTACATCTGCCTGGGCCCAGTTTTTTGATGCTCTGGCTTCTTTGCGAAGCTCAATGATGAGATCCATTAATCCTTCCGTAACACCTGTATTTTCAGGGGTTGTGGGTTCAGACCAAACACCCAGTACATCATCGAGTATTTTCTTCAGAAAGGACAGTACATCCGGTAAATTTTTTGGCCTGTCCTGTCGCAGTTTTTTCACCGCTTTAAAACATGAAGCCAGCGCCAATGCCGTATTAAAATCATCGTTAAGACTGCCCTCGGTTTCTTTTTTAAAAGCATCTAAATCGAAATCAGCATCCGTTTTTTCTACATCTTGCAATTCCTGAATCATCCCACTTAAATTTTTGAGGCCTGACTCAGCCGCCGCAAGTGCCTCTTCACTGAAATCAGTTGTACTGCGATAGTGGCTTTGCAAAAGGAAAAACCGGATGACCATCGGATTCCACTTACGGGTAAGCAGCGTATGATTACCGGAATAAAATTGACGCAGAGAAATGGCATTACCCAGTGATTTGCCCATTTTTTGGCCGTTGAGAGTCACCATATTGTTATGCATCCAATAACGTACAAACGGATGGTCTTTTCCATGTGCGCACTCACTCTGGGCAATTTCGCACTCATGGTGCGGAAACTGATTTTCAAGTCCGCCACCGTGAATATCGAATGATTTTCCAAGGTATTTTGTGCTCATTGCCGAACATTCTATATGCCAACCCGGATACCCAATTCCCCAGGGTGAATCCCACTTCATGATATGCGTATCATCGGCTGCTTTCCAAAGCGCAAAATCGGATGGATGCTTTTTATCGCTTGCTGTTTCAACGCGTGTACCGGCTTCAGCGTCCTCCGTTTTACGCCCGCTTAACTTCCCATAATCCGGATTCGTCTGTACGCTGAAATATACATTCCCGTTGGCCTCATAAGCATGACCTTTCTGGATAAGGGTTTTAATCATAGCAATTTGTTCAGGTATATGTCCGCTTGCCCGTGGCGTGATGTCAGGCCGAATCAGGCCAAGTGCATCCATATCTTCAAAATAGCGGTTGGTATATTTTTCGGCGACTTCCATAGGTTCTAACCGCTCAAGCCGGCTTTGCTTCGCCAATTTATCTTCACCGGAATCGGCATCATCGGTTAGGTGACCTACATCAGTAATATTTTGAACATAGCGAACTTTATACCCAAGATACCGGAAGTATCGAACAACAACATCGAAAGTAGTATAGCTTTTTGCATGCCCGAGGTGCGCATCGCCATAAACAGTTGGCCCGCAAACATACATGCCAATAAATCCATCTGTAATCGGTTTAAAAAGTTCTTTTTTTCTGGTAAGAGAGTTGTAAATAGTCAGATTTTCCATTCAGGAAATATAAAATAATAGAGGTTTAAATAACGGTTTCGCAATGCCTTCTTTTGGCTTTTCATAATTTATACTTGAATAATAGTGGCTAAAATACGAAACTGACGTGCTATGAAACAGGATGAATTTTAAGTTCATATAAACCGATAACAATTGAACCACCAATCGATTATATACTTTTGAGTTCCACTATAATGTATTGCGAATGGATAGATTTTTCCGCATTATTCCAATCCAAAAAAGGGCTTTTTTAGTACAAATAATAAATTAATCGGCTTTATGAGTAAAATATCATTTTTTGATCAGGTTAACCATTACTTTGACAGAGCATCGGCATATACAAAATTTCCAAAAGGATTACTGGAACAAATTAAAGGGTGTAATACCGTTTGTCATTTCACTTTTCCTTTGCAAAAAGATGATGGCACGATAGAAACCATTCACGCCTGGCGTGCCGAACACAGCCATCATAAACTCCCCACAAAAGGTGGTATTCGGTACAGTATGGAGGTGAACGAAGATGAAGTTAAAGCCCTTGCCGCTCTTATGACCTACAAATGCGCCGTTGTAGATGTGCCGTTTGGTGGCGCAAAAGGAGGTATTCGAATTGACCGAAGAAACTATTCAGAAAGTGAATTGGAGCGTATAACACGGCGGTTTACGTTTGAGTTGGTAAAGAAAAATTTCATTGGCCCGGATATTGATGTGCCTGCACCTGATTATGGTACCGGAGAAAAGGAAATGGGATGGATTGTGGATTCATTTAAAGCCGTAGCTCCATCTCTTAACAGTGAGGGGTGTGTAACCGGAAAGCCGATTGAACTGGGTGGAATAAGAGGACGAACGGAAGCTACGGGACGCGGCATCTTTTTTGGCGTTCGGGAAGCTTGTGATCAGGCTGACGATATGAAAAGATTGGGTTTATCTAAAGGCCTTGATGGTAAAAAAGTCATTGTTCAGGGTTTTGGTAATGTGGGATATCACTCAGCTAAGTTTATTATGGAAGGTGGGGGTGTTATAATTGCAATTGCAGAGTATGATGGTGCCATTTACAATAAGAATGGAATTGACATAGTGGCGTTAGATAAACATAGAAAAGAAACTGGTTCAATTTTGGGGTTTGCAGGTGCCAGTAAGCTTCCATCTACTAAAGAAGCTCTTGAGATGGAATGCGATATTCTTATTCCAGCGGCTCTTGAAAATCAAATACATAAAGATAATGCCCATAAAATAAAAGCGCGTATTATAGCAGAGGGTGCCAATGGCCCCACAACCATGGAAGCACATGACATCATTAAAGACCGGGGTGCCTTAATCATCCCTGACAATTACTTGAATGCCGGTGGTGTTACGGTTTCTTATTTTGAATGTATCCCCCCTACCAACTACATCTTGTTTTTGAAGTTTTGGGGGTAAAGGTCGCGGAGGTTGTTGTACTTGGTCGTCATGATGTTTTGCAGGGTATAGCTGAGCCAATCAATGGGGTTGACCCCGTG